>Ga0255055_10002201_pt1 | contig 13897 bp, 22 predicted proteins | sample JV7_2_27_MG_FD_188633 | JGI IMG/M metagenome (GOLD analysis project Ga0255055, IMG submission 188633) | Seawater microbial communities from Jervis Inlet, British Columbia, Canada - JV7_2_27 | ecosystem: Environmental > Aquatic > Marine > Inlet | place: Canada: British Columbia | collected...
CATGCGAGTAGAGCCCAGGTTCTTGTCCACCAGGCCCAGTATATCGTTCCTGTTGGGCATGAGCATCCTCCTCCGGATGTCGCTCTCGCTCTTGACCAGTTTCTTACCCATGATATTCGATTCCGGGCTACAAATTCGGAGTCGTCCCTTATAAAATACCCCGTTTAGGGAGAAAGGAACGCCGATCGGTGCCTACCGGGGTAAAAAAAGGGCGGTAAAAGGGGATTTAGCCGCTGGCCTGGGCCTTCCCCACGGCCTTGGCCAATGTCACGGCCTGGGCGTTCGCCCTGGCCACGAGCTCCGCGGCGGTCTCCGGGGTCACCCACGCCGACTCTAACGCCAGCTTCCTGACATTCTGGGCCGCCAAGGAGATCAGCGGCAGGATGGTCACGGGGGTGACGTAGGCCGCGTTGAGGGCGACCTGGTAGGCTTCGCTGAGGGCCCTGGAGAGGCGTCCCGAGTAGACGTCGATGTCTAGGATGAGCTCCTCCTTGGGGATGACGACGCCGTCCTCGTAGACGGCCTTGATCTCCAAGCCCATCTCCGAGGCTCTCACCCCTAGGCGGGTGAGGAGGTCCGCGAGGTCATCGGAGATCTCGTCCCCTGCCTTGGCGACCTCGGTGTCGTTGACGACCCAGATGTTCCCCGCCTCGATGCGGGTCCTGATCGAGAGGCCCCCGAACTTGCTGATAATGGGGCCCGGGCTGAGCCCCGTGTTCCCCGCGGGGACCATGAGGTCCTCGAGGGCAGTATCCCCCGCCTTGGCGAAGACCCTCACCTTGTTCCTGTGGAGGGTCATCGCGAGAGTGAAGGGGTTCCCGTTGCTGAAGATGTAGATGTTCTGCCCCTTGATCTGGGCGAGGAAGTCCTCGGTTCCCTGGAGGCCAACCTTCTCCATGGAGATGCGCATCAGTGTGGTCTTGATCCCCTTGATGGTGACCTGGCCCCGGAGCTGCTTCCTGAGGTCCTGGAGCATCCCGCTCCCCACCTTGGTGAGGTCCGCGGCCCCGATGAGCTTGTACTCGTCGAGGAGCTTCACCGTGGAGTCGACGATGTCCATCTTCTCGGCTGAGACCTGGGACATCGTCATATCACCTTGATCGCGGGGCCCATGGTGAGCTTCAGGAAGACCGACTTGACGTTGTTCTCCCCCCGCTTCAGGACTCCGCTTAGGTTGTTAAGCACGTACTCGATGTTGTCGACGAGCTCCTCGTCGGGCATCGTCTCCTTGCCGACCTTGCACTTCACGAACGGCCTGTCCTGGCTCCTCAGGATCACCGTCCGCCTCTGCCTCTCCAGGATGGCGTCGATGGGTGCCTGGGGAGGGACTGGGGTGGGCATCTTTCCCCTGGGGCCTAGGATGGGGCCCGCTACGCGGCCCACGGTGGGCATCAGGGGCGCTTCGGCCACGAATATATCGTAGTCCTTGAGCTGCCTCTTAGCCTCCTTCTTATCGGAGCCCAACGCGTTGAGCTCCGTGGGCTCGACGACCCTGTCAGCCCCGGCCCTGCGGGCTCGGAGTGCCATGTCTCCCTGGGCGAATACCAGTACCTTTTGGCCGCCGACCCCGTGAGGCAGCTGGATTCTGAGGTTGACCCTGTTGTCGGGCTGTCTCATATCCAGATCCTTGAGGTTGACGGTCAGGTCTACGGACTGTTCGAAGCCCCTCGGGGGGGCCGCATCCCTCGCCTTGGCGAGGGAGTCCATTATTACGTCCTTCCGGACCGACATTTCAAATTCCTCTTGACTTCACACTGGACCATCTATAAAGCTTTACGAAGCTTCCACGAGCTTCGAGTCGAAATCTCCGGAGGCGATCTGGTCCTGGATCGCCTTGCCGTGCTGCCCCTCCACGGTGACTCCCATGCTCTGGCAGCTCCCCACTATCTCCTTGACCGCGGATTTCAGCGTGGACGCGAAGAGGCCGTCCCTCTTCCTCCTGGCGATGTCCACCAGCTGGTCGAAGGTGAGGTCGCCGACGAAGTCGGTGTTGGGTACTTGGGAGCCTTTGCTGATGCTCAGGGTCTGGGTGATGAGGGCGAATGTGGAGAGCATCCCCACCTTCACGGTGAACTCCTTGGAGTCGGTGTCAATGGTGACATCCACGGGGATGGGGACCCCCGCGTACTCGGCTGTCTCCTCGTTGATCTTGTTGACTATCGTCATGATGTTGACGCCGAGGGGTCCCAGGGCCGGCCCTATGGGGGGCCCGCCTGTGGCCTCGCCGCCGTTCACGATGAAGTTGAACGTCTTCTCTACCATTCTATGCAACTGCTCCCTTGATCTCCCGGACGTAGTCTGCGTGGACTGTGATGGGCAGGGTGAATGCGGCCTCCAGTATCTCCACGGTGACCTCCTCCTTGGAGGCGTCCACCCTGACGATCTTGGCCTCCATCCCCTTGAAGGGGCCCGCGATGACCTCAACCAGGATTCCCTCCTCGAGGCCCTCGACGACGGGCTTGGTCACGAGGTAGTGGTCCACTTCTTTGGGGTCCACTAGGCCTTGCACCCTGGATCTGGTGTGGCGCATCCCCCTGATGAGCTCGTCCACCGCGTGGGGGGCCGGTGACTCGACTATGATGTAGCCCTTCAGCTCGATGGGGGAGAGGATGGACGCTATGGGGATGCCCTCGACCTTCGATTTGTCGGCGAGCATCGAGGCTACGTTCCTCTCTTGGCCCATGGTCACCTTTACGGCGTAGAGCTGTGTTCGGGGTGTCGTTTCGGACAAACTATCACGTCCGGTGTAACCATTGAAGGAAAAGACTTGGTTATTAATATAACGATTAGATTTCAGGGAAAGTGCATCGTCGCCCCTGCAGGATACGGGGCTCCTGCCATGTTTTCCCCTTTTTTTGGTGGATTCGGGGAGCGCTACAGCGGCCAGGGGATGTCGATCGTGATGAGGGGGGCGCACAGGAGAGGTAACTTGGAATCCGCTTGTCGTTTCGGATCTCCTATTGGGTCCAGCTTGCCCGAGACGTGAAAACATTTATCAGCCACCCGTGGACCACGGGGAGTAAATCGAGTTGATCTAGGTTTGGAGAATGACGGCGGCCTCCCGGTGAGCTTCTACGTTGTCTCCCTGGCCTCCTTCCTCTTCTCGCTCTCCCGGCACACCACCCAGCCCATCTTCACCCTCTACATCCTGGAGATGGGGGCCTCCCTCGTCCAGGTGGGACTCATCCTCTCCGTCCAGTCGATACTCATGATGGTGGTGAGGATCCCCCTCGCGATGGTCTCCGACAGGGTGGGCCACAACAGGATGTTCCTCATCGCCTTCTTCATCCAGGTCACCGCCCCCATCCTCTACGCGATCGCCCCGGACGCCTCCTGGCTCTACGTCATCCCCTTCTACCAGGTCCTCGCCTCCGGCTCCTTCAACCAGTTGGCGATGTCCACGGCGTCCAACATGGCCCCGGCTACGAGGCAGGGGGACGCCCTCGGACGCTACATGACCTTCATGTCCCTGGGGATGTTCGTGGGTCCCATCATCGCGGGGAGCCTCGTCACCCACATCGGCTACCGCCAGCTCTTCATGGTCACAGCCCTATTCCCGGCGATCGGCCTCGGGCTCTTCCTCAGGTTCAAGCCCGATGGGATTGGTGTGCCGCCCGCGGAGGAGGAGTCCTCCGAGGAGGGGCCCGGGACGTTGGCCACCCTCAAGGTGATCCTCAGGGATAGGAACGTCCTGATCCTCACGTTCGTCAGGTCCACCTACTCGATGGCCAACACGGTGTTCACGAGCCTGTTCGCCGTCTTCGCAGTCCGAGACCTCGGGTTCACCCCCGCCCTCGCAGCGCTGCTCTTCTCTGTGGTGGGGTTCACCAACGCCTTCATCAAGCTCCCCGCCGGCAGGATGACCGACTCCCTGGGGCCCAAGAAGGTCCTCCTCGCCTCTTTCTCGACCCTGATCCTCGTCTACGTCTCCATCGCCTACGCAAGGGGCGTGGCGCCCATCCTCCTCCTGCTGGCCCTGTTCGGGGTTTGCTGGGGCACGAGGGCGGTGACCGAGTGGACCACCCTCGCGAACAGCGTCACCCCGGAGACGAAGACGATCGCAATGTCATATCTGGGCAGCATCTGGGGGGTGGGGGCGACCCTCGGAAGCTTCATGGTGGGGGTCGTGGGAGAGGCTTATCCGTTCTCGACCATCTTCCTCATGCTGGCCTTGATAAATCTCCCAGCGATCCCGGCCATCTATCTCATGAGGGAGAAAAAGGAAGCCTAGGGCGCCCCGAAAACGGTTTCGAAGATTCCCTTGATCGCCTCGGGCTTCTCGAACGTGGTGAGACCGTCCATACCGGATATTTTCCGCACGTTCTCCGCGTCCTCCTTCCGGACCCTCAGCTCCAGCTCCTCCCCATTAGGCAGGATGGTGACCACGGGACCCTCCCGATAGTCCACGGGCATCACGTAGACCGGGACATAGGCCTTGAGGGCCTGGATCGCGCCATTGGTGAGCATCGTGTCGGAGATGCCGTGGGCGATCTTCGCGACGGTGTTGCTCGTCGCGGGGGCAAGGAGGAGGAAGTCGAAGCGTCCCAGCTGGAGGCGTCCGGTGATGAAGGGGGTGTTCGCGTCCCTCTCCACCTGGACCTGGTCGAAGCACTCCCTGAGCTCGTCACCCAACTTGTAGAATCTGAGAACCTGCTCCCCCGCCTTGGAGAGGTATACCTCGATCTCGACGCTCCCCCTGTAGGCCTCCTTGAGCCCCTTCATCACTTCGAGGGTTTCGTTGATGAGGTCCCCCGCCCCTGTGATCCCCCACGCTATCTTTCCAATTTTATTCGTCATCTCACCTGTCCTCCCTCGGCATCCTCCGCTCCTCGGCGTGCTCCGCGAAGCGCTTCACGGTCATCCTGAGGCTCCTAAGGCCTTCGTCGTCCTCCTTGACGCCCTCCAGAGTGTCCTTGGACCAGAAGGTGGCCCCAATATTGGCCCCGAAGAAACCCCCGCTCACGGCGATGACCCCGTTCAGCGTGTAGAACGCTATGATTTGCTGGATCGCGAGCTCCTGCCCCCCAGTCCTGTCGCCCCCGACCGCAATGGCCATCCCGGTCTTCCCCCTCATTGCGCCGGGGTTCCTAGCGAACAGGGCCCGGGTCCTGTCCATCACGGCCTTGACCTGAGCGCTGACGGCGCCGTTGTAGACGGGGGTGGCGATGACGATTCCCTCAGCCTCCTCGAGGAGCGGGTAGAGGCCCTGAACGTCGTCCCGCTGGATGCATCCCTCCCCCTTCAGACAGTGGTCGCAGTGGGTGCAGAAGCCGATCCTCTTCCCCCGGACTCCCCAGAACGTAGTCTCGAAGCCCCTCTCCTCCAGCATCCGGAGGGCCTCCCTGAGGGCGTACTCGGTGGCCTTCGCCCTCGGGCTGCCGCACAGCCCTAGGATCATCGAGACTTCATCTTTGGGGGGGTTGAAAAACCTTTTTCGTGTTGAGTCTCACGGTCGTAAATGTAGCAAGACCCCTCGCAGAGGAGTTAATCGATTTCGGCAAGTTTTTAATTGACTCACCCGGGAGTTATCTTGTTCGGAGGCTCAAGATTGGAGTCATCAGTCGCTTTCCTGGAGTTCGAGATAATATTCGGCATCGGCGTGGCCTTCGTGATCCTCCTCATGATCCTCTTCTACTTCGTCTATCCTTACGACAAGGATATGAAGGAATTACCTTCAGAATAGCTCGGAACGATTCTCGTTGGCTAGACGCCGCCCTGGATAGTGGCGGATATCAGCCTGATTATGAAGCCGATGGCCCCCAGAAGCCCTACGCCGATGAAGACTATCTTGAAGCTCAGGCTGTAGGTCTTCCAGTCAGGCCTGGATATGGTCCTCATGAGGCGCGCCGCCGACTGGAAAAAGCTTCCTAGACCCATCTTCGCCTGCTATCGAAGGAGGGCGCCCTTAAATCCTTTACGAATCCCCCAGGACCTTCTCGGTGAACCACGACGCCTCGAAGGGCTGGAGGTCCCCGTACTCCTGGCCTACCCCCACGTAGAGGATGGGCTTCCCGGTGAGGTAGGCGACGCTGAGGCTGCTCCCCCCCTTCGCGTCGGCGTCCACCTTGGTGAGGATGGCGGCGTCGAAGCCTATGTGCTCGTTGAAGGTCTGGGCCTGATCCACGGCGTCGTTCCCGATGAGGCTGTCCAGGACCATCACCGTGAAGTCGGGCTGGACCACCCTCTTGATCTTCAGAAGCTCGTCCATCAGGTTCTTGTTGGTCTGCATCCGGCCCGCCGTGTCGATGAGCACCGCATCGACCCCCTGGGCCCTGGCGTGCTGCACGGCATCGTAGCTCACGGCCGCCGCATCGCTCCCATACCTATGCTTGACGACCCTCACCCCTAGACGCCTCGCGTGCTCCTCGAGCTGCTCTATGGCCCCCGCCCTGTAGGTATCTCCGGAGGCGAGGACGACTTTGAAGCCGTTGTCCAGGAGTCGATGGGTGACCTTCGCGATGGTGGTGGTCTTCCCCGTCCCGTTTATCCCCACGAACATCACGACGAAGGGCTCCCCCGAGGATTTCTTGGCCGAGACGAGTTCGACGATGTCCCTCCGGTCCTCGGCGACCATGACGGACTCGATGCTCTCCCTGAAGGCCTCCCTGATGACTCCGGCCTTGTCCCCGAAACGGGGGAGAGACGTGCCGACCAGGCGGCTCTGAAGCTCCTCTGAGATCTTCGCCGCCACCTCAACGGCTACGTCGTTGCTGATAAGCTGGAGCTGGAGGTCCCACAGGACAGGCTCCAGATCCTTCTCGGATAATGCGCTCTGGGAGATCTTGTCGACTACGCCCTTGAGGCCCTCGCGGAGCTTCTCAAACACCGGGCTCGACCCCTTGGAGGCTGGCTCTCAGCCTGTTGAGGGCGTCCCTGTGGATCTCCATCTGGCCCAGGATCTGCTGGAGCTGCTCCTGAGCCGACTGGCTCGCCTTCTCCACCTCCTCGAGCCTGCCCGAGAGGTCCTGATCCGCCTCGTCGAGCCCCATCTCGATGGAGACGTCGGCCCCGACGTTGACCAGGATGCTGCTGAGGTCGCCCAGGCGGGCGTTCACGAACGTCCCTCCGCCGGTGGGGACCAGGATGGGGTCACCCTCCTCGACCTCCTTGAGGGACTCGATGGATTTCTTAGCGACCCCGAGATCCGCCGCTGCGTTCTGTAGAACCCCGATCCTCTGCTGCAGCGTCTCGGCGCTGCCCTGCATCATCTGGAGTTCGTAGGCAAGCTTGCGGAAGTGTTCTTCTTGGCTCGCCGCGGCCAAAGCTAGGCCCCCTCTTCGGGGACGACTTCCTCGACGGAGTTGATCTTGATCTGGAAACGCTTCGCCCTGTGGCGGCTCCCCATCTCGGCGTATATCTTCTCGAGGGCGTGGGCCTCCTTGGCGGCGGCTATCTCCTTGCTGAATGTGATGGGCTCGTAGAGTCCGGGCTTGTCGATGCGCCCGGAGACTCGGAAGACCTTGGTCTCGCTCATTCCTCTTCTTCCTCTTCAGCTTCCGTCTCTGCCTCGGCCAGGGTGACCGTGACGGTTCCCTCGTCGTCCTTGGAGAGCCTCACACGGATCTTCCGGGGGGGCTTCTTGATGCCCCGGGCCCAGATGGCCTCGTTGACGGTGGTGTCGATGATGACCGCCTCGGGCTTCATGTGGCGCTGGACGAACTTCCTCAGGAGGGTTATCGCCTTCTCCGCCCTCCTGTACTTGGGGACGGCCAAAGCCTTCCCGAGGGGGACGGTATAGATTCGCTCATCAGCTGACAAACAGTTTTCCTCCTATGCCCTGAGCTTGAAGCGGCGCCAGTTCTTTCTGCTCTTGGGGCTGAAGCGGACGTTGCCTTGGGTCTTAGCTATGATCCATGCTGGCACCGACCTTTTCTGCCTGCCCGCCTTGTTGAGGCGGAGCTTGTAGGCCAGCGGCTTGTTCCTCGCCATTCATCTATCTCCTCGTGATCTTGATATCCCTCTTGCTCTGCTGCGCCTGAAGCTGTGTCAGCAGGCGCTTCAGCGTCTCGTCGTCGATGGGAATCTTCACCCTCCCGCTCTGGGCGACCTGGATCAATTGAAGCTCGAGCTGAGCCCCAAAGTCCGGGCGGACCATCCTGACCCGTGCGAGTCTCTGGCGGGCCTCGGGGGAGAGGATCTGCCGGAGCAGGGCCTCCTTCTTGGTCTCGGCCTCCTGCTGAGCCCGCTGGACATGATCCTGTTGCTGCTGTTGAGCCTGGATCTCCAGCATCCTCTGCTGCCTGATCCTCTCCAGTTCCTCGTCTGAAGACACCGGTCTCTCCTCAATACTTCTTGAGATCGGGGTTGTCCCTGTCCATCTCCCGCTTTATCTGGCCGGACATCGCGTCGAGGAGGCTCCTCCCCTTCGCGCTCACGACCCTGCCCTTGGCGCCGTCTTTCTGGACGAGGCCTGCGGCCTCCATCTGCTGGAGGAGGGTTCTTATGATGTTGCCCCCCGCCTTCTTGAAGTGGGCGGGCCTGACGCCGTTGCGTTTCCTGCCGCCGTAGGCCTTCCTGAGATGGGAGACGCCTATGGGGCCCTTGGTGTAGAGCTTCCTCATCATGGAAGCGGCCCTGACGTACCACCAGTCCGGGTTCAACGGGGACCGCTCGACGTGGGATCCGGTCTTGACGTAGGAGGCCCACTCCGGGGGAGCGAGGTCCTTTATGTTGCCCTTCATGTAGTCTGAGAGCCTCGAGATGAGGGCGTCTGCTGGAACGTCGTAGGCGGTGGTCATACTTCCATCACTTTTCTAACGCATTCAATTGGGTGGGGGACCGACATATATATCTAGTTGTTTCCCCCGGTTCGACAGTCCTATCAAAGGAGAGAAGATAAAAAGGTTACGCGATTAAGGTGAGCCTCCCGAAAAAAGGGGCTCCGAGATCGACGACCTCGGGATCATATCTGCTGGAAAGCGTCCTTCTCCGCCCCGCACACGGGGCACACCCAGCCGTCCGGGAGCTCCTCGAAAGGCGTCCCCGCCGCGACGCCCCCCTCGGGGTCCCCCTCTTCAGGGTCGTAGACGTATCCGCAGACGCTGCACATCCATTTAGCCATGTTTGAATGTTCTCCTAGCTAGTATTTAGTGTTACTCGATCCAGATGACTCGCGTCAAGCCCAGAGACCGGGGACGTCCCCGAACGCCGCGTCCCACCAGTCCTCCTCCGTCACGGTCTCCCCCCTGACCAGGAGCTCCTCGACCCGCTTGAGGACCTTGTGGTGGCGCCTCTCGTCCTCGATGATCGCGTTGAGGATGAACGAGACCTTCCCGTTCTCCACCCCTGGGATCATCTCCTCGAGCCTCGCGATGACCCTCTCCTCCATCGCGATGTGCCTCGCCACGAGGGCCCTCTGCGCATCGAGCTGCCCCTCGTCCAGGGCGGGGCGTGGCTCGGATAGAAGCTCCCCGGCGGACCTGTACATCTCAGCGTGCTTCAGAGAGTCGTAGCTGATCCCCCTGAGGACGCTCCTCACCGCGAAGTTCTTCAGATCCCCCACCGCCAACTCCACGGACCTGACTATCTCCTCCTCCTCTTTCACCATGCCCTTGAGGAATCTCACCAGCTCATCTGACATCTGAGACCACATGAAAGAAACCGCACAATACGTCTTAAACGTTCATAAAAGGGCTGAAAGAAAAGGACTCTCGCTAGCGCGCGCCGGGAGGGGCACTGGAAACCCTTTATTCGGAACGGAACAACTCAGACCGAGATGACAGGCGACTCCAACATTGAGACAGTGCGCAGAGACTTGGAAGCCGAGGCCTCGATGCACGGGCTGAAATCGGTCCTCGGAGTCGCCCCATTCAGGGAAGTCCATGAGGGGCTTCTCCCGGTGCAGAGGACGAAGCTCAGGGACATCGTGGGGGAGCGATTCGACTCATTCATGGAGGGGGGCTCCTTCATCAGCATCGCCTTCGCCTACCCGGAAGCTGCCATCGACGCCATCGCCGTGGAGATTGGAGGGGGATTCGATCTGGATACTTGGGGTTTTTACTCTGGCTGGTACGACCGCCTCAACCATGCCCTCAACGAAGCCTCCTCGGCCTTGGCGGAGAGGATAGGGGGAATATCGATCCCCGCCACGACAGTCGGGATCGCCACCAAGATCGAGCACGTGGAGAACTATTACTCCCTCGTAGTGTCCCACAGGGTGGCTGCGGAGCGCTCGGGGGTGGGCTGGAGGGGGAAGAACGGGCTGATCGTGAACCAGAAATACAGCTGCGCCATCAGGCTGGCGTCCATCATCACGGACATGCCCCTCTTGAGGACGGAGCCGCTCCTAGACGGCTGCGAGGGCTGCACCGCCTGCCTCGACGCCTGCCCGTTCCTCGCGAACAAGGCTAAGCTCGAGAACTACAGGGAGCAGTGCCGCATATACATAATGTCTCTGGGCCTAGAACACGAGGTCTGCGGGAAATGCATCAAGGCCTGCTACAGGGAGAGCGTCCACGGGGACGCCTTCCGGCTGTGAGGCTAGGGCTTGGCGTATAGCTCAATGAAGTTGCAGAGGCTGCACCTGTAGCCTAGGGTCTTCATCTGTTTGATCTCATCCCTCTTGAAGAGGAATCCCTTCTTCTCCCCGGTCTTCTCCTCCCATTGGGGCGCGGTTGTGAAGGTCTCGATCCCAGGGGGGAGACCCTGATGCATGAACCCGGGGGTCATCTGATCAATAGCGGGGACGTTCATCTTCTCGACGGGTATGGAGATCCCTCCTTGCACCATGCTTCCGCCGCACTTTGGGCAGACCTTCGGCTGGACTTCGCTCAATCATGACACCTCTAGATACCTTTTGGATAGTTTCGCCACCACAGTATATAGGGGATCCACTATTTGGGCTATTCTCGCCTTGCCTGCGATGCTCAGAAACATGTATGCATCGTCCCTTTCCCAGCCGTGGTCTGCGACCATCCACTCCACCATCTCCCTGAAGGCGTGTCGGGCGGCGTCCTCAAGGGGCCGGGCGCTCCCCACGGTCATTATCTCGTCGGGGGCCTCGATGCGGGGCCAGTTGATGGTCCATCCCTTCCTGAGACCGAACTTGAGGGTGACCAGGGCGTCCACCTCCACGGCCACTCCGCAGACCTCACCGTCCCCCTGGACGGCGTGGACATCCCCGAGCTTGAATAGGGCGCCGGGCCTCGTAACGGGGAGCAGAAGCTTGTTGCCGGGCCGGATGTCGGGGCAGTCCATGTTCCCCCCGTGGCGCCCCGGGGTGAGGCTAGAGACGGCTTCGACCTCCGGGGCCACACCTATCGTCCCGATGAACGGGTCGGCCTCCAGCTCCAGTTCCTTGCCGTCGTCCCTCACGTATGTGATCATGCCATCCTCGATCTCGCAGACCTTCCTTCTTGGCTCCATGAGGTTGAGCCATCCCTCCAGAGACCCGAATCCCGGGATGATGGCCACGGTCCCTTCACCGGGGAGCTCAATGTCGATGACCTCCACCACCAATGTGTCCCCCGGCTCCGCGCCCTCCATGTACAGGGGCCCGGTGGTCGGGTTGGTGATTCTGGCGAGGGCGCTCCACGTCTCAACCTCCACAGTCTCCCCCGGCTTCACGTTCGCGATGGGGGGAGTGCGGGGATCGAGGACGGAGTCGAGGAGAGCGTCGAGTTCCTCCTCGGGCTTCTTCTTGATCCTCCTCGTCATTGGATTGACCCACTCCTGTTCTAGGGCAAGGGCATTAAAACACTTCCCCGGGGAGCCAGTCGAATAGTAAAGAATAAAAGCCGGTTCCATGCTCAGTTGTTTACGGCCCGTTGGACCCGTGAATAAGGTAAAGGTGTAAGAATTGGAATACATGTACGCTGCGATGCTGCTTCATAGCGCCGGAAAGGAAGTCGAAGAGACATCCATAGGCAACATTCTAAATGCCGCGGGGATCTCACCTGACGCCGTCAGGGTAAAAGCCCTCGTTGCCGCCCTCGCAGAGGTCGACATCGACGAGGCCCTCAAGGCCCCCGTGCTCACCGCCGCCGCTGCCCCCTCCGCTGCCGCCCCTGCGCAGGAGGAAGAGGAGGAGCAGCCCAAGGAAGAGGAGAAGGAAGAGGAAGAAGAGGACCTTCAGGGACTCAGCGCCCTCTTCGGAGCATAGGCTCTCCCCTAAGTTTCTTCTAGGTCGAACCCTTAAACTAGTTTTAAGGAGCCATACCCAGATGCTACCGGATAGCCTACATCTCGTCCATTCACCTAAGCTACCTTTGACTGATATACGATCTCGACTAAGGTGGTTTGATTGATTAGTTCTGACAAGCTGAAAAAATTGTACTTGGAGTTTTTCCAGAAAAACGGACACAAGGTTATCGCGAATGCGTCTCTCATACCGGAAAACGACCCCACCGCGTTATTCATCTCGGCCGGGATGCATCCGCTTGTACCATATCTATTGGGTCAACGGCATCCAAGCGGGAGAAAACTGGTGAACGTGCAGAAATGCCTCAGAACCAGCGACGTCGATGAAGTGGGGAACAGTTTCCACCTGAGCTTTTTCGAGATGCTGGGGAACTGGTCTCTCGGAGACTACTTCAAGGAAGAATCGATACCGTGGAGCTACGAGTTCCTCACAAGCGAAGAATGGCTGAACATCGATGAAGAAAAGCTGAGCGTCACGGTCTTCGCCGGGGACGAGAAAATACCCAGGGACACGGAGAGCGCGAGAATATGGGAAGGACTCGGAATCCCAAAGGACAGAATATTCTACCTGCCCAGAGAGGATAACTGGTGGGGGCCGATAGGCAGCACGGGGCCGTGTGGACCCGACACGGAGATATTCTATGACACGGGTAAGGAGCCGTGCGGAGGCGAGTGTAAGCCCGGCTGCTCCTGCGGAAAATACAATGAGATATGGAACAACGTCTTCATGGAGTACAATAGAACCCCGGACGGAGAGTATGAGCTACTCGAACAGAAGAACGTTGACACCGGGATGGGAGTCGAGCGGACGGTCGCAGTATTACAGGGAAAGGATAACGTATACGAGACCGAGATATTCGCTCCCCTAGTTAACAGAATAAAAGAACTATCTGGCATAGAAGTAATCTCTGAAAATCAGATTAGAAGCGTCAGAATAATATGCGATCATTCTCGTGCAGCCACTTTCCTTCTGACCGAGGGAATAGTTCCCTTGAACGTGGAGCAAGGATACGTTCTGAGGAGAGTCATCAGGGGAGCCATCAGACACGGAAAACTACTGGGCATAGAAGAAGAGTTCCTGAGCGTACTGTCTCGGATCATAATAGAATCATATGTTGAAGATTACCCTCACCTGAAGTCGAACGAAGGCTTCATCGTAACCGAGCTTCAAAAAGAGTACAAGAAGTTCAACAACACGCTGGCTAGGGGTCTGAACAGATTCAACAGGATAGCCAGGAACAAGGAGAAAATCGACGGCAAAGACGCCTTCCTCCTCTACCAGAGCTTCGGCTTCCCAATAGAGATAACAAAGGAACTGGGAAAGGAGAACGGCATCTTCGTCGACGTAGACGGCTTTTACGAAGAGTTCGAGAAACATCAGAAAGTGTCCAGAACTGGCGCCAACAAAAGGTTTGGCAGCGGCTTAGCCGACACGTCCGAGGCGACGGTGAGACTGCACACCGCGACACACTTGCTCAACGAGGCGTTGAGACGCGTCCTGGGGACAGACATCACCCAGAAGGGTTCAAACATAACACAGAAGCGACTAAGGTTTGACTTCAACTTCGACAGAAAGCTGACGGATCAAGAGAAAAAGGATGTAGAGGAAATAGTAAACGGGAAGATCAACGAGGTCCTCCTCGTTAAAAGGATCGAGACCACGTTAGACGAAGCAATGAGGATGGGGAGCCAGGCAGTGTTCGAGCAGAGATACGGGGAGAAGGTCTCCGTATACTCCATTGGCGACTTCTCGACGGAG
>Ga0255055_10002203_pt1 | contig 13890 bp, 13 predicted proteins | sample JV7_2_27_MG_FD_188633 | JGI IMG/M metagenome (GOLD analysis project Ga0255055, IMG submission 188633) | Seawater microbial communities from Jervis Inlet, British Columbia, Canada - JV7_2_27 | ecosystem: Environmental > Aquatic > Marine > Inlet | place: Canada: British Columbia | collected...
CCTCCGAATTTAGCAATAACTTCGCTGATACCGGCCACCAGGCCTTTGCGGTCCGGCCCCTTGGTGGTAATGATGTAGGACTCGCATTTCGGAACAGAAACAGGAGCCGCTGATGGTTTAAGCGACGTGACATGCACCTCAAGACCCAGTGGGGTCATTTGTGCACTCAAACTTTGGTGTAAAGATTGCGGGGAAAGATCCCCGGGAATGGATACAATGAAAATACCGGCAAATTCAAATTGGAGTGTTGTCTGACTCACGTTTTCGATATTGCAATTTTGTTCGAAAAGTATTTTAGAAACGGCGGCAACGATACCGGGTCTGTCATGACCTAAAATTGAAAGGATAACCTTGTTCATTAAATCGACTCCAATGGGGTAAATGACGCATGGCTGTTTTGAGATGGGTTCATGTAATCTGCGACGATACTTGAGATTTGATTTGTAATGTATTGACTCAGAATTTCCGCTTTTTCAGTGGTTATGACCGGTATGCCTTCGGTCAATCGCTCAACCTTATCCGCGTTTATATCTGTCATCTTGTTGACCAAAAAGGTATCCACCTCGCCATCATCAAGAAGAAAACCGCAGGCGCCGATAGCGCCGACATATTCGTCGTTTGCAAAAATAGGAACAACAAGCTTGAGCATTCCGGCATCACATTCTTCCACAACAGCTTGCCGGGATCGCATGGCTAAAGTGGCGATGTTCATATGCGCAGGAGCACAGATAAAACTTTGTCCTTTATCGGTAGCTTTAATTTCGGGGCATAATCGATTTGCCCAGTGTTTAAATTCAGATATTCTGAAACCTTTCGTATCAAACACATTAACATCCAATTCTGATTTTTGATGAATATCTTTTTCAAGCTCAATCCATTTATCCAGCGCTGCAAGGTCATTTAATTTCATTTGCCGTCCCCGATCGTTTTTAAATTTGTGAAGCCAATTAGAACCCATCTCAATATTTTTACAGCTATTCGGGATTGATCCGACTTACAGAGAGATCCTTATATCAAAACCGATAATTTTTGCAAGACTATTGGTCAGAAGGCTTTATGCCGCATGGGGCGAAAAGCGAGCGTGCAATATTTGCGCGTAAAGTTAAAAAATACCTATAGATAATCTTTAATTACCTTTTCTGCAGATAGACAAATTGCCTATAGGAGAAAAATTCCGAGCAATCCTGGTTTGATTAAATTGACTCTTTCCAGATTGAATAGAAGGCCACCACATAAATTTTGCAGGAGTATTTCATTATTTCACTAGTAGGGGTTGTAATTATAAAAATGTTTGATAGAATATATGGCAGTAAATTGATAGGGTATTAAAGAAAGACTTTTATTAATAATTCAAGGAGGAAGTAATTATGGCCATTTTAAAACGCGATTTACAAGCTGTTAAAAAAGACATCGTAGCGCTTCAGAAGAAGATGGAGAAATTATTGAAAGCGCATGAAAGACCCGCAACCGCAAAACCGAAGGCGGCAAAAAAACCAAAGAGAAAAGTCGTAAAAGCCAAGACCAAACGTACCGTTACGGCCAAAAAAACCGCTCCCAGGAAAAAAGCATCTACGACGACAGCAACCGAGCAAGTATTGAAAATTATCGGACGATCTAAAAAAGGCGTGGATGTCCCCAAGTTGAAGGCCAAAACTGGATTCGATGATAAAAAAGTCAGAAATATTGTGTTCCGGGCATCAAAGGAAGGAAAAATCAAAAAGGTCGGTAGAGGAATTTACGTAGGGGCTAAATAAAAAGGCAGCAGAAACAATTCAAAAAGGCATCTCGAATCTTTGTTTCGAGATGCCTTTAAACTGCCGCGTAAATTCTATTTTATGTTTTTTCTACATTTTTTGCTGCGGGTCCTCTCTCGCCCGCCTCGATCTCAAATGAAACCCGGTCTCCTTCGGCGAGAGTGCGGAATCCTGCCATGTTGATCGCAGAGTGGTGCACGAATATATCGTCACCTTCTTCCTGCTCGATAAAACCATATCCCTTTCTGTTACTAAACCATTTTACAACTCCGCTCGGCAAAACGTGTCCCTCCTTCTTTTTAAAAATTAATGCCAAAGGCCCCGCAACACACACCCTGACCCAGAAATTTATCCTGCAGGCTTAAGATAATCTGAATGTTCGAGTCACCCCTATGTTGATCCAATTGAGACAAATTCGCATCAAAGGTCAAGTAAAAATATCGTATAGACGGAACGGTGCTTAATTGATAATTGCTTAAGATCAATAGTAGAGTTTAGAACCCATCTCAAAAATGCATCTCATGCTCAATGGCTACGTTGCCCAGGCAAAGCGGGATTTCACAGTTACAGCATTGCTTTAATATAGTAGAACAGAGCAACCGTTGTGAATGCCAATTTTAATCCGATTGCCAACACATTTCCGATAAGGATTCCCCAACCAGCGCGCAATGCTTTTTTGCCTGATTTGCCAGCCAGGAGTTCTCCGATCAATGCGCCCACAAAGGCTCCCACGATGATTCCCCAGGGCGGAATGAAAAATATTCCGATGATCATTCCAATTGCAGAGCCCCACAAACCGGGCTTTGAAGCGCCGTATTTTTTTGCACCCAGAGCCGGAGCGATATAATCCAAAATCATCAGCAAGGCCGTCAAAGACCCCATGACAATTAAAAAGGTCAAGCTAAAGACCTGCCAATTTTTTATCCAGGAAAGAAGAATAAGGGCCAGAAAGCTAAAAACCGGTCCGGGTATGATGGGTAAGACACAGCCGAAAATACCGGCTAGAGCTAAAATCAATCCAATTACGATGATTAAGACATCCAAATTGTTGCCCTACTTAAGATAGGTTCTTGTTTGCTGATACAAGCTATTCTTAAACGATTCAGGTTGCAGCTTGATTATTTTGAGCCAGTAACACTTTCGGCTCTGAATTGTCAAGTAAATGGAAATCGATGGTTTAGCCGGGATTTTCAAGCGGATTTTATGCTTGAATTATTTAATTAAAAAAATAATTAATTAAACAAATAATATTTATTTTTTTCTTGAAATCTATATTAAAATAATATAAGATTTATTGTATGGGGCAAAAGAAAACATTTTCCACCCGGATTGACGCAGATAAACTAAAAGCACTCAAACATCTTGCGGTTGACGTGGATAAATCCTTAGGTGTTTTACTGGGAGAGGCTATCGAAGATCTTTTAAAGAAATATAAAAGGAAGAAAAAGTAAAATCATTTGGAAGGGAGCGGTCCAGAGTAAACACAGGGGGAATCCGAGCACAGGCTAAAAACGAGATGAAAATTTTTTATGCTAAGGAGACAAAAAAATGGCCGCAACCAAAAGAAGCCGGTGTTTAAAAGAAGAGAAAAAATTTATTCATCCGATTGAATTAAAGGAAGGTCTTACCGTAAAATGTGTTTGCCCCAAATGTGGCACAATCCACAGGATGAAATTGGTTTGGACGGGAAGGGGTAAACCGAAGAAATTTTGCCCTCCCTGCAAAATTTTTGTTTCATCCGTTGAGCGTGTGGATTTTTGTCATGTGCCAACAAACGTAAACACCGGAATTGAATAATCGCTTTTGCTATCCTCTCGGATGAAATTTCTTATGCAGTTTTTTAAGATGCTCACGGGTGACATGCGTGTAGATCTGGGTCGTAGAGATATCCACATGCCCCAGCATGACTTGAACCGCCCTCAGGTCGGCGCCGCCTTCCAACAGATGACTGGCAAACGAATGCCGTAAGCTGTGAGGCGTGATTTTTTTTGTAAAGCCTGCCTGTATCGCATGGCGTCGCAACAACTTCCAAAACCCCTGGCGGGTCATGGGTCTGCCGGCACGGGCAATAAAAAGATAGGGACTGGATGTTTGTTTTAGGCCCGAAGATCTGGCGGTTTTTAGATAGTGATTGATTTTTTCTTTGGCATGCATGCCGATCGGCACAATTCTTTCTTTGGAACCTTTGCCGAAGATTCGCACAAACCCGGCTTCCAAATTGATATCCTGTAATTTTAAATTGATGAGTTCAGAAACTCGCAATCCGGCCGCATAAAGAAGTTCCAGCATGGCAGCGTCTCTGACGCCTTGGGGTTTAAGGATGTTCGGAGCTTCAAGCAAAAGTTCGATTTCAGCAATGGATAAAACATGGGGCAATTTCAAACTGGTTTTGGGCAGATCAATCAGTTTAGCCGGATTATGCCGCAGGATTTTTTCCTGATGCAGAAAACGATAGAGTCCTCGAATAGCGACCAGATGCTGTGCTCTTGAACGTGCCCCGAGGCCTGATTTTCTGAGCATAATCAAATGCTTTAAAATTAAGGGGGTATCCTCTTCAGAAAAGGCGGTCGCTTTATTTTCGGATAGAAAATTGCGATATCTGATGATATCTCGACTGTAGGCCTCAAGCGTTTTTTGAGACAGCCCTTTTTCGACCAATAAATAGTTTAAAAATTGGTCGATGAGTGTATCCAGGGTAGGCGGTTTTGGATTCACAATAACGTGTTTATCGCATGAATCCTGATATTTTTCAATGCGACGAATTAACGCGTCAACTGTTTAAAAAGGGCTGGCATTATAAATTTTTAGAAAGAGCGAGAGTATTTTTATTTATGGCAAATTGTAAATCGGGCTGGATAAATTCGTGGTGTTTTTCAAGAAAAGGTACATATACCAGTACAAAGCTTTTTGCGGTGACGTCAATCGCATGCAGGATCTCCGCCAGCTGGTTTTTGGGCTTAATGAAACTGGCCAGATTGACTTTTAGGCTCTCGATGGCTTCTGTTACCGGCAGGGTTATCGGATGATGACGCTGTTCGGGCAACTCTTCGGTCAGTTCATTGTGAAGCTGGGCGAGCGTCATATTCTTTGAAAGCTGCATAAATATCTTTGGACGAACTTTAAATGCCGGCGCCCAGAAACGAAAACCGATATTTTCCCAACCGGGCTGAACGACTTTCGGAATGTTAGCCACATGGATCAAATCGGCATAGTTTTTGAGACTTATTCCGGAGATTTCGGGCTGAATGCGCCAGAACGGCAGATAAATAGAATTATTGTCGTGGGCTGGATGTTTACCAAATTTTATCTTTTTTAACTTTTTAGCGAGCGGGTACCAGGCCGAGGTACAATTTTTACACAGCAAAACCAGTGAATCCCTTTCTCCATCCAGATCCCAGCCGCAGTTGGGGCACAGGGTTGAAATAAAATGAATCCGCCAGTTTGGGCTTTCGGCGGGAAATTGATCGATGTTAAAATCTTCGGGGAGCGTCGCTGCGACAGGCTTGTTGAGCACGGCATCGTAAATGCGGTTTTCAATATAAAAGGGGGCATAGATCAGGCTGATGGTTTCGCCAATGTGGGCATGGTGCAGCACGGGTTTGGGTAAAGATTTGTCAAAACGCCTATCAAAGTTTTGTTCGATATGCGCCAAAGTATGGGTGGGTTCCAGGAAGACGCCTGCAGTCTCCGGCGTGATAAATTTAAGCTTCAGAGCCTGGCTGCGCAAGCCCAGGCTGACTGGAAACAACTGTGAGGCAACGGCCTGGTGGCTCACATCGATAAATTTATGTCGAATACCGTTACCGGCGCAGGCAAACAGCATGCCTTTAAAACGCCAGTAGGGGAAGAACAGTAAATCCTTTGACGCTGCTGATTTGCTGGGAAGCATATAACGAAACACATCTTTTGCGTGCAGATAAGACTTCACCCTGCAAAATTCGCAGGCAAAAATTCGGTCGGTCTCATTCATGACCGCGGGTGCGCCGCATTGCGGGCACTGATGTTCGATTAAGAAATTAATATGCTTCTCCGTTAGATTTTTTCGCCACAGTCATTGCAAAAAACGGCATCGTCCAGGTTCTCGGTTCCGCAATTGGGGCAGAATTTTTTTTGGGGTTTTTCATCAGCCGGATGACCGCAGCGGGAACAAAATTTGGCTGTGGGTGTCAGGTTTTTAGAGCAGTGTGCACATTCTTCAAAAACCAAAAGCTGATGGCCGCAATCCGGGCAAAACTTGGAGCGGATCGGTACTGAATTGCTACACTCCGGGCATTTTGATTCCGACTGATCCGGGGCAGGTGCTGTCTGGGGTTTGGCCCCTGCGAAATACTGGGCGAACATGGCCGGCAGCATCAATCCCATACCGGCACCCATTCCCGCGCCGGCACCCCCCTCGGATTCAGAGGCGTTTTCCATGGCCATCGCGGCTTTCATCTGCATTAATTTATTCATATCGTCAAACACACCCATGCGGCTGCGATCATCGATCGCCTGTTGCACTTCGGGTGGCGGGGTGATTGCATTCGTATAAAGATGGGTCATACGGATACCAAAATGGCTGAAATCCTCCGTCAGGCGCTCCGAGAGCCCCCGGGACAGTTCGTCATACTTGGACGGTAGATTCAGAATCGAATCAATTGTTTCGCCCATATAATCATTAAAACGCGAAACAATGACACGATTGAGGTATTCTTCTATTTCGGCTGTGGTAAACATGCCCTGAGTGCCGACTAAACTGTTGATAAACAATACGGGTTGGGCAATCTGCAGATTAAATACACCGAAAGCTCTCAGGCGAATCAAGCCCAGCTCAGAATCCTTGAAAGCGACCGGGTCTCGCGTGCCCCATTTCAAATTGGTGAACACTTTTAAATTGATAAAGTACATTTCAGCGCGAAGGGGACTGGTTCCGCCCCAGGGAAAACTGGCAATTTTGGTTAAAATTGGAATATTGGCAGTTTTCAGGGTATGCCGTCCCGGGCCAAACGCGCCGACGGCTTTGCCCTTGTAGAAAAAAACAGCAGCCTGGCTTTCCCTGACAGTCAGTTGTGCTCCGTATTTGATCTCGCCGGAGCCTTCTTCCGGCAGGCGGTGGACGAGTTCCTGGCCGGTTTCATCAAACCATTCTAAATTTTCTAAAAAAATTAAATTGTTCGTGCCCATTTTTAATTCTCCTTCCCGGATCGGTGAAAAATTGTCACAGAAAACGGTTGATTTGTTGAAAATTATTTAATATTTCAGCTGTTTATAAGGTAGTTGATTCTGCTGGAATATAGAATGCTTATCGGCCATTTAAATACCAAACTTGAGCGCCGCGGGCTTGCGCTATGAATGTCGGAACGCGGTGTGCACCCCTAAACATCCATCCATCCGAAATTGGCCGAGTATGGTTTATTTATCTGATATCACTATAGTTTTTATTTGACATATGGACGTCATTATTCGATAATAAAAGAGTGAGGCGTCAGTGGTTATTCTAATCTTTATGCATTCAACCCTAAACATCCTTAACCGCTAAACCCCGGCTGGAAAGGGGAAGTAATGAAGCCAAAAGATGAAAGAAGGGTGTTTGAACGTCATGACAATGATGCGCCTATTATATATGCCTATCATAATACCGATCGATTCTTTCAGGCCCTGATGTGTAACTATTCAAATGAAGGCATGTGCTTTAAAACACCTGATGTGATTGACACCGGTTCCGACATTTATATAATGATGGAAAATTATGCTCCCGACACGATTCATGCGGAGCTTTATGGAGGTTATTTTGCTGAGGTTAGATGGTGCCGTCAGCTACCTGATCCCGAGGTGCCCGGGTATAAAGTGGGTGTGAAATATTATAAAACTGTCATTGATTAGTTTGGTGTAATACCACTCCTCAAATCAGAATTTCCGATGTCCCCAGACTTCCTTGTAATCCTTATTTTTAGCTTCGCATGCTGAGCACTGCATCTCGAAACCGATCTATCGGGTATTATCATTTTGTAACTTCTTGTTCTCAAAATGCTCTCTACCAAGTGTGTCAAAGAAAAAACTTGTGATTTCCAGTAAGTCCTGCTATTTAATATCATTTAAATCTGATAAAATGAACGCCTGACGTTCAAAAGGCAGAACGAGAGGCCTACCTTAATTTAACTTCAGTCGACCCTTGTTGATTCCAACAAAAAAGCTCCCAAGCAAATTGCTCTGGAGCTTTGGTATAACTGGTACGCCTGGCAGGATTCGAACCTGCGGCCTACGGATTAGAAGTCCGTTGCTCTATCCAAACTGAGCTACAGGCGCACATCCAAGCAATTTTTTTATCATATGTTCGGCCGCATGTCTATAGAAATGAGGGCAGGGCTTCAATCCATAAGGCATTTATAATGATTTGTGGTCCCATATGAAATTTAAAAATTCGAACATTTCTCATGAAAAAAAAGACAATTAAACGCAAAACAACCGCCAAAAAGAAAACCACGACCCGCAAGGCGGTCAAAGGCACCAAAGCGCGTGCAGCCAGCAAGAAAAGTAAGGTACCCGCACGTAAGCCTTCAGAAAACGCACTGGTTAAATATGACCCGCTGCAACGCTACCTGTCAGAAATCAGCAATTACAATTTGTTGACCAGAGAACAAGAGAGAGAATTAGGTATCCGGGTTCGAGAACATGGCGACAAGCAGGCCGCCTATACGCTGGTCACCTCCAATTTAAGGCTTGTTGTAAAAATTGCTCTGGAGTTTCAACGGGTGTGGATGCAGAATTTGCTCGACCTTATCCAGGAAGGAAATATCGGTCTGATGCAGGCGGTTAAGAAATTTGACCCTTATAAAAATGTCAAATTTTCATATTATGCTTCATTCTGGATAAAGGCTTATATACTTAAATTTATTATGGACAACTGGCGCTTGGTTAAAATTGGCACGACCCAGGGGCAGCGCAAGTTATTTTTCAAATTGAAAAAAGAGAAGCAAAAATTAATTGATGATGGCTTTGATCCCAAGCCCAAACTCCTTTCCGAACGCCTGGGTGTATCTGAGCGTGAAATTGTCGATATGGACCAGCGTTTGGACGGCTGGGATGTTTCGCTAGATGCCCCATTAAAGGAAGATTCCGACACTGAAAGAATTGAATTCTTAAGCACCAACACAGAATCCATCGAAGATCAGGTATCAAAAAAGGAGATAGAAGTTCTTCTCCATAATAAAATTGCTGAATTTCGCAAAAAAATGACCCCCCGGGAGCTTGAAATATTTGATTTGCGAATTTTTTCGGACAATCCGGTGACATTACAGGAGATCGGGGACCGCTATGGAATATCAAGAGAGCGCGTTCGACAGGTAGAAAAAAATATTATCAAGAAGATGAGGGAATTTTTTAAGAGGGAAATCCCGGACTTTGCTTCCTATACGGAAGGCAGTACGGCCGAATAATGAGCTGGATAGGCGCTCAAAGGATAAAACGGGTAATGAGTCAAATGAAATTGTTACGGGCTGCGGTGGCCATCTTCTTCGTGGTCGTTTTTTTTAGCGCTGGATGTACGCAAAATTCTTTTCCAAAAAGGAAGCCCGCCTTTGGGCAGTCCTTGATGCATCCTCAAACAGATAACCGCTACTATTACTTTACCGAGGCCCAAATCCAAAGGCGGATGGGCAACCTGGATAAAGCGATCGTCCTGCTTAAAAAAGCCATCGAAATGGATCCGGACTCGCTATATTTAAAGCGTGAACTCGCGACTGTCTATTTGCAAAACAAGGAAGGTGAGAATGCCATCGGCGTTCTCGAAGATATCCTTAAGGAGCACCCCAATGATGTTAAGTCACTAATTCTATATGGTGGTATTCAACAGGTTCGAAAGAACACCGCGGAGGCGATAAACGCTTATGAAAAGGTTATTGCGTTAGACCCGAAACAAGAAAAAGTATATTCACTTCTGGGGGGCATGTATCTGGATGCCGGGAAGTTGGATCAGGCCAAACGCGTCTTTGGTCAACTGATTGATCATTTTCCGGCCTCCCATTCCGGGCACTTTTTTTTAGGGAAAATTTATGCCGAGCAGGGCAAACCGGCAGCCGCTGAAAAGGAATTGCAACGAACCTTGGAACTGGTACCCGATCTTTTGGAGCCGCGATTTGAGCTTCTTAAACTTTACAATAATCAGAATAAAAACGAAAAAGTCGTTCAAATTTACCGAGATATTTTAGAGCGCAACCCCGGCAATGTTCGCGCCGCTATGGAGTTAGGCTACTATCATTACGCCCATGGTAGAACAGCAGAGGCCGAGGAAATTTTTAAAAAATTAGGCCAACGCAGCATCTCCGAGTTTGAAGTCATTATTAAAACGATCCAACTGTATATTGATAAGAAAAAATATGATGAAGGAATTGTTATCCTTCAAGGAATGCAAAAAGCTGTCCCCGAGAGTCCCGATATTCATCACATTCTCGGGGTCGCCTTTTATGGGAAAAAAGAGAATCAAAGCGCGTTGGAACATTTCAGGAAAGTCACCCCCGAGTCCAGATTTTACGAAGATTCCGTCATTCATGCCGCCTTTATATTATCGGAGAATAAGCAAACTGAAGAAGCCATCAAGCTTTTGAGCGATGCCGAAAAAAATGAACCGGAAAACGCGGAATTCAAGTATTATCTGGGCACCTTTTATGAAGAAGATGCGCAATTTGAAAAAGCGGAGCTTGCGATTCAGGAGGCGCTTAAGTTAGAGCCGGACAATCCAAGGTATTATTTTCGCCTGGGTGTCGTCTATGACAAGGCAAACAAGAAAGAGGCCTCCATGGATGCGATGCGTAAGGTCATTTCATTGGATCCAAAGCATTCCAATGCTTTAAATTACCTTGGATATACGTATGCGGATTTAGGGCAGAACCTGGATGAGGCCGAACGACTTATTCTGGAGGCATTGAAATATAAACCCAATGATGGGTATATTACCGACAGCCTGGGCTGGGTCTATTATAAAAAGGGTGAGTTTGAAAAGGCGTTGGAATATCTTCAAAAAGCGATCGGAATTGTTCCGGATGATCCGATCATGCTGGAGCATTTGGGTGACGTCTATTTAAAACTAAACGATAAAACGAATGCACTTAAGTTTTATAAAAAATCATTAGGGTATAAAGAAAAAGATAAAGAAGAACTTGAAAAAAAGATTCGCGAACTCACCGGTAATGGTTCTTAAACCGTATGAAATGGTATCGTGTCATTATTCTGCTGACTGCCGCCTTTTTGTTTTCAAGCTGCGCTCTTTTTAAACCTTCCAAGGAATTGGAGATCATCCCTGCCGAAAAAGCCCCTGAAGTCCGTAACCTGCTTTCTGTCATTCAATCAAAAAATGATACGCTCAAAAACTTCAAAGGTATCGGTAAGATCAAAGTATGGCAAAATGGCATCATTAAAGTTGACCAGCGGGTGGCCTGGATCGGGGAAAAACCCGTAAAGCTAAGCATTGCGGTGTTGGTTTCCGGATATCCGGCAATTAAGCTGGTCACCGACGGCAAATGGCTTTACTACCTTGAAACCCGTGGTCATGATACGGTTTTTAAAAAAATCGCCGCAAGTGATCCCAGTCTGAGAAACATTATTTCGATTCCGATTAAATCCAGCGATATCGTGACGCTTTTAGCCGGTGGAATTCCGCTGCGCGAATTCGATACGGTCGATGTGATCGAAGACGCGTCCGGCAACGGATATGTTTTAGCTTTGAAAGCAAGATGGTGGGGCACTCGGGAAAAAATTTTTCTTGACGAAAATGGATCTCAAGTTCGTCAAATTGATGTATTTGATCGTTCCGGTGCATGGAAGTATCGTGCCGAAATTGAAAACATGCGCTCTGTAAACGGATATCAGGTGCCGTTTCGATTAAAACTCTCAACCGGTGCAGGTGCGGATTTCCTGCTGGATGTCGATCGGTATTGGGTAAATGTTGAACTGCCGACCGCTGCATTCACGTTGGCGCCGCCGGACTAAGGTTCAGGGCCTCTATTTTAGAATTTAGGAGTTTGAATTTGATGATTGCCGAGATTATGGCAACGGGCGAAGAGATCCGCTCGGGGACTCTAATTGACAGCAATTCGGCTTACATCGCTGAGAAACTGGGAGAAGTCGGGGCTATCGTGACCCGGCATACGTGTGTGGGCGATGATCTTGCGCTTCTAATTTCAATTTTTAAAGAGATTGGCAGCCGGGCCGATATCGCTGTGGTAACCGGCGGGTTAGGCCCCACTGCAGACGATCTTTCCGCCGAAGCAGCTGCCGGGGCAACCGGGGTTTCGCTCGTTCTGAGTCAATCTGCGCGGCAGTCGCTTGAAAACTTTTTTAAAGCGCGCAAGCGGGCTATCAATCCTGCCAGTCGAAAACAGGCCATGCAGCCGCAAGGAGCGCAATGTATTGCAAACCCGATTGGGACCGCTCCCGGTTTTCGTTTAGAAATCGGTAAATGTCTGTTTTTCTTCCTGCCGGGCATACCGCGTGAAATGCAGCGGATGTTGTCAGATACGGTCCTGCCCCATTTAGGCAAAATTCTGGGAACGAAACGGAATTTCTTGCGGGTAAAAACGCTATCGACATTCGGATTAGTCGAATCCAAAACCTTTGAACGCCTTGCTGATCTGGAGCGCACTTTTCCGGAAATATCCCTGGGCCTGCGGATAAAATTTCCCGAAATCCAGGTGAAGCTTTATGCCAATGGATCCCACGCGGAGCAATTGGATGACCATTTAGAATCGGCCGCTCGATGGGTCATTGAAAAGATGGGCAACAAAGTGTTTTCCCAGGAGGGCGATTCCATCGAGAAAATCACCGGGCAGCTTCTGAGGGCAAACAACGCCACCGTAGCAGTGGCTGAAAGCTGCACCGGAGGTCTGATTTCTCATATGTTGACCAATATATCCGGGAGCTCAGAATATTTTGTCTTTAGCGGTGTTACGTATTCAAATCAGGCCAAGATCGATATCCTGAATGTATCCGCAGAAACGATTAAAACCCATGGTGCCGTCCATGAAAAAACCGCCAAAGAAATGGCATCGGGGGTCCAGCGCATATCCGGTGCTACATATGGTTTGGCCACCAGCGGTATTGCCGGACCCACCGGGGGAACCGAAGACAAACCGGTCGGAACGGTTTGCATTGGATTGGCGACCCCGCATGATTGTGCCGGCTATCGTTTTCATTTCTGGTTCGGCGATCGGACGCTGAATAAACAGGTGTTTGCGGTGGCGGCATTAGAGGTCCTGCGCCGCGAGCTGCTGGGCCTCGATCCACCCCAATTTTAGGGTAGTATACTGTATTAATAAATAAAACCGCCATTTGATTCTTTCATTATTCCTTAATAGCAATTAAATTTATATTATTAAATCAAGGAATAAGGAAATAAAACCGAAGATTAACTTTAAGTTTATTCAGATATCAAATTCATGCAAAACCAGGCCGTTGCCTGCCCAATAAAATCCTTTTGATGGATGCGATTGCTCATACGATGGTCGCTTTGGGAAAATACCACCAATTTTTTCGGTTGGCTGACACCTTCATATATTTCTTGGGCATGGGAGAGTGGCACGGTTTCATCTGCATTGCCGTGAAAAATGAGGATGTTTCGAATGCCCGACAGCTGATCGGAGATATCAAAGGGATTCTTTTTGAAAGGATGATCTGACGCTGCCGTTTCTTCCCGGCGGGCCGGACCCGCTTCGTTTTGAACAATATCGGTACTGCGAATCGGAGCCGCCCATGTCACTAGGGCATCTGCTTTAACATATCGAGCTGTTGCTAAACAAACAACGCCCCCCATGCTGCTGCCAAAAAGACCCACTTCAACACCAATATCATTTCTAGCGCTCAGCATTTTGGCTGCAGCCTTCAGATCGGTGCAGCGCGCTTCCAGCGATGTGACCTCCTCGAATGGCGCTTTACTTTGGCCGCATCCGCGGTGATCAAACCGAAAGTAGGCAATCTTATTTCGATTACATTGCTGCGCCAGTTGAATTTGCTTGGGAGAATTTTGGTCGCTGAATAATCCATGGGAACCAATGACTACCGGAGGACTGTCAGCCGGCGGCAGATGCAGATACCCTTTGAGCAAGAAATTGTCAGATGAAAATACGATTTTTTTGATGACTGGCTTTTTCTTAGAATTGACCATTAT
>Ga0255055_10002204_pt1 | contig 13889 bp, 15 predicted proteins | sample JV7_2_27_MG_FD_188633 | JGI IMG/M metagenome (GOLD analysis project Ga0255055, IMG submission 188633) | Seawater microbial communities from Jervis Inlet, British Columbia, Canada - JV7_2_27 | ecosystem: Environmental > Aquatic > Marine > Inlet | place: Canada: British Columbia | collected...
ATGCCAAGGAGAGCGATGACCGCGCCGAAGTGGCTTTTGTGGTACGGGAGGATTTTCAGAGTAAGGGGGTAGCTTCTTTCCTGCTTGGGATTCTTGAAAAAATAGCAAAGGAAAACCATTACAACGGTTTTTGCGCGACGGTTTTGCGCGAGAATAGTTCCATGATACGCGTGTTCAAAAAAAGATTTCCGAATGCCAAAATTTCTTCCAGCGGCGGTTCAGACCTCAGGATTGAAATGGATTTCGTCGATACAGTCGCCGGCGATGACGAGGAATAATACAAATCGTTGAATCGGAACAGGATTTAAAGATTTATCTTGTAAAAATGCTATTTATTTAGTAATTTAAGAAGTATAAGGCGTGTTTTCTCAAATTGGATTACCATTATTTCCAGGGGTCTTTTTTGCCTGCAAGTCTGATCTGAGGAAAATTGGCAGGAGTAAATATCCGGAAGGTAACGTTTCTGTTCCCACCCGTGCTGTTTTTTTGAAAAAAATTAAAGTTTTGCCTAAAGCTACCGAAATCAGTAGAGATATAGAATTTTTATCAACATCAACAATTTAGGGAGGTTGGCAATTGTCCTATACGCTCGGTCAGAAACAGATCGATGGCATTGAAGAAATTTTAAAGCAGGACCTCATTGACAATGGCGTGCGGTGTGTTTTCTTAATTGACATGGCCGGTAATATTATTGCTAATTTGGATAACGGCGAAAAACAGCATGACATTTACTCGCTGGCTGCCCTGGCAGCAGGCAACTTCGGTGCTGTCAGCGCGATGGCCAAAATCATCGGTGAAAATGAATTCTCGCTGCTTTTCCATAAAGGAAAGACAGAAAACATTCATTTCAACAAAATAACCACCGAATTTTTACTGATCAACATTTTTGGCAACGATATTTCCCTGGGTTTCTTGCGATTGAAAGTCTCCGAATCCGTCGAACAGTTAAAGGTTATTTTAGAGCCTCTTTTGTCTCTGTAAATGGGTATCTCTGCATACGCATCCACGATTAATTTTCGGCCTATGATAGTCACGGCGGTTGATTCTGATGGCATTTGTAAATCTGAAAAATAAGGAAATCCAGGTTAAAATTGTCTATTACGGTCCCGGCAGGGGAGGGAAGACGTCTAATCTGGAATATATATATAAAAAATTCGCTAAGCGTATAAACACCGAAATGGTTACCGTTAAAACCCACGGTGATCGGACTTTGTTTTTTGATTTCCTCCCGTTCGATATCGGCATTATCAACGGATATGATGTTAAAATTCAACTCTACACCGTGCCGGGTCAGGTCAAGTACAATGCGACCCGCAGACTGGTACTTCGGGGTGTGGATGGTATCGTTTTCGTGGCCGATGCCATGACGGTAAGAAGAGAGAAAAACATCCTTTCTTTGAAAAATCTCCAAGAAAACCTGGCACCCTATAAAAAAAGCATCTTCCGAATCCCCTTTGTGATGCAGTACAACAAAATGGATCTCAAAGAGCAGGGCATTCCGCTTTTACCTGTGCCAACTCTTGAAAAAGATTTGAACAGTCAATTGAAAATGCCTTCGTTTGCGGCCAGTGCCGTTCTGGGGACCAATGTGGCTGCAACATTAAAGAGAATTATCTCTTTGACCGTGAAATCTATTAAAGAAGATTTGAAATAGGAGAAAACAAATTGGCCGATTCAAAAGATGTTGATACCTTGAGTTCCGAGCTTGAAAGTCGGTTAGACGATCTTTTTGATGAAAATAGCGTGCCTTTGCCGGACGCCGAAGATAGCGATCCATCAGCGTATTATCCGCTGGCGGAATTAAAAAATTTGATATTATCCATTGACTGGGAAATAACCGATGACGTTCTGGAAAAACTTCTTCAGCAGATAAAAGATCTAAAACTAACCTATAAACATGATAAGATTGTTCTGACGTTTCTTCAAATCCTTAGGTCACTGGGAGATTACATCAAAACAAACCGCGCCAGCTCTCACCCCAAAACATTTAAAATACTCAACTCTGTTTTTTCCAGTCTAGACAAAGTAGTGCTTTCCAAAGATATGACGGATACGGCCAAAAAAAAGATTCTGCGAGCCGAGATGAATCGATACAAAGAGCTAAGGACTCAGATATCCCAAAGCAAAGCCGGCGCACAGCGCAAGGCCAAAGCCAAACCCGCCAAAACCGATAAACCGGAAATCGAAAAAAAGAGAGAGGAAGAGCCCATAACCGTCAGCGAACCCTCTGTTCAACTGGCGGAGGCCGAAGCAGCCGAGTTGCCGGAAAGCGATCAAGATCAGGAGCCTGATGTGGTCACTTTGCGGGAACCTTCAGTTGAGACCCTGGCGGAAGCCGTCGAGGAGATAAGAAAATACATTCATGATGAAATTAAAGCCTTAAAAAAGGAGATCAAGTCGTTGCGGGATCGTTAAGGTTACCCTAACCCGGGTCCGCCGAAGGCGGAGAATTGACTATTGAATATTGAAAATATTCAATCATTTCTGAAGTCCATCTTGCCCGGCGATCGGATGTCATCCCGCCGGTATTGCATGCGCCGATTGCCATAAAATGATCCCCTACAGGTGATGCCATGGTATTGTCTTCGGGTGATATTTCTTCCATAATTTACAAGCGTAAGGTCAGAGATGATCTGGGTGAATTTTCTCTGGATGGTCAAACGCTGCTAATCCTCATGGAATTGGATGGGAAGGCGGCGTTGGGGGCGCTTGCCGGAAAAACCGGATTAAACATGGGCACCATCAGGGAAATGATTTCCAAACTTTTAAAGCTCGGACTTATCGAAAAGGTGGAAAAGGAAGTTATCCCGGTGGATAGCGATTTTTTCCGCAATTTGCTTGATGAATTTGCGCTGGCCATCGGCCCGATTGCGGGCGTATTAATCGAGGACCAAGTTCAGGCCCTGGGGCATGATGTGAATAGCTTTCCAGGGTACCTCGTAACGGAGCTGGTCGACAGTCTTGCCGGGGAAATAAGACGTGAAGAGAAAAAAGCGGTCTTTATCAAAATTATGGTCGACATTATTCGGGCCAAAGGATACGCAAATACGTAACTCTGATTACAGATATCGTTGATTGGTTGATTAGTTGATTAGTTAAGTGGTTGTAAATATGGATTTATCCCCTATTTGCAAAATAATTGGACACTTTATGTTTCAACAATTGTAACATTCTGAAATTATGACTATAATTTACCTAATCAACCATTCAACCAATAAACTATTCAACGAAATCTGAATTAAGGATGTGAATCATTTTTAAATAGGCAGAATCCCTTTACTTTAGGCACTTTTAATTTTAGGCAATTTAGGCATTTATTGGAATATTCGAACCCGTATTGATTGGTAGACTATTGATTTCTGTCTGCTTGGTTCGGAGTTAAGGAGATGTTGGTATGATTATTATCTGTGAAGAGTGCGGAAAAAAATACCGGATAGATCCATTAAAAATAAAGGGCAAGGCTGCCAGTTTTAAATGCCGCGTCTGTACCCATCTCATTGTGGTGTCGAAACCAGACCCGCCACCAGAGCCGCCGCAGCCTGAAATTGACACCCGGCCGACGTTGGAGTCTATTACCACAAACACTGCCGATAGCTCAACCGCCGTTGCATCTGAGGCCCGCCAAGCCGCGACAAAGGCCCGGCGCAGGTCCAAAGGCTTAGGGTTGCGGGCCAAAATGCTTTTGTTATTTATGGTGGTGCCGATAATTTTGATGGCCGGGGCCAGTTTGCTCTATTTATGGCAACTTGAATTGATGTCGGATTTGCTTACCCGGGAAAGCTCCAAGTTCGTCAATCAGATGGCGGAAGAAAAAATTGCTGACATATCAGGCGGCGTGGCGGTGCAGTGCAAACTGTATTTGTTGAGCCATCCGGAATTAATACGAGAAGATTTCAATGAGGACATGGGCTTTAAAACTATTGCCGTACAAAAGGTGGGAATGACCGGTTATACGGCGCTTTACGAATTGCCCGGATCAGATGGCGTCTGGCGCACCTGGGCCCATATTAACAACAAAATAATCGGCATCGATATGAGTAAATTGAAAAAGCCCCTTGGAAAAAATTTTCCCGGCTTCTGGAAAGTATATATTGGGGTTAAGGGGGGTAAGAAATCACAGGGTTATTATACCTGGCAGGATAAGGACGGGAAATTTCGTGATAAATTTATGGTGTGCACACCGATTGCCGGGACCCGGTTTGTTGTCGCTGCGACAACCTATATGGATGAATTTACCGGTCCGGTGACCCTGATGCAATCCCGGGCCAAAGCATTAACCGATAGAGCAAAACGGATCACATGGGCGGTCCTTGGTGTTACCCTGCTGCTGATCGGCCTAATCGTATCGGTTTATGGCTATCGGCTGACCGGAAAAATAAAATCTCTGACCGATGTCGCCGATCGTATCAGTGTGGGTGAACTCGGGATGGAAATTAAAACAACTTCAAAGGATGAAATAGGAGAACTTGCTGAAGCTATCGCCAGAATGCAGGATAGCATCAGGCTTTCCATTGAACGGTTACGTCGACAACGATGAAGGCGATCGGATTGCAGATATACCTGCTGTCATCAAGGAAATGAAAGCAACCTTTTTCGGCAGCTTTTTTATCGAATGTTTTTGTTCGTGCAATCAACAGTCGACCCGGTCGACGGAGATGCACCGCGGAGTTTAACAACATAGAATGGTCATTATCCCAAGAGAAAAACCGGTAATAGAAAACCTGAATGTCTATTACCTGGACATTAAAAAATTGCTTGAGCATTACCAGGGTGAAATCGGCTCCGGAGGCGTGTATTTTAAATCCCATGCTGCCGAAGGTGTCATATTTTTCGACAAGGACGATCTGTTAAACGCCTTCTACCAAGAAAAGGAATTTGATTTAACGGGAGCCGAGGCTGTTGAGCATCTACTAAACGCCGGCGGAAAATCTAACTTCACGGTTAATATTTATCAGCTTTCGTTTGATGAGGTTTACTTCTGGGCGAGCATTCCCTCTGCGGAAAAGATATATGAAGGTCTCAGCACCGAGTTCACAGACATAGAAGGTCTTATACGGAAGATGAGCTCAGAGAAATTGACCGGCTATATCGATGTTGCGATTGGCAACACCCAAGAAGGTGGTTTAATTTTTATTATTAATGGGAAAATTATGGGAGGATCGTATTCCTGGGGCAACGGAGAACCCGGACCTTCAAAAAAGAACCAGGAATTGTTGATTCGCAAAACCAAGGAATCCGGTGCCACCTTTAATGTCTGCCGGCTCCCCCTTTCAAAAATGAAGGCGGAAGGCAAATCCAGAACTACTTATACCAGACCTTCCAAGGCGATATTAATCATGTTGGAAGAATTAATGGTGATATTTGAAAACGCGGTTTCATCCCAAAAGAGGATGAAGACCGATTTTACCAAACTATTAAAAAAGAAGCTTGTTGAGAACGCTGAAAAATATCCTTTTATGGATCCTTTTGCCGGCGAGTTCGAGTATGCCAACCACAAAATTTCCTTTTCCGGTGCGGCAAGTGATAAGGAATTGATTAACGGCGTTATAGACTCTGTGAGGGAATTGGCGCAGGAGCTGGGATTGCTTCCGGTACTCCTGGACTCTGCCGCCGGATGGTCAGCCCAATATTCAAAGCAGCTGGAGAATTTCAGCGTTGAGCTATAGCAATGGCAACTATACCTTCAATCAGTGATTACGGTATTTCGGCCCTGGGATTTGCTGAATTTTTTGATGGTATTCCCGCGGCAATCTTTCGCACAACACTTGAAGGCAAAATTGTATATTGCAATAAAGCTTTTGCCGATATCTTCGGATTTGATTCAGCGGCCGAACTCATCGATTCGCCAGTGATTGAGCTGTATCGCAACAAAAAAGACCGCGGTGTTTTTATTCACTCAATTTTACAAAGGGGACGTCTTTTCGATCTTCCGATAGCATTTAAAATGAAAGACGGAACGCCCATCATGTGTGCCGTTTCCGCCAAAGCGATTTTAGACGATGATGAGATGGTTGTCCATTTGGACGGTTTTTTAAGGGAGATCACCGGGCAGACTGCGGCCGAGAAAGACATTGAAGAAAAGTTTCAGGGCGTGCTTGAAATGGCGGGCGGCGTGGCGCACAGTTTGAACCAGCCGTTGACCATTATCAATAATTTGCTCAATGAAATCCTGTCGGAGCTGGATCGCGAGGGTCCCGTCTTTTTAAAAGTTCAAAAAGTTCACGAACAGATGAAGAAAATGAATGAGATCGCTCAAAAAATTGGTAATATTAAAAAATATGAGGCCATGGATTACGTGGCAGGTATTAGAATTGTGGATATCGACAAAGCTTCCTGGACCCAGACAATCAAGGATACCCCATGATCAAGAATGTGCTGCTGGTGGATGATGACCACGATATGTTGCTGGCTATGAAAGCGGGGTTCCAAGAATATAAAGATTCTTTCTTCATTCTGCTGGCTTCAGATGGGCTTAAGGCCGTGGAAAGCCTGAAAAAAAACACGATCTCGCTGGTTGTCACGGATTTAAAGATGCCCGGGATGGATGGCTTCGACCTGCTGGCCCATATCATGGAGCACTATCCGGATATTCCGGTCATCATCATGACCGGTTACAGCACCCCTGAAATGGAACACCTGGCGCGCAAAGGCGGCGCGATTGGCTATATCGCCAAACCGTTTTTGATTGCAAATCTGGCACGTCAAGCAATGACTACGTTAAGAAAGGAATCGGAAGGTGGAACCTTGCACAATGTATCTTCCGGTATGTTTTTACAGCTGGTGGGAATGGAACAGAAGACATGCACCATACGGCTGGAAGACAAGTTTTCGAACAAGAAGGGGATTCTTTTTTTTCAAGACGGTGATTTGCTGGATGCCAGGGTAAATGATTTGCTGGGTGAAAATGCCGCCTATGAGATATTCTCATGGGACCTGGTAAATCTAGCCATTCAAAACGGATGTGTTCTAAAAAAGAAACGAATTCACAGCGAGATGCAGCATCTGATCCTTGAAGCTGCAAGACGCAAAGATGAAAACGGTGTCGAGGATATACAACCCTCTGTAATAGAGGAAGTTGAGCCCTTTGAACCGGATCCTGAAGATATCATAGTGAAGATAAAAGAGAAAATCGAAGGCAAGTTAGGGCCCTCTTGCGGTCTGGAGGATATCTATCAGGACAACTCCTGGGACACCTGGGTCCGGCAACTATCCAGAGTCGGAGTTTTTTTTAATATGGGTGATCTGGAGATGGGCTATATCGATAAAGATGAGGAAAACGACTACATCGTTCTGGCCGGCGAAAAAACCACCGTCGTTTCGGTAAATCCCAAATGTCCGCGAGACAAGATTCTGCGGGTCCTCAGCGAGTGATTTTTTTTTGTTGCCGGGACCGGCTGATAATTTGGTTGGAAAGTTGATATGCAAGAATTGTTTAAAGACATTTTGAGTGTGGAAGGCGTCAAAGGCCTGATGCTGTTTTCTTTTGGCGGTGAACCGGTGTATAAAGAATTTAATCGAGCGCCGCCGGAAGGAATTGAAGGCAGGGACTGGAGCGTGTTTATAGAATCGCTGGCCGGAATGAGAGAAACCGACCTGATTTTTAAAAAAGGCCGGCTTTACATCCGAAGAACGGATATTGGGTACCTGGTTGTACTGATGGGACTTTTTGCGCCGATTGCCATGATGCGGCTTCAATGCGACATATTACTGCCATCACTAAAACCTGACAAATCAACGAAAGGGATCAGAAGTCTTTTTAAGAAATAAACGGATGAAAGGTTTATAAAAAGCAATGAGCACCGAAATAGAATACAGAATCAATGAAGCCGAAGTTTGCCGATCCATGGGATTGTATGGTGACTCGCTAAATATCTATGAGAGTATTCTTTCAATTGTCTCCCCCCAGGACTCCGAGGTACAGGATAAGATCCAGAAGCGGATTGGTCTGTTAAAAAAAGAAATTGCCGATCAGGAAGACACCAAGCCCAAGGGCGTTTCCGCCAAGGACATCTCGGTGTTAAAAAAATCGTTTTCCAGCCAGGGAGACGCCTCCGAGATCCTTGACAGTGCCTCTGCTTTCCAGGAAATGGGGCTTCACGCTGAAGCAGTTGCGGAATACGTGAAAATTTTTAAAGAAGAGTATCCCGTTGAAAAAATTGTACCCGGACTGGTGGAAAGCCTGTTGAAGATGAATTCGCCGTCTAAGGCCGTCGAGGAATTTGATAAACTGGTCGAAGGGTTAAAATTTGGGAGAAAGGATTTATCCCGGATAAAGTTTTCGATCGGGCAGGAGTTTGAAAAACGGGACCATCGCGACCAGGCCCATGATCTTTACAGTGATGCTTCCGGTCTGGATTCCGAAAATACTGAAATCAAGAAACGCCTGGAGTCGGTGACCGCAACCTTTGCGTCCGGTTCTAAATATGACTATCTCCTTAGAGAGAACATGGTCACGACGGATAAGCTGCAGGAGGCCTTCAACCTGTCAAAAAAGATGAAGAAAAGCGTGGAGTTCGTGTTGATCGAGCATTTTCACATCAAAAAAGAGGCCATCGGAAAATCATTTTCTCTTTTTTATGGCTGCCCTTTCCGGCCTTATGATTCTTCAGTTCCGGTACCGGTTGAACTGTTGTCCAATCTCAAGAAAGCGTTTCTGCTCAACGAGCTGTGGATACCATTCTGTTGGAATAAGGCCGGTGTCGAAATCCTGGTTGATGATCCCAGGGATCTGAATAAAACCGATAATATCAAAACCCTGATGAAGACCGGCAAGATCCATTTTTCGGTGGCCATCCGTGAGGATATCCAGGAATTTATCCGGCAGTTTTTCGACCGGAACAATCAAATGGCCGGTGAAGGGTCGATCGATGATGTCCTGGAAGATTTTGACATGCTGCCGGATGTCGAATTTGAAGAGGAAGAAGATGAGGTGCTGCATGACGAAGTCGATGAGGCTTCCAGCCAGGTTGTCAAGCTGGTGGACCAGGCGATCATTTCCGCCTACCGCAAAAATGCCTCCGATATTCACGTCGAGCCCTCGCCCATCACCAAGGCCACGAGTATCCGTTTCCGGCTGGACGGTGTTTGTCAGGAATACACCAAAGTTCCCAATTCCATGGTACGCGGGATCATTTCCAGGATCAAGATTATGTCCAATCTGGATATTGCCGAAAGGCGTCTGCCCCAGGACGGCAAGATCAAATTCCGGCGCAAAGGGGTCCCGGCTTTTGAACTGCGGGTCGCAACCCTGCCAACCGCCGGCGGCTTTGAGGATGTGGTCATGAGAATTCTGGCCTCGGCCGGTGCCATGGCCATAGATGAGATGGGACTTACCGAGCGAAATTTGAGGGTCATGAAACAAATGATTACCAAGCCTTATGGGCTTGTTCTGGCAGTGGGGCCCACCGGGTCCGGTAAGACCACATCGCTGCATGCCGTTTTGGGTCATATCAACAAACCGGGAATTAAGATCTGGACGGCGGAAGATCCCATTGAAATTACCCAGGCCGGTTTAAGGCAGACTGAGGTCAAGCCGAAAATCGGGCTTGATTTTGCCAGGATGATGCGGGCCTTCCTGCGTGCCGATCCGGATGTTATTATGATCGGTGAAATGCGTGATGAGGAGACCGCTGCCATCGGTATTGAAGCTTCACTGACCGGCCATCTGGTTTTTTCTACCCTGCATACCAACAGCGCCCCTGAAACCATTACCCGTTTGCTTGATATGGGGCTGAATCCGCTTAATTTTTCCGACGCCTTTCTGGGGGTTTTGGCCCAGCGGCTGACACGCAGGCTGTGCACCAACTGCCGCGAAGAAAGTCCGGTAACCAAAGATGATTTTGAGGTGATGGTTTCGGAATACGGCAAAAAATATTTTAGCAATTCCGACATTGAATACGATGAAGGGATGACCGTGTACAAAGCCGGTGGTTGCGAGAATTGTTCCGGAACCGGTTACCGCGGTCGTATGGGCATCCATGAATTAATGGAAGGTACCGCCCCAATTAAATTGATGATTAAAAATCAGGACAACACCGAGAAAATATTTGAGATGGCTATGGAAGAAGGCATGTCCACCCTGAAACAGGACGGTATCATGAAGGTGGTTCAGGGGCATACGGATATGGCGGAGGTCAGGCGCGTCTGCATCAACTAGTTTCTTATAGTCTATTTAATTTGCAAATATGAAGATCGGATCGAACGAATGGTCGAATGTGATTATTGACGGGGCCAGGGCCTTTGATCTTGAACTTGATCGACACCACACCGACTTGTTTGCTAACCACGCACAGAGCTTCTTCACTGGACGAAAACCATCAACCTCACCACCATCACCGATCCGTTTGAAATCGCGGTCAAGCATTTCCTGGATTCCCTGGCACCCGCTCGCCATATATTCCCGGGTGCAGCTTTGTTGGACATCGGCTCCGGCGGCGGCTTTCCCGGTATTCCGCTTAAGGTGGTTTTATCTTCATTGTCAATTACCCTAATCGATGCCTCCCGCAAAAAAGTAAACTTCTTAAAACACGTCATTCGCAGTTTGAATCTGGACGGTATCGTAGCACTTCACATCCGAGCTGAAGATCTTGCAACCGAACCCACATATCATCAGCGGTTTGACTTTGTCATCAGCCGCGCACTGACCGACCTGGAATCCTTTGTACATCAGGCACTGCCACTGCTGACGCAAGAAGGCAGCATCATAGCCTTAAAAGGGAAGGTGGATCAAACGGAAGTGGAGACAGTGAAATCAATTGCTCCGGAAAAACTGAATAATTCGAATTCAGATCAAAACCGGTATCCTGTAGCGGTGGAAAAATACAAGCTCCCATTCACTCAATCAAAAAGATCCATTATAGCTATCCGGAGAAGTCACTAAATGATTGAGCAATAATGATACTTATTTCAATAACTGAACGCCACAGCCTTCTACATTCTTCCAGACGATGCGGCCAAATCGATATTTATCTTTATATATAGACATCGGTAACACGATCGTAATCCTTTCACCTTCTAGAAAAAAGTTATCGGAGTTTATAAATAGACCAGAGGGACTGCAATTTTTTAGTTGGCATTCGTGAAGGTGTTTTTTGTAAGAAAAAAGTATTTGACCTTCATGAACTTGCCTCGGTTCTTTTCTTTTATTTGAATAAAGCTTTTTAGAGAGGTTCATCTTATTGCTTTGTAGTTGGTGAGTTCAAATCACAACATTAAAAATTAAATAAAATTCCCATACGACTACAGCCATAAACGCCCCAATGACACAATAAAATAGGGAATGTGCTCTAACTTTGATTTTCCGAAGTACAATGTTTCTGAATATCAACAAAATCAATACTCCCATGCTTGTTAATGCATATTTGACCACAATAAAAGCAAATGGACCGAATTTGAGGCAGTATGCCATAACAGGGTTAGTTTCATAAGCGCCATGATCTATCAGGAATAGCGTTAGCAAGCCATCCGTTACACTCAGTAAAACTATAGCTAAAATAACAAAAAAGAACCACGGGCTGTACTGATCAACAAAAAAATGCCTGTTTTTGTCCCCCTGACGCCTAATGGTTCTTCTTTCCCCATTTCCCATCAGAAGGCGAATGTTAATACCGGCTTGCTTCCGCCTATCGTTTCGTGTTCTTCTATCGTTATCGATCGTCAATTATGTATATCCTGAAAATATTGCTAATTAGAAAGGAAATATTGAAAAAAAAGACCCGACCATTATTTGATTTGTAATTCCAAGAAGGCATAATGATAAAAGCATAAAAAATGGACTATGAATGATTGGTCAGGTAATAATTTTGATAAGCAAGAGGTGTGCCACATAGTATAGAACGTCTAAATGGTAATAAATCCAAAAAGATATGGAAAGTGTAACGAAAATATAAACCAGAGAGATATGAAAAACATTAAATAAAACTGTGACAAAATGTTCCTAGGATTTACTGATTGTTGATTACAATGGGTGATTGAAGACAGGTAACCACACTTGGGTATCGCTCTTTTTTTGACAGATCTCACTTGTATGGTTGCATCTTCTATTATAGCACTACCTCTCTTCTTCAACCCCACACCAACCATAGCTTCACATTAAATCCCCCAATACACCCATGGTTTTGAACCTGTCACCAAAGAAGTCTTTAAAATTCGTAAATCACAACAATTTTTAGAGTTTCAATTTTTTGTAAACCTTTTTCGGCCCTGATCGTCTAAATAATGAAAAAGGAGGGTTAAACTATGCGAAACTTAATTTTGATGGCAGTGGCAGCAGTGGCGTTTTGTGTGGTGGGGATTGCGCATCCCAATGTGTTGATCGCTCAAGATTCTGTCGGGCAGGATTTGGAAAATGATAATCCGGTTGCACGGAGTCGGCGTGACAGAGGTGAGGACATCCGAGATCGTCGAGAAGACTTTAGCGATCGCGGCGAAATCGTTAGTGATCATCGGGAGGATTATCGCGACCGCAGAGGCGACCGACACGACCGCAGAGAAGATTATCAGGATCGCCGGAGGAATCGGCGTTCCCACAAAAAGGATTTCCAGAACTACCGGGGATATGGGCGTGACCACCGAAGAGATTTTCAGGGTCACCGGGGAGACCGACACAACCACCGAAGAGATTTTCAGGGTCACCGGGGATTCCGGCGTGATCACAAAAAGGATTTCCGAGCGCATCGTGGAGTTCAACGGGACCACAAACGATACTATTCCTCAAGGTCAGATCACAGGAACCGATCCTTTGCTAAACATCACCGGTATGGACATTCCGGCCGATCTTACAGAGGGGGAAGCTGGGGCAAAGCTCACAGACGTTAGATTTTTTTAGGTTAAAACAGCGGCAACCTGATAAGAAGGTTGCCGCTCATTTTTTATGGCCTGCTACCCAGATTTAGCTATATTCAGGGGCGGAATATCAGAGCAGAGTTCCGCGATTTCTACAACTATTGGGACTCATCCCTTCCTTGCTGTTTTTGAAGTAATTCCTGGAGCTGAACAAAGAACTCATTTCGTATCTTTTCTATATGCAATGCTTCCCTGTAATCAAGTATAGCTCTGTCTTTACACTTAAACCTGTCTGGTTCAATCTGTAACGCATAAGAATTGACCTGTCTTTTCCAAAACCACTCTGCACAACAGAACTGGATGTTTTCCGGATCGATAGCCGTGATTTCATTTAGAGCTTCAATCAACCCTCTCCCCAAATCACTTTTCATGTACTCCAATTCCGATATTTTGTTTATTCAATTTGCCTTCACAAATTATCAGGGCTAAGGGGTCAATTTGAGTTCCTGTCCTGGGTAAATTGTAGCATTCGGCTCAAGGTTGTTAAAGTCGCGTAGCTGTTCGATAGATAATCCATAATACCGACCGATTCGGGATAGGGATTCACCTGCATGGACTTGGTGTACCTTCTGTTCTACATCTTTTTGTTCTTTCTTCAGGGGTGAGGGTGTTTTTGCCGAAGGCGTTTTTTGTTTAGCTGTCGTATGTTTGTCGCGCTCCATTTCTTTGATTGCCCGATCTAATTTTGAGGCAAATTCGGTTGTCAGTAATGTGAAATCAGCTTCGAGTCGGTCAAGTCGTTTATCTATGGCCAAAAATTGCTTTTTCCCTTCTGAATCTTGGCTTCTGGAAATAACGACGATAAAAAAGATAACGAGGACTAAAAACCAAACGGCAGAGATTATCAAAAGCCGAGAGAACAGTTTACGATATAATTTATCGCCAGTTTCATAGATTTGATTTTCATAATGGTCGATTTTATCTTCTTTTCTATAGTTATCATGCCAAACGAAACCTTTATCAGCTATATCATCTGGATTACTCATTTTGCATCCTCTCTCGTCCACGGTCATCAGACCATAATTCAGATTTTTTTAATATATACC
>Ga0255055_10002206_pt1 | contig 13885 bp, 12 predicted proteins | sample JV7_2_27_MG_FD_188633 | JGI IMG/M metagenome (GOLD analysis project Ga0255055, IMG submission 188633) | Seawater microbial communities from Jervis Inlet, British Columbia, Canada - JV7_2_27 | ecosystem: Environmental > Aquatic > Marine > Inlet | place: Canada: British Columbia | collected...
CCTGCTCTCCCTTAATGCAGAGTGTTTCCCGCGTTGTAACAAGGATCTTTAGATTAGGGACCGATTGCACCAATTTCCCGGCAACTTCTGCACAGGACTGTAACAGGTGTTCACAGTTATCGAGAATGATCAGTAGGGTTTTATCTTTGATCTTTTCAATTAATGTGTCTACAATAGGCTGGTTGGGTTCTTCCTGGATTTTAAGAACTTCAGTAATTTCTTTTGTCACAAGATTCTCGTCTGTAATCGGTGCCAGGTCAACAAACCATACCCCATCCTGGTATTCTGGTACAAGCTGTGCCGCCACTTCAATTGCCAGGCGTGTCTTTCCACATCCGCCCGCTCCGACAAGCGTAACGAGCCGGTGTTCATTGATCAGTTGCCTTACCACCGGTATTTCCTTATCTCTCCCAATGAAACTTGTTAGCTGAATGGGCAGGTTGTGCAATTCATGTTTTTCATCCACAGGGTGTGTCTCACCTTTAGATATTGAATCAACCTGTATGCTTTCCTGCTTTTTTCTGTTAAAGTACCAGGGAAGTATGACAGACAGGGGCAGGCCCATCACAGCAAGAATGTACAATAGATTAAATGTTCTATCCGGAATGACAAATTTACTTGAAGTGATGTCGGTAAATTCGATGATGGCAAAGCTGGCTGCCAGGTAGGCTATTAAAATGGGGATGACTTTCCTGCGTTTAATTTCTTCCCAGAACCTTGAAAGTCCTCCGGAGCGGTTTGACATAAGGCGGGTGTGTTGGGATTTGATATATAAATTTAAATCAACTGGAGATCAAATCCAAGTGATTTTCAAGGAATTGGAGGGAGTTAGCTTAATAGTTATTTTTACGTAACCCATTAATGAGACAATCAAAACGCTAAAAATGAAATCACATATTCGAGTCTTTTTTTGGATTATTATCTATACCGCTTTTTTCAAATGCTCAAATACTGGAATAAACAGACAACATTTACCAGTAGACCCTGATTAAACTTCTCATAAACAGCACACTCGCTTTCGTCATTTTTGGATATGATAGTTTCCTTGAAGGGAGGCTTAAGAAATGGATTACTGGGGACAGACCAATGGAATCTTAATCCTGTATCTGGGAATATCCCTCTAGATTCGCACCTTGCCTATCTCAGCAATTTGGGTTTTCTCTGATATTATTCCCTATATTGCCTTAATAATCAACAACATTATCATGGATAAAATCTCCACAATTATTCTTGCCGGCTCTCTTATCATCATCATGCTGGGAATGGGACTATCATTGGTCATAGATGATTTTAAAAGAATCATTGTATACCCAAAGGCAATATTTGTTGGTCTCACCAACCAGTTGATCATCCTGCCTATTCTGGGTTTTGCGATTGCTTCTCTGTTTCCTCTCAGGCCCGAGATAGCAATAGGTATTATGATCCTGGCTGCCTGCCCGGGTGGACCCACTTCCAATCTTATTGCTCACCTGGCAAAGGGAGATACTGCCCTGTCAGTTTCCCTCACAGCATTGAGCAGTTTTATAACCATTCTAACGATACCATTCATAGTTAATTTTGCTCTTATCCATTTCCTGCGAGAAGGTCAGGTCGTCAGGTTGAATGTGTTGGAGACCATTATCCAGATCTTTGTAATTATCGTCATTCCGGTTGGCATTGGAATGCTCATCAGGTATCTTAAGGAGGACTTCGCCCTACGTATGGCAAAACCTGTTAGGACTGCTTCCGGAATTGTAATAGCACTGGTTATCATCGGTATCGTTATTAAGGAAAAGGAAAACTTTGTCTCCTATTTTCAACAGGCGGGACTGGTGGCATTGGCTCTTAACGTCGCTACCATGACGGTTGGTTACTTCTCTTCAAGGTTATTTAAGATCATTGACAAAAGGGCTGTATCCATTTCAATTGAATCGGGCATTCAGAATGGGACCCTTGCGATCACAATTGCAGTAGTTTTGCTAAATAATGCAGAATTTGCCATAGCACCAGCCATTTATAGTTTGCTCATGTTCTTTACCGGTGGTGTTGCGATTTATTATGGACTCAGAAAAGCCAGGGCATCGGAGGTTGCGTAAATTTGTTCAGGGCTGATTATTACTACTCGAACTTATTAATTTCTGGCTAGAGCTTTTTCAACTTCCTGGATATGAAGGAAACATGAATGGTTATAGGCACTATAACCCCCAAACCTAAAAATATAATGAAAGCATATTTAGTATTATTAGTTTTTATACTGTTAAGCTGTTCCAGACCAAATAGTCAAGAGGATGTACACGTCTGGCAGAAAATCGAAATTGAGTTGGTAGCCAGTAATGAATACGATAATCCATATACCGAGGTTGATGTCTGGATTCAGCTGGAGGGTCCCGATTTTAACAAGCGATGTTATGGATTTTGGGATGGCAATAACACCTGGCGGATCCGTGTGATGGCGACCGAACCCGGAACATGGATCTGGACAAGTGGGTCAAATCAGGATGATGATGGATTAAACGGAAAGAAAGGTACATTCAAATCAATTGAATGGACAGAAGCCGAGAAGCTGGAAAATCCCCTCCGGCGTGGAATGATCCGGCCCACATCGAATGGCCATGCATTCGAATATGCTGATGGTACACCAATGTTTTGGCTTGCTGATACCTGGTGGCCCTGTATGACAAAAAGGTATTACTGGTATGAGGATGATATCATTCGAAAGGTGGGTACGACGGAGGCAGGTTTCAAGGATTATGTCCGGTATCGTAAAGACCAGGGATATAATGGCTGCATGGTAGTAGCTGCTTTTCCAAACTGGACAGAGGAGAAGAGTGACTGGGGTGGAGGAGATTGGGAAGATGAAGAGGGGAACCGGGCATTTTTTGGTGAAGGCAATTCGCCTGACCTCGACCGGCTCAACCCTGACTACTTCAAGAGCATGGACATAAAAGTTGACTACCTCAACGAGAACGGATTCATTCCATTTATCGAAACAACAAGAAGGGATATTGGTGATTACTGGAAAGAAAATTTCGGATGGCCGGAATCTTACGCACGATACATCCGTTACATCTGTTTCCGCTACCAGGGGAATATCATCATTAATAGCCCCATACATCTTGATGCCATGGCGCTGACCGGAGAGGAATGGAATGAGGCGGCTAATATTATCATGGATCGCTATGACTGGGCACCTTTTGGTCACCAGGCCAGTACCAATCCTCCCGGATCAACCTTCCGTACCTTCGGGCATACAGACCAGGCCAGGTGGCTTACATTTCACAGTGTAGGAAATGAACGTGACCATACCCTGTTTCCTGCCCTCACGGAAATGTTTTACCTGAATAATCCGGTTCCCTGCCTGCATAACGAACCTTATTACGATGGACTTAAATGGGGAAACACAGCGGACCAGGGGAGTGATCTGGCGGCATACTATAGCCGTGTTGCGCTATATGGGAGTGTTCTTTCCGGGGGACTGGCCGGTCATGTGTATGGAGCTGACCATATCTGGGATGGTGACAGCGAAATGCCCGAGGCCTTTCTTATCCAGTCAGCCGAACAAATGCAATACATCTATAAATTCCTGTTTTCGGAGGGCACATCCTATCAGGATCTGCTGCCGGCCAAGCAATTGCTCAAGCCAAACCAGACTCCCAATGAGGATAAAAATATGGGATGGGCCTATTGTATGCATACTGAAACAAAGGATATGTTCATACTATATTTCGAACAAGACTGTCCGAAAGCGACGCTCGCTGGAGCAACACCATCAACGAATTATGAAATACACTGGTTTGATGCATCAGCCGGAAATTGGGTAGAAACCGAATCAGTGAAATCTGACCAGGACGGAAAAATTATAATGCCCGACTTTCCCGCAGGAGCCGGTATTTCAAAAAAAGATTGGGCAGTTAAACTAAAACAAATTACTCAATAGGAATCTCAATCTCCTCGTCCCAGATATATTTACCGAACCACTGCCAGTTATGCCATGTGGCTGCCAACCGCTCTTTGGGTTTGGTAATCCCATTCCCGAATCCTTTGTAGATTATCAGTTTTGTTTCCACACCCACATCCTGCAGTCCCTGGTACAATTCAAAAGCATTAGGAATGGGGACCCTGCGGTCAAACTCACCATGCTGGATCAGCGTTGGAGTAGTGGCATTATTGATGTTGGTCATGGGGATATGATAGGAGTTCCTCCTCCTTTAACGGATAATACTTCCTCGAAAGAGGGCACTTTTCTGTTTTCCTGGGCAAATAATATAAGTCCCGGGAAAATGACCATCAGAATGAAAGCAATATTCTTCTTCATGTTGGATTGATTCGTTAATGTGAAATGAAAGTTAAAGATACCAAAAAGGAGATGTGGCATGTTATTTTAAAGCTTACCTTTGAACCCTTTTTAAACCGGGTAAAATATTAGTGAATGATACGATTTGAAGAACTGGAAATTATTACCCCTATATTAAAGGCTCTACGGGAAGAAAAATATGCTGAGCCTACATCGATACAGGAAAAAGCAATTCCACTCGTACAAAATAGAAAGGATGTCCTGGGAAGTGCTCAAACCGGAACAGGTAAAACTGCTGCTTTTGCTATTCCAATCCTGCAGCACCTCTTTTATGACCGTCAGCAGAATAACAGATCACGTTTAATTAAGGCGCTTATCATAACTCCAACACGTGAATTGGCGATTCAAATTGGGGAGAGCTTTACAACTTATGGGAAATATACAGGTATAAAAAATACCGTCATTTTCGGAGGTGTGAACCAGGGCGCACAGACTGATGCCCTTCGCAGGGGCATTGATGTTCTCGTGGCTACACCTGGAAGGCTTCTGGATCTGATGGATCAGGGGTTCATACAATTGAAACATATTGAATATTTCGTGCTGGATGAAGCTGACCGGATGCTGGACATGGGTTTCATCCATGACATTCGGAGGATTATCGCCATGTTACCGACAAAACGGCAATCATTGTTTTTTTCAGCAACAATGCCGAAAAATATTGTAGAGCTTTCGAGGAAAATTCTGAAAGATCCTGTGAAAGTTGAAGTTAGTCCGGTTTCCTCTACTGCTGAAACCATTCAGCAATACCTGTATTACACTAATAAATCAAGCAAGAAAGATTTGCTTTTCCATATACTGAAGGATCAAAATATCGAGCAGGTATTGCTATTTTCCAGAACGAAACATGGAGCTGACAAAATAGCCCGTAACCTGAAAAAGAGAAAAATCTCAACAGCTGCCATACATGGTGACAAAGCTCAAAATCAAAGACAAAAAGTGTTGGCACAGTTTAAAGCCGGTGAAATAAGGGTGTTGGTGGCAACAGATATTGCTGCCAGGGGTATTGACATAGATAAACTAAAACATGTTATAAATTATGATATTCCCAATATAGCCGAAACCTATGTCCACAGGATAGGCAGATCCGGCAGGGCAGGGGAAGAAGGCACTGCTATTTCCATTTGCGAGCCAGAAGAAAATGCTTTTATTAAAGACATTGAAAAATTGATAAACCAGAAAATAAATCTTGTTGAAGAAAATCCGTTTCCGCAAACAGAAAAACCCATGACAGAAATTGAGAAAAAGGAATGGGAAATTGAGAAACAAAGAAAAAAACAAGAATATTTTGCCTCAAGGAATAAAAAACCAAACAACGCGGCTTCATCCCAGTCTTACAGGAAAAGATACTAGAACCTGAGTATTTAATCAGGAATGATAAAATTGGAAAGACCACTTTCCATGTCATCAAGAAAATGATGAATCTCTTCAATGAACTCCTCCGGTTTTCGCTGCCGGTTTATGCAAAGATGAACGACAATATATTCTCTTGCCGGTGGATAGCCTGTTGTAATGCTCCAGGTCAGGGCATTTGGACAATCAAGCATGGAGAACCTGACACCTCCCATGATCTCATCTCTGCGGAGTGTAAATTCTCCCCACATTCCTCCAATTTTGCAAACATCGGTTCCCCCATCCATGAAAAAAATACTTTCACAAAATTTTTCAAGATTTTGATTGCTTAGTTTTTCCCTGAGTACTTGCTCAGTGGTGCTTGTTTTTACTATTTTGAAAAACTCCATTTATAGTTGTTTGCTGATATGATAATCTCTCTTTAACAACCTCTGGCTTTCTTCTTTCAGATTAAGCTTGTTTTTCTTGGACATACCCCATTATTTCCCGTTGATTTCTCTGAATTGTTAGCTGGGCTTAGGATTCAGGTGTTACGAAGTGATAAGTGTAAAGAAAAGCAAGAACTTGACAGTGAGTGAAAACAAAGGTATCAAGTTTCGCAAAAACAAAAAGTCACAGGAGTGTGACTTTTCGTTTTTATATGACTTCACTACGCATTAACCACTCTTAATTATGTCGTATAATTACCTCATAATTAATAATATATCATACAAATAAAAATTGAGATTAGTATATATAAAGTCACAATATTGAGCAAAAGTCACAAGGGTGTGAGTTCCTAATATCACAAAAAAGACTACAATGCCTTTTCTTGGGCATGCATGCCGTGGACAGGAACACGCCAAATTCAGCTAAGTTTTGGATTGAGCTAAGTTTTGGGGTATGTTCAATGTTTTTCTTCTTGACCGTTGTCCAGGAAAAGTCTAACTTGTTTGTAAATAAATCTGCAATCTAAACCTAAAACCATGCAAGATCGCCGTAAATTTTTGAGAAACAGTTTACTGACTGTTACAGGTGCAGGACTGATCTCCAGGTCCCAATCGCAATCTTTGTCCAGTAAGGAAACCCTGCAGGAAGATACGAAATTATTATACCGTACACTTGGAAAAACAGGTATCAGGCTTCCCGTTATCAGTTTGGGAACCGGCAACACAGATAATCCCAATCTTGTCCGATCAGCCCTGGATAAAGGGGTAACACTATTCGCTACTTCAGAGGCATATCAGAATGGAAACAATGAATCAATGGTTGGGAGTGCCCTCAAAGACAGACCCAGAGACTCATTTATCATAATGACCAGCAGTGGAGATTTTAGCTGGATTGATACTCAGACCGGAGTGTATAAAGACAGTTTTGATCCCAAAGCCTTCATGCAAAGAGTGGATGAAAGTTTAAAAAGGTTGGAAGTAGACTATGTTGACATTTTCATACAACCTTTCGCAGCCACAAGGGAATCTGTTTTTCATGAGCCTGTAAGGAAAGCCATGGAAGCAATAAAGAAGTCAGGAAAAGCTAAATATTTGGGAATAGCCACCCACAGACTTGAACACGAAGCCACTCGTGCCGCTGTGGATGTTGGTATACATGATGTAATAATGACAGCCTACAATTTCCGCAGGGAAGGTTGGAATTTTAAGCAAAATGGAGAAGAACTGGATGATGCAATCCAGTATGCCGCTGAGTCAGGTTTAGGGATCATCGCAATGAAAACCATGGCAGGAGTTTACTGGGATAAAGAGAGAACAAAACCGATCAACACAACAGCCGCCCTGAAATGGGTACTACAGAATAAAAATGTCCATACTACTGTGCCGGACTGTTCAACTTACGACCAATTAGAACAGGACATGGCCATTATGGCCAACCTGGAACTTACGGAAGAAGAAAAACAGGATCTGAAACCACCCTCAGAGGATTTATCATCCGGCCTTTACTGCCAGCAGTGTAACCAATGTATTTCACAATGTCCCGAAGCCATGGATATTCCAACCATTATGAGGAGCTATATGTACGCTTATGGTTACAAGAACCTTGAATTTGCCCACAAAACACTTAGATCAACAGGTCTCAATTCCTTTCCATGTAATGACTGCAGCCACTGCAAGGTTAATTGTCAGATGGGCTTTGACGTCAGATCAAAGATCCTGGATATAGCCCGATTGCGGGATATTCCTGAGGACTTCATTCGACAATCCTAAGCTGGATGATTCAACACTTCTAAAAAAAATCAACTATGTTTATATATCATCTAATTCGTAATTATTCAATCAGGATTCATAGTGGCTAGAGAAAAAATAGAGGACATTAGCATTGAACGACTAATAAAAAGAAAAAAGATTGCTTCTACATTAATAGTCATATTGATTGCAGCTATTGTTTTGGATAGCGCAGCTTTGATCTATGAGCTTATTCTTGGAAATGGCTTTCAAACTTATCTTTTCGTTCCTGCAGGAGCGTGCCTTGTTATTGCAATTATAATGTATTCGGGCTTAAAGAAAATCAAAGAAGAACTGGCCAAAAGGAATATTGAGTTGTAGGCCAGCAATGAATACGACAATTCGTACACTGAGGTTGATGCCTGACTTTCCGACTGGATCCGGTATTTCGAAAAAGGACCGGGCGGTTAAACTTGTTTTAAGATGAGACATCTGATTCCGCTTCTTGCATTAATCATCTTTCTGGCTTTTGTGGTGGGTGTAAATATCTATCTGTCAAAGAGATTCTCATGGTACTTTGGAATACCCCACATCAATCGGCTCTACATTGCATTTGCACTGGGGACTGTTTTTATGATTGGTGGAATTATGGTTTTCACCAATTCAGTAAACCCTCTTGGCCGCATAGTTTATTTGCTGGCTTCCATCTCAATGGGCTTCACCCTGTATCTGATAATGTCAGTTATACTTGTTGACCTGGTCCATTTTCTGGTAAAAGTAAAACCTGTTTATTACGGAATGACAGCTGTTGTAATTGCATTGATAATTACTGTGGCTGGCATCTGGCATTCATACAACCTGAAAACCACATCCATTGAGGTCCCGATAAAAGGTATTACGAAAGAAATTCGGGCATTGCACATTAGCGATATTCATATAGGGCACTTCAGAGGAAAGAACTTTATACAGAAAATTGTAGGTGCAACTGAAAAGCTGGATATAGATGTTGTATTTCTTACCGGGGATTTATATGACGGAAAGATAAAACTCAATACAGAGGTTATTTCTCCTTTTGAAAAGCTGGAGGTTCCTATCTATTTTGTTGAAGGGAACCATGATGGTTATACAGATTCCAAAAGAATTAAACAGGAGTTGAGAGAATCAGGAATCATTGTACTGGAAAATGAAGTTACAAACTGGGGAGAATTTCAAATAGTAGGCCTGGATCACATGCCTGCCGATTCCCAATCTGTGGATATACATGCAGCAGGGCAAAATGCGACCATAAAAGCAATTTTACCAACCCTGGATATTGACAAAGAAAAACCTTCCATATTACTGCATCATTATCCGGTCGGAATCAAATATGCCAGTGAACAGGGTATCGATCTATATCTGGCGGGCCATACACATGGTGGACAATTATTTCCAGTAAATTATATTGCGAAACTCATGTTCCCCTATAATAAAGGCCTGTACGAGTATAATGGGACAAATATTTATGTTTCCCAGGGAACAGGAACATTCGGACCTCCGTTAAGAGTTGGGACAAGAAGTGAGATTGCGGTGGTAATTTTGAAACCGATTAAGTAATTGTATGATCTCTACTGACATCACATAGATTATTCAGTTACACCTGCTCCGGAATTAAGTTTCTTGTTGATTTCGCGAATACGGTATGACATTTTTTGCATCACCAAATGCACGTATCATTCATGACCGGACTTCTTTCTCGAACAAACCCATCTCCCCGAAGAATTCATGTACGCCCAATTCAGCTATTTTAATCTCACCCTTATGATTTTCCTGGTAAATATTTGGTCCGGATACCATCACCTGGTTTGGGATATTATCTCTGAACTTAGTTGGTTAGAATGCTATATTCTGATCTGGATTTTGTAATTTCCCGGTAAGAGTAGGAAGAATTAAGAACGTCATGATAAATTCCAATGAAAAATACGAAAACATCAATTTTTTTATCATTTTTTCTGCTATTAAGTATTTTTTCTCAGGCACAGGTAAAACTCGATTCTCTCTGGGGTGTCTGGAATGATGAGACCACTCCCGACTCCAGCAGGGCTTCAGCGATGTTTAGGATTGCCTGGGATGGTTACCTGTTTTCAAAACCAGACAGTGCCTTTTACTTCGCCCAGATACTGTATGACTTTGCCAGCGAGCGGGATCTCAAAAAGGAGATGGCGAATGCCTTGAATGCTCAGGGGATATCATTTTATATCCGGAGCGACTATAACCAAGCCCTGGAATATTACCAGAAAAGTCTAAAGATTAAGGAAGAAATCTCAGATAAAAGAGGAATAGCTGGTTCCCTGAACAATATCGGAATGATTTATTCCAGACAGGGAGACTATCCTAAAGCCCTGGAGATTTACCAGCGAAGCTTAAAAATTGTAGAAGAGATTTCCGATAATGAAGTAATTGCCAGTATCCTGACCAATATTGGAAAAATATACAAGAATCAAAGCGACTATCCCAAAGCTCTTGAGTATTACCAGCGAAGTTTGAAGATCAGTGAGGAAATTTCTGATAAGGGAGGAATGGCTAGTACTTTAAACAACCTGGGATCTATTTATATGAATCAAGGCTCCTATCCAAAAGCGCTTGATTATTACCAGCGTAGTTATAAGATCAGAGAGGAAGGATCCGATAAAAGAGGAATGGCTGCAGCTTTGAACAACATAGGACTTATTTATGACAATCGGAAGGATTATGCTAAAGCACTGGATTATTACCAGCAAAGTTTAACGATTAAAGAGGAAATCGCCGATAAAGATGGAATGGCCATAACCCTGAACAACATTGGTACGGTCTTTATGAAGCAAGGCAATTATCCCGAGGCTCTGGACTATTTACAGCGAAGTTTTGAGATAAGGGAGGAAATCTCTGACAAAAGAGGAATGGCCGAGGCCTTAAGCAATATCGGAGAAGTTTATCAAAATCAAGGTGACTATCCCAGCGCCAGGGATAACTTCCAGCGCTGCTTAAGGATCAATGAGGAACTTTCCTATAAAAGAGGGATTGCGAATGCAATGAACAACATTGGGAAAAATAGTATTCTTCAAGGCAATCATGCCCAGGCAATTACATGGAGTAAAAATGCTTTACTCCTATCTGAAGAAATCAATGTCCTCGGTGCACAGAAAAGCGCCTGCAATAATTTGTATACTGCCTATAAAGCATTGGGTAATGACAACAAAGCTTTAGAATACTATGAACGCGTTATGGTGTTGGATGACAGCCTTCAGGCTGAGGAAACTGCCAAAAAGCTCCAGCAAATGGAATTTGCCAGGCAGATACTGGCAGACAGCCTGGAGCAGGAAAAGGAAAAACTAAGGGTCCAGATAGCTCATGAGGCTGAAGTACGAAAGAAAAACAGGACAAGAAACTTCTTTATTCTTTCAGCTTTGCTTTTGCTGATTGCCGGAGCAGGAACATACAGACGTATGGTCTATGTGAGAAGGGCAAAGGTTGCGATAGAATATGAAAAGGAACGTTCAGACAAGTTGCTGTTGAATATTCTACCAATCGAGATTGCCGAAGAACTCAAAGAGAAAGGCAAAGCAGAAGCAAGGAATTTTGAGAGGGTGTCAATACTTTTTTCCGATTTCAAAGGGTTCACGAAAATTTCTGAGCAGCTTAGTGCAAAAGAACTGGTTGGAGAAATCAATAGCTGTTATGAGCCGTTTGATGCCATCTGTACAAAGTATGGAATTGAAAAAATCAAGACCATCGGGGATTCCTATATGGCAGCTGGCGGTCTTCCTGTTGCCACAGATGATTCGGTTAAAAACACGGTACTAGCCGGACTTGAGATGGCAGAATTTATGATCAACCGAAAAAAGCAGAGGGAAGCTGAGGGAGAAATTTCCTTTGAAATGCGGGTGGGTATACATGTGGGACCAGTAGTTGCGGGTATCGTAGGAGTTACAAAATTTCAGTATGATATCTGGGGAGATACTGTAAACATAGCTTCCCGTATGGAAAACACAGGAGAAGTCGGCAAAGTGAATATTTCCCGATCCGTATATGAACAGATTAAAGGAGATCCATTATTCAAATTCCATCCAAGAGGAGAAATAGAAGCCAAAGGCAAAGGAGTTATTGAGATGTGGTTTGTTGAGAAAAATGAACTATCAATGTCCTGACAGAATTCTGATGTGGAATTTAGCTTCTTCTCCGGGTATACTCTCACATGTTATGGAACCTATAAGTTTTTGAGTAACCAGGTTATACACAATATGCAAACCAAGAACAATGCCTTTATAAAAAGGGAGTTTGATGGCGGTTTACTTCCAATGGCAGTTTATCTACTTTTGAAAGATTTAATGGAAAGTTATTCCCGCTTTGTGTAAATATCTAATAAATAGTATCCACATTCCAATCATATTTTCCCTCGTAAGTTATGCCGGCAGCATTAAAGACAATATGGACCGAATCATTCCTGATGATGTATTCATCCTTCGGAACGTCAAGAGCTCTTTGCTCAATAACATTCATTTATGCAAAATATAATTCTTGTTCCTCTTTGATAATCTCAAAAACAAGCTGCAAACTCATCTGATCTGTAACCTGCATAACACCAAGCAAGAGGCCGGTGTGTTTTTCTTCCGATACAAGGATGTCCCGGCTGAAGGCCAGCTTGACCGTAAAACTTATCAGCAGGATCCCTATAATAATATTTCTCATGTTGTATTGTTTTTAACCACCGGGTAACATACTCCATGTTCACAGTTGCTATTTCCAGCATGTAGAGTTTCAACTGGACAAGCATCGCCCGGCGTAAAAGTAACAAGTTTTAGTGATTGAGTTAAAAGTGGGTGAGGGTTGGTATACCTGTTAGATGATTATATCAGATAATGATATAATAGTGTTCGACTATGATATGATACCGTTTGGCTTTCCATGTGCCATTACGTAAATTTGTGATAGCTAGAATATTTCGTATAATAATCGATCAACAGAATTTCAAAAATGTATCTTAAATAAACACCCTGCGAACTAAAAAATTCCCCGATTATGAGAAGGATATTTTTAATAACGATCTCTATTTCATTATTAATCGGATGCAATGAAAAAGACCCAATTGAAGAATCTACTTACCCTCCCTATATTGTAATTGGAGACTATTCTACCGGGAACCTTATCCTGACAGATATTAAACCGGATAAAACATTATATGGCTTTCAGAGTGAGGAATTTTTTCATTTTGAATGTAACAATGATTTTAAAAATGATTTTGGTTTTTCAATAAAGACTATTTGGGGACAGGGAGGAGGATTATTATATAGTTCAACTGTTAAGATTAAAACTTTGACCGAGGGTGCTTTTATATCTACAAATCCTTCCAGGAATCCTAAAATCTACCTTACGTATGACACGATAACATTAGATAGGCGATGGGAAAAAGGAGAATTCCTTTTACTCGGTTTTGAAATTACTTCATATAATAATCCTTTCGATTATTCTTCTATAATTTCTGGGATCTGGAATGATATCACAGAATCTTATATTGGCATTAAAGTAAATGAGCATCAGCTGGGCTGGATTAAAGTAGATATTTCTAAACAAAACGTAAGAATATATGAATATGCATTAGTGAAATAGCAGGCCTATGCCCATAACCGTATATTCCTCTCTGCTGCTTTCCCCGGTTCACATTTCACTACTTTGTTTGGCAAGTGCCTGTTCGACTTCCTGATATTTACCCTGTTTATATAATCCCCAACCTTTCGCATCCAAAGAGGGCCAGTATTCAGGATATAACTCCAATATTCCATCTAACAGGTCATTGGCCAACTTGCCTGGCTTTTCGATCTCTTTAAGTTTGGCAATTGTAGTAAATCCTAATGCCTTCAATTGATCAATCTACTCCTTGAGAACGCCGATTTCTAAATGCTTTTCGTCGCCATCGACCTATTCCTGTTTTCGGGTTTCAACTGCAGGAAACATGGCCTGTTGTACAGTTAGTAAGTAAATTGTAAAAATGGATTTACTCAAAAGCATTATTTAATTTGGCAATATCTTCATT
>Ga0255055_10002207_pt1 | contig 13883 bp, 7 predicted proteins | sample JV7_2_27_MG_FD_188633 | JGI IMG/M metagenome (GOLD analysis project Ga0255055, IMG submission 188633) | Seawater microbial communities from Jervis Inlet, British Columbia, Canada - JV7_2_27 | ecosystem: Environmental > Aquatic > Marine > Inlet | place: Canada: British Columbia | collected...
TGTCGACGTCGGTCACGTTGTCCAGACCACCTCCGCCCGGCAGATCGACGAGATTCGAGATCAACGTGCCCACGGCACCGACCGGCGCCCCGGCGTCTTCTGCAATGTCGTCGAGAACCGGCGTCGCAGTCGAATCCAGCGCGGGCCTGTCGTTCAGGTCTGTTACGATGATCGAGGCGGTGTCGGTGGAAGCGGAGAACGACGTAGCGCCGCCGTTGCCGCTGGCGTCGACCTTGGCGCCGGCGGGAACGAAGGTCTGGTCCCACGCGCGGAAGTCGAACGAGGCCACTGTGCCGTTCTGCCCGTCGGGGACGAAGCGGACCCCGTCCGTGGCCGCCAGCAGCAGGGCGCTGTTGTCGGAGACGGCACCCACGTCGGTCCAGGGCCCTACACCGATTCGGTACTGCCAGGTGCCGTTGCCGCTCGAGACGGAGGTGATCGCGATCCCCTCGAGAGCGCCAGCGTCCGCGTCGCTCACCGAACCGCCGAGGATCGCCGAGACGAACTCGCCGCCGTTGTTGGTGTCATCCTCGGTGATCGAGGGGAGCGTCGGCGCGGCAGGAGTCAGAACGGGCGCAGTGTTGGTCGCAGTGTCGGCCTTGACGACCAGGCTGAACTCGGAGGAGTCCCCGCTCGCCGGCCCGGACGTAACCGTCGCCGTCGCCGTCACGAACGAATCGAACGGTACCGCGCCCGGCAGGAGAACGGCGAAGTTCGCATCGCCGGCGCCGTTGGTCGTGACCGACACCGAACCCAGATAGAACTCTCCTTCCCCATACCCAGACGCATCGTCGGTGTTGCTGAAGAAGAAGTCGATGGCGAGATTCGTGTTGGGGAGGGTGTTGATGCCGCCAGTAATCCCGACCAGTGTCGATCCATTGGTGAGGGCTGCGGCGAGGACTGGGAAGTTCTGCAGTCCATTGACCCCTGCATCGGCGTCCGCGGCGTCATTCGGCTCGGCCCCGCCGTCGTCGTCGAGGTCGATGCCCAGGCCTGCATTGGAGAAGATCCGGTTGCCGCGGATCGCGTTTCCGCCCTGGGCATCGCCCTCCAGCGTGACGCCCTGGCCACCGTTGTACGCGACGATGTTTCCCTCACCCGGATCCGCTCCACCGATGGTGGTGTTCGCAGCGCCGTCATACAGCCGAACTCCGCTGCCGGAGTTTCCAACCGGATTCGAACCCGTGTGGTCGGTTCCGATGTAGTTGCCCTGGAGGACGTTGTCCGATGCAGACGCATAGAAAGCGACACCCCAGTTGTCGTTGCCCGAGAGGACGTTTCCTTCGCTGGGCGCCGAGCCACCGATGACGTTTCCGTCGGTCTTGACCGACAGCCCGTAGTTGTTGGGGCGGGCAATCGTTCCAGTCAGGTCGGTGCCGATGTAGTTCCCGACGATGGTGTTGCCGCCCTCGATCTCGATCTCGATACCGTCGTCGCCGAAGCGGTTGATGACGAAGCCCCGCACGGTGGACCCGCCCGCGTGCAGGGTGAGGCCGTTCTCGTCGCCCCCCCCGGATACAGAAGAGCCGTCGAGTTCGATGATCGGAGCATCCACGTAGCCGGGCTGGGTGGTCGCGTCCAGAATGATGGCATCGGTGATCGCCGGCAGGACCGACAGTGGACTGATCGTCTGCGGGCCTCCGGGACCGATGTTGAAGTGGACCTCGTCCGGGATTCCTGCGTTGGGCGTGTTGTTGGCGAGCTCGATGGCTTCACGGAGCGAGATCTCGCCGTCCGGGTTGTCGGCGAGAAAGGTCGCGAGCGACGTCGTGTCTCCGTCGGCGAGGTCCGCCGACGTGGTGACGACGAAGGTGGTCCCGAGCACGGCCGTCCAGCTGGCGGGCAGGACGCCACTGAAGGCCGGCGCGGACTCGATCTCGCCCGAGCGGTACTCGAGATCCCAGTCGCCGCCCAGCGCGGCCGCGCCGGTGAGATCCGTGCTCGCCGCCACGTCGGCGCCGGTGAGCGTGGCGAGGGAATCGACCAGGGCCTGGCCCTCGCCGCTGGCGGCCAGGTTGCAGCCGTAGATGAGGAGGTCGGCGTCCTCGGTCAGCGCGTTCTGCCAGGCGGTCAGGGACTCGGCGCGCTCCGGGAGGCTCTCCAAGCTGAGCCAGGTGTCGCCCAGCTGGAAGCCCTGGTCGGTGCCGTGGGAGACCACGTGCACGGCGTCCAGATCGCGCTCGTGGGCAACGAGGATCTCACCGATCTGCTCGATGCCATCGCGATCGGCGTCGAGCACCCGGACCTCGATGCTGCGGCCGTTCCGGCTCCGGCCGAGGAGGTCTTCGACCAGCTTCTGGTAGTCCTCGACGCCGGCGTCGACGAACACCAACTCGCGGAGTGAGGCGTGCTGCTCGGGCGCGACACCCCCGGCGTCGCGAAGGGAGACCGCCTCCACAATTTCGGTCGCGTTCGCGGGGTCGTAGGGGGACGGCAGGACCGCGTCGAGCGGCTCGACCGGGAGATCGGCGGAGAGGAGGATCCGAGGCTCGAGCTGCTCCACGGCCGCACGGCGGCGCCAGGGGCGGCGGCTGCGCTTCCCCCTGGGACCGAGGGGTTTCGCCATGGGGATTCTCTGACCCCTCCGGAGCAGGTTCACTGTGTCATCGGTCACCGAATCCGAAGGCTTGAGCAAAATGGGGCTTCTAACCCACACCCTGGCTACTGGTGCAACACCCCGTGATCGAAGGGCATTTCGACCCGCCGCAAGGATCCAGCAAGGCTCGAGCCGGCGACCTCCGGAACCGGTCACGTGGTGCTCCGGAAATTGGGTCCAAGTCCCCCGGGCCCCTCGCGGTGCCGCGAGCGCATTGAAGCGCAGCCCTGAGCGGCAGCGATTGTTCACGAACCAGTCGGGACCCAATTCCCCGAGCACCACGAACGGGTCAAGCCCGGGTGCGGGGGAGCCGAAACAGCCTTGGGCAACTTTGGGATCAGTTGCCCGTCTCCTCACAGGAAACCGAACGTCGGGGCGAGGGAAGGTGGAATCGGCGCTTCGAGCCTGGCTCACCCTGCAGTGCCAGATGATCGCCGGAGCCGAGGCCGCCCTGGCGGTGCTCGGAGCCTCCGAGCAGGCGCCCGGAGCCACCGTGGCACACTGGCCGTCTCTCGAGCAGGTCTCCCCTCGTCTCTCAGCCACCGTCCAGGCCGCGCGAGAGCGCGGAAAAGCCGCCATGCAGGAGCCCGCCGGAGCGGCGGAGGGCCCCCGAGCGGCCACCCACCTGGCACTGCCCGTGACGCAGGAGGGTCGGGTCGCCGGTGCCGTCGGAGTGAGCGTTCGCTGCACCTCGGCCGCTGAGATCAAGGCCGTCGCGGAGCTGCTCGGCCGGGCCGTTCGCGGGCTCGAGTTGCTGATCGACGCGGAGGAAGGTCGGGACCGGCTCGCCGAGCTGATCTCGCTGGCCGGAAGCCTTTTCGATCACGAGCAACTCGCTGAGGCCGCCCACGCCCTGGCCATCGAGCTGGCGCAGCGCATGAAATGCGAGCGAGTGGCGGTGGGGCTGCATCGAGGCGGTCGCATCCGGGTACTCGCACTCTCCACCAGCCTGCGCTTCGCCGATGAGAGCGACGCCGTGCGGGACCTGCGCTGCGCCATGGAGGAGGCGACGCAGCAGGACGCGGTGATCGAGCTTCCCTCACCCTCGGATGCTCCGCCTCACGCGGTGGGTGCCCACGAAATTCTGCTGCGGAGCTCGGGAGCGCGAGCGGGCTGCACCGTCCCCCTGGCCTCTCGGGGCCGCGCGGTCGGCGCCCTCACCTGCGAGTGGAGCGAGGCGAACGCCCTCGACGCCGCGCTGCGCAGCCGCGTGCGCGACGCCGCGAAGCTGAGCGGGCCGATCCTGGAGCTGATGGGTCGGGCGGAGGCCTCTCCGCTCGAGCGAGCGAGGACGTGGCTGGCGCGCTTTACCGAGCGCCACTTCGGCGCCGACCACACCCTGGCGAAGGGCGTGGCGGCGGCCGTCGCGGTACTGCTGCTGCTGCTGACCGTCGCCCCCGCCGAGTACCGCATCTCCGCGCGGGCCAGCCTGGAAGGACGGGTGCAGCGGGCGCTGGTCGCCGGGGTGGCCGGCTATATCGCGGAGGCGAACGCCCGGGCCGGAGACCTGGTGCGCGCCGGCGACGTGCTGGCACGGCTCGACGATCGCGATCTGCGCCTCGAGCACCGCAAATGGGTGAGCCAGAGGGCTCAGCTCGAGAAGGAGTACCGCGAGGCCCTGGCCGGCCAGGACCGGACCCAGGTGAGCATCCTGAGCACCCAGATCGAGCAGGCCGCCGCCCAGCTCGGGCTGGCGGAAGAGCAGCTCGGGCGCACCAGCGTGGTCGCTCCCTTCGACGGCGTGGTGCTGGAAGGCGACCTGGATGGCTCGCTGGGCTCGCCTGTGGAGCTGGGCACCGTGCTGTTCGAACTCGCGCCGCTGGACGGCTACCGCATCATCGTCGAGGTCGACGAACGAGACATCGCGGACGTCGCGGTGGGCCAGCGCGGCCGGCTGGCGCTCTCGGCGCTGCCCGGCCGGCCGCTGCCCCTGGCGGTCGAGCGCATCACTCCGATCGCCACGGCCGAGGAGGGGCGCAACTACTTTCGCGTGGAGGCGGTTCTCGAGGAGCCCTTCGAGACCTTGCGCCCCGGCATGGAGGGCATCGCCAAGATCGATGCGGGCCGGCGACGGCTGCTCTGGATCTGGACCCACGAGATGCTCGACTGGCTCCGCCTCTCGACGTGGTCCTTGCTGCCTTAGGAGCCTTGCCGGTGGATCCGCTCTACAGCCCCTCCTGGTACCAAGTGGCAGAGCTGCGCCCCCGCGTGAGCCGGCAGGTGCGCTTCCACCGCCACGAGTACCGAGGCGAGGTCTGGTACGTGGTCCAGAACCCGACTGGCGGCCGCGTCCATCGCCTCACGCCCGCAGCCCACGCACTGGTCGGCCTGATGGACGGCGAGCGCACCACCCAGGAGATCTGGGAGCTGGTGGTGGCGCGGCTGGGAGACGACGCACCCACCCAGGACGAGACACTCTGTGCGCTGGGCCTCCTCTACGTGGCAGACGTGTTGCGCTGCGACGTGCCTCCCGACACAACGGCACTCTTCCGCCGCATCCAGAGAGAGGAGAACCGGGAGCGGTGGCGCAAGCTCAGCCCCATCGCCTTCCGGATGCCGCTCTTCGACCCCGATGCGTTTCTCTCGCGATGGCAACACTGGGCGCGGCCCCTGTTCTCGCGGACGAGCGCATGGGTCTGGTGTGCAGTGGTGCTCGCTGCCGGCATCTCGGCGGTGAAGCACGGCCCGGAGCTAGCCGCAGCGGGTAGGTCGCTGTTCGAGCCGGCCAGCCTGATCGCTCTCTGGTTCGTGTTTCCAGTGGTGAAGGCCTTGCACGAGCTCGGCCACGGCTTCGCGGTCAAGCGCTGGGGCGGGGAAGTCCACGAGATGGGGATCCTGTTTCTGGTCTTCATGCCGCTCCCCTACGTCGACGCCTCCGCCGCCTCCGCCTTCCCGGAGAAGCGCCGCCGGATGGCGGTGGGCGCAGCGGGCATTGCGGTGGAGCTCTTCCTGGCTGCGACCGCCACCTTCGTCTGGATCACCGTGGAGCCCGGACTGGTCCGCCACGTCGCCTTCGCGGTGATGCTGGTGAGCGGGGTCTCCACCCTCTTCTTCAACGGCAACCCGCTGCTGCGCTTCGATGGCTACTACGTGCTCGCCGACGCGATCGAGATTCCGAACCTCGCGTCGAAGGGGAACCAGTACCTGGGGGCACTCGCCCGACGCTGGATCCTGGGCTTGCGGCACACGCAGCTTCGGGAGACCACGCCCGGAGAGCCGGCCTGGCTGGTGAGCTACGCGGTCGCGTCGTTCGCCTACCGGATCACCGTGCTGGTCAGCATCGCGCTCTACCTGGCGGGGCGCTTCTTCCTCGTCGGTGTAGCGCTCGCGCTCGCCGTGCTGGTGGCGCGAATCGTCCTGCCCCTGCTGCGCCACTTCTCCTACGTGCTGACGGACCCGGTCGTGGGCGAGCGGCGCGGCCGCGCCCTCGCCGGCACCCTGGGGCTGGTGGCCGCAGCCGGAGTCCTCGTGTTCGGCCTGCCGATCCCGCTCCACACCCGAAGCGAGGGGGTGATCTGGCTGCCCGAGCGTTCCCACATTCGCGCGGGGGCGGAGGGCTTCGTTACCGAGGTGTTGGCCGAGCCTCATCGTGTCGTTCTCAAGGGCGAGCCCCTGATTCGGACCCGGGATGCCCCGATCGAGGCGCGCGTGCAGGCGCTCGAGGCCGAGCAGCGGGAACTGGCCTTGCGCGTGCTCGCGCTCTCCCAGGAGAACCGCGTCCAGACCGAGATCGCCCAGGACCGGCTCGCCGATACCGAGGCCGCCCTGGCCCGGGCGCGCGAGCGGGCCGGCGAGGTGCTGATCCGAAGCCCTACGGAGGGCGTCTTCGTCCTGGCGGGCGGCGAGGATCTGGTCGGCCGCTACGTCCAACAGGGCGAGGTGGTCGCCTACGTGGTCGATCTCGCCGCCGCCACCGCACGCGTGGTCGTGCCTCAAGAGGACGTAGCGCTGCTGCGGGAGCGCACCGAGGCCACCTGGGTCCGTCTCGCCCACGACCTGGGCACGGTGCTCCCGGCCCGCATCACCCGCCAGGTACCCGCGGCCACCGATCGGCTGCCCACCCGCGCGCTGGGAACGGCAGGGGGCGGGCGCCTCGCCGTAGACCCGATGGACCCGGACGGCCTGCGCACGATCGAGCGGACCTTCCAGTTCGACCTCGCGCTTCCCGAGGACGCTGCGATCCGCGTCGCCGGGGAGCGGGTCTACGTGCGCTTCGACCACGGCGCCGAGCCCCTGGCGCAGCGCGCCTACCGGGCTCTCCGGCGCCTCTTCCTGAGGCAGCTCGGTGTGTAGCCTGCATTTCTCACCAGCTCACTACTGCGGCCGCCGACAACACCGCAGATTCGCGGCCTTCTCCCTCCGGTCTCCTCGACGTACTGCCAAGTACGCCTACGGAGCCCCGACCGACGGGTTAACGGCCGGCAAAGCCGCCCTTCCCGTACGGCACGCCTACGGCGTGCCTAAGTCCGAGGGCCGCGAATCTGCGGCACTCTCGGCGCCCTCGCTACGCGACCTGGTGAGAAATGCAGGCTAGCAACCTCGACACGGCGCTCGCCTCGCGCCCCGGCGTAGTGCAGGGCGCCTACCCGGAGCGGCGGGACGAGCGGCCTCCGGTGCTCTCCCGGGCACTGCGCGCGCTGGTCGGCACGGTGAGCGTGCCGCGGCGCGCGACGCGCTCCGGCATCGCGGCCTTCGCCCGCAGCGTCGATCGCGAGGCGGTGGGGCTCGATGACCTGAGCGATGCCCGCTTCGACGACGCCATCGCCGAGCTGCGCGGAGCGCTGCGTCGAGAGGGGCTTCGCGAGTCGCTCCTGCGGCGCGGCTTCGCGCTGGTGCGCGAGGCCGCCCGGCGCACGCTGGGAACGGTCCACTACGACGTCCAGCTCTTCGGGGGCTGGGTGATGGCGCAGAGCGGGCTCGCGGAGCTGGAGACGGGCGAGGGGAAGACGATGGCGGCGACGCTGCCGGCATCCGTCGCCGCGCTGGCGGGGATCCCCGTCCACGTAATTACGGCGAACGACTATCTCGTCGAGCGGGACGCTGAGGCGATGGGCCCGATCTACGCCCGGCTCGGCATCACCGTGGGGAGCGTCGTCGAGCGCGAGCAGAGCCGGCAGGCGCGGCGGGCGGCCTATGCCTGCGACGTGACCTACGTGACCAACAAGCAGGTCGCCTTCGACTACCTCCGGGACCGCGTCCGGGGCGCGGGCGCGCACCACCTCGCCCGCGAACTCGGGCTCGAGGACGAGGATGGCGGTGCCGTGCTGCGCGGCCTCTGTTTCGCGATCGTCGACGAGGCCGACAGCGTGCTGATCGACGACGCGCGAACGCCCCTGATTCTCTCTCGCGAGGGAACTCCCGCGGACCAGCGCTCGGTTCGGACGGCGCTCTGGCTGGCGCGCTCTCTCGACGCCGGGGCGCACTACCGCCTCGATCGACGCCGCGCCGAGGTGGAGCTCACCGAGAAGGGGCGCGTCCGCCTCGAAGAGCTCGCCCGCTCCCTCACCGGTCCCCTTGCCGGGCCGCGGCGGCGCGAGGAGTGGGTGCGGCGGGCGCTCTCGGCCGAGCATCTCTTCGAGCGAGACCGCCACTACCTGGTCCGCGACGAAGCCGTCCAGATCATCGATCTGCCCACTGGACGCCGCGCTCCCGATCGGGCCTTCGAGGGCGGGATCCACTCGATGATCGAGGCGAAGGAGGGGCTGACCCTCACACCCCAACGCGAGACCGTGGCCCGCATCAGCTATCAGCGCTTCTTCCGGCGCTACCTCCGGCTCGCCGGCATGACCGGGACGGCTCGGGAGGTGGCCCGGGAGCTCTGGAGCGTCTACGGCCTGCGCACGGTGACGGTGCCGACGCGCCTCCCCTCCCGTCGCCGCGGCATGGGCCTGCGGGTGCTTCCCACCGCCGACGCCAAGTGGCGGGCCGCGGTGGAGCGGATCCGCGGGCTCCACCGCGCCGGCCGGCCCGTCCTCGCCGGCACCTCCAGTGTGGGAGCTTCCGAGCACCTGAGCGCGCTCCTCTTGGAGGTCGGGCTGCGGCACCAGGTGCTGAGCGCACGCCAGGATCGGGAGGAGGCCCGCGTCGTGGCCGGGGCCGGGGAGGCCGGGCGCATCACGGTATCCACCCGCATGGCCGGTCGGGGGACCGACATCCGGCTCGGCCCCGGCGTGGCCGAGGCCGGAGGGCTTGCGGTGATCGCCACCGAGTTGGGCGAGGCCCGCCGCATCGACCGGCAGCTCTTCGGGCGCTGCGGGCGGCAGGGCGCCCCCGGGAGCTACGAGCAGCTGATCTCCCTGGAGGGGCGACTCCTGGAGGTCCACCTCCCGGGCTGGGTGCGACGTGCGCTGAGCGGCGGGAGGCTCTGGAGGCCAGTTGGAATCCTGCTCACGCAGATCGCGCAACGCGCCGAAGAAAGGCGCAGCGCCCTGGCGCGGCTCCGGCTGTTGCAGTCCGAGCGGATCTTCGAGGAAATGCTCGCCTTTTCGGGTCGCAGGGAATAGCCCATGACAAACTCGAGCCGAGAACCGGTCGAAAATCGACGCAAGCGCTGGTGGACCGCATTCGGCGCGACGATCGTGTTCGCCGTGGTGGGTCTGGCGCTGGCGCCGGGCCTCGCCCGCCGCGAGCCCACCTCCCTTCCCAAGCCGGACCCTCTCGAGTCCCGCTCCGAGCGCGCAAGCCCGGCCGGTGAGCCAAGGGGCGACCGGTACCGGATCGACAGCATCGCCGCGGTGACGCCGCACGACCCCTCCGCGAGCCTGGAGAACCAGGCCTTCGACTGCATGGTCATGCCCAACGAGGTGATCGAGATCGGAAGCGCCATCACCGGCCTGATCGAAGCGGTCCTCGTCGAGAGGGGCGACTACGTCGAGGCCGACCAGGTGCTCGCGAGGCTCGAGTCGTCGGTGGAGCGGGCGGCCGTGCGCGTCGCCCGAGCACGCGCCGAGCGCAAGGGCGAGCTCGAGTCGAGCGAGGTGAGCCGCGAGCTGGGGGAGAAGCGGCGCCAGCGGGCTCTTAACCTGTTCGAGCGCGACTCACTCTCCCTCGACGCGCGGGAGGAGGTGGAGACCGGAGCGACTCTCGCCGCTCTCGAGCTCGAGCAGGCTCGGGAGAACCTTCGCATCGCGTCCCTCCAGCTCGATCAGGCCGTCGCGTTCCTCGAGCGCCACACGATCCGGAGCCCGATCTCTGGGTTCGTGACCGAGCGCCTGATGGCCCCGGGAGAGGTCGTCGACGAGGAGACGATGCTGCGCATCGCCCAGATCGACCCGCTGCGCGTCGAGGTCATCCTTCCCTCGCAGCTCTTCGGCCGGGTGCGGGCGGGCGATCGCGCCGAGATCGTTCCGGAGGCCCCGCTCGATCAGGCGCGGACCGCGGAGGTGGCGATCGTGGACCCCCTCATCGATGGGCCCAGCGGCACCTTCGGCGCGCGCCTGCTCCTGCCCAACCCGGACCACGACCTGCCCGCCGGGCTCCGCTGTCAGGTCCGTTTCCTCGACGATTCGTAGCGGCCGGCTTCGAGAACCAGGAAGGATCGGATTGGAGAGCGCCGCCACCACCCTGATCACGATCGGAATGCTCGCGAGCTGCGCTCTCTTGCTGGGGCGGATAAGCATCATAGTGACATGGCGTCTGCGAGCAGCAACGTAAGTCCCCGGGATTACGAAGGTTGGTGCCTCCTGAGCCCGTCAAGGATCCTCGAGTTGGAGTTTCTCAAATCCCCAACGAGAGTCGGAGTAGGAACCGCGGTTGCCCGCGGCCCCCTCCACAGATCCCAGCGAGCGGAACTACCGCACTGGGCTCCTGCCTCAGGTAGTGACGCACAGGCGTTGCTCCGGGTACGGGTGATAGAGTCGCGGTCGGGGTAGGTAGCGGCTGGCCAGCCGGTTCATCCGCGCCCAGGTGGTACGGGTCTTCTGGCTTCGCCGCCGAAGCGTCCGAAACCAGAGTCGCACAACTTGATTGCGAAACTGGCTGAGCGCATAGTTGTTACGCGGCACACCGTAGTAGCGATAGTGCCCCTGCAATACCTTGCGCAACCAAGCCCCCACCTCGGGGACAGGATCGTGCAGGCGCCGCCTGAGTTCTACTTTGAGCTCGCGCAGCTTTGCACGCATCCTGGAACGAATCGTTTGCCGTAGCACACTAAACCGCCCGCTTCTCACCTCACCGCAAATGTGCGTAAAGCCCAAGAACGAAAAGGTGTCGGGCTTCCCTTGACCACGCCGTTTTCGCTTCTTGGCCGCAAAGCGGCCAAACTCGATCAGGCGTGTCTTCTCGGGATGAAGCTCCAGATTGAACTTGCGGAAACGATCCGTAAGCTCGCTCAGGAACTGCCGGGCATCCGACTCGTGCTGGAATCCAGCGATGATGTCATCGGCGAACCTCACGACGATCACGTCGCCTGTGGTCCGCGTTCGACGCCAATGCTGGACCCACAGGTCGAACACGTAATGGAGGTAAACGTTGGCCAAGAGCGGACTAACACTCCCCGTAGTCCGCGGAAATCCCGTCCGCGACAGACGTGCCGTGCTTCGCGCGACTCGGACCGTAACGACCCATCCCTGTCGACCGTCTTGAGCGCGGGAACAAGGTAAGAAATCCCCGCTGAAAGGCTCGATCAGCTCAAGGATCGCGGGACGAAGAGTAGGCCGGCGCCACCCATCCTTGCCCGATCCACGAACACGGCCATGTTCGCGAACCTACTTACGCCACCAGTCGATAGTCGTGCTCGAGTCCGCCGAGCACCGGTAGCGCGACCAGCTTCCCCTCCCTGGGCGGAGAGACCTGAAGCTCGGGATACGGATCCGGAATCGCTCCGATCGCTTGCGACGGCCTCGCCCGGTTGTAGTACTCCACGAACTCGCGGCAGACGCGGCGGACGTGTCCTTCGCTCAGAAAGATGAAGTGGTTGAGCGCCGCCTCGCGGAGCGTCCGGTGGAATCGCTCGACGTGTGGGTTCGCATTCGGAGCTCCGTAGGGGATCGGAATGCCCTTGATGCCCATCACCTCGAAGAGCCATCGGTCGAAATGGCACCGAAAGCATCTGCCGGCTTGCCGCTCGCGGAACTGGCCGAAGATGCCATCGTTGTCATGGATCAGGTAGCGAGGGCCTTCGCCGAAGGCTGCGATCGTGCGAATCTGCTGCTTCAACCAGTCGAGGGTCGGGCTCGTTGTGACGTTGATCAGGACGATGCGACGCGTGGAGATTGCCATGACGACGAAGATGTACACGACGTCGAACCACGCAGTATGTTGGATCAGAAAATCGCAGGAGACGATCTCCTCCCCGTGATCCTGAATGAAGGTTCGCCACCGGTGACCACTCCTGGGACGACGGCTGCGAACCATGTAGCGCCGAATCGTGCTGGTGGAGTGCTCGACCCGAAACTTGAGCCGCAGCTCGAGGGCGATCCTGTCCTCGCCCCAACCCGGGTTGTCTGCGCTCATCCGCTTGATGAACTCGATGTGCCTTCGCGGGATTCGAGGCCGGCCGACCTTGCCGCTTCGAGACTTGCGCCGCCAGAACAGCTGAAAGCCCTTTCGGTGCCAGCGAATCACGGTTTCCGGCTTGACGATCACGAGCGCCGACGGCCAGCCGCCCCAAAGCTTCGACAGTCCCACCCAGAAGACCCGATCTGATGGCCGCAGCCGCGCACGCTCAGAGGTGCGCTGATACGCTGCCAGTTGCTGGCGAAGAGCAAGGTTCTCGAGCAGAAGAGCTTCCTTCGTCATGAACAACGTCCGAATCGCGGCCCGGATGACGGTGAACAAGAGCGGCATCCGCCGAAGCTAGCAGAGGACGAGAACGTCAATGATATCAAGGGGGACGGGGTTTTCGCGGACTACGACGGGCAGAAGCCTCTCATCCGGCAAGAAAAAGCCACCAGCCGCTCGCGGCCGCAGTCCTCGCAGCGGACGCGGAGAAAGCCCCGGCAGAGCAGGCCGCAGTCGAGGAAGGCGCGGAACTCGCACTCGACGAAGCGGGGGACGACGCGGCCCTGATCGCGGGCGGAGGCGAGAAAGGTCTCGAGGTGATGCTGCACGACGCGGTAGAGGACGGTGGTCTCGGGCGTGCGCCGCTGGTACTCCAGTGCATCGGGCAGCTCGTGACCGACGAGAGTGTGATTCGGCACGAGCAGGAGCGGGTGCGAGTCGCGTGCCTGCCCCCAGACGCGCTCTCGGGGCGCGAGAAGGTCGCAGCGAGGCCGGGTGTCATCGTGCGTTCACGCCCCGGCCGTGACGGGGCGTTCACCGCTTGCCCGTCCCCGGCGCACCTGGGTAGAGTGCGGTCCGAACGCGCTCACCCCGTGTCCCCGACCAGCGTGCTGCCATGCCGACCCAACACTCCGACGCGAAGCCACCCGGCCCAGCCGCACTCCGAAGCCGAGCTCGACGTCGGCGAATGCGAAGATCACGTCCCAGACTGTAACCCGGCGTCCCCAGTGAGAAAAAGACGTGTTCTGCGGCCACAGAAAATCACCAGCGAATCAGCAGATCTCCAGGAGGACCTGTGCGGCAGCCAGGGGCACCCTGGAGGGCGTGAGAGCCGCTGCGGCTCGATGAAGCCGCGACAGGGGAGATCCACCATGAGCGTGGCGATGAGATTCGGAGCCCAGACCGTCCAGCAGAACGTCGCCTGGTCCGAGCTCCTCGATTTCTGGCACTTCCTCGAGCAGGAGACCCGGGTGGAGAGCATCTGGGCGATGGACCACCTGGTACCGCCCATCGAGGGTGCGCTTCCCGAGCTGCCCTGCTTCGAGAGCTGGACGATGCTGGCCGCCGCCGCACAGGCGACGCGGCGCCTGCGCATCGGCTGTCTGGTCACGGCCAACACTTTCCGCCACCCCGCGGTGCTCGCCAAGATGGCCGCCACCCTGGACCACATCAGCGCCGGGCGGCTCGTCGTCGCCCTGGGCGCCGGCTGGCACGAGGAAGAGCATCGCGCCTTCGGGATTCCCCTCTACTCGACGCGCGAGCGCCTGGAACGCTTCGATGAAGCCGCGGCCCTGCTGCGCGCGGTGATGGAGGCGGAAAAGCCCGTCACCTTCCACGGCACCTACTACCACCTCGAGAATGCGCCGTTCCTGCCGGGCTTCGTACAGAAGCCCCATCCCCCTTTGATGATCGGCGGCGGAGGCGAGAAGCGCACGCTCCGCACCGCCGCGCGCTACGCCGACGTCGCCAATGTCCTCGGCCCCGTCTCGGCGGTGCGTCACAAGCTGAAGGTGCTCGAAGCCCACTGCGAGAAGGAGGGGCGCGACTACCACGCCATCGAGAAGAC
>Ga0255055_10002208_pt1 | contig 13882 bp, 13 predicted proteins | sample JV7_2_27_MG_FD_188633 | JGI IMG/M metagenome (GOLD analysis project Ga0255055, IMG submission 188633) | Seawater microbial communities from Jervis Inlet, British Columbia, Canada - JV7_2_27 | ecosystem: Environmental > Aquatic > Marine > Inlet | place: Canada: British Columbia | collected...
GTTGATTTGAAGGAACGCATGATCCGCCTTGAATCTGCCGATACCAAAGAAGGTTTATCCAAGAAAGTACCGATATCAAAAACCCTTAAAATTATTTTGGAGAAGCTACCCAGGGGCTTACATAATGATTATGTTTTTTGGTTCAGGGGAAAGCCTATCAGGGATATCAGAGAGGGTTTAATACGTGGTTGCAAGAATGCCGATATACCTTATGGCCGAAAAGTCAAAGATGGTTTTACGTTCCATTATTTAAGGCATACCACGAAAACAATAATGCGCAAGGCCGGGGTTGATAAAAACGTAAGAGCAGTTATATTTGGTCACAGCGTTAGCGGTGATATGGATTTCAGATACGATCATGTAGACGAAGTTGACTTGTTAGACGCGATCGATCGAACCGAGGTTTTTTTAGAAAGTGTTAGCCAAAACGTTAGCCAAGCGGGTAAAAAATTGAACAAAAATAAATTAACATCCCCGTGAAGGCTATATTTTTTTGCTTTTTTGAGGGTATACCCTGTGATAGCCAGTGTTTTAGAGGATTTATGAAGGGAATCTTGACAAATGCTTGATAAATGTGGTGCCGAAGGGGAGACTCGAACTCCCACCCGGAAACCCGGACTAGACCCTGAACCTAGCGCGTCTACCAGTTCCGCCACTTCGGCACACACGAAAAACATTGTATATCCAAATGGCTATCAAGGGTTGCTTTAAATATCTTTTTTTATTATGCATGTCAAGGTTATAGTTATTCGAAGCTTAAGTTTATCATGAAAATTATTAATCATTTAGAAAAGATAACCCAACCATTTAAAGCAGCGGTCATCACCATCGGCAATTTCGATGGGGTTCATATCGGCCATCAGGCGTTGTTTCATGAAGTCATCGAAAGGGCCGATGCCATCGATGGAACTTCCATTGCGATGACCTTTGAGCCCCACCCCATCCGGGTGTTGAAGAAAAACAACCACCCCCCCCTGATTACCCTGTACGAACAAAAGACTGAACTTATCGAGCGAGCCGGTATCGACGTGCTCATCTGTATTCAGTTTACACTGGAATTTGCATCCTTGCCGGCCCAAGCGTTCATTAAAGACCTGTTGGTCGCAAAGATCGGCATGCAGGCCATTATTGTCGGCGAAGATTATACTTTTGGCAAAAATCGTGAAGGCAATCTGACGGTCTTAAAATCGTACGCCTCTCAGATGGATTATGAGGTCATTGTAGCCGATTGGATTAAGGCGCCGCGAAATGTTTCCGATCGTATCAGCAGCACTAAAATCAGAGAACTTGTTATGGCTGGTGAGGTCGAACCGGCCCGGAAGATGCTGGGTCGCCATTATCAGATCAGAGGTTTGGTGGTGAAGGGCCGCGACCGCGGGGCAAGACTCCTTGGTGTTCCCACAGCCAATATCAAGCTGCAAGATGAGCTTTGCCCCAAAACCGGTATTTATGCTGTTACAGTCGAGTACAATAATCGACTTTACAAAGGTGTTGCCAATATCGGGTACAGCCCCACCTTCGATGACAATGAATTTAGCGTCGAGGTGCACCTACTGGATTTTGCGGAAAACATTTATGGAGAAAAAATTCGTGTCAATTTTATACAGCGGATCAGGAATGAAAAGAAATTTGCAAACATTTCCGAACTAAAAGAACAGATCAAGCAGGATATCAAAACAGCCCATGAAATTCTATCAGTATATGACGACTGAGTTGCCGATCATAAACGATTCTTAAAGTTCCATCTATCCGTAGTGCTTGTATGAAAAATCATTTAATTATTTCTCTGGTGGCCGGCATTATGTTGTCGGTGGCTGCACTCTATTTTGCGTTCCGCAATGTCCCGCTTTATGATCTATTGAAGTATCTCAAGTCCATAAACTACCTTTGGACGATTCCGGCTATATTTTTGGTTCTGGTCAGCTTTTTTATCAGAGCACTGCGATGGCAATTCATTTTGGAGACAAGCCATAAAATCGGTGTCTGGCGGGCATTTCATCCGTTGATGATCGGTTTTATGATCAATTGCATCCTTCCGGGACGAGTCGGAGAAATCGCGCGACCCATGATTTTGCAAAAAAAAGAAAAGATACCGTTTGCAACCGGCATCGCCACGGTGGCGGCTGAGAGAATATTTGATGTTGTAACTTTAGTCATTTTTGCCGTGATTACCTTTGTCTCCATTGAGATAAATCCTCAGGCCGAAATCGTATTCGGGGATTTTCACCTGAATCGATCCACGCTGGAGGTTCTTTTTAACAGAATTATCATTATTGGCGTACTCCTGCTCGTCGCGATAATCATGATCAGCATCCCCGTCATACGCCGGGCAATCCAGCGGGTCATTCTGGCTATCCCTTCCCTGGCCTTATTTGCCGGTAACTCGGTCAAAGCAAAAATCACCGCAAAATTATGCGAGCCGTTGATTCGACTTGTTGACAATATCGCTTTAGGATTTATGCTGATAAAATATCCCAAAAAAATATTCATTTGCGCGCTATATTCTCTGGCTGTCTGGATGACTGCCGCCTTATCCTGGTATATGTTTAGCCTCGGCAGCCCCGGTATCAACCTGTCGTATGCTGAGATGTATGCTGTCATGGTCATTATCTGTCTGTTCATTGCCCTGCCCTCGGTCCCCGGTTTCTGGGGATTGTGGGAAGCGGGCGGTGTTTTTGCTCTTTCGTTGTTTGGGATTTCAGCGAACGCCGCCGCCGGTTTTACGCTGGCCAATCATGCCATTCAGTTATTCCCGGTGATAGCTGTAGGTTTTATTTCGGCCATTATCACCAGCGTAAACATCTGGCAGGTTTCATATGAGAAAAAATCTGTCGAACGGCAAACGGGTTGAAAAATATTTTGCTTATATGCGATAATCTATTCAGACCCAAAATGAGCGTTTCAAATTTCAAAAAATGAGCTAAACTTTTTATTTTTGATCATGTCAAATCTTAAAATCCTTACTTACCCGGATAATATATTACGCCGACCCACCAATGCGTTGGAGAATATCGACGGCAGTGTTCAAAAAATGATCGATCGGATGGCCTCCACCATGTACGACGCTCCCGGTGTCGGATTGGCGGCAATCCAGGTGGGCTGGGATAAAAGCGTGCTCATCTATGATATTTCGCCCGCGGAGCAGGGCCGTTCATTGCAAGTGGTCATCAATCCCCGTATTGTTAATCAGGAAGGCGAAAGGCTTTCTGAAAACGAAGGCTGCCTGAGCGTTCCAGAGTTCAGGGCAGATGTGAAGCGTTACGCATCAATCATCGTCGAAGGCGTTGACCGCGAGGGCAGCCCTGTGAAATTGGAAGCTGAAGGTACGCTCGCGATTATCCTGCAGCATGAAACTGATCATTTGAACGGCAAATTATTTATTGATCATATCAGCGCTCTAAAAAGACAGCTTTATACACGCCGGATGAAAAAGAAATTGCGCACGAAGTGAAGAAAAAATTTACGATTATCTTTATGGGCACGCCCGATTTTGCTGTGCCGGCCCTTGATTTGCTTTCCCAAGAAGATTATGGGGTAGCGCTGGTCGTAACCCAGCCTGACCGGCCCAAAGGACGAGGCCGCAAACTGGTTCCGCCTCCGGTGAAGGTAAAAGCGTTGGAGTTAAATCTAGAAGTCTCACAGCCCTCAACGCTCAAGAGCGACAAATTTACGGATCAGATAAAAAGCATTCAGCCCGATTTTTTTGTGGTCATCGCCTTCGGCCACATTCTTTCGGAAAAAATACTTCAATTGCCAAAATTTGGCGCCATTAACATCCACGCCTCATTGCTTCCAAAATACCGAGGCCCGGCCCCCATCCAGTGGGCAATCATTAATGCAGAGCCCTATAGCGGTGTCACTACCATGTTTATGGACAAAGGCATGGACACCGGTAATATACTGCTTACAAAAAAGGAGCCGATCTTACCTGAAGATACCGCCGCCACACTGCACCACCGACTGGCAAACGCCGGGGCCGAACTCCTTATCAAAACCTTAAAAGATTTTGCAGCTAATAAAATAAAACCCACCCCGCAGGATCACAGCAAGGCCACTTATGCGCCTTTGTTGAAAAAACAGGATGGGCATATCAACTGGCAAAGACCCGCTGAAAAACTGGAACCGTTTATCCGCGGCATGACGCCCTGGCCGGGAGCCTTTACTTTTCATAATGAAAAGCGACTGAAAATAATTAAAGCCGCACCGATTTCAGAAAGCGTATCAGAAGCCGCCGGCACGATTCTAAAGGCTTTTCCCGATGAATTGCGAGTGGCCACTGGAAAGGGCGCATTATCCATTTTAGAAATTCAAGGCCCCTCCGGAAAACGGCTGGGTATTGCAGATTTTCTTCGGGGATATCGGTTGCCGCCGGGAACCATTCTAACCTGAAGCTATCTCAAATTGGAACTTTTTTTCTCTGTCTTCCAAGATGAACTGCCAATTATGAGATAGCTTATTAGTATCATGGCCCATGACGCACGTAAAACCGCTTTAGATGTATTAAACACGTTAAACCAGAACAACAAAACGCTGGATGGTATTTTAGCCGAGGTACCCGGTGAAGAGGAGTTTGGATCCAGACGGGACCGAGCCCTGTTTACCGCCATGGTTTATGGCGTTTTAAGATGGCGGGGCCGATTGGATCACATTATTGGCCATTTTTCAAACACCCCTATCCATAAAATTGAGCCCGGAGTTTTAAATATCCTGCGTCTGGGGATTTTTCAGATTATCTATCTGGATCGCATACCGGATTCTGCGGCTGTAAACACCGCAGTTGAGTTGACCAAGCAGATTGCGACTACCCGGGTGGCGGGTTTTGTCAACGCCTTACTGCGCAAAGCGGCCGGCAATTACACGAACGTACCGTTTTCAACTTTTGCGAATAATCCGGTCGTCTTTTTAACGACCAGCCGTTCATTTCCGAAATGGCTTGCGCAACGATGGCTGAAGCGCTTCAATCCAGAAACGGTAACAGCCCTGTGCGACACGATTAACTCCATTCCACCGATTACGATCCGCACAAATACGCTTAAAACAACACGAGAAGAGTTGATTTTATCCCTTGAAGGCGAGGTCGAGCACATTGACCGGACACGCTATGCGCCTGACGGCATTAAAATAATTAGCCCGAAACAATCGATTCCCGAACTTGCGGGATTTAAAAAAGGCTGGTTTCAGGTTCAAGACGAAGCCGCCCAGCTGGTCTCGCTGCTGCTAAATCCCAAGCCCGGAGAAACGGTGTTGGATGCGTGTGCCGGACTCGGCGGCAAAACTGCCCATATTGCCCAACTCATGCAAAATAAAGGCAGTGTCGCGGCCATAGATAAAGATGAAAAAAAGCTCCAGCAGCTTGGTTTTGAAATGCAGCGGCTCAACATATCCATTGTGCATGCGCGTTGCCACGATCTGAATTTGTCTTTGAACAAAAAACAGGTTGGCCTTTTTGACCGTGTTCTTCTGGATGCCCCCTGCTCCGGTCTGGGAGTGCTGAGACGCAATCCGGATATTAAGTGGAATTCAGCTGAAGCGGATTTGAAGCGTCACGCTAAAATACAAAAGCGATTTCTGGTAAACCTTTCCCGAATCCTTAAACCCAACGGCATTTTGGTCTACTCCGTATGCAGTATTGAGCCCGAAGAAAATGAAGTCGTCATTAATTCCTTTTTGAAAAACCACCCAGAATTTGTTATAGATAAGAGTCTGGGAAGACTTCCTGAAACGTCGCATTCGCTGGTTGAAGGCACAACCGGATTTAATACCCTTCCGCTGCGGGACAATATGGATGGTTTTTTTTTGGCACGTTTGAGAAAAATAGAGTGATTGCAAAAATAACAAAAATAGCCGGTCTTGGGTTGGCATTTATTTTGGTGGCCGGTATCAGTGCTTATCTCACCCTTGCGCTTATAATCAAAAGCGAAGACACGGTTATTGTGCCGAGTCTTGAGGGCAAGGATGTCGTGTACGCCCTTGAGTTATTGACCGAATTGGAGCTGAACACAAAGGTAAAGGGATCAGAATACACAGCCGACATCCCCAAAAATTATGTTGTGTTTCAGGAACCACAACCGGGTGCCGAAATTAAGAAAGGCCGGGATGTTAAAATTATTCTATCAAAGGGACCCAAGACAGTCTCCATGCCCAAGCTGCTCGACCTCTCGGTTCAGCGGGCGAATATTATCCTGGAAGAATACGGCATATGCCAGGGTGAATTATCACGCACCTACAATAAAAAGGTAGAAAAAGATCATATCATTGCCCAGGTGCCTTCACAGGGAACGATGATTTCCCGGGGCGGGTGTGTCGATCTTTTAATTAGCATGGGTGTGCAATCCAAAGCGTTTAAAATGCCTGACCTGATCGGCTTAACCCTAGAGGGTGCATTACAATCAATTGAAAAAGTAAAACTGGTCATCGGCGAGATAAAATCTTCGTATCACAAAAATAAACCCCGAGACATCATCGTAAAGCAGGCACCCACATCCGGGCATCGCGTGATCGCCGCCAGCCCTGTCAGTCTGTTGATTAATCGAGAATCCAAAAAGGAAAGACCCGACCGGCCGTATGGACAGTACGCGGCCAGTCTTTTCAGTTATCGACTGGATAATGGTTTTTTAAAGCGACGCATTCGCGTGAGTCTTAATAGTGCCGGCTTTACAAATGACATCTTTGATGACTACGTTAAAGCCGGCGAAGAAATCTGGCTTCTGATTCCAAGGGATTCTGAGGCCACCTTATTTTTATATGAAAATGATAAATTGATTAAGACGCAGACGTATGATGCATATTAGGTGTTGGGTTCAGGGGTTCAGGGTTCAGCGTTCAAAGGTTCATAAGAAAAGTTTCAGGTGTTGGGTATAAGGCTTTAGGCATTCGGTATTGGTGTCAGGTGTCAGGTTTCAGCCCAGCTGCTGGTCGTCGAAGAGGCCAGTTTGATCGAAAAAAAACTTTGTAGTTTCATACGAGCTACATGGTATAGGGTAGAAGGTAGAGGGCGCAGGGCGGATGAATGTGATCTAATCTGATTCTTTTCGTGCTCGTCCTCGTGAATCAGAATTTTATTGGGGACGAGGACGAGTACGACGACGAAGGCGATAGCTGCCGCGCCGTAGCCAAAGAGCTAAAGAGGTGAAAACAACCGACCACGGACAACGGACATTTTCGGGAGAAAAACAATGAAACTGATTGCGCCATCGATTCTGTCAGCTGATTTTTCTAAGCTTGGAGATGAAATCAGGAAAGTTGAAGTCGCCGGTGCGGACTGGATTCATGCCGACGTCATGGACGGTCATTTTGTGCCCAACATTACCATCGGGCCTTTGATCGTTGAAGCGGTAAAGCGCGTCACGGATCTGCCGATCGATGTCCATTTGATGATTGAAAATCCCGATAACTACATTCCAGCTTTTGCCGAAGCCGGGGCTTCATATATTTCGGTCCAGGTCGAAACCTGCACGCATCTCAACCGCACGGTTCAGCTTATAAAGAATTCAGGAGCACATCCGGGGGTTGTCCTCAATCCTTCCACGCCGGTGGAAAGCCTTGAGTGGATCCTTGAATATGTTGACTATGTTTTGATTATGAGCGTAAACCCGGGCTTCGGAGGCCAGACGTTCATCCCTAACAGCATTGATAAAATCAAAGCATTGCGCAAGCAGGTTCAGGATCGGGGGTTATCCGTTTTAATTGAGATTGATGGTGGGGTGAACGAAAAAACCATCACAGAAATAGCTTCTGCCGGTACAGATGTATTTGTAGCCGGTTCTGCAATTTTCGGGAGCAAGGACTATCAAAAGACGATTCAAAGTTTCCGCCAAAAAATGAAAGTTTAAAATCCTGAGGTGCTATTCGGCTTTTTTCCCCAAAAAAACACTGCACCATTTATAAACCCGCGCCCATCCGCGGCGGCGTTCTTCGGATTGTCGCCTTTCCTTACCTTTACGGCGTTCTTTTCCTCCGTCGGTAAAGTAATCCAGACTGTATCGCTTGCGTTTGTCTTCTCCGGAGCGCCGATCAAACAGCGAGCGTTTCACCGAGATTTTCGAAGGCTTTTTCTTAGATCCGGGCTCTTCTATATGATCAATATCTTCCATGGCACATTATTTAAATCGAATATCAGGGGGGAGATTTCAAACCCATAATGGTCCGCTGATCCCGTAAGTTACTATAAAATAAACAAAAATTTATGTCAAACTTTAATTGCAAAATTGAATCGAATTTATAAAAGTGGACAAACGGCACATAACGTAATAATCTAATACCTAACCCGGACGACGGACGAGCCGGAACAAATTGCCACAAAGGCACCAAGACACAAAACGAAACTTTTGGTTAATATTCATCTTTGCGTCTTTGTGTCTTGGTGGCGTAAATGTTTTGCCACAAAATGCACAAAAATAACAACTAAGATACTAAGTCGAGCGTTTCAAATTTTAAAATGTGAAAAAGCACCTATGGAAGGTCAGAGTTCATTCTTACAGAGTCTGCCGTTAATAACGATAACACTGGCTCTGCTGTTTTTTATAATCCTGCGGGTCGTATTCCGCTTTAAGAAGCAGGCCCTCGGCGATACCACTGGCAAGAGCGCACCCAATCTTAAATTTAAGGTAAAAGTTGAAGAAAAGCTACCTGAGCGGGTTCAGCTTAAATGCCCTGCATTAATCGACAAGTCTAAAGGCGTCATGAAAGTCGGCTTAAAAGAGCTCACAGCAAACGGTGCCTTTGTCACCTGCCCCCATCCCTATTCGATTGGGGAATCCTTCCCAATAAAGATTTTGCTAAATGATCGTGACCCGCAAACTTTCAATGCAGAGGTGGTATGGAATAATCAAAACGTAATTGAAGAGGAAATCGTTTCCAGAGGAATGAAAGTTCGATTTCTTAAGCTGTCTGAAAGCGATCGAAAGATAATTAATGAAATTATTTCACTTCGTCTGCAAGCAAAATCATTGCCTTAGCTTTTTTCCAGAGCATTCATCCAAAAACAATGGTTATCTGTCATATCAACAACTTCTGTCCCTATTCTCTCCGCAAAGATTTTTCAGAATAGTACTGCCCCGCAAAATGTATTTTGCTTGACAGGAGGGAAAAAAGTCAATAAATTATGACTGACCGGTCGGTCAATATATTTTATTTCATAAAATTAATATTTTTATTACTTAATTTATTAATATTTTGTTCTGACTGATTAGTCAGATTTAAGGAGCATACTATTGACGGACATTGATAAACAGAAAGCAAATAAAAGAAATCAGATCGTCGAAGCGGCAGCCCTCGTCTTTGCTCGAAGAGGTTACTCCGGTGCCGTGATTGCCGACATCGCGATTCAGGCCAATATAGGCAAAGGTACGGTGTATGAGTATTTTAAAAGCAAAGAAGATCTGTTTTTCGCAGTGTTCGAGTGGTTTCAAAAAAAGACCGCAAAGGCCGCCACGGTAGGCGTTTCTTCACTTGGTGGCGGTGCGGCAGACCGTCTAAAGGTTTTAAATAAAAGCCTTATGAGCCTGTGGGATGAAATCGAAGACGCATTTGTGCTGGTCATGGAATTTTGGGCGGCCTCCTCTTCTCCGCAAATGCGTCGACGATTTAAGGGGGCCTTTAAACAACTATATGACGATTATCGCGCTATCGTCTCTGCCCTGATTCGCGAGGGTATCAACAGCGGAGAATTCCGCCCGGATGTAAATCCTGAATCGGTTGCGGCGGCGCTGGTTGGAACCTGGGACGCCCTCTTCCTTCAAGCCTGGTTTGACAAAAGTTTTAATCCAGCAGCAACTGCAAAGGATTTTTTAGATACAGTTTTGAAAGGACTTAAAGTTGCAGACTCAGGTAAATAAAAATTCTGTGGTAGCGTCTCAGAAAATGGGAATTTTACCCCTTGGGCAAGTATAAATTCGAAAAACGAATTTCGAAAACCGAAACAATATCGAATGATCAAAATTCTAAATTAAAATAACACTACAGCGACATTTTTCAATTTATAGCTGTGGGAGCAGCATCTTGCTGCGATATTCGCGGCTGGAAGCCGCTCCCACCCAGTAAAAATATTTCCTTACGACAAAGTGTCGCTGTAGTAATAATCGGTCCGGAGAAATAAATGCTAATTAAATTATTAAATATCATATGGTTATCAGGTATATTAGGACTCATCCTGATTCAAACTGCTGTGGCTCTGGATGCCGACAAGATTGTCAAGGAGGGTTTTAATTACTGGCGAGGAAACGCGTCTATCGGAACCGTCCAGATGCTGATCCATCGCGAAGATTGGGAACGGACCATGACCATAAAAGCCTGGACCCGGGGTCAAAAAGACAGCCTCTTTTATATTGCGGCCCCACCCAAGGATTACGGAAATGGAACACTTAAAAAGGGTCGCGAAATGTGGATTTACAATCCAAAGATTAACCGGGTGGTCAAGGTACCCCCTTCCATGATGAGCCAATCCTGGATGGGATCGGATTTTTCCAACAACGATCTGGCCAAATCTGATAGCCTGCTACTCGATTATGATCATTCAATCATCGGGACCGAAATCCATGAAGGCAAAAAGGTCTATATTATCAAATCCTTGCCCAAACAGAATGCACCGGTGGTATGGGGCATGCAGCGGCTTAAAATCCGTGAAGATCACATTTGGTTGAGTGAAGAATTTTTTGATGAGGAATTCCAACCGGTCAAAATCATGACCGCCTCGGAAATTCGGATGATGGGGGATAGGCTGTTCCCCAAAGTGTGGCGCATGCAAAAGGTTGATGAAGAGAACCGTTATACGCAATTAACCTATGACGCCCTGGAATTTATGTCCAACTTGCCTGACAGTTTGTTTACCTTGAGCAGTCTGAAACAACGCAGGAGATAGCCAATTGTCCATCGAGACTAAAATGGCCTGGCGCAATATCTGGCGCAATCCCAGGCGCACCATCTTAACGGTATGCGCCATCACATTTGCCAGTGTTCTGCTGGTGTTTATGCTGTCTTTCCAATTCGGCAGCTATGAAACCATGATCAATACGTCGGTGAAAATAAGCACCGGTCATCTGCAGATCCAGGCCGAAAAATATCAAGAAAAAAAGAATATCCGGTTCGTCATACCCGATCCGCAGACAATCGCTGATATTGTGACCAAAATTCCAGAAGTCGAAGCCTACACCTTCAGGGGGCAGGCATTTTCATTAATTTCTTCCGAAGATAGAACTTATGGAGTTGTGGTGACCGGAATCAATCCGCAACGGGAAACAAAAGTATCCAGGTTGAAAAAACTGGTTCGCGATGGAAATTTCCTGTCCGCAAACGATGTCAACCAGGCCGTAGTCGGCAGGTTACTGGCTAAAAATTTGCGAGTGACGATTGGTGATGAATTAACAGTGCTCGGTCAGGGTCGAGACGGATCGATTGCGGCCACTGTCGTTCAGGTGAAAGGAATTTTCAGCTCGGGCATTGATGAGTTTGACCGCTCCGCGATCCAAATTCCGCTTTCAACCTTTCAGGATATATTTAGCATGGACGATGCCGTGCACGAAGTTGTTGTGATCGCAAAATCCTTATCGGATGTATCCAAGATAAAGTCCAAAATACAGGCCGATCTTGTCGGTCTCAACAGCCGCAAGTCTTTGAAAACTTTAGATTGGCAGGATCTGATGCCGGGTTTGCGTCAGGCCATTGAAATGGATTTGGTCAGCGGTCTGATTTTTTATGGTCTTTTGATCATCGTGGTGGCGTTTAGCATTTTAAACACCTTTTTAATGGCGATCTTTGAGCGTACCAAAGAATTCGGGGTAATGATGGCCATCGGAACATCTCCCCGCCGCTTAACAAAGGTGTTGCTCGTTGAATCCATGGCGATGACGTTGATCGGTATCATTGCCGGTATCATACTTGGAATCGTTGTCACATATTATTTTCAAGTTCACGGCATTGATTTTTCCGGTGGATCGGAGTTGTTGAGTCAATTCGGCATCACCGGCAGAATGTATCCGAAACTTTCTTTACTTTCGGTCTCAATCGGACCGTTTATGGTGTTGTTTTTCACCTTCTTTGCCGCCTTGTATCCGGCGTTGAAAATCCGGAGCCTGCGTCCGGTTGATGCGATGAAGGCGGTCTAATTCTTTTTTGACAGGATTAACAGGATTTTTTGGATTTTAGGTTGCGGATTTCGGATTGTCTACAGCAATATAAATAATTATTTATAATACTTAAGATTTTATTTCTATAATTTACATTAAGTTTTACTTTTAAAAATTTGAGCGTTTTTATTTCTTTACAACAGAGGATGCTGAGATTGAATTCGGAAAATTTCAGAATGTCGCCAGTGAATTCATTTAGTACTCGACCTGAAATAGAATTCTTGCGTCCACTTTGCTTCAGTCGTGGCTGGAAGCCACTCCCACTGATTCAGTTTTTTTCTGTGGGAGCGGCTTCCAGCCGCGAGAGTGTTAATGTGTCAAGTATTTTATGTTCCTCTTGGTTGCTTTCGTAGCCGGCTCTACATTTTACCTTAAAGTATGGTTTTTTGAACTTTAGGCATTTGATTATGTATCTGCAACTCGCATGGCGTAATATTTGGCGCAACCCGAGGCGAACAGCTGTCATTTTGATTGCTGTGATCATCGGGGTCTGGAGTATGATTTTAATCGGCGCACTGATGCGGGGTATCGCGGTCGGAATGGTGAAAAACGGCATTGCCACCCTCACCGGCCATATTCAAATTCATCAAAGGGGTTATCGCGAGGACCCGGCCATTGAAAACAGCATCACGGATTTAAAAACTGTTGAAAAGGCCTTAAATGCGGTACTACCACCCGAAGCGCTCTGGTGCAGTCGGGTGCGGGTGAATGCCATTGCCAGCAACGCCAGACACTCGAGCGGCGTAACATTGGTAGGTATTGATCCGCCCGATGAGGCCAAGGTTTCCTTTATTGGATCAGCATTGACCAGGGGGCGATATCTCAGGCCGGATGATTCCAATGGTATTATCGTAGGTGAAGCACTTCTGGATAAGCTGGAAACAAAAATCAATCGTAAATTGGTTCTGATGTCCCAGGATACCAACCAGGATATCTCCTCCCGGGCGTTTCGAATTGTGGGTGCTTTTCAGGCGGAAATGGAGTCAACCGAAAAACAATTTGTATTTGTTACCCGAGCCGCCAGCCAAAAAATGCTCAAGTTAAATAACGGAATCTCGGAAGTATCGATTCTTTTACCAGATGGATCAGATTATATGGAAGTCTATGATGACATGAAATCCACCCTGAGCCCAGAAAATTTTGAAGTGCATAACTGGCGGGAACTGCTGCCCTTTCAAACGGCCTATTTGCGACTCCTCGATGGGTTCATATGGATTTGGTTTTTGGTCGTGTTTGTCGCCATGGGCTTTGGGATCGTCAACACCACATTAATGGCCGTGTTTGAACGCATGCGGGAGTTTGGGCTGATGAAAGCGCTGGGAATGAAACCCTGGTGGATCCTGCGGGAGGTTCTGGTCGAATCTTTTCTCCTTTTGATTAGCGGAATGGCGGTAGGAAATGTCCTCGGCTTTATATGCATCTATGCTTTTTCAGGCAGCGGCATTGATCTCTCCGCAATGGCAGCCGGAGCAGAGTATGCCGGTATGAGCCGAATTATTTATCCGGCCATCGCGGCCAGGGATCTATGGGTGGCAAATCTCACCGTCTTGCTATTGGGCTTGCTGGTGAGCGTTTATCCGGCAATAAAGGCCGCCCGTTTTACACCGGTGGAAGCTTTGGCTCACACCTAAGTGAAAAGTGCCTTGTATAGTTAAAGTTGATTAAAAAATAGTTTCTTCTTTTCGGTAAAATCAGTTATTTGGTTGGAAGAGAAGGTAAGTGCCTTGTATAGTTAAAGTTGATTAAAAAATAGTTTCTTC
>Ga0255055_10002209_pt1 | contig 13879 bp, 9 predicted proteins | sample JV7_2_27_MG_FD_188633 | JGI IMG/M metagenome (GOLD analysis project Ga0255055, IMG submission 188633) | Seawater microbial communities from Jervis Inlet, British Columbia, Canada - JV7_2_27 | ecosystem: Environmental > Aquatic > Marine > Inlet | place: Canada: British Columbia | collected...
TGCAGAATCATATCGGTCATCTCCCGGTCAGCTACTTCGAAGAGAACAAGAGCGGCGAGTTGATCTCGCGCGTCATGTACGACGCCGAGGGGATCCGAAATCTGGTGGGCACCGGCTTTGTCCAGCTCATCGGCGGCATGATCACCTCGATCATGGCGTTGGGTGTGCTGCTGTGGTTGAACTGGCGACTGACCGTCCTGACACTGTTTTTGATTCTTCTGTTTGGCGTCGTCATGGTTGTGGGCTTCAGCCGGATACGGCCGATCTTTCGTGAGCGGGGCAAGATCCACGCCGAGGTGACCGGCAGGCTGGCGGAGACCCTGAACGGGGTACGGGTGATCAAGGCGTTCACAGCGGAGAAGCACGAAGAGAGGATCTTCGCGCATGGCGTCCACCGGCTGCTGCGCAACATCGTGCGCACCATGGTGGGAGTGTCCACCATCAGCAGTCTGTCGAATCTGCTTTTTGGTCTGGTGGGCATCACCATGGGAATCGCCGGTGCCCGCGAGGTGCTGGCCGGGCACATGACGGTGGGCGACATCTTCATGTTCGTCATCTTTACGGGCCTGCTGGTGAGTCCCCTGATCCAGATGAGCAACATCGGGACCCAGATCACGGAGGCCTTTGCCGGACTCGACCGGATCCGGGAGGTGCTCTCGGAAGCACGGGAAGATGAGGACGAGACAGACCGCGAGCCCCTGGGGCCCATCGAGGGCAACATTGTTTTCGACGATGTGAGCTTCGCCTACAAGCCCGAGGTGCCCGTGCTGTCCGAGGTCAGCTTCACCTCGACAGCGGGGAGCATCACAGCGCTGGTAGGGCCGAGCGGTGCCGGCAAGAGCACCATCATCGGCTTGGTCATGGCCTTTCGCCATCCCCAATCGGGTCGGGTGACCGTCGATGGTCGTGACCTGAGAGAGATACGCCTGAGAGAGTACCGACAACAACTGGCAGTGGTCCTCCAGGACGAGTTTCTGTTCGACGGCACGATCGCTGAGAACATCTCCTACGGGAGACCGAGTGCGACCCGGGAAGAGGTGGAGAGTGCTGGTCGGCTGGCGCGATGCGACGAGTTCGTGGAGGGTTTTGGCGACGGCTATGAGACCGTGATCGGCGAGCGTGGGGTCAAGCTGTCGGGCGGTCAGCGCCAGCGGGTGGCCATCGCCCGTGCCATCCTCGCCGACCCCCGGATTCTGATTCTCGACGAGGCAACCTCGAGCCTGGACAGCGAAAACGAGGCACTGATCCAGGAGGGACTCAGTACCCTGAAGCAGGGCCGGACCACCTTTGTCATCGCCCATCGACTGTCCACCGTTCGCAACGCCGACCAGATTCTGGTGATGGAGGCGGGTCGCATCGTCGAGAGGGGCACGCACGGCGAGCTGTTGGCCCAGGATGGCCCCTTTCGCCGGCTGTACGAGAGACAGTTCAAGGTCGAGCTGGATCAGTTCATCAATCCGGGAGAGGAGCTCGGCGCTGCCGAGAAACGGGGAGCGACCAAGGTCCCGGCGGCCGGTGATGCGGGCCTCGGGTTGTCGTCCGGTCAGCGACCCCTACCCAAGGACTGAGCTGGCGCTAGTCCTCGACCTTCAGGGCGTCGAATTGCCGCCGGAGGGTCTCCACTCGCCGCCGGTTGGCACCCAAATCCCAGTGGCCGACGCGGGATGCGGAGCGAACATGGATGATGCCTTCGGGCTCCACTAGCAGCAGCTCGAGATCGTCGACAAAGCCGAATACTCGGCTGTTGAAAACGGCATGAATGTAGAGCGGATCCGACTCGATGATCCGAGCCTGGGGCGTGGTTTCGAGGACGGTGTGCAGGCCCTGCATGGCCCTGCTGGCGGGGCCGTTGAAGAGAAGAGGTTCGATGCGCTGAGAGCTCTGGGTTGCCTGACTACTGATGCAGTTGGGCGTGCGCGGGCAGGGTGCGAGCTCCTTCATCCGCCCGGGCTCCTCAGTTCTCAGCCGGCACCTGGATGGACTCGAGGTAGCGCGTCAGACTGCTGATCCGGCCCCGGACGTCGGCCTCTTGATCGGAATCCAGCCCGGCAGCTTGAAATGAGAATCCCCATACCGGCATCTCGCGGGTACCGTGAGCCGGCACCTCGCGGCGCCCGTCGATGGCTTCAAAGACCTTCTCGGCCGGGAATCGACCCTCGTTGCGCTGGGCAATCAGGGTGAGATCGGGCGGGGGTGTTTCCAACTGATCGCGAATGGCCCCGTCACCCTTGGCCTGGTCCCCGTGACAGGCCACGCAGTGGACCCGATAGAGCAGTTTCCCTTCTGCGATGGCGAGCTCGTCTGCCGTCTTCTCCTGTGCCGTCAACGAAACCGCCGCGAAAAGCCCCATGCAGACAGGCCAGAGTCGCGCCCATCGGCAGCCAGAGCAACTCACGAGACCTCGACCTTGAAGCCGACCTGGATCTTTACCTGAAACTCGGCCGCGCGCCCCTCTCGGATGCGACCCCGCATTTCCACCACCTCGAACCAGGAGAGGTTTCTCAAGCTCGCCGAGGCGTCTGCAAGGGCGGTTTCGATGGCGGCCTCATACGACTCTGTCGAGGTGCCGATCAGGGTGACCATCTTGTATGTGGAGCTCATGGGATCCTCCTCGCCGATATCTGCGTATACTCTAGTCGATCCAAGACCCCCGTGGACGGTTCGAGATGGACAACCCGATCGTCGTAATTCTGCTGACCGCGCTGCTATCCAGTGTCTTCACGCTGGGTCTCGCCCTGCTGGTCTACCAGCGCTATCTGAAACGCCGGCTGGAGTCCGAGATCGATCGCCTGAGCCGGGAATGGGGTGAGACGATCGAGGAGCGGGTCCGTCGGGGAGTGGTGGAAGGGGTGAAGTCCCTTCCATCGACCGAGACTGCAATCGGTCTCGTGCGCAGTGGGCTGGACACCCTCATGGGCGGTTCCGATAGCACCTAGCGCTAGCCAGTCTCTTCCATCTGCAACGTTTCGCCGCGTTGCGGAAAGATTCTTGACATTCTTGCCGCAGCGCGTCATAATATGCTGCACCGTGACCAAGGAGGGTCACGGCTAGCCAGATAATCAAGAAGGAGTTTGGACCATGACCAACATCAAAGAATCTGTCGATTTCAAGAAGATCCGAGAAGAGCTCTACACCTCGACGCGCAATCTGTGGCTTGCCAGCCTGGGTGTTGTGTCGACCGTGAGTGAGGAAGGGACCCACTGGTTCGATGAGCTCGTCGAGCGCGGCAAGAAGATGGAGACCAAGAGCAAGAAGAGCCTGACCAAAACCCGTAAGGGGATCGAGAAGGAGATCGAGTCGACCACGGACGAGCTGACCGAGAAGCTCGACAAGAGCGTCTCCGAGGTCCTGCAGCGCATGGGTGTGCCCTCGCGGAGCCAGGTCGAGGACTTGACCGACCGGGTGGAGAAGCTCACCGGGCAGGTCGGGCGGTTGGTGAAGCAGCCCCGCAAGACGGCTGCACGCAAATCAAAGGCTGCCTGAAGCCCCCTTTTCTATAGTTTGAGAACTAACTTCACCATGTCATAGGCGCGGCCATCCGGGTCCGCCCCATAACCGGCGATCGGGTACTTTTCGAATCCGAGCTCGGTGAGAGTCGCGGTGGCATCTTCCTCGAGCTCGGCGATAGGCATACAGCTCAAGTGCCGCAGACCGTAGTCGCGGGCGATGGAGATGAAGTTGTTGACCAGGGTGAGGCCGAGTCCCTGTCCGCGGTAGTCCGGGTCGATGAGCCATTTGATACGACCCACCAGGCGTAGCGGTCCGCGGTCCCGGCAGTGGAGTGTGGCGTCGGCGACGATGTGGTGACCGTTGATGGCGATCAGGGGCAAGGCCTTCGCGTAGTCGATATTGCCAGCCCAGCTCTCGATCAGCGATCGATCCTCGATGTTGTCCCAGGCAAACCGACGCATATCGGTGGGAAGCCGCTGGAAGAACTCGAACAACGGGTCGGTGTCGCTGGCGGTGAAGGGCCGGATCAAGACCCGCCTGCCGTCACGCAGGACCACCTCCTGGGGAAAACGGTCGGGCATCAGAATCTCCTTATTGTGAATCCGTTCGAGCTAGACCAACAGCCCGACGGGAACGGCATTCTAGCAGGTCGCTACTCCTAGTGGGCGTTACAGTCCGCTAGTGCTGGTCGATGATATTCAGCTGGTCGACTTCCAGGTGGTCGACGATCTCCACGGTGTTGTCGGGCCAGGTAATCGTCAGTGACTCGACCGAGTCCGCAGGACCCAGACCCAGGGTCACCACCAGCTCCGACTGAGATTGGTAGCTACGCGTCGGCATGACCTGCCGGCGCTGGGAGGTCCCACCTGCAAGCAGCTCCAGCTTGGCGCCGATCGCGTCGCGGTTGTTGCCTCTACCCTGCAGCTTGATGCGCACCCAGTGGTTGCCGGTCTGTTGGTCATTGCGCAGCAGAGTCGCTTCGCGGCCGGTCTGGGTGATGACCACATCGAGATCGCCGTCGCTGTCGATGTCGGCGACGGCACTGCCCCGACCCGCCAGGGGAGTGACCAGATCACCGGTAGTCTCCGGTGGCACCGGTTGAAACGTTTGACGCTGCTCGGGCCCGGCGTTCCAGAAGAGCTGCGCCGCTTGCTCGTAGGTCTGGCTGGGGTCGACACTGTTGATCTCCCCCTCCAGGTGTCCATTGGCCTGCAGAAGGTCGAGCCGCCCATCGAGGTCGTAGTCGAAAAAGAGCACGCCAAAGCTCAGCATCAGGCGACTGGGGGCACCGATGCCTTCACCGATCGCCTCATCGGCGAAAAGCGAGGGATCCCCCTGGGATAAATATAGCGAGGTCATCTCGTTGGCGAAATTGCCGATGGCAAAACCCAACTCGCCGTCGTTGCGGTAGTACCCGGCATCCACACCCATGGCCCCGGTGGACTCACCATCGCGGCCGTAAGCCAGACCCCAGAAGGCACCGCTCTCCTCGAAGCTGCCGCCAAGGTTGTGGAGAAGGAAGTTCTGCACGGTGTCGTTGGCGACGAACAGGTCGATCCACCCATCGGCATCCGCATCCACCGGCAACAGACCCAGCGCCTTTCCGGCCGGCACCCCGGTGGCGGCATTGCGCACCTGGATGCCGCTCTCCTCCGAGACATCGCTGAACGTGCCGTCGCCGTTGTTGCGATAGAGGTAGGAGAAAGTGCCTTCATAGTTGGTCGGCGGGCCGTAGGCACGTCCGACGCCGGTGAGCCGATAGTCGATCTCGAAGTCGATCTCCCGCGACCAAACCACGTAGTTGGAGACAAAGAGATCGAGATCGCCATCATTGTCGAAATCGAAGAATCCAGCGCTGCTGCTCCAGGTCTCGGCGCTGCCTCCGACGCCGCTCTCGGCGGTCACGTCTGTGAAGTGATCACCGAGGTTGCGCAGCAGTCGATTCTCGCCCACAGCAGCCAGAAACAAGTCGATGTGACCGTCGGCGTCGTAGTCCCCTACCGCGACGCCGGTACCGTAGAGGGTGAGATCGAGACCGGCCTTGGCAGTGACGTTCTCGAATCGGCCGGTGCCATCATTGCGGTACAGGGCGGGCGTCGGCGCCGGCGAGACCGCTTTGGAGTGGGGCCAGTAGGTGGAGTTGACCAGCAGCAGGTCGGGATCGAGATCGCCGTCATAGTCGAAGAAGGCGGCGCCACTGCCCATGGTCTCGGGCAGCAGTTTCTCACCCTCGGCACCGTTGAAATGGACAAAGTCGATCCCGGCGGCCAGCGTGATGTTGGTGAAATGCACCGCGGGGGCTCTTGCCTGCGGGTGTACCTGCTCCGGTGCTGCGGTCTCGATGACTGTCTCGGGCGGAGCTTCTGCGGGCTGGCGCATCAGGAAGAAGGCGATCAGCACAAAAGCGCCGACGCCGGCGATGACCAGCAGCGACCAACGAAAGGCCCGACCGATGACCGTATCGTCGGCCGCTGCCAACTGTTCTTCATCGGGCAGTTCGGGCGGGTGTGGTTCCTCAGTCATAGGCAACCTCGCGCTGCAGGTCGTAGATCACGATGGCCTCGGCAGCGTGATCGGCCGCGGGATTGGCGGCACGATGGATGGCAACGGCGCGATCGCGGGCGTTGTCATCACCTTTGTAGGTCTGATGCAGGGCGAAATGCTCGGCGGCTTTGTCTCGATCACCGAGTTGCTTGTAGATCAGATCGAGGTTGTAGTGAGCCGTGACATTTTCCGGATCCTGTCCCAGAGCGCGGATGAACACGCTGCGGGCTTCATCCAGCAGCGCCTGGCGCTGAGCCTGGCGAGCGGCCCCTCTCTCCTGCTTGGCCCGTTCGAACAGAGTTTGCCCGAGCTCGTTGAGAAGGCGATAGTCACGGGAGAAGTCCAAGCCTCGCCGCCGGGTTTCTGCATCGTCCAGCTCCAGAATACTCCTGAAATTGGCGATCGCCTCGTCCAGATAGCCGTTCTGTTTGTTCACCAGGCCGGTGAACCAAGCGACGGACCAGCTGGGTGCAGGCGGATCGAAGCTGGCTGCCCGACCGAGGGCCTCGATGGCTTTGTCTTGGACGGTTCCTTGCGCCAGGTAGACACGGGCCAGATTGAGCGGACCCTCGGGTCGACCGAGAGCCTCCACCTCGGCAAACGCCGTCTCGGCCTGGCGCAATTCACCTTTGCTCTTGCCGCCCTTGCGGAGCAGACCGATGCCATAGTCGTTCCAGCGCTCCCACGCGGGGGTCGGCGAGGGGTCGTTGTGGACCGCGATCTCCGAGCCCCTGACAGGGAAAGTGACGCTGTCTTCGGCGAGGGTCATGATCGGCAGATCGTTGACGTAGTCCTCGCCCAGCACGTGGCGCATGAGACGCGCGTCGAACTTCCGGTAGAGCAGTCTGACCTCGACGGTGACCGGTTGTGAGACCTCGGTGGGTAGTTGCAGGAGGTAGTGCACCACATCCGCGGCCCCGGGCGGAATCTGGTGATCGTAGAGCGAGACGAAGATGTCGGGGACGTTGCGGCGCTCGATGCGGTTGCCCTCTCTATCGAGAATGTAGGAGTTGATGAAGTGGGACCAGGGGTCGACATCGCCCGTGGCGTTCCTGCCGCCGCTGCGCCCGGTGACGCGACCGTCGATGGTGACCTTCACTTCCAGCCAAGGCTCGTTCGAATCGGTAGTCCCTTGGGTGAACAGGTGACCCATCTTGAGTGTGCGCACGACGGCCTCGACGAGATAGGACTTGCCGGGCTCGAGGGTGGGGACTTCGGGTCGCAGGGGTGCCGTCAGCGCGCCGTTGATGGTGCCGCCCTCTTTAACGCCAAAGATATCGAGGCGCATCACGCCCTCATTAAACTCCTGATGCTTGGCGATCGCCCAGTCGGGCTGGTCCAGCAGCTTCGGGATCGCCGTGTTGGCACTGGGGAACTGGTGATCGTGGATCGCCAGCTTGCCCGTGGCTTCGAAGTCCTGAGCGGCGAACTGATCTGAAGGGATCAGAGGCATATGGCAATCGTTACAGTTGGTCTCAGCCTTCTCCGGGTAATAGAAACTGGCCACACCGTGTCCCGAGACACCGCTCAGGAGGAAAGAGTCGTAGTGGTTTTGTCCCCGAAGGAACTTGTAGTTGTTCAGCTCCACCGGGATGTGCACCTTGTGACAGGCGCCGCAGAACTCGGTGGTCTTGTGCAGCGGCTTGAGGAAGGTCTTCTTGTGAAACTCCGGCTTGGCCTTGACCAGCTGTCGGTTGATCCATGCGAGAGCCGGATTGTCGCTAAAGGCGAACGGGTAGTGGATGGGCTCCTCGATGGTGAAATCGGAGTTGCCGCGGACGCTGTTGATATGCGTGATGGCGTGACACGTGGTACAGGTGATGCCGGCACTAGCGGTCGGATCGTTGACGTCGTCGAACTCGGGATCATCGAACTTGCCGCCGAAAAAGACCACCGGGTCATGGCACCCAGCGCAGAACCGTGATGCCTGCACCACCCCGTCGCGCTCGAGGGCAACCTGTCGAGTCTCCCTGACAGAGAAGAGATAGACGGGGTTGTTGAACGAGCTGAAGCGATGCGCGCTGGGGACCCAGGTGTCGTAGCTGTCCTCGTGGCACTCCTTGCAGTAGAGCTCGTTCATCAGCACCTGCGACGGAATGAAATCACCGGAGGCGGTCCGGGCCAGCGACGGAAAGAAGTACTCTTCACCGCTTTGAGGACCGGCGACGTTCCAGCGTCGGGGATCCTGCGCCTGGATGATGAGCATCACGGCGGCAAAAACGCCGCCAACGACAACCCAGCGCAATCCCACTCTCCACCGAATCCCCTTTCCAGCCAGGCGGTGGAGGACAAACAGCCAAGCTGCCACCAACGGGGTGAGCACATGCATCCAATAGGCCACAGCGCGTACAGTCGGGTCGTTGACGACGATGACGCCGTCGATGCGGGTCAGCACGACGCCACTGGCGAGTAGCGCCAGGGCGACGAGAAACAGGGCAATCCCGACGTAGACCGCCCGCCGATTGGGGCGGTTGTAGGCGTTGCGCAGGTGGAGCAGGCCAAAGACGACGACCGGCAGGATGATCGCCAGGCCCAGCGCCAGGTGAATCAGAAACATGATCAGATAGAACCAGTTCTGATAAGTCTCGCCGCTGATCCACTCGAACAGCGTGACGCTCACCAGATAGCTGGAGTTGACCGCCAACAGCGCAAAGAGCCCAAAGACGACCGCCAGGAGTTTCTTCAGGCGCGGTCCCACGGCGGGGACGTACCGTCGCCGTCCTGGGCTGGTCCTGGAAGGCTTGTCAGGGGATGCCGTCGTCATAAACAGCTCAGCGACCGATGTCCGAGTAGCCCGGGGGCAGAGGAGTCTCCTCATGACAGGCGGCCCGACCGCGGGCGACAAACTCCTCGACCTTGCGTGCGTGTGCCCGAATCAGCGCCACCACTTGCTCCTGCTCCGAGGTCTCGATCACCTCGACGCCGTTGGCGATGTCGCGGATCTCGATCTTGATGGCGTCGCGATGATCGAAGATCTCGCTGAATAGCGGGTCCCAATTGCGGATACGTCCACCGCCTGCGAGCAGATCGGCCATCTCCAGTACATGCTCGCGTAGGCGATCGATCAATGCGGGGTCGTCCGCGATGGTCCGGGTCCTGACCCCACCCGGAACCTCCTCAACGGTCCTCTGCAGGTGTTGGTGATTGTCGATGAGAAAGTGGGCGTTTTCCATGACCGGCTGGTTGGGGCCGCCTCCCATAGCGCCGGGCCCCCGCCCTCTACCACGCGCCGGTCCCCTGCCGTGGTGTCGACATCCTTCTCCCCAGCAGTGGGGACAACCAGAATTGCGGGTGCTCGAGTCTTCGGTTACGGACGCTTGTGCCACCAGCGCTGGCGTCAAGGCGAGCAGTCCTACTGCGAGTCCCAGGAAAACCCCGCGATAATAGGTACCAAGCAAGCTATTCCCCTCGAGTTTCGACATGGAAATCTCCTTGTGTGAATGGCGTTCGGGACGGCCAGGGGCAGACCGTCTGGGGAAAGTCTACTGATGTTGTCCGGTCTGGCAAAACCGCCCGCGGGAACCAAAGCTCCGGCTCCACGGTCTAAACTGTTCAGAGATGGCTAGTCGAGACCCATTCTTACGCTCTGTGCTGCCGCCCCTGGCGGTACTTCTGATCGTATTCGCGGTCGGTCTCACCACCGGAAGCAGCTTGCAGCCGAGTCCAACCGAGTTTCCTCCTATCTCCGTTTCGGGCTCCCAATCCGGTGGTGGGACGGCCATCTCACCCGACGAAGAGGAATCCTTCGCCAGGCGCTGGCAAGAAGTGGACAGACTGGTGGAAGACGACCGGATGGCCGCGGCCTACGAGATCGTCGAGGAGATTCTGGCTGCCGCCATCGAGACGGGCGACGAGGACCAGTGGACACGCGCCCTCATCCGGTCGGTGCAGCTACGCACAGCCCTTCACGGCTATGAGACAGCCGTACGAATCCTGCAAGAGCAGCCATTTCCCGAGACACCCCGGCACCGCTCGGTCGTGGAGCTCTTCTACGCTCGAGGGTTGGTCACCTATCTGCGTGCCTACTCGTGGGAGATCGCGCAGCGCGAGCAGGTCGAAAGCTCGGCCGATGTCGGCCTGAAAGCCTGGAGCGGGGACCAGATCTTTACCGAGGCCCAGAAGGCGCTCGCTCGGGTGTGGCAGCAACGAGAGGCATGGGGCGATCAGGGGCTGGGTGTCTTGGCCGAGTATCTGGATCAAAACACCTATCCGGCGCGTATCCGCGGCACCCTGCGCGATACGGTGACCTACCTCTGGGTGAAGTTGCTGGCCGATACCAGCCTGTGGCGCCCCGCTCATGAAAGTCAGCTTCACCGTCTCGATCTGGAGTCACTCATCGGCGGCATCGACGAGGAGGGGCAGGCCATCACACTCGAGGACCCCGAGGTCCATCCACTGGTCAAGATTGCAGCCTTGCTTGCCGACCTCGAGAGTTGGCATACGGCGGGCCAGCGCCCCGAGGCCGCCTTCGAGGCGCGTCTCGAGAGATTGCGCCGACTGCATGCTGCACTGGAGCAGCCCGCGGATCGACTGGCGATTCGACACAACCTGGAGACCCATCTCGACGCCCTGGGTCGTCAATTCCGGTGGTGGTCGGAGGGCCAGGCGGTATTGGCTGGAATGGTCCGTGAGGAGTCGGATCCCGACGCGCTGATCCGCGCCCGGGAGATCGCTTTGGCCGGCGAGAGGGCCCATCCCGACAGCATCGGCGGACAACACTGCCGCCACATTGTCGCCGCGATCGAAGCGCCGAGCTACGACATCACCTCCATGCAAAGTGACGGACTGGAGCGGCGGTCGGTGCTGGTGCGGCATCAGAATATGCAGGTTCTGCACTTGCGTGCCTATCAGGTCGATCTGATGGCGCATGTCGCGTCCAGTCAGGACTACAACCTGCTGCCGGGGTATCGCGAGGTGCCCGAGTTCATGCGCCAGCGGCAACCGGATGCCCAGTGGAGCGTCGAGCTGCCACCGACGCCCGACTACCGGATGCACCAGACCTTTGTCACGCCGCCGCTGGAGCGGCCCGGTTTCTACGTCTTGGTGGCCTCGGCGAAAAGGGGCTTTGGCGAAACCGGCAATCGACTGGCCGCAGTCAACCTGGTGATCGGTGATCTCGTGCTGATTACCCGCAACACTGCGGCAGGCTTCAACGTGGTCGTGCGTTCCGGCGACAGCGGCAAGCCCAGAACCGGGGTAGAGGTGATGCTCTATCGGTTCGATCACCGCCGCGGCCACCGCCTCCTTGCCAGCCAGCGGACCGATGACGAGGGTCAGACCTGGTTCACCGGCCGGGGACGAGATCACCAACGCTACTTCTTGCTGGCTCGACAGGGCGAGGAGGTGGCCGTCGATTCTCAGGCTCTTTGGCGGCTGCACGTGGACGAGCCCAAGGAGCGAACTTCGGCACTGATCTATACGGATCGCAGCGTCTACCGCCCCCAACAACGTATTCAGTTCAAGATCGTGGCCTATCGGGGTGGGGGCGAGGAGGCCCGATTTCGGACCCTGGCCGGGCGGAACTTGACGGTGGAGTTGCTGGACGCCAACTACGAGGTCGTAGAGGCGCGTGAGTTGCGAACCAACTCCTTCGGTTCGGTGGCGGGCGAGTTCGAGGTTCCCAGCGGTCGCCTTTTGGGACTGTGGCGGTTGCGAACCAGCCTCGGTGGCGAGACCCATCTGCGCATCGAGGAGTACAAACGCCCGACCTTCGAAGTGACTCTGTTGGAGCCTGAGATGGCTCTGCGTCTCAATCGACCGACAGAGCTGGCGGGTGAGGCCCGGTACTACTTTGGGCTGCCCGTGGTGGATGGCGAGGTCGCTTGGCAGGTGGAACGGGTGCCGGTGTTTCCCCGGTGGTGGTACTGGGGTCGATATCGGCCGGACACGTCGCCTGAGATCATTGCCGCCGGGGAAGCTAGAACCGATGCTGAGGGGCGTTTCCAACTTACCTTTGTCCCGGCTGCCGACGAGCGCCAGGCGGACTCACCTGGGATCTCCTACAACTATCGTCTGAGCGCCGAGGTCACCGACGAGGGTGGGGAGACGCGCTCGGCCCAGCGCGCCTTTCGGCTCGGCTTCGTTTCAGTGCAGGCCACCGTCGAGCCGGACCAACAGTTCTATGTCGCCGGGGAGACCGTGCGCCTGCTGCTGCGTCGTAGCGATCTAGACGGTACGCCGCGTCCCGGCACGGCGAGGTGGCAGCTTCTACGACTGCAACAGCCTGCCGTAACCCTGCTGCCGGCTGACCAACCGTTGCCTGAGTCGGCCGGCCATGAGAGTCCGTCTGACACGGCGGGGGATCTTCTCCGACCCCGCTGGGACCCTGGCTATCAGCCCGAGCAGATTCTGCGTCAGTGGCCTGCCGACGACACGCTGGACCAAGGTGAGGTCCAGCATGGCGACGATGGGACGGTCAACGTAGAGCTCGCTGCGCTGCCGCCGGGCGCCTACCGACTGGCCTACTCCACCATTGACGACTTCGGCAGCGACTACGAGACCAGCCAGGAGTTCGTCGTTGCCGAGGATGGTGGGGCTCCTGTGGCCCTACCGGCGCTCTTTCTGGTCGCGAGCTCATCGGTCTCGGTGGGTCAGAGTGTACGGGTGCTGATGCAGTCCGGGCTGCCCAGTCAGGAGATGGTGCTCGAGCTCTTTCGCCAGGGTCGGCGATTCGAGCGGCGGGTTCTGTCCTCGAATTCCGGTGCCCAGGTTCTGGAAATTCCTGTCGGCGACGATCTGCGAGGGGGTTTTGGCCTGCGTCTGACTGCGCTGCGTGATCATCAGCTGATGAGCTTCTCGCGCTCGGTCTTTGTTCCCTGGGAGGATCGCGAGCTGCAGATTCGGTACTCGAGCTTTCGGGACCTGCTGAAACCCAAGGACCGTGAGACCTGGAGCGTGGAGGTTTCGAGCGACGACCCACAGGAGCTGGTCCAGGGCTCGGTCGAGGTGCTGGCCTACATGTACGACCGGAGCTTGGATCTGTTTGCTCCGCACAACCCACCGCAGGTGTTGTCGCTCTATCCGCACCGTACCGGTGTCGGGCCGTTACAGGCCAGTCTCGGTATCCAGCACCAGATCTGGTCACAGGATGGGGGCTTCCAGTCCATCCCGGGGTACAGGCATCTGCGCGGCGATCGGCTGCGCTTCTTCGACGGCTACGGAATCGGGGGCCCGGGTCGACGGCTGGGGGCAGCCAAGGCGATGTCCGCCGTGGCGGAGTCGGCACCGATGTCAGAGCGTCTGGAAATGGCGGACGCGGATGAGGTGCGCCGCAGAGATCAACCGTTGACGCAGGCAGAAGACAAGCTCGAGCAGCAGGCTGCCAGCGCGACGGAGACGCTGCGCTCAGACTTCTCTGAAACGGCCTTCTGGAAGCCACACCTCTTGTTGAATGCGGATGGCACCGTGACCTTCGAGTTCACCGTGCCCGACTCGGTCACCGAGTGGAACGTCTGGGCGCACGCAGTGAGCAGCGATCTCAAAGGTGGCTCCGTGCACCAGACGGCGCGTTCGGTCAAGGAGCTCATGGTCCGACCCTATCTGCCGCGATTCCTGCGGGAAGGGGATCGGGCCCAGCTCAGGGTCGTGGTGAACAACGCGTCGGATCGAGCGCTGACAGGTGAGCTGGCGTTCGACATTCAGGATCCGGAATCCGGCGAGAGCTTGCTGGCCGAGTTTGGTCTGACCAGGCAAGAGGCGACCTCGATTCCCTTTCAGGTGGAAAAGCAGGGCAGCACCAGCCTGACCTTCCCGGTTGTGACCCCCACCCGGGTGGGTGAGATTGCTATCCAGGTCACCGCCCAGGCCGGGGAATGGTCCGATGGTGAACGGCGGCCCCTGCCCCTGCTGCCTGGACGAATGCATTTGAGTCAGTCGCGATTCGCCG
>Ga0255055_10002210_pt1 | contig 13875 bp, 14 predicted proteins | sample JV7_2_27_MG_FD_188633 | JGI IMG/M metagenome (GOLD analysis project Ga0255055, IMG submission 188633) | Seawater microbial communities from Jervis Inlet, British Columbia, Canada - JV7_2_27 | ecosystem: Environmental > Aquatic > Marine > Inlet | place: Canada: British Columbia | collected...
GAAGAAGGGTTTACAAAACTTGAAAATGAAATAGATAATCAATAAAATGGAGAATAAATAAAATAATATAAATGACAGAGAAACATACCTAATGTTATCACTTTAAAAGAATAATAAATTTTTTTAATTAGGAGGAATTGAGATAAATGATAGATATTAAAACAAAAGAAGATGTAATAAATATTGCAAAAAAAGAAAAGATATTATTTGTAAGATTACAGTTTATTGATATTCTTGGTGTGCCAAAAAATATCGTTATTCCTCCAAGGAGATTAGAAGAAGCGTTAGAAAAAGGCATACCTTTTGATGCCTCTTCTATCGCGGGATATGCAACCATTGAGGAATCTGATAAAATTGCAAAACCAGTTGCGGAAAGTTTTGTAATTCTTCCTGAAGAAATTGAGAAAAGAAAAACTGCTAAACTTAATTGTGATATTTATGAACCAAATGGTAAAAGATTTGAGGGAGACTCAAAATATATTTTAGAAAGAGTAGTAAACAAAGCTAGAAAAATAGGACACATTTACAACACAGGGCCTGAATGTGAATTCTTTTTATTCAAAAAAGATGGAGACGAATCCACATTAATTCCCAATGATGCTGCCGGTTATTTTGACTTATCCCATAGAGATCTTGCAGAAGGAGTTCGTGCAGATATTACTCTTGCATTAGAAAAACTTGGAGTAAAAACATATACCTCTCATCATGAAGTTTCAGATGGACAGCATGAAATTAACTTTAGTTATGATGATGCACTCACAACTGCAGATAGAGTCATAACGTTAAAGTATGTTACAAAAGTAATTGCAAGGAAGCATGATTTACATGCTTCATTTATGCCAAAACCATTATTTGGTTTAAATGGTTCTGGCATGCATACTCATCTGTCTCTTTTTACATTAAATGGAAAAAATTCATTCCATGCTGCAAAGGACAAGAATCAGTTAAGTAAACTTGCTAGACACTTTATCGCAGGTCTACTTGCATATGTTAAAGAGCTCACACCAATTTTGAATCCTACAGTAAACTCTTACAAGAGACTTGTTCCAGGTTTCGAGGCTCCAACTTATATTTCTTGGGCTAATAGGAATAGAAGTGCTCTAATTCGTATACCAACAGGTAGAGGCAATAGTGCTCGTTGTGAGTTAAGAAGCCCTGATCTTTCTGGTAATCCTTACTTACAATTTGCAGTTATGCTTGCAGCGGGTTTGAAAGGTATTGAAGATAAACTCGTACCTCCAAATCCTGTCGAAAAAAATATTTATGCATTATCTGATAAGGAAAAGGAAAAATATAATATCCATAATCTTCCCGAAAGTCTTGGTCATGCTCTCGCTTTTATGGAAGAAAGCAAATTGTTAAAGGAAACACTTGGAGATCATATCTATAACAATTTCTTACATGTTAAACGCACTGAGTGGGAACAATACAGAAAACATGTTTCCCCATGGGAAATTGAAAAATACCTTCAAGTTCTATAGTTTTAAGTTGTTTAGTATACAGATTTGCTCTCAAAACTTTTCATAGTTAAATAAATGTTATAAATTGGTTATTATATTCCCCTTTGAGGTGATTTATATCGTTTTTGAAATGCAAATAGTAAGCAATACTCCTTTAGTTGGTGAGGATGATCCTGACATTGTGGCTAAGACTTTTTTTGAACAAATTGGATATTTGTCAAAAGGCTCTGATCCAGATATACCATATAAGCTTTTTAACGATTTTTTCTTAAAACATCCTACAAAAGCCTGGTACGTTGATGAAATTTCTGCAAAGCTTAAAACATCCAAACCAACTGTTTATAGACATTTGAATAAGCTTAAAGGATTTGATATTCTTGAAGAGGTCCAAGTTGTTGATGAACATACTAAACAAACAAAGAAAGCATATCGCTTAAGATATGGAAATATTCAAAAAGCTTGGAACTTTGTCGAGGCTCACTTAAAAGTTGCAATTGAAAATTATGGCAAGACTGTTGAACATTTACAGACGCTTATTGATAAACAAGGAATGGTAACAAATGAATGATGAAAAAAAGATGGAATTAACAGAAGGTTCAATTTATAAAGTAACCTCTTTAGGGGCAAGAGATGCCGTTCTTGAAACCGAGGGCGCTTTCAAAGGATTTATTTCAATCGGTGTTGACGAAACAGGTCTATTGATGGAGCTTAATGAAAGTCATGGAGATTTAGCAGGAAAGATAAGAATTGTTCCTTTACATGTTATTCTTTTAATTGACGTTTTAGATGCAAAAGAAAATGAAAAGAAAGATGATGAAAAAGGAATGTCACATTATGTTGGGTAAAATCTTACCCTATTTTTTAATTTTTAATTTTTAAAATTAATTATTTATATAAGTTGTTTATTTTTTCTTTGGGAAGTTATGCCCAAAAAAAGAACCCCTATAATTAAATTAGATAATATATCAAAGAAATATAGTGAGTATGGAGTAATAGTAAATGCTCTAGATAATGTTTCTTTGAAAATCTATCCAGGGGAGTTTGTCTCAATTATTGGCCCTTCAGGCAGTGGCAAATCTACACTTTTACATTGTATGGGCTTGCTTGATCGCCCTTCATCAGGGGCAGTCTTTATTGACGGAAAAAATACTTCAAAGATAACTGGAAAAGAAATAGCCGCATTTAGAGGTGGAAAACTTGGTTTTGTATTTCAGAATTATAATCTTATTCCTCGTTTAACTGTTTTAGAAAATGTTATTCTCCCCGGTCTTATAATGGAGAAGGAGCAAGAGACTCTTGAAAAAAAAGCAAAGGTTTTGTTAAAAGAAGTTGGAATTATTCATCGTGTTAGTCATAAGGGAATACATCTATCAGGGGGCGAACAGCAGAGAGTCGCTATTGCCCGTGCACTTATTAATGATCCAGTTCTTGTTCTCGCTGACGAGCCCACAGGCGCACTTGACACAGAAAGCAGCGAAGAGATTATGGGCCTACTTGTTGAAATGAATGAAAAGCGAAATGTAACTTCTGTTTTTGTTTCTCATGACATTCATATTGCAAGTTATGGCAAGAGAACCATCGTAATAAAAGATGGAAAGATAGTTGGTGACACTAGTGTAAGAGCTACCGATTCCAAAAAAGTTCTAAAGCATCTTAGCAAAAATGTTTCTAGAGGTGGTATCCGTGGATATTAGCAGACGCCTTGCGATTGGTGAATTAAAGGATCACAAAAGAATCTATACCATAATTATTCTTGTAATTGCCCTAACTATGACCTCCTTCATGCTTGAGAACGCATATCTAAATTATATGACGCAAGTTGTTGATGATACAACAAAGCTTATCACATCTGATGCAGCAATTGTTGATGATGACAGCAACATTAGAGATTTGTATGGAACAGCTGTTGAATTAAAAAATGCAGGGGAAATAGCACGAAGAGTTGAAAAGGAGCTCCCAGGTTATAAGACCAGTATCAGAGTGACAGCGCAAGGAACATATGGTCTGGATTTTGAAGGTGAAGCTGTTGAGGGTTGTACTATTCAAGGAATAGACCCTGAAAAGGATAACGAGATTTCTGGAATTGCAAGTAAGATTATAAAAGGTAGATTTTTCAGAAAGACTGATCCAATTTTAAGAGGGCATACTCCTCTCTATATTGAAATTAAGGGGCCTGGAAATCTGCCGGATTTTACTTATGGGACAGGTGAAAAAATAAGACAATATGAAGATCCCTATCCTGTGATAGTTGGTGCTACTTCCGCAAGAATTCATCCTTCAGTGTATGTTGGATCAATATTTGACCTTACATTAAGTGTATCAGGAAGGGAAACAAATTATGCAAGTGTATCAGTAAAAGTAATTGGTCTTTATGAAAGCGGAACTCCCACTTTAGATCATCTAATGTGGTTTATGCATGCTGATTCTCTAAGAGAAATAAAGCGCTATGGACAAGTAGAAGGCAAAGATTGGCATATCCCCGGTATTGGAACCTTTCGTGGATATAACCCCATACAAGTTGATCGTGAGAGAGGAGATGTAGTAATTGTAAAAGCTCCAGAGCCCCTACATGGTCTTGACCCTATTGGCCACTCTGAAACGGTTCGAGAAGAGGTAACTAGTGTTGTACCATATTTAAAAGTATATAGTTGGCATGATTTCTTGGTTTATATCGCAGGCTCGATGCAGGATGTTGTAACAATAATGCTTTGGGGAAGCATTGGTGTTACCTTGTTTCTGTGCGCAGCTGCAATTAAATATGTAATGGACTCCATTATTTTGAGAAAAACTAGAGAGATTGGGTCTTTGAAGGCGTTTGGCGCACGAGACCGGGTTATTTTTAAAATATTTCTTTATCAAGGATTGATAATTGGCCTTATTGCCGGAATTCTTGGTATAATTTTGTCTTTGGTTGTAATGAATTTTGTTAATTGGTATGGACTTTCCGTTGGTTTTATTGCTGGAACTCAACTTAAAGTTGGTTTTCTTATAAACTGGTTGACAATTTTAATTGCTTTGGTTTTACCGGTCACTCTATCTGTTCTTGCTGCAGCGATTCCTGCAAAAAAAGCATCAATGCTTTCTCCTGTTGAAGCCTTGAGAAAGGGAGAATTATCATTATAATTTCTTTAGTGTGCGTATCAACTAATTTTTAGAATGAAATATCCGTGTTAATATCATTTATTAAAAATAACCAATTTCAAAAGGTTTGTATGCAGCATATAAGATTAACCTAAGGAAAAAATCGTAAGATAAATTATTATAAAATTAAACACTAACTATGATTGTAACGGAGTAAGGTTAAATATGAAACAGACAACATCATCTAAACCAATATCACCAAAGAAAGATAGATATGACGTAATGTATAAAAATTATAAATGGAAAGTTCCAAAATTTTATAATTTTGGTTTTGATGTAGTTGATAAATGGGCAGAGGATAGAACAAAACTTGCTTTAATTTCAATTGATAGAACGAGTAAGAGGGATAGGTATCATACTTTTCGTGATTTATCTGTTGAATCAAATAGATATGCTAATGCTCTTAGACGAATTGGTATTAAAAGAGGAGATAGAGTTCTTGTGATTCTTCAGAGTATTCCTGAGTGGTACATTGCCCTTATCGGTATGTTTAAACTTGGCGTTATCCCAATGCCTGGAACTGTTCTTCTAACTGCAAAAGATGTAGAATATAGAATTAATCGCGCAGAGGCCTGCATGGTAATTACTGATATGGATCATGCAGATATTGTTGAAGGAATAAAACACAAATGCCCGTCTCTCAAACACTTATTACTTATTAATGGTAAACGAAAGGGATGGCTAAATTATCATGAGGAAATGGATAAATCCTCATATGATCTATCCAATAAAGAAATTGGTAAAACCAAATCAACAGATCCAATGCTTATTTATTTTACATCTGGAACAACAGGGCATCCAAAGATGGTTTTACACACCCATAGTTATCCACTTGGCCATGAGGTAACAGCAAGATTTGCTCAGGCATTATCAGAAAAAGATTTGCATTGGGCAATTTCTGAAACTGGATGGGCAAAAGCAGCATGGGGAAAACTCTTCGGTCAGATGATAGTAGGTGCTGCTGTTATTCAGTGGGAGACTCCTGGCCGTTTTGATGCTGATGGGCTTCTTTGGGCTATGGAAAGATATGGCGTTACCTCGTTTTGTGCCCCACCAACAGTATATAGATTATTAATTCAGATGGATTTATCTAAATATAATCTTAAATTAAGACGATCATTGAGCGCGGGTGAACCTTTAAATCCTGAGGTAATTCGTGTTTGGAATGAAGCATTTGGATTGGATATTTATGATTTTTATGGTCAAACTGAAACAGTGTGTTTATTGTCTAATTATCCATTTATGCCAATTAAATATGGTTCAGTTGGTAAACCAACACCGGGTCATGATATAAGAATTGTTGATGATGATGGTAAAGAATTAGAACCTGATGAAGAAGGAAACATTTCATTATATCTCGGTAATGAACGTCCTCCAGGGCTTTTCAAAGAATATTGGAAAGATGAAGATATTATGAAAAAATCATTCCGTGGTGAATATTACTATACTGGCGATCGAGGTTATAAAGACAAAGATGGATATTTTTGGTTTGTTGGAAGAGATGATGATGTTATAAAATCATCAGGATATCGTATCGGACCATTTGAAGTGGAATCTGCCTTGATGGAACACAATGCAGTGGCGGAATGTGCTGTTGTAGGTTCTCCAGATCCAAAAGGTGTAAGAGGAACTATAGTTAAGGCATTTGTAGTACTTTCAAAAGGATATAGGCCTTCAAAGGCACTTACAGTAGAGTTACAGGAATATGTAAAGAAGGTTACAGCGCCTTACAAGTACCCTCGTATTATTGAATGTGTAGAAGAACTTCCGAAGACGATATCTGGAAAGATACTCCGACGTGAGCTAAGAAAAAAGTAAACTCTTTCTGTAAAAGTTTAAGAAATTTTTAGATTTTTTTCATATTTGTATCTTATAATTTTTAATTTATTTTGAAAAAAATCAGTGTAACATCATTTTTTCATTTTGACATTTTGACACGTTATCTTTATATATAATTAATGTCAACAGTTAACAAGTTACATATTAACACTAAGAGGTGGATGAACTGAAAGGCAACGGATTGAATCTTAATAACATCAAGAAGAGATTTATTCGACCCGCAGACGCTCAACGTTTTATAGAAATTGATATGCTAAGAGGGATTGCTATCCTATTAATGATTATTGGTCATATTCTTTGGGATTTAGATTATTTTGGACTAATGTCAATTAACAGCGGCGTATATTCTGTTTTTCAAAGAACATGCCCCCCGCTCTTCTTCCTGGTAGTGGGAATGAGTTTAATTGTAAGTAAAAAGAAAGCAGAACGCAACCCAAAAATAGATGAAAATACTTACTACAAACATCTTATTGTAAGAGGATTGAATATATTTTGTTTAGGAATGTGCTTGACAATAGGTTCTTTACTTTTCATACCAGAAAAAATCGTATTCTTTGGTGTTTTACATTGCATTGGTCTTTCAATTGTATTAAGTACTATCTTTTTAAAATATAGAAAATATGTTCCAATTTTTGCTGTATCCTTTATCTGCATCGGTATGCTATTCATGCAGGTCCATATTCAGAATCCGACACTATTACATTTAATCATAGGACAGCACTCAGCCGATTTATGGAGTTACACTCTAGACTACTTCCCAATGTTACCTTGGTTTGGGCTTGTTCTGTTAGGCATTGTAATAGGCGATGGATTGTATGAAGGACGCTCAAGAAGATTTCGTATGCCCGATCTATCAAAATACAAACCAATTAAAATATTTCAATGGTGCGGTCAACATTCACTAGGTCTTTATTTAGTACATCAACCAGTAATAGCCGGTGCTTTATCAGTATATTTGTTGCTTTAGGGCCCCTTTTTCATTAATTATTTATATTTAAATTTTAAATTTTGAAATATTTCCCAAACTTTATGTATTCAAAAGGGATTCTAAATTTTCGGGGGAATTTGGTGGACCATATAAGGGTAAAGGATGGGTCTTCCATTACCGATTCCTCGATTAAATAGTGTTTGGAGTTTGATGGGAACCAAATGCGAGTTACACACATGAAAAATGTGAATTACAAGTCGCCCGATTCCCCCACTAACTACCTCCTTCTTTAATATTTTTCAAGGTAGTTATATCAATCTTGTTTGAGCTCGGATTTTATACTTTGATAGTTCCTTAAAAACATCATCCTCCTGTAAAATTTTCATGATATCTTCTGAGGAAGATGATACATTAATGTCCCTAGTCCGACCGTATCTCCCTTTTGAAATAACACGAGCAGTAATTATTCCAAGCATATCAAGTTCGGATATCAAATCTGCAACACGTCTTTGAGTTAAGGCATCTGCCCTAGTTTTTTTACACAATTCCTTGTATATTTCATATACTTCTCCTGTTGTGATTGTTGCGGTAGTTCCTGCTTTTTTATTGTGATTTCCCTGTAAAAGAATAGATTGAAGTATAAGTTTTGACTGTGTTGGCAAAGTGCGGACTACTTCAATTATTCTATCAATTTCGATTTTACTTTGTGCAAGTCTTACAAATTTTTTCGTGATTCTTGGAGACTTGCCTCTTTCAGCAAGCTCTGCAGACATGCGCAAAAGATCAAGAGCTCTTCTTGCATCTCCATGTTCTTGGGCTGCAAGAGCCGAGCATAGTGGTACAACATCCCCGTCAATTGTTCCTGGTTTTATTGCAATTTCTACTCGTTGATTTAATATATCCTGAAGTTCTCCCGCGTCATACGGTGGAAAAATCATGTTTTCTTCGCCAAGAGAAGATTTCACCCTTGGATCCAAAAACTCAGTAAACTTAAGATCGTTAGATAATCCCACAATTGAAACTTTTGATTCCTTTAGATCAGAATTGATTCTTGAAAGATTATAAAGTGCTTCATCACCTTTGAGTTTATCAACTTCATCAAGAATGATGACTGTCACTCCGCCCTGCTTTTCTATCATCTGTTTTAATTTCGCAAATACTTCATCAGTTGGCCAACCTGTAAAAGGAATACGTTCGGACCATTCATCGATAAAATGATTTGCAATGTTTTGAAGTAGGCGATATTGTGTATCAACAATTTCACAATTTATGTAAATAAAATTAACTTTTTTTCCAGTCTCGTCTCCCTTTTTTACAAGTTCTTGGCCAACAAACTTAGTGACCGCGGTTTTTCCAGTGCCAGTCTTTCCATAAATAAAAACATTTGAAGGAGTTTCAGCCCGCAGTGCAGGAACCAAGACAGAGGCTAAATTATTAATCTCTCGATCTCTATGGGGAAGAGTTTCAGGCATATATGTTGGTCGCATAGCCTCCCGGTTAAAAAACAAACCATCTGCGTTTAATAATCGGCCAAAGATATCCCTGTTTATTGTGTTTTTTTTACTCGTAAAAATAAGCCTCCCGGGGAACCTATGTAATCAACTATTGTATATTAAAGATTTTTGAAATTGTTAAGTAATATTTCTCCTTATTTTATCCTGTCGGAAAAAAGAAAGAGGGGGGCCTTTATTTCCAGTGGAAAACTGAACTCTGAATAATTTAATTTTTAAATTTCTTTATATTTATAATTTTAAAAATAGAAGTATTAAAATACGAATAAATTGATAACTTTCTGGAAATACTTACGTCTTTTAATTTTATTAATAAACAATACTTACAATTATAGTTTCCACACGAAATATAGGGGTCTCCCTTTGGTTTAAAAATTACTTTAGTCACTTAAAAATTATATAAAAAATATATGGGCTTATTGCCCACTGATAATAATTACATCTTTTACAGATTTAATAGAATTAAAAGGAAATATAATATGACCTTGGTTGTCTAAATGATATAATCTAGGATCGACATCATCTGAAGGTTCGACAAGTAAACCAACTAATTGTCCGGTTTTACTATCAACAGTTGCATTTCTCATAATTCCTAAATATAATCCTTCCTCACTCATAACTGATTTTCCTCTTAGTTCATTTTCAGTAATCTTCAATTTTTATCCCTCCTTTTTATTTTAATTCGTTACATATATTGTATATCTTTTTCGCTTTTATCCTTTTTGGCCAAACCACTCCCTAAAGTTTCAGACATTCTATCATAGAATCTCAAAATATTTGGAGTAATTGAAGCACGTACATTCCCCATTGCTTCTTCAAAATGTTTTTTAGTTATTTTATTTGCTTTATCGTCATACCTAATTGCAAGCATTGCTGCTTCTCTACAAAAGGCTTCGATATCCGCCCCAGAATAATGCTCTGTTTTTATTGCTAGCCAATACAACAATTTTTCTTTATCAGATAATTTTTTGGTATTAATATTGTCTTGTTGGGGTGTCTTGGTAATATTAACATTATCCTCTTGAGATAAAACCTCTCCGCTTGTGCCAATCTTTATTGTTTCCACTTGCTCTTTTGTAACAATTTCATCTTTAAGATCAAGCTCGATATTTTTCAATTCATCTTTGGTAATAGAAATTGGCATTTCTCTAGTATGAATTTTAAATATTTCTAAACGTGCTAGCTTGTCAGGTTCATGTATAAGAACAAGTCTATCAAATCTACCTGGTCTAAGCAAACCAGGATCAATGATATCAGGACGGTTTGTTGCACCAATTACAACGACACCTTCCATAGACTCTAATCCATCAATGCTTGTTAAAAGTTGATTTACAACACTATCTGTTACATGAGTTCCGGTATCTGTCCCTCTCATCGGAGCAATGGAATCAAGTTCATCAAGAAATACAATTGTTGGGGCAACCTGTCTTGCTTTTTTAAACAACTCACGAACTGCTTTTTCACTTTCACCGACCCATTTACTCATAACTTCAGGACCTTTAATAGAAATGAAGTTTGCGCTTGATTCATGAGCTACAGCTTTTGCGAGTAAGGTTTTTCCGGTACCTGGCGGGCCATATATTAAAATACCTCTTGGTGGTGTTATGCCTAGTCTTTTAAAAACTTCTGGTTTTGTAAGAGGCCACTCTACCGCTTCTCTAAGTTGTTGTTTTGCATTTTCAAGACCACCGACATCTTCCCATGTAACTTTTGGAACTTCAATTAAAAACTCTCTCATTGCAGATGGCTCAATACCACGATATGCGTTTTTGAAATCTTCCATTGTTACTATCATTTTTTCAAGAATGCCAACAGGTATTGGTTTTTCTAAATCTATTTCAGGTAGATATCGTCTAAGAGCATTCATTGCAGATTCTCTAGCAAGTGCAGCAAGATCTGCACCGACATAACCATAAGTAATGTCTGCAAGATCATCTAATTCGACATTTTTTTCCATTGGCATCCCTCGTGTATGAATCTGTAAAATTTCTTTTCTACCAACTCTGTCTGGGGCATCGATTCTTATTTCACGATCAAATCTACCCGGTCTTCTTAGTGCAGGATCAAGTGTATCAGGAATATTTGTAGCACCGATAACAATGAGTTTACCTCTTCCTTTTAATCCATCCATAAGAGTAAGCATCTGAGAAACAACACGACGTTCAACCTCTCCATGAACTTCACTACGCTTTGGTGCAATTGCATCGATTTCATCAATGAAAACTATTGAAGGAGCATTCTTTTCAGCTTCTTCAAATATCTTTCTTAAATTCTCTTCACTTTGACCATAGAATTTTGACATGATTTCTGGACCATTAATTGTGTAGAAATTTGCACCAGACTCATTTGCTACAGCTTTAGCAATAAGTGTTTTTCCAGTACCTGGGGGCCCATGCAATAAAACTCCCTTTGGCGGGTCGATACCTAACCTATCAAATAGCTCAGGATGTTTCAATGGAAGTTCGATCATCTCTCTTACTTTTTGGATTTCTTCATGAAGGCCACCAATATCTTCATAACTAACCCTTGGTCCTTCCATCGCTATTTCTTTTGCCGCCTCTTCTTTAACCTTTATTAGTGTATCCTCAGTAATTGAAACGATTCCACCTGGATTTGTATTCATAATGACAAAAGGAAGAGAACTTCCAAATAATGCAATACCTGGAATTATAACGCTATCGCCCTTGGTAAGAGGTCTTTTCAATAGTCCCTTTTTAATGAGTGAATCAATGCCGGTGCCGAATTGAATTTGTTGGCCTTTTGATATAAGAGGTGCAAGTGATGCTTCTTTAGCTTCCTTTACTTCAGCTCTTCTTATTGTAACACGTTCTCCTAAACCACTACCGGCATTTTTTCTTGTCAAATTATCGATACGGATTAGGCCTTTCCCTTCATCTGTTGGGTGTGCTCTCCAAACTACTGCTGCTGTCGTTTTTGCTCCTTCAATTTCAATTATATCTCCAATTGATAAATCTAAATTCAATCTAGTTTGATGATCAATCCGTGCTCTACCATATCCAACATCTTGTTGAAATGCCTCAGATATCTTTAAAACTGCATCTTTTTGTTTCATTAATCTCCCACCAAATAAAAGGTGCTTTTCAAGGTTAATAAACAAGTTATTATTATAACTTTTTCTATGCCTGAAAATCTAATTTACTTATTGATTGCCTTGTTGTTAGGAGGAACACTTTCATATTATCTTACATTAAAAGTTGGTAAAATATTTGCCAGACATTTTGCAAATGTACCTTATGCATTAGTTGTTAAACTAACTATTACAATGGTTGTAATATTGGTGTTTCTCTTCACAGGGCTCCTTGGTCTATTGATGCTTGTTTATTGCTATTTTTATTAGTCTTTTACCTGTTGAATGGGGCGTCAGAAGAAGTCATTGTATGGGTATTTTATTAATCCCTATTATTCTTTATTTTCTCTAATTTATTATGTTTAGTTCTCAACTATTCTATCTTCTATTTGTTCGTAAAACTCTTCAAATAAAATGTTATGATCTTTGCCTAAAAGTAATGCAGCAACTTCCTCTGTAAGATTCCGTTCATTTGCGATATCCTCGATTTCTCCAATAACTTGTTTTTCATCAAGTTTTGTTTTTTCTACAATTTGTCTAACTATTTTTTCTAAAAAGTTTTCTTCTTTAATAACTTCTACTTCTTTTTTTTCTATTACATTTTTGGATGGTACAAAACCAATTGGAACAACAATTGTATTAAAGTCAAAATTTGGTTTGATTAAATCTACTTTTTTTATCAATAATTTTTGTTTTATTGCCATGTTTACAAAAGCTTTAGCATCATCTGGTGTGAACCAGTTCAACTCCATCGAAAGGTTAAGATAAAGATCAGAAAAGCTAAGTTCTTCTTTTCCACTTCGCTTAAATAAAAAGGCTATAATGATTTTCGCATCAGAAGTCATTTTTGAATTCCTCAAATTTGTTTATATCAACAAGTAAACCCTCGGCACCAAATTGTTTCCAATATGAAAGATTTTCTGGATTAGAGTCATAAGAATACAATTTATTTTTCATCTTTAAATTATTAAGATACTCACTATATCTAAGATCCTGATCGATTTTTGCTTTACTGTTAAGATTTACAAGGCCATCAGAATCATGAAAAAATAAATCATCAATATTTTGCAAATTTATATTTTCAAAATCAATATTTGCATAAACTTTGTTTTCAGAAATCTCTCTAATGCCTGAAATGGCCAATTGTGGACAAAGACGATTTCTTATTGTAATTTCAGTTGCACCGGCCATAAATGCATCTACAACATCACCTAGATTTCTTGGGCCAAAATCTACCCATAAGTCATATATTGGAGAGAGTCTTTGGAAACTGCAAAGATTTGGGTTATCTTTTTCTATTCCATCCCAATCTAAAATGTAGATTTTCCTATCTTCTTCAAATTTTTTTAAAAACTCTTTAAACCCAATTGGATTTTTACCCCCCTCTAAGTAAATTTTTCTTTTTTTCATTTGGATGAGAGGAACTAGGTTCATTAATCTATAGAAAGTGGTTTTGATTATAAATATTTTCTATTCAGTTATAGTAATTACTTCTTCACAATCGTCCTTATAAGGTCTAATATGGTCATAGTTTCTTTTGAAGGTTATGTTTTTATTTAGTTTCTTCAAAAAGTATTTACAAGGTCCTTCAGAAATCTGTTTGCATGATTTTTTTGTATCAATACCTAGATATAATGATAATTCAAGTATTGGGCATTTATTTTTACATCTTGTAATGATTTCTTTATCTGTGATTTTAATAATCTCACAATCTTCTTCCGGGACTCCTAGAAAATTAAAATAAAAAAAGTTCAAGATGTCTTTTGTAGTAGGATTTTTTGGTGTTTTATGATTCGAATGCCAACGAGCTGCTGATAATTTAAAACCTAATTCAATTATTCTAAAATGATATAACAATCTCAAGAAAATCTTATTCTTATATATTTTGATTAATGGCATTTAATCTCG
>Ga0255055_10002211_pt1 | contig 13874 bp, 7 predicted proteins | sample JV7_2_27_MG_FD_188633 | JGI IMG/M metagenome (GOLD analysis project Ga0255055, IMG submission 188633) | Seawater microbial communities from Jervis Inlet, British Columbia, Canada - JV7_2_27 | ecosystem: Environmental > Aquatic > Marine > Inlet | place: Canada: British Columbia | collected...
GGCTGCCGAGGAAAAGGCGGCGGATCTCATCGTCATCGGTACCCGGGGCCTCAGCGGCTTCCGTCACCTCCTGCTCGGCAGCACCGCCGAGCGGGTGGTTCAACACGCCTCCTGCCCGGTGCTCACCGTACACCCCGAAGACACCGACAAGCACCGTCCGATCAAGACGATTCTGGTGCCGACGGATTTCTCCCGCGATGCCGCCACGGCTTGTCAGGCGGTTCTAACCCTCCTGGGTGGCCAGCGGGATGCCACGATCGTGCTCCTTCACGTCTACCACCTGCCCTACGAATACACCGCCTACGGCACAATCCCCACCTCTCTCGACTATTTCAAGGATGTGGAAGGTGCTGCCGAGGACAGGCTCGAGGAGTTGGCCACAAGCCTTCGGGATGAGGGTCTGACAGTTCGCACTCTCGCCAGAGAGGGCTTTCCTCCCGAGATCATCATTGGCGAGGCCGTGGCCGCCGAAGCCGATCTCATCGCCATGGGAACCCACGGTCGCACAGGCTTGGCCCACCTCGTACTTGGAAGCACTGCCGAAAGGGTCGTCCAACGCGCCTCCTGCCCGGTGTTGACCTTCCGCAGCGAGAAGAAGGACTGACAAAGAAGAAGAGGCCTTGGGGCTGTAGGGCCGTAGGGCAAGGAGTCGTCAGTCATCAGTTGTCAGCCCGACACCGCCACCAGCTACCAGCCATCCGCTGCCAGCCGGAAGCTGACAGCTGATAGCCGGAAGGGTGGGGGGAAATGGCGGAGAGGGAGGGATTCGAACCCTCGGTCCAGGTCGCCCCGGACAACTGCTTAGCAGGCAGCCCTGTTCGACCACTCCAGCACCTCTCCGCGGTCGTTGCAGGACCACCGATTCTAGGGACTTCCACCACCAAGAGTCAAAGCACCGGCTCGACGGTCTCGAGGTTGGCAGATATCTCGAACCCGGCTATGCTCTTGCCGCCCCTTACAAGGCCCATCCAAAGACCAGACAGACCTGCTTATCGAGAGGGAAAGCAATGAGTCGTCAGGCCGAGCCAGATCTCGACCAGCTTGCCATCAACACGATTCGATTCCTGGCCGTCGACATGGTCGAGAAGGCCAACTCGGGGCATCCCGGTGCCCCCATGGGCCAGGCGGCCATGGGTTATCTGCTATGGACTCGGCATCTCAGACACAGCCCAAAGGACCCCACCTGGCCGAACCGGGATCGATTTGTCCTCTCTTGCGGCCACGCGTCGGCTCTGCTTTACTCTCTGCTCCATCTGAGCGGCTACCCGGTGTCCATTGAAGATCTGGCAGCGTTCCGCCAGCTGGGCTCCAAGACGCCCGGCCACCCGGAATACGACCCCGACTATGGTGTCGAGACCACCACTGGGCCCCTGGGACAGGGCCTCAGCAATGCGGTGGGGATGGTCATCGCCGGGCGCCTGCTTGCTGCGCAATTCAACCGTGATGACTTCCCGGTCTTCGACTACCGTGCCTGGGTCTTCGCGAGTGATGGAGACCTGATGGAAGGGGTGGCCTCCGAGGCGTCGTCGCTGGCGGGCCATCTCGGTCTCGGCCAACTGATCGTGCTCTACGACGACAACCGAATCTCCATCGATGGCCCGACGTCGTTGACTTTTTCCGAACAGGTCGACCAACGCTACGCCTCCTACGGCTGGCATGTACAGCAGGTAGACGATGGCAATGATCTCGAGGCATTGGACACTGCTCTGGACGCCGCCAAACGAGAAACTGATCGCCCCTCGCTCATCGGCGTTCGCACACACATTGGCTATGGCAGCCCGAACAAGCAAGACACCGCCGCAGTGCACGGTGCACCCTTGGGAGCCGACGAAGTCCGGCTCACCAAGGAGGCATTGGAGTGGCCTTTGGAGCCCACGTTCGAGATCCCGGAGGCAGCCCGCGAGAGGTTCCGCGGCAACGCTGCGCGCGGCAGCGATGAGGCCCGTGACTGGCAGGCGATGATCGAGAGGTACGCTAAGGCGCATCCCGGCCTGGCCGCCGACTTGGAGCGGCGACTGGCTGGCAAGCTGCCCGAGGGGTGGGAAGACAAGCTTCCCGAGTTCAAGCCCAACGATGGTCCGCTGGCGACCCGTAAGGCCTCGGGTGTGGTGCTCAATGCCATTGGTCCCAACCTCCCCGAGCTAGCGGGCGGTTCGGCCGACCTGGCGGGATCCAACAACACCTACATCAAGGGATACCCCGACTCTGCCGCCAGCGAGCCAGGCGGACGGAATTTCTTCTTTGGTGTCCGCGAGCATGCCATGGGTGCGGTCCTCAACGGTATGGCGCTCTCCAAGCTGTTGCTTCCCTATGGCGGCACCTTTCTGATCTTCTCCGATTATCTGCGCCCGGCCATTCGCTTGGCCGCCCTGATGGGGCTGCCGGTGAAGTACGTCTTCACCCATGACTCGATTTTCCTGGGCGAGGATGGGCCGACCCACCAGCCCATCAGCCAACTGCTGTCGCTGCGCTCCATCCCGGGTCTGGTGGTGTTGCGTCCGGCCGACGCCCGCGAGACCGCCGAGGCATGGCGTGTCGCCATGGGTCGAATGGATGGCCCCACAGCCCTGGCCCTGTCACGTCAAAAGCTCCCTATTCATGCCGCAACCGTCGAACGCGCCCGCGAGGGAGTCGGCCGTGGCGCTTATGTGCTGGCGGATCCACCCAACGACCCACCGCAGGCGGTCCTGATCGCCACGGGTTCGGAAGTGACCCTGGCTCTCGAAGCACAGAAAGCCCTGGCTGGGGACGGAGTTCCGACGCGCGTGGTGAGCATGCCTTCCTGGGAGCTGTTCGACGCTCAGAACGACGACTACCGTGATTCGGTTCTACCCCCCTCTCTGCGCCAACGGCTGGCCATTGAAGCAGGATCTCCTTTGGGATGGGAGCGCTATGTCGGAGACCAGGGTGCGGTCCTCGGTGTCGACGGCTTCGGTGCCTCGGCCCCTTGTCAGCAGCTGGCTGAGGAATATGGGTTCACTGTCCACAACGTGGTCCAGCGGCTAAGAAACCTCCTCGAGCTCTGACCGGCCATGGACGCCCAGGTGAGAACCCGTTTCGCGCCGAGCCCGACCGGCTACCTACACATCGGCGGCGTCCGAACAGCGCTGTTCAACTGGCTATTTTCCCGCCATCACGGAGGCCAGTTCATCCTACGGATCGACGATACCGACCAGCAGCGCAATCTCGACGAGGCCCTGCAACCGATCCTCGACGGGTTCAGGTGGTTGCGGCTCGATTGGGACGAGGGGCCAGAGGTCGACGGTGACTACGGCCCCTATTTCCAGTCGCAAAGGCATGACCGCCACAACGAAGCCGTCGCTCGGCTCATCGCCAACGGGTGTGCCTACCGTGACTACGCCACCTCACAAGAGCTCGAAGAGGAGCGGCAGGTCGCTCAATCCGAGAAGCGCCGGTTTATTTACAGCCGCCGCTGGATGGCTGCAACCGCCAAGGATGAGGCTCGATTCGAGGCGGAGGTCCGCAGCGCAGTGGTGCGACTCAAGATGCCCAGAGAAGGGAGCTGCCGGTTCCGAGACCTCATCCGTGGTGAGGTCGAGTTCGACTGGGCCCAGGAGCAGGACCATGTCATCCAACGTGCCGACGGCTCCTGCCTGTATCACCTGGCGAGCACCGTCGACGATCACGACATGGCCATCACCCATGTAATCCGTGCCGAGGAGCACCTCTCCAATACACCTCGACACATCTTCATTGCCGAGAGTCTGGAGTGGCAGCCACCCCACTATGCCCATCTACCCGTGGTCGCCGAGCCCGGCAGCAGAAATAAACTCAGCAAACGCAAGCTCGACAAGTATTTGCGGAACCCGGATTTCGCCAAGCTCTACGAGCATGGGCTCGGCATCGCCGACGCGATCGGGCTGGAGACCCGCGCCGAGTCCTTCAATCCAGTGATTGTCGATTTCTACGAAAAGGTCGGCTACCGCCCCGACGCCATCGTCAACTACCTGTTGCTGCTTGGCTGGTCCCTCGACGACAGGACCGAGGTCTTTACGCGTGAGGAGATGATCGATCACTTCTCGCTCGAACGGGTCAATCGCTCGCCAGCCAGCTTCGACGCGACCAAGCTGATGGCATTCGAGGAGATCTACATGCAAGATCTACCCTTGGCGGACAAGGTGGCGATGGTCTTGCCCTATCTCGAGGCAGCCGGCCTGATACCGACACCGCTGGTCGCCGATCTGAACAACTATGTAACGAGCATCGTCGTCGCGGCCGGCGATCGCATCAAGGTGGCAGGCGATATCCTCGAGTACTCCGACTTTTTTCTTCCTCCGGAACAACTCGACTACGATGAGAAGGCTTTTGACAAGCGGCTTCGGCAGCCGCCGGATGCAGCCGAGTTGCTCGGTAGATTTCGTCAGGTTCTCGCCACCAGCGAGGCCTTCGATGCCCAGTCGTTGGAAGATCTCCTGCGCAGCTTTGTCGACGCCGAAGGCATCAAGATCGGTCAAGTGATCCATGCCCTGCGGGTCGCGGTAACCGGCAAGGCTGTCGGTTTTGGCATGTTCGAGATCTTTGAGATTCTCGGCAGAGATCGTAGCCAGGCTCGCATCGACCGGACGCTGGAGCTTCTCGAGTCTTGATCACCACCGCTTTGCCGCAACCGCGAGAAGGAACGATATGACCGAGGTCAACGCCACCGAGAGCAAGGCGCGCAGCAACTTCATCAAGACCATCGTTGACGAGGACCTGCGGTCCGGTAAGCACGAGACCATTCGCACCCGCTTCCCACCCGAGCCCAACGGCTATCTCCATATCGGGCACGCCAAGGCCATCTGCCTCAACTTCCGGATCGCCGAGGAGTTCGATGGTACCTGTAATCTTCGCTTCGACGACACCAATCCCATCAAAGAGGAGGAAGAGTATGTCGAGTCGATCAAGCGGGACATCCGCTGGCTCGGCTTCGATTTCGAGGGCCGCGAGTTCTATGCCTCCGACTACTTCGCCCAGCTCTACGAATGGGCGGTCAAGCTCGTCAAAAAGGGCCGGGCCTATGTCGACGATCTGACCGCCGAGCAGATCCGAGAGTACCGGGGCACCCTGACCGAACCCGGTCGTGAGAGTCCCTACCGCGATCGTCCAGTGGAAGAGAATCTCACGTTGCTCGAGCAGATGCGCAATGGGGACTTCCCCGGCGGCAGTCGGGTCTTGCGGGCGAAGATCGACATGGCGGCCGGCAATCTGAACCTGCGCGACCCGGTGATGTACCGCATTCTCCACGCCAGCCACCACCGCACCGGGGACGATTGGTGCATCTACCCGATGTACGACTTCGCGCATGGCCAGTCCGATTCCATCGAGGGCATCACCCACTCACTCTGCTCGCTGGAATTCGAAGATCACCGACCACTCTACGATTGGTTTATCCGCGAGCTCGAGATCTTCCCCTCGCGGCAGATCGAGTTCGCCCGTCTCAACCTGAGCTATACGGTCCTCAGCAAGCGCAAGCTCCTGCAACTCGTCAATGAGGGCCTGGTCTCTGGCTGGGACGATCCGAGAATGCCGACGCTGTCCGGGATGCGGCGGCGGGGTTATCCACCACGAGCGATTCGCCGCTTCTCTGACGCCATCGGTGTCGCCAAGGCCAACAGCCTGGTCGATATCGCGCTGCTCGAGCACCTGGTTCGTGAAGAGCTCAATCTCGCCGCTCCCAGAGCCATGGCGGTGCTGCGGCCGCTCAAGGTCGTGCTGACCAACTACCCGGAAAGCCAGACCGAGGATATGGACGCGGTCAACAATCCCGAAGATCCCGCCGCAGGCTCCCGTAAGGTTCCCTTCTCGAAAGAGCTTTACATCGACCGGGAAGACTTCCAGGAAGACCCACACAAGAAGTTCTTCCGGCTAGCTCCGGGCCGCGAAGTGCGCCTACGCTGGGGCTACTTCATCCGCTGTGTCGAGGTTCTCAAGGATTCCAACGGCGAGATCACCGAGCTCCACTGCACCTACGATCCGGAGACCCGGGGTGGCTACGCACCCGATGGCCGCAAGGTGCGGGGAACCATTCACTGGGTTTCGGCGCCCCACGCCCTGGATGCCGAGGTGCGGCTCTACGACCACCTGTTTGCCAAAGCGGACGCCGGCGAAGTGGAAGAGAGGCAGGACTTCAAGGCGAATCTGAACCCTGCTTCGCTGGAGGTGCTCCACCACTGCAAAGTAGAACCCAGTCTGGCCGGTGCCAATCCCGGAGAGTCGATCCAGTTCGAGAGGGTGGGCTACTTCTGCGTTGATTCCAAGGAGTCGACACCGGAACGGCTGCTATTCAACCGTACCGTGACGCTCCGGGACACCTGGGCCAAGATTCAAAGGTCGGAGCAGAAGAAGACCTAGCCCTTGCTGAGGCCGGCGACAATCTCGCCGAACTGAGCGATCACCTCGGCGGGTTCACTAAAGGCGACCCCCATACCGGTGACTTGCTCCCCGGTTGCCGAGCCCTCGGCAGCAACAAATTTCTTGACCACCTGGACCTGAACGCTGACACGGTGCTCGGGGTCCCAGTCGAAGAGAAACTCGAGAATCACTTTGTCTTCTCTCTCGGCAGGCTCTGATGTTGCCACGAATAAGCCGCCGTGCTTGATATCGCGGCTGAAGGAAATGGCGAGATCATACGGGGAGTCGTAGTAAACCGGGAATACCGTCAGCTCCCCAGTGGACTCTTCGGCTTTCTCCGCAGCTGTCTCCAAGGCAATCTCGCCCTCCTCCACCTCCTCCTCTACAGCTTTTTTGAGGCGTAATACCTCGACCATCACTTCTTCCACCTTGAGCAGCCGTACTCCCATTCCCGCGGTTTTCACCATCCGCAGGACCGGATCGACGCGGAGCGCACGGCGTACTTCTCCCTGCAGTTGAATTTTCTCGCTGCCGAGAGGTACCTCGATGGCGATCCTGGTCCCCGAACTAAGGGGCGAATTGGTACAGATGAACATCCCGGTCACCGAGACGTCCTGGGTAAAGCCGCTTCTGAGGGTCTTGTCCTCGAGACTCCAGAATCGAAGCCGCAGGCGCCGCTTGAATCTCTGTGCTATTCGCTTTTGCATTGCTCAACCCGACAGCGACCACGCAAACCTCATGCCTTGGATTTCGAGCTCAATCTCTCCTAAGCATATCCGGAGCGACAAAATCAGTCACTCTGGCTGACGCTTCTCGACTTTTCCGGGTAGAGATTCGAGCCCGTCATGCTCCCGGTGTCAGAATTCTGCGCCAGATCTCGAACAGCTGGACGCAGATCGCACTGGGGAGAAACAGGGTCATGGACACGAAGTATCGATAGGCCGGGAAGGAGACCAGGCTGACCAGCAAAAGATAGGCGGCGAAGTAGCCCACCCCGAGGATCAACAAGGCGAGGAGCGCTGGCGTCCTTGCTGACCGGCGAGCCTCTGAAGCTTGGGCATTCGCTCCCTGTCGCAAGAGCAGAATCGGTAGCGACAGCAGTACGACCAAGAGGGGAGCAACGATCCAGGCGTAGTCCAGGAGATGACGTAATCCTAAGACAATGGCGTCAGTGACCCACTTGAAGTAGTGCTTTGGCTTGAGGCGGATAATCGCCTTGGAAGCACTCCCCAGCATCTCGTTCAAAACCACCTCCTCGGGTCGTGGATCCCAATGGCTATCACCAAACTTTTCCGCCACCCTCTGCCGGTTCTCACGGTATGTCCGCTTGCCCGCCGGTCGAGCCACGCGCCAGATGTTGTCGCTGTACTGACCGAAGTACTCGATGATGTCACTCTCGCGGCGCATCGGCTTCCATCCCATTTGAGCCCTTCTCGACATGAACCTTCTCGCCAACGCGCGATGCTCCTGAGGAAGCTCGCGCACCACTCTGCCGTCGACAAAGCTCGCCGCTATGCCGGCCAGATTCGTACCCCCGAACGAGACCACACCAAAATGACCCACAGCTACCCAGCGCAGACCACAAAAGAGTAGGTAAGGCACGAGGGTCAGTGCGGCGAGGCCGACCGACCACCGCAGAATCCCCCGCCAGTCACCCCTATCTCTCAACCAGCGCACCCCCACCCCGAGTAACGGAACCATGGCTACCAGGAAAACGGCCGCTGGCCTCAACTGATAGGCAGCAAACACTCCTACTGCAACACCCACCCCCCAAACGATCTTCGAGGGCCCTGTCACCAAGAGCATGAGACACGAGATCGCAACGATTGTCGCCACCGCGGCCGAGAAATCAGGCTGAATGACGTTGGCCAAGGTCATGACGCCCGCCCACGGCAGGGGCAGCGTCGCCGCGAAGGCGAACCACCCCGATCCCGAGAGCCGCTCGACGGCAAACCAGAAGAGGTATAGGGACAAGAAGTAGAGTCCGACCTGCACCACCGGAACCCGAGACAGCCACTGTTCTGGTGTCACCACCAGGCGCAGGAAGGCCGGATACCCCATCGAGCGGTAGTTGGCGAGAGCCTCCACCAGAGTGCCGAGCTCCGCCGCCTTGAGAAAACTAAGCGTGTCGGGCGTTTTTTGCGGCTCCAGCCCACCTCCCGCGGCCAGTGCTCCAATCGTCACTGCGATCACCAGAGAGAGCCAGAAGAGGGGATGCCCTAGAACACGTTTCACGGTTTCATAGCGAAAGATATCCGATCTGCCGCCGACGGTCTCCACCGTAGCGGCGATCCAGGCCGCTGCGACGCTCTGTCTCGACGAGAATATCGTCAATCCGCCGATCCTTGCACCAGCGACGATCCGCAACCAGCCGACGCTCTGCCGGTGCCTTTGGTTGCGTCTTGGACGAGAACCAACCCACCTTCATGGCCTCAGTTTCCCCCTCCAAAGACGGAAACAGACGGCCTTTTCTAGCGGAATAGATCGTGAACCTCGTCCCTTGACCTACGCATGAAACGGTAGATGCCCTTGCGGCTGCGGTCCTCCAACTCTGGATTCCAGAATTCCCAGACCACTTCGCCCGCGGAGGTTACCTCGATAACGTGCCCATTATCGGCATCGCAGATGAGCGTGTTGCCGTTGGGAAGCCGCTGATTCGACCCACGGTACCTGGTAAAGAAGCTCTCTGGTGGATCGCCTTCGTAGCGCCAAACGATCTCCAGGCTGACCGGATCGAGCTCGAGAACTCGTGAACTACGGGACGCGAAGCCGTTGTCGAACACCAGAATCTTGCCGTTGGCGAGCATCGTCGGCATGTGGGGAAGGCTCAGCTCGCCCGGGCCCCAGGACCAGGTCACGCCCCTGGTGTCCCTGTCCAGGATCAGGATGACGTTCGCATTGCGAAGACAGATGAGGAGGTTACCTGCCTGGAAACGCGGGTCTTTTCTACCGAGCGGCGTTTCGGGCAGTACCTCCACCGTGTTGAGGTGGTAGTAGTCGAAGGTCTTTCGGGAACCCTGATCCTCGGGAGGACTGTCGAGCGAGCTCGGCTCATGACGCGCCTGTAGCTCTGCCAGCTGCTCCCAGGTGCTCCAGACATCAAGCATCTGACCCTCTGCCGACAGGTGGGCGACGCCGTCGAAGAGCACCCGTCGTCCCTGATACACCTGAGCACCAATCCTGCGGGGGACCAGGAAACTGTCATCGTCGAGCACTTCGACATCGTGGTGTAGGGGCATCTTACTCACCCATAAGACATTGGAGTCCCGATCCAGCTTCACCAGACCCTGGCGCACACAAACCACCACGACTTCACCTTGCGGCAGCAACTCGAAGTGCTCGCAGTGCCTATATTTCTTCGGCAGGGTCCAGGTGTGCAACCGGCGACCCGCCATGTCCATGAGGTAGGCCTCGTTGACATCGTTGGTGTAGAGATTGATCCCCTCCCACGCCCGCTCCCGATCCCAAAGCGTGACACCCCGTTGTTCTGGGTCCGTATCTCCCTCGGTCCAGGAGATATAGGGCAACGCCTCGAACACCGCCAAATCCGGTTCCGGCGCTGAGGGCTCAGAGTCGCTGGAAGGTCTGCAGGTCGCCAGCGTCAGCACCATCAGGCAACCTGCGGCGACGAAGGCTGTGGCCCGGGCCCAATGACCTCTTTGCAGTGGCAGTTCACTCGGCATTTCACCCCGAACGGTAGCACTGGGGGTCGGCACCGAGCGAGACCGCCGCTCATCACCACATCGTAGACTCACAGCATCACTCTCTGCGACCACGATTCTTGTTTGCCTGCGATCTGCTGTCGTTCGTGTCTGCGTTTCATGGTCTGACTCTCCTTTCTCGATCGGTTTCAGCTTCCTTGACTGGCTGAACCCTACGGACCGTAGAAGAGGAGTACTTGGAGTCTGGATGGGGGTCTCTTGGAGCTTTCTTGGAGAATCTCTTGCAGCCTTTTTTCAGTAGAATCCAGGTGCAGGAGGGACCATGATCCACCGGATCGAAATCGCCACCCGCACAGGTCTGCGGGACGCTCGCGGTGAGCATGCTGCCGACAGGGTTCGCGCCTTTCTGGACCTGCCGGTTGCCAGGATTCGAACCCGTGACGTCTACCACATCGAGGCCGATCTCGCGTCAGACGAGATCGCCAGGGTGGTGGACGAGTTCACCGACCCGGTGCTGCACGAGGGTGCCTTGGGTAAGGTCGATGACGGGCCCTTCGACCTGGGCATCCGGGTGGCCTACAAACCGGGCGTCGCGGACCCGGTAGGCAAGAGCGCCAAAGTTGCCATCCAGGACACGCTCGACCGCCAACTAAGCGACCAAGCCGCGGTGTACACGTCGGTCATGTATCTCCTGGACGGTGTCGATCGAGATCAGGCCGAACGTATCGCCAATGAGCTCCTGGCCAATCCGGTGATTCAGACCGTCACGGTCGCGACCTATGAGGAATGGAAGAGCGCACCACCCGATCTGACCATCCCCAAGGTCCCGGGCGGTGAGCCGCCAGCGGTCCAGACCGTCGATCTATCGGGCAGCGACGAAGAGCTCCTACAGATCAGCCGCGAGGGGATGTTGGCCCTTTCTCTCGAGGAGATGCACTCGATCCGCGACCACTTCCGCGAGATCGGATCCGAGTTCCGCCGACAGGAAGTGGGCCTGGGTGGCTCGCCCACCGATGTCGAGCTCGAGTGTCTGGCGCAAACCTGGAGCGAGCATTGCAAGCACAAGATCTTCAACGCCACCATCACCTACCACCAGGATGGGAGTGAGCCCCAGGAGATCCGGTCTCTCTTCAAGACCTATGTCCGTGGCGTCACCGAGGAGATCGACGCCACGCTGCAAGCCAACGGCGGCCGATCCTGGCTGGTCTCGGTTTTTCACGACAATGCCGGCGTCGTCAGGTTCGACGATCAGATCCACCTGGTCTACAAGGTCGAAACCCACAACTCGCCCTCTGCCCTCGACCCCTACGGCGGTGCCATCACCGGCATCGTCGGGGTCAATCGGGATCCCTTCGGCACCGGTCGCGGCGCCGATCTCTTGATCAACGTCTGGGGCTACTGTTTTGCCTCACCCTTTTATCAGAGTGAGCTACCCAAGGGTCTGCTACACCCGCAACGCATTCGCGATGGCGTGCACCAGGGAGTCATCGACGGTGGCAATCAGAGTGGCATTCCCTACGGTCGTGGTTGGGAGATTTTCGATGACCGCTACCTGGGCAAGCCCCTGGTCTTTTGCGGCACTATCGGCTCGCTACCGGTGACCATTGCCGGCCTACCTGGCGAGGAAAAGTATCCACGCCCAGGCGACGCCGTGGTGATGGTGGGGGGGCGGATCGGCGCCGACGGCATCCACGGTGCCACCTTCTCGTCGGCCGCGCTCGACGAGTCGTCACCGGCCCAGGCCGTCCAGATCGGCGATCCCATCACCCAAAAGATGATGTTCGACTTTCTGCTCGAGGCTCGCCAGCAGGGTCTCTACACCGCGATCACCGACAACGGTGCGGGCGGTCTATCGTCGTCGGTGGGTGAGATGGCCCAGACTCCCGGTGGCGCCTATATCGATCTCGCCAAAGCGCCGCTCAAGTACGCCGGACTGGCCCCCTGGGAGATCTTCCTTTCCGAGGCTCAAGAGCGGATGACCATCGCGGTTCCCCCGGATCGCCTGGAGGCGTTTCTCGGCCTGGCAGCCCGCCGCGATGTCGAGGCGACGGTGCTGGGAGAGTTCACGGACGAAGGTCAGTTTCACGTCACCTATGGCGATGAGACTGCGGCACTGCTGGACATGAACTTCCTCCATGACGGTGTCCCAGAGATGCAGCTCACGGCACGCTGGAGCCCACCCGACTTCGAGTCACCCGGCAGCAGACCCGCGGACCACCACGACTCACTGCTCGAGCTCTTGGCTCGTCTGAATCTCACCAGCGGAGAGAAAAAGGCCCGTCACTACGATCACGAGGTCAAGGGCCTTTCGGTGATCAAGCCCTTCGTCGGTGTCGATGGTGATGTTCCCGCCGAGGCCACGGTTTTTCTTGCCCGTCACGGATCTCTGCGCGGCATCGTGCTCTCCGAAGGGATCAATCCTCACCTCTCCGATCTGGACACCTACGCGATGGCCTCGACGGTCGTCGACGAAGCGGTGCGTCGGCAGATCTGCGCCGGGGCACGCCTCGATCAGATCGCAGCGCTGGATAATTTCTGTTGGCCCGACCCGATCCGATCGGAACAGACCCCGGACGGTGAATACAAGCTGGCGCAGCTGGTCCGAGCCTGCCAGGGTCTCTACGACGTGTGCTCGGCCTACGGCGTGCCGCTGATCTCGGGCAAGGATTCGATGAAGAATGAGTCGATGATGGGCGGAGTGAAGATCGGGGTTCCACCCACACTATTGCTTTCGGCCATGGGGCAGATCGACGACGTCCGAGAGTCGCTGACTTTGGATTTCAAACAGACCGGAGACGTGATCTTCGTCCTCGGCGCGACCGGTGAACACCTCGGAGGCAGTGAGTACCTTCGTCTATTGGGTGAGAAGGACGGCAAGCGAGGAAAGCTGGGGAAGCCCACACCGTACGTCGGCAACGGACCGCCTACCGTCGATCCGCACGCAACGCTCCCCATCTACAGGGCACTCCACGAGGCGATCCGAGAGGGTCAGGTACGTTCCGCCGCCACCCCTACCACGGGTGGCCTGGCGTTCTCGCTGGCCAAGTGTGTGATGGCTGGCGGTTGCGGCGCCGATGTGAATCTCGACTTCGGCGCCGGCGCCAAGCAGCTCGCAGACGACGTGCTCCTCTTCACAGAGTCCAACGGCCGCTTTATCGTCACCGTCGCGGCGCGGGATGCTGAAGCCTTTGCCGAGCGCTTCACCGATCTCGAATGTCACCGCGTAGGAGGCGTGACCGAGACGCCGTGCTTGATAGTTCGGCGGGGGGAGAAGACGCTTATCAATCTCGAGGTCGAGATCTTGCGTCAGCGATTCAAGGAGGGATTGGCCAATGCCTGAGCCCCGCCTGCAAGAGGTGCGGACCCTTCCTACAAAGGAGCTGGGCAAGGCCCGTTCGCGGGTGAGAGTGCTCATCCTGACCGGTCTGGGGCTCAACTGTGAGGTCGAGACCGAGGAGGCCTTTCGCCTGGTGGGCGCCGCACCCGAACCCGTTCATCTTCTCGACCTGCTCGACGGCACCGAAGAGCGTCGGCTTGCCGACTATCAAATCGTCGCCTTCGTGGGCGGATTCGCCTTTGGCGACCATCTTGGTGCCGGCTTCGTCTTTGCCAACAAGATCCGCTGGCGGCTCTACGACCAGCTGGTGCGATTCATCCACGGCGGTGGCCTGGCGCTGGGTATCTGCAATGGATTCCAGATGATGGTTCGCTTGGGAATGGTGCCGGGTTTCGACGGCGACTACCGCACACCCCGGGCCACTCTGGCTCCCAACGACCGGTGGGGCTACTGGGACACCTGGGTACGGCTGCAGGTGGATCCCGAATCTCCCTGTCTGTGGACGGAGGGAATCGAGAAGCTGG
>Ga0255055_10002212_pt1 | contig 13874 bp, 9 predicted proteins | sample JV7_2_27_MG_FD_188633 | JGI IMG/M metagenome (GOLD analysis project Ga0255055, IMG submission 188633) | Seawater microbial communities from Jervis Inlet, British Columbia, Canada - JV7_2_27 | ecosystem: Environmental > Aquatic > Marine > Inlet | place: Canada: British Columbia | collected...
CTTCGTCGAGAGTGAAACGCGTTCTCTCCCAGTCACAAGAACATCCCATGGTCTTGAGCTGCTCGATGATCGTGGGTCCGTACTGATCCACCCACTCCCAGACACGATCCACAAAGCGCTCGCGCCCCAGGTCGTGGCGGGTTAACGCGTTCTCCGCCAGGTCTCGCTCTACTACGTTCTGGGTGGCGATTCCAGCATGATCCGTACCGGGGATCCACATGGCATCTCGCCCCCGCATTCGCTGGAATCGGATCAACACGTCCTGGATCGTGTTGTTCAGTCCGTGTCCCATGTGGAGCGCCGCCGTCACGTTCGGTGGCGGAATCGCGATGACGTACGGAGCGGTCGCATCCGCAGCGTCAACGTGAAATACATTCCGCTCGATCCACCGTTGATAGATCGGAGCCTCGATTCCCGTCGGATCGAAGCGAGCGCTCAATTCGTGTGTAGTCGTCTCGTCACCCATGGCGTCGTTGGATCGTGGATGCAGGCCGCCCATGTGGGCGTATCGTGAGCGAAATAGTGTAGCAGAAGCACGGCTCAGTCGCGAGGATGAGAGCGTCCCGAACCCGTGGTGTCGGCCTCAGCCGCGATGGAATCCTGCCGTCGACGCTCGGCCTCTTCTTCGCTGCGGCGTCGCATCTCCTCGAGGCGCTCCCGCTGAGTGCGCTCGACATCGGTCTGGAAGTCCTGGCGCTGTATGTCCGCCAGGTCTCGTGCTTCCTGGCGAAGCTCGCGTCCGAGCGGCCCCTCGGCCTCGAACATCGCCCCCACGTTCATCGGGATGACCATTCCCCCGAGCACGAGTCCATCCGGGGTCACCCCCCACTGCTGGTCACCCTCACCGAACAGCCACTCGACGGCTCGCCGACGCTGTTCCTCCGTAAGCGCGAGACTGTCGAGCATCTCCCCGAGCCGTGCCCGGATCACACCCTCCGCCTGCGCGAATCGGTCTTCCAGGTACTCGGGCATCGGCCGGTCCCCGAAGTCCTGCCACAACCGCGGATCGCCCTCCCGCGGGCGCAATCGTTCCGCGTTCGTGAGCCCCAACCCGTCGTCGCCACCCGCTCTCTGGGCTCGATCGCCTCCCCCGGGCGTCGGCGGCTCGGGTCGCTGGATCTGGTCACGCTCCTCGGGCGGCATCGAAAGAACGTCCTCCGCCTCGGATTCCGTCTCGACTTCCCGGATTTCGATCACCTCGAGCCCCACCGCGGCCCTTGGGGGAAGCTGGACCGCACGGAACGATCGGGTTCCGATATAGAACTGCCCCGACAGGAAGATCGCGACGAGGGCGTGGAGAACCAGCGAGACGAGCAGTCCCGTCCGCACCGAGCGGCGGTAGCCTCGCGCATGATACCCGGCCCGCGTTTCGGGGCGTCCGGATCCCACCTCGCGATGTTCAGGCCCTGAGCGATCCCTCAAAGGGCCTCCTGGATCCTCCGGCCAGCCTCTTCCCAACGATCCTCATGGATCGCCAGGGAGGCGCGCACGAATCCCTCGCCACCTGGCCCCATCGCGGAACCCGGAAGCAGGACTACGCCCGAGTCGATCAGCAGACGCCGGCAGAAGTCCTCCGCCTTCTCCTTCCCTGGAACCGGAAACCACAGGTAGAGAGTACCTCGGGGAGCGGTCACATCAAGACCGGCAGCTTGGAAAGCCGCCACCGCTGCATCTCGACGCCGGCCAAGGTGGTCGAGGTTCCAGCGAATGTACTCGTCAGGATCATCCAGAACCGCTGCACCGGCCGCCTGAACTGCCATGAACGCGCCCGTGTCGAAGAACGTCTTTACCCGGCGGAGCGCCCCGATCAGCCGTCGGTCGCCCGTCGCCCAGCCGAGTCGCCAGCCCGTCATGTTGTAGGTCTTGGACATGGAGTGGAATTCGATGCCCACCTCGCGTGCTCCCTCGATTTCCAGCAGCCCCGGAGCTCGGAATCCATCGAACGTGATCTCCGAGTACGCATTGTCGAACAAAAGTACCGCTCCCCGCTCCCGACAGGCCTCCACCACCTCCTGCAGGTAGGAGATCTCCGCAACCGCACTGGTCGGATTGTTGGGATAGTTGATGTACACCAGCCGCAACCGTCCCCGAGCCCGCCGGATGGTGTCGGGCGGGATCAGGTACCCCTCCTCCGCTCGAAGCTCGAACCGGATCACGTCGGCCCCGGCGAAATAGGGGCCGCCGAAATAGGGGGCGTACCCCGGATCCGGGACCAGGACCGAGTCACCGGGGTCGAGTACCGCGAAGGCGGTCAGTGCGATGGCCTCCTTGCTTCCGATCACCGGTAGCACCTCGAGGTCCGGATCCACGTCGGCGCCGAACCGCCTGCCCAGCCAGCGGGCGATCGCCTCCCTGTATTCGGGCAGACCTCTCTGGAATCCGTACTTGCTGAGCGCCGGGTTCCCGACAACCTCTCTAAGGGTCTCGACTGCCGCATCAGGAACCGGTAGTCCGGGATCCCCGACCCCCAGGTCGATCACCGTACGCCCCTCCGCGAGCAGACGCGCCTTGATATCGGGCACGTCGGCCAGCGGGTACGGCGGCAACCCGTTGAGACGCCCTGGCGGAGACCACGCCTGTCGACTCACAGGAAGCGCCACCGTCGTATCATCCATATCGCTCGATCGCCTCACTCAGGTCTTGAGCGCCTTCTTCCGCGCTGCAGGATACAGAACGTTGTTCAGAATCAGCCGGTAGCCAGCCGAGTTCCGATTCAGATCAAGGTCGGTGGGCTGATCACCCACCAGGTGCTGTGGATCTTCCGGGTCGTGCCCCCCGAGGAACGTGAAACTCCCCTCCCCTACTTGCCCGTGCAAGTACTTGACTACGCCAATCGTTTCGTCACTCCCGAGCACAACCACTCCGGGCTTCAGGCGCTCGGCAGTGAAGCTCGTGGTCAGACCGTAGAAATCGGGCAGGACACGCTCGTGCGACTGAGTCAGCATAGCCGGCACCGGATCGATCTTGGCGCTGAAATCGAACAGCTCGAAACTCCCGAGTGATTGCCGCCAGGGGGTATTCACCTGGTGACCATCGATGTCGCTGAACGCGCTCACCGAGCCGTCGAGCACGAGACGTGCGTCCGTGAAAGCCATGGCTCGCTCCCACAACATGTGACTCTCAGCGGCCGGGTCCGGCGGCGTGCCATCGGCAAAGGAGGCAGCCAGATCCGTGTTCGCGCCAGCAAGGGCGAGGTCCAGCGTCTCTGTCGCCGTGCACATGGCAAACAAGAGTCCCCCTCCCTCCACGTAGCTGCGTATCGCTCCCGCCACCGCTTTTTTCAATTCAGGCACGTTGCCAAAGCCGAACTCCGAAGCGACCGCTTCGTTCCGCTCCACCTCGTCCCGCAGCCACTCAGAGCCGGCGTAGCTCAGGTAGAACTTGGAGTACTGACCGGTGAAGTCTTCATGGTGCAGATGCAGCCAATCGTAGCGCTCCAATCCGTCGGTGAGCACCTCTGGATCCCAGATACGCTCGTACGGTATTCCCGCGTACTCCAACGCCAGGGTCACGGCATCATCCCATGGCGACGAGTTTGGCGGCGTATACACGGCTACATCCGGCGCCTTCTCGAGCGGGACCGACTCCATGTTCGACTCCTCGATCCTGGCCCGCAGCGAAGCCAGGGCGCGCCCGGTCAACGTTTCGACGGTCACACCGAGGAGTGCTGCGCTTCTCTTCACGTGCTCGACCCCCGGAAGCAGGAAGGACCCCCCGCGATAATTCAGGAGCCATTCAGCGCGCTCGCCCGCCGCAATGGATTGGTAGACCAGGCCGTAGGCCCGGAGATGATTGGACTGCCGACCGTCCATCGGAATGAGCAGCGTCTGTCCACCGACCGAAGACGGAGTGAGGACGACAACTGCCGCACACAAGACCATGACACGCTTCCTCATGCTCCCACCCCACCGGTCTGCCACTCGGAGAGAAGCCGCCTGGCGATGGGAGCCAGGGCACTCTCCGGGTACTCGACGATCAAACGCTCCAACCACACGGTGGCCTGGCCCGGATCATCTGAACGATCAGCGCGTGCCAGCTCCATCAGCGCCTGAGGCGCCTCGGGCGATCTGGGCCAGCCTTCAACGATCGTGATCCGAACCGAACGCGCCTCCCTGTCCTGCCCAGCTGCCTGGAGCTCCTGGGCCGCGAAGGACGCCATTCCCTCGCCGCCCGGAGTCCCATCGGCAGACCATCGGGACACCGACTCGATCAGAGCCCCCGTATCGCCGGAAGCCGTAGCTGCGACAACACCGCTGCCCAGTGCGACCAGGGCAGCGGAATCCGCTTGCTCGACCAGGGCCAGGAGCCCCAGTGCATCGATGCGGGCCCCGGGCTCGCCCGCCGGAACGGCGGCGGCGAGTTCCAGATGGCTCCGAGCCGCTGCCGGTCGGCCCGCCAGGATCTCCACCCGGCCGAGGACGGCCGCCTGGAGGGCCGCCTGCTCTGCATCTCCCGGAGAAACGAGATCGACCACACGCCGGGACCGATCCAACCGTCCTCTCCTCAACCAGGCCCGGGCGGAACTCACCGACATCCTCACGGCAGCCAGGTTTAGTTCGGGATACAGCACCAGGTGCTCTCGAAGCAGGCTCTCCGCCCGATCCGGGTCTCCGTCCGCTATCAGTAGCTGCAGCCGCCGGAGTGCCTGCCCGTACAGGTCCGATCCTGGCTTCGCCTCGGAGATCAGTCCAACGAACGAGGCGCGGGCCCTTTCGCTGTCTCCCGCCTCGTAATAGAGATCGGCCGCAACAGCCATCCAGTAGAGAACCTCTTCATCGGAGCCCGCTCGACTGACCAGCGATTCCGCACCCCACGCCGCACCCGCCAGATCGCCTGCATCCCGCGCTCGCACCACGTAGTCCCGCAGAACATCCAGAGCACCTGGCTGCGGAAGGTTTCCCGCCAGTCGGGCCACGATCTCCCTCGCCCAGGTGGACTCGGCGAGAAGAAGCGCCAGGTGCAACCCCCCTCTTTGCTCGAGGACCGTGGATTCGGGCGCCGCGAGCTCCGTCCGAAGCGCCGCCAATGCTTCCGAACGCCTGGAAGCGGGATCCTTGATCCACCGCTCGACGGCTTCGACCCCCGGGTTCCCCCACGCGAGCATCGCGCGCCACTCCACTGCGGCCTCCGCGTAGGAACCTCTATCCGCCTGCAGAGATGCCAGCTCCTGCACAAACAGACGATCCGAGCCGGTGGCCACCCGACCCGAATGGAGCGCACGTATCGCCCGCTGGCCGTCGCCCTCGCGAGCCCACAACGCCGACAGCTCCAAGTATGCGGACGATTCCGCCGGCTCCTCCTCGATCCAGCGCTCCGTGACGCGCAAGGCGCTGTCCTGCAGGCCTGCAGCCTGGAGAGTACGGATCCACACCTGCCTCAAGGCCGGAAGGCCCGAGTCGTCGGACCGTGCCGCCGCTTCCGCTCTGGGCAGCGCTCGACCCGGGTCGCCAGCTCGCTCGGACAACTGCGCCAGCAGTACAAGGGCGGATACCGACCGCGGCTGCTCCTCAAGCAGGTTCTCGAGGGCCCGCATGGCCTCCTCGTTCCTGCCGGCCTGCTCCAGCCGTGTGGCGTGGTCGAGGGCCCGCCTCTCGACGATGGCGGCACCTGGCTCCTCCTGGGCGACAGCCGGTCCTGCGCTCCACGTCGCCAGCACAAGACATGCGGCCGTGACCCACCGCTCTACCCTCACGGCCACTCCCCGGATATCTCGCCGTTCAGGCGATCGAAGTACTCGTAGACCAAACGACGCTGCGACGCGGTCAGCCCCTCCATATGAACCGCGTCCGGATATGGGTACCGGAGACCGGCCTCTTCCGCGGCCTCTCCATCCGGCAGCAATGCGACCCGCGGCCTGGCGGTCGTCGCCTCACGGCGGTTGGCATCCCGCTCGTCTTTCTCGAGAGACCGTCCGGCGTCGAGAAGCTGCCGAAACAGCTGTTCCTGCCGGGCGAGCGTCTCCCGGTCGAGAGTACCGGTCGCGAGCCGCCGCGCGATCTCGTCCGCTTCGGCAGCCAATTCCGCCGGACGACCCCCGAGTTCCCGCGCCGCGGGGTCCCCCGCCAGGTCGCGCAGGTCCTCGGAAAGGGCCTCCTGTCGTTCCGCCAGGGATCCCAAACGATCCTCAATGGACTGCCCTCCCTGCATGAACAGGAAGAGCTCGCCTGACTCCGAGTTGAGTCCACCCTGCTGTTTGCCCATGCCAGCGAGCCGCTCAAGGGCTTCCTCCATCCCGGTAGCCGAGCTCGCCTGCGCCATCTCCCGCCGGCTGGCCATCAGGGACCCCGCCAGGTCGCCCAACGCCTCCATCGCGGCTTCGCCCTGCTGGACGGCTTCGTTCCTCCGCGCCGCGCCACCGGAGAGACTCTCCCCGAGGGCGTCCATTTCGCTCCCTGCCTGAGCTGCAGCAGGACCGGCGCGACGATCCATCAGAGCAGTCTTCCGCCCCGCCTCCGCCAGGGATTGAGAGAGATTGTCGAGTCCCTCCCGGACGGCGGATTGCCTGCCGGACAACTCCTCGGGTCGTTCGCCGGAGCGGAGACTCTCTACCACGCGCTCCTGCTCCCTCGCGAGTGCCAGCGCCTCGGCCGTCGCCCTCCCGACGACCTGCATCGCCTCGGCTTGCCAGTCCTCGGCCAGCGATTCGCCAGCCGCCGCCAGGTTTCGTTCCGCATCTTCCATTTGCGTGGCCGCCCTTTGCGCCTCCCGGGTGGAGGAGGGACTGTCCGGTCCCTCCTCACGACCCGCCTGCCGGGCCGCAGACCGCATGCGTGAAGCGGCCGAGCGTGCCTCAGTGGCGGCCTCCCTTCCCCGGTCGGCGGCTTCGGGCGCCTGCTGGCCATCCAGGCGTTCAGACAGTTCGTCGACCCGGTCCGCAAGCGATTCCGATTCACCGGCAAGCCCTTCCTGCCCATCCGCCCACGCATCGTCCTTGCGATCGCTGCTGGAAATCCGCTCCTGTCGTTCCGCCAGGTCCTCAGCCCTCTGCCTCACCCCCTCGAGGGACTGCTCCAGGGCCACCCTCTCCATGAGTCCCAGCGCCTGGTCGAGTCTCTCCTCGAGGTCCTTGCTCTGCCTTGCAAAGTCTGCGAGGGCATTGCGGAGATCGTCACGGTCCAGGCCGCGAAGCGATTGCTCCAGCGCCTCGATTCTCTCGCGAAGACCCGACTGCAGTATTTCCCGAAACAGCGCTTCCAACTCACCGAGGCGCCTCTGAAGGTCTGTATCCACAAGCGGCGCGGACTCGACGTCACTCCGGGCCTCCCGCAACTCCTCCTGAATCCGATCGAGGTCCGACTCGATCTCCCGCGCTTCGGCCAGGAGATCCCGGGCCTCCTGCGTGGCTCCGAAATCCGCCTTTCCAGCCGCCTCCGGCTGACGAAGATCCAAGCTTCGGGCAGCGCTCCTGCGCTCCGCGTCCTGGGCCTCGTCAGCGAGATCTCCAACCTGATCCCGAATCGACCGGGTCTCCTCGACCAGGGTCTCGGCCCGCCAGGCCAGCTCATCCTGGATCTCATCCAGGCCCGCCAGCCGAGCACGAAAGGTGTCCGACACGGCCGCGGCCGCATCCGGATTCGAGTCCCGGGCCCTCGCGAAGTAGACGATCTCGTCTCCCGGGAGGAAACCGGAAGCTTCGAGGTCGATGGTCGGCCGAAGCACCAACCGGCGAGCGCCGCCTCCTCCTGAAAGCCTCTCGTACACCGCGGCATCTCGTCTCCCACCCGTAGACTCGCGCCACCAGGCCACCCCGACTTCGGCCAGCCCGTAATCGTCTCTCGCCTCGATGACGAGTGAGAGGGTCCGGTCGATGCCCAACATCCGGTCCTCGCCGGGATACACGAGGGCCACAGTGGGGGGCTCGTCCGCCTTCACGGAAAGGGCGATGGACGGGGGCACACGGATTCCCGGCACGCTGTCCGGAGCGACCATCCACCATGACAGGTGTGCGCTGTCCATCGCCACGACCGTGCCCATCGCTCGATCCGCATCCACCTCGAGGACCACCGTATCGATTCCCGCCTTCCGCACCCGGGTGAATCCCATACGTTCGATCGGGTGATTCGTACGGGCGGTGAACGCCAGCCGGGTGCCTGCCGGAACTTCGAGCCGGGTGATGTGGCCGCTCAGTAGATCTGGAGTCCGATCGAGATACGACGGGTAGCTCAACTCGACCCGGAGAGCCGTGACCGTGAGCGGATCCAGAGGCACCACGGTAAACGTGTCCGTAACACTGCCCCGTTCGTCCTGAGCCCAGAAGCGAATGACCTCATCGACCGGATCGATCCGGCCTGCCGCAACTCCGTCGACCACATCAACGGTGTCCCATCGCGTCGGAGTCCCCCGGCGACCCTGCCCCAGCAACACGTGAGACCGACCGACGGCCGTGACGGCCAGATCGAATCCGGTCCCGCGCAGGACCTCTCCACCGGGTGGGCTCACGCGAAGGGGAGGAGGGGGAGCCGGAAACGTGACTGCCCACGGACGCACGAGGGCGCCAAGGGTATTCCGCGCAGAGACGGGATTCTCGGCGAGTCCCACGGCCAACACGGCCAGCACCACTCCCAGGCCCGGAAGAGCCACCCGCCTCGCGGCCCGCAGCCGCTCGTGCGATCCCGGCAAGAGGTCTCGAGCCGTGCGGCCTCGCAGCCCCCCGGCGACCCTCACTCTGTGCAAGCCCGCCAGTTCGCTCTCCTGCCGGCCCAGTTCGATCGCCCCGAGCAGCTCACCTCGCGCGAGTCCCTGAGCCCTCTCGATCTCCGACACTCTCCGACGCAATCGATAGGCGCGTATTGAGCTACCCGCCACCAGGCCAACCACGGCGATCGTGCCGAGGCCCATGCAGCCCAGCAGCATGGGCAGGTAGGATCCCGGACGGGCGAACGAGCCGTCCGGCAGCCGGCTGACCGCCAGAACGATCGCCAGCGACGGAATGGCGACCACCGCTCCTCTCCAGAGCGCGATCCGCCTTCCCATGGACCGCACTATCGCCGCGGCACGGTCGAGCTCGCGGCTTGCCTCTTTCGGAGTCACTTCCTTTCTGCTGCCCTGAGAGCCAGCTCGTACGCCTGGTTTCTCGTCATCCCGAACTCTCCCCGTAGACGACGCGCTATCTCCTGCGTCGTTCGCCCCCCATGCGCCATCTCGTTCGCAACGGCCAGCGCCTCCTCCTCGTCGACCGGTTCTCCGGACATGCCAGCGGACCGTCCCTCGAGAACGACCGTGATCTCTCCGCGCACGCTCCGCTCCGTGTAGTAGTCCCGGAGTGCCGCTACCGTTCCGTGGCGCACTTCTTCGTGCAGTTTCGTGAGTTCCCGGCACACCACGCACTGCCTCTCGGACGCGTCTCCTTCGACCCAGGCCTCGAGAAGTACTCCCAGTCTGCCGGGCGCCTCGAACACGACGACCGTGTCCGGTGATTCCAGGGCCTGCTTCATCCAGTTGTCCCGCTCACGGCCCTTCCTGGGGGCGAATCCGAGAAACAGGAACCGGCCGGCGGACAGCCCCGAGGCCGCGAGAGCCGCGGTGACCGCCGAGGGGCCGGGGATCGGCACGACTCTGAATCCACCTCCGGCCACCGCCGTGACCAGGCGAGTGCCCGGATCAGACACGGTAGGCGTCCCGGCGTCCGAAATGAGCGCGCATCTCTCGCCACGGGCCAGTCGCTCCAACACCTCATCGATCCGGCGGGCCTCGTTGTGCTCGTGCAGCGACCGAAGGGGAGTACGGAATCCGTAGTGCCTCAGGAGGGTCGCGCTGTGGCGAGTGTCCTCCGCGTACACCACGGTCACGCCCTCCAGGGTCTCGAGTGCTCGGGCAGAGAGGTCCGCGAGATTGCCGATCGGCGTGCTGACGATGAGAAGCGTGCCTGGCGTCATATCATACGAGCGCCCTCCGCCCGGAATACGGGGGAGGGCGCGTTTCCTCCAGTTGCTCGGGGGATCCCGATCAGACGTACTGTTGGATCTTCTGCTCGAGGTGCGACTTCGGAACCGCTCCCACTACGACGTCCACGAGCTCTCCGTCCTTGAAGTACAGAATACTCGGGATCGAGCGGATTCCGTATCGCTGGGACGTGACCCTGTTCGAGTCCACGTCCATCTTCCCGACCTTCACCTGGCCCGCGTACTCGTTCGCCAGTTCGGCGACCACCGGGCCCACGAGACGACACGGTCCGCACCACTCAGCCCAGAAATCCACGATCGCGAGTCCTTCGCTCGACTCGATTTCCTGCTCAAAATTGCTGTCCGTCAGTGTGACGAGCTCTACAGTTGACACGATATTACCTCGTTCCAGTGGAAAAGCACTCGCTGCAAGTCTAGTTTCCGCCACCATCAGTTCCCCAGCACCTGTTCGCGCGGGGCCACAACCGGCCTACCGGAGTGTTGCATGTTCAAGATCGACCACATCGGCATCGCGGTCAATTCTCTTCTCGATGCCGTCCCCGTATTCGAAGCCGTGCTGGGTGTCAACCCGGCTGGCCGCGAATCGGTTCCAGCGGAAGACGTGGAAGTCGTCTTCTTCGGGCACGGCTCCGGCCGTGTCGAACTCCTCGAACCCGGGAGCCCCGACTCACCCATCGCCCGCTTCCTCGAACGGCGAGGCCAGGGCCTGCACCATGTCTGCCTGCGTGTACCCGATCTGGATGAGACGCTCGCTCGACTGGCAGGATCCGGAGTCCACCCCATTCCACCCGGCGTTCGCTCCGGCGCGGGTCACCGCCCGGTGGCGTTTCTGCACCCGCGGGACTGCGGCGGCGTCCTCCTGGAACTCGTCGAAATCACCGACTGACCCGACGATGCCGAGGCCCATGCCCGGCTTACGATCCCGCTGAAGCTGTCAGTGCGTCCAGATTCAGTCTCTCCACGTACCAACGACCGGCCCGATCCGGAATCGTGATGATCGGTACCACGACCCCACCCTTACGAGTGCCCGACATGCGGGCCTCCCAGCGGACACGATCCGGCCCGAGCTGCGCCAGGTTCGCCTGTTGAAGCTCGTAACTCGAGTGCTTCAGAATGCCGGCGAGGAAGATCATCCGCTGCTCGATCTCCGTGACACCAAACCGCTCGACCGCCGGTCCCTTCTCGGTTCCGAATAGGTCGGACATCTGGCCGTAGTCTTCTGCGTTCGCACCGTCGAGAAAGCCCCTGACCGCCATCTCCGACGTCGGTGCTCCATACGAAGAGCCGGACTGGCTCGTGGTCCTGGCCGAGCAACCAGCCGCAACGGCGGCCACGAGGACGATCACACGCATTCGCGTCAACCGTCTGCGCTGCATATGCAAACCAATCAATGGGGCCTCTCCCTGTCCACGGTGACACACACCTGTCGCGCGTAATGTGAGCCCCGGAGTGGGGACGTCAAGACATCACCACCGCGGATGCGAACGAATCATTGGCCGGAGCGGTCCAGTCGACGAAACTCCAGGGCATCGCCACCCCCCGTGTCTGCCTCGATCACGTCCCCGTCATGGAATCGCCCCTCCAGGAAAGCCATGGCCAGCGGATCCGAAACCAGGTGCTGAATCGCCCTCTTGATCGGTCGCGCTCCGAAGGCGGGATCGTATCCAGCCTCCACGATCCGGCTACGAGCAGCGGCCGTGACTTCCAACTCTACGTGCCGGTCTCTCGCCAGTGCTGCGAGGCGGTCGAGCTGTATCCCCACCACCCGTTCCAGTTCCTCACGTCCCAGGGGCCGGAAGATGAGGATCTCGTCGATTCGATTGAGAAACTCAGGTCGGAACCCCTGAAATAGCGCCTCCCTCACCTTGCTCTCGACGATCGTCCAGTCATCTCCCTGGTGCTCGAGGATGTACGGGCTTCCCAGGTTGCTCGTCATGATGAGCACTGAATTGCGAAAGTCCACGGTGCGTCCCCGGCCATCCGTGAGTCGTCCGTCGTCCAGGATCTGCAGCAGAACGTTGAACACCTCCGGGTGCGCCTTCTCGATTTCGTCGAACAGTACCACGCTGTAGGGCCGGCGGCGGACCGCCTCCGTCAGTTGGCCACCCTCCTCATAGCCCACGTATCCGGGAGGAGCCCCGATCAGACGCGATACGGTGTGACGCTCCATGTACTCCGACATGTCGAGACGCACCATCGCATCCTCGTCGTCGAACAGGAACTCGGCCAGCGCCCGTGCGGTCTCCGTCTTGCCGACCCCGGTCGGTCCGAGGAAGATGAAGCTCCCCACCGGACGATCGGGATCCTGGAGCCCGGCCCGGCTCCTGCGCACGGCGTTGGCGACGGCAGTGATGGCCTCGTTCTGATTGACCACCCTCTTGTGAAGATGATCCTCGAGATGTGTCAGGCGATCCTGTTCCGCTTCCAGCATCCTGGAGACTGGAATGCCGGTCCACGAGGCCACGACCTCCGCGATGTCCTCCGGACCCACTTCCTCCTTCAGAAGGCTGCCCTCCGCTTGCATGCGCGTAAGTTCCGCCTCCGCCTCGGTCAACTCGCTTCGAAGGCGAGGAATCTCTCCATAGGAAATCTCCGCGGCCCTCTGAAGGTCGCCCGTCCGTGTCGCCTGCTCAGCTCCGACGGAAGCCTCCTCCAATTGCCTCTTCAGGTCCCTCACTCTCTCGATGGCGTCCTTCTCCAGGCCCCATCGCGCTTTCAGGCCGGCGAGCTGCTCTCTGATTTCGGCCAGCTCGGTCTCGAGATCGGCCAGGCGCTCGACACTGCGTGCGTCCACCTCATTTCGGAGGGCTTCACGCTCGATCTCCAACTGGATAGCCCGTCGCTCCAGCACGTCGATCTCCTCCGGCATCGAATCGATTTCGATCCGCAGGCGCGAAGCGGCTTCGTCCATCAGGTCTATGGCCTTGTCCGGGAGAAAGCGGTCGCCGATGTACCGGTCCGAGAGGCGGGTCGCCGCCACGATGGCCGGATCGGTGATCCGCACCCCGTGGTGGACTTCGTATTTTTCCTTCAGCCCCCGTAAAATGGCGATCGTCTCGACCGGCGCCGGTTCTCCGACGAAGACCGGCTGAAACCGGCGTTCGAGGGCGGGGTCCTTCTCGATGTGCTTGCGGTACTCGTCGAGCGTCGTGGCCCCCACCATCCGGAGCTCACCACGAGCCAGCGCCGGCTTCAGCATGTTACCCGCATCGACCGCGCCTTCCGCCGCGCCCGCGCCCACGATCGTGTGGAGCTCGTCGAGGAAGACGATGTACTTGCCCCTGGCTTCGGTCACTTCCTTGAGGGCCGACTTGAGGCGCTCCTCGAACTCGCCACGATACTTGGCTCCGGCCAACATGGCGGCGACATCAAGTTGGATGAGGCGCTTGTCACGCAAGCTCTCCGGCACGTCTCCCGCGACGATGCGCTGGGCAAGCCCCTCCGCGATCGCGGTCTTGCCCACGCCGGGCTCGCCGATCAGCACCGGGTTATTCTTCGTGCGACGCGAAAGCACCTGCATTACCCGGCGGATCTCCGAGTCTCGACCGATTACCGGGTCCAACTCTCCGGCCCGGGCGCGTTCCGTCAGATCCACGCCAAAACGTTCGAGGGCCCTGTACTTCCCCTCCGCCTCCTGGTCCGTGACCCGGTGCGGCCCACGAACCGCGGACAGGGCCTCCCGCAGCGCTTCCTTCGTGGCCCCCTCGTTCGCGAGTATCTGTCGCGTGCTGCTGGCGTGCTTGCTCGCGAGGGCGACCAGGATGTGCTCGGTGGACACGTACAGGTCGTCCATGCGACGCGCCTCGGCGTCCGCTTCGTCTACAACCCGTGTAAGCTCGCGGCTGGCGGCCGGAGCCGCGCCCGTCTGACGGGGCAGCCGTCCCATGCCTTCCTCGAGCGCCGATCGGATTCTCGCTGGCTCCGCACCTACCTTCCGCAGGATCGGTTCGACGATGCCGTCCTCCTCGGCGA
>Ga0255055_10002213_pt1 | contig 13866 bp, 11 predicted proteins | sample JV7_2_27_MG_FD_188633 | JGI IMG/M metagenome (GOLD analysis project Ga0255055, IMG submission 188633) | Seawater microbial communities from Jervis Inlet, British Columbia, Canada - JV7_2_27 | ecosystem: Environmental > Aquatic > Marine > Inlet | place: Canada: British Columbia | collected...
TAAGGCCAAGGAAATAAATATTTTGAACATATCTGGAATTAACTGTCTAAAAGTGTTAAAAGCGAAAAAAGAAAAATTCTTACCAATTGAAATTGAAAAATTAATTGTAAAACCATTGTTTGAGATAAATATTGAGAGAGACCGGTCTCCAAGACAAGAAATTCAAAAATTAATGGAAGAAAATATTCTAAAGAATCAAGAGAAATTAATTCAGATCATCTCAAATAATTTAAACTGGTTATTAGATCCAGTTCGGAAAAAAGACTTGAAAGAATATATGATAACAAAAGAAACTAAGATGCATAATAGAGAATATAATAATATTATCAGAGAAATATCGAAACAATTCATAAATTCTGAAGTTTTCGACAATAATGAAGTAATTCAGAACCTAATTGAGCTGTGTTCGGAATATAGTTATGGAGGTCCCATGATCTATAATATAAAATACCGGACTAATCAATCAATTAGAGATTTAAGTGATCATTTAAGCAAGTACTTCAATTCTTTCTTAAGGGTAGATTTACCTCAAATTTCGGGATATTTATCTTCACATCCTAAAATTTTTCCCGCTCATTGTATGATTGAGTATGGTTTTGAGTGCCACATTTATTACATAGAAAATATGCTTCCTCTTAGTAATAATTTTTATATCGCTTTTCATTTTTTAGAAAAAGAATTTCCAAATGACTGGGATGATCTCTCGGAGAATATAAAGGCAGGATTAAAAGATATAATCTCTGAGATGAAAAAGCACTTCAAGTTAGATTTAATTGAAATTACCGAAATTCCTGAAGATTTTTCTAACCAGTTGAGAAAGGATTTATATAATGATGAAAATAAAGGAGTAAGAGCAATTGAACCAAATCTTAAAAGGGTATCCAAAATTAAGAAGTTACTAAATACCAAAGAATGTGAATATTTAGATTTCAAACGTGAAATGTATAAAATTCAAGACGAGGATCCTACAGAAAAAGACCTAGGAAAAGTTGAGCTTTTAAAAGATATTTTATCACTGACAAATGTTAAAAGAACAGATCAGATTATTAAAGATTCATATTTAATATTCGGACTTGACGAAAAAGATGAAAAATTTAATGGAGTCCACAAAAATATTGAGTTTCGTGATGATCAGAGTATATTTAACTTAATTAAAGAATACATTACTCCCTCATTAACAATTGAAATTAATGAATTTTTTCTAAAAGGTAATTTGGATGATTTAGAAATCTCGTTGAATTTAAAACAAGGATTTCACAGAGTTCTAATAATTCATATCATCAAAGATCTAGGAGTTGTATACGAAATTAAGAAATTTATAGGAAAAAAAATTAAAAAAAAAGGATATGGGAAGAAGACAACCTTCCTCAATATGGGGGATTCTTTTACGAGAGACGGTTCATACATTAGAAGAATAACTGAAATCGATAGAGAAAAAATTAGAAGAATAGGACATTATTCTGACGAAAACGGTGATGTTTGGGAAGAATTTGAAGAATTAGATGGAAACTACTCTAAATTGAATTATGAGACACTACATTATTATTTAAATAAATTAAAGAGTGATGAAATTGCACCGAGTCTGATTATGGAAGCCATTAGCTCAATTGATGGAGAATTAGAAAAGTTAAAGATAATAGACACTATATCTAGTGAAGATAAGGAATTAATACAAGAAATTGTTCGAACCATACGAGATTTCATAATAGACAAAGATGATGAGATTATTAAATGGGGTATAGACGCTCTTCTCCCATTAAGATGTCATTCTGAAACATTGTTGATTTTAAAAACAGAATTTTTGCAATTTCTAATTAACTTATATGAAAAAGAAAAACAGTATGGTGATCTAGTAATATTTTTGGATGAATTTGGATTTTTTAATGGAAAATTAGAAAAAATTTTTAATAAAGCATTTGAAGTTAAAGATATCAACAAGATATCAAGTTTTTTAACACGAATTAATTTCGTAAATCATAGAAACGAAAAAATTCCAATAATGGAAATGGTGAATAAAAGTCTAAAACAGCTGAAATCAAATGAACAAGAGTTAAAGAAATTACTCCTTAGTTTGAATAAAAAAGTTAGCCAATTTTAATTAAAAGGCTTCGGATTTTAACGCACGATCAATACATTTTTTTGATTATATGATTAAGCCAAAAAGATATTAAAAAAAATACAAGAAGAAAATTTCTCAAAGATGTTTAAAATTTATTTTAGGAATAATGGTGAACAAAAAGAGATAATTCTACCAGAAGCTAATCTTTTTAGCGAATTAATACAAGAATTTAATTTCCCGTTTGATATTGAAATAGTGCTATGTTTATCTGGAAATTTAGGAGATGAAATTTTTCTTGATCCAAGGTTAGAAAGTAAAATGGAAAATGAAGATAAAGATAGATTAAACAAAATTGTAGCGGGTAAGACATTTCATGACCTAAATCTTTGCTATGTGTGCATTTTTAATAATAATACATACACTATTAAGTCTTTATTACATGAACTAAACCATTTTAATGATTTATTTAAATGCTCAACTGATTATAAAACTCCCGTTGAAGGTGGAGGAGTATACATCGAAACGAGTGGATATATTAATAATTTAATCTGCACTCACTTGAATGATTTTTACGCAGAATATAATTCAATAACAAGATTGATTGATTTAAAATATGAAGATAAAACAAGAAGGATTGACCTTCCATCAATTATCGATATAAGTTTAAGCTATTTAAAAAATAATGAAAAGCATATAAAAACAATGATTATAAAAGCAAAAGAAAGTGAAATTTCTGATTTTGAGAAAAATTTAACAATAATATATTCAATAAATCACACTATAATAAAGCAATTTCTTTATTTTCTTGCTAGTTATCGGGCTTTTCATGAAAAAGGTTTTAGTAACCAACTATATGAGGATCATTATAATGATTTCATTTCAAAAGAAATTAGACCAATATTAGCTGAATTACTTAATAATATAAAATTAAAAGTCTTAAATGCTAATTTAACTCTGTATGATGAATTAAAAGATTATTTGAATGAAAAAATTTCTAGTTTTTATAAAGACAATGTAAATGAGTACATCTCAGAATTACTCAAAGAGAAACCTATGTACCCCCCTTTGTATAATTTACAATATCTAATGAGTACTATTAATATGGGATGGATAAACCAAATGCAAACTATACTTGATGCTGTAAGATTTAGTTTGATGAGTCAACTTCAAGCTATGATGGAACCGATATCTCGCATTACCAATTTTTTTAATATAATTCCTCTTTTTAAGTTAGATAATCAAGAAGAGAATAAAGATGATTTAGAATAAATTTAATCCAAGGTTTATTTAAATGAATGAAAGAAGAAAATACTATACGGAGAGGATGGGATTACCTAAAGAACCTTTAAGGTTAAAAGATCTTCAACTTCTAATTAAGATTATGTTTGAGGAATATAATGGTAAATATTATTTCCAAGGAGCTTTTGGATATGATTGCGTAGATTCAGGATATGTTCCGGGAGAAAGAGGTATAAATCTAGAGGATCATTTAAACAAAACTTTTCTTGGTAGAGAAATATATCCAATTGAGAATAATTATAATAGTTTTAGTGCAGAAACATGTTTTGATTTGATTGAATATTTTTTTGATAATATAGGAGTACCAACTAGTCAATACTATCATGCATGGAATAACTGTGGAGTTCATGTATATACTGCTGATTATGAGAAAGGAAAGAAAGAGTTTAGGGAAGAATTCAATCCATATTTAAATAGATGCGGTAAAGGTTTTGAATTAATGCCAAATGGAGAAGTATATAATAAAACTCCAGAAACATTATCTACAATAATAGCTGATCCTCCTATCTCAGGGGATAAAGAAAATATTGACGATAAAGTTCGAAGAGCTATATCTAAATTTTTGCATCATTCATCAAATATAGATGAAAAAAAAGAATCTATCAGAATTTTAGCAGATGTTTTAGAATTTGTAAGGGTAGATATTAAGGAACATATGTTTAGAACTGATGAAAATAGATTATTTGAAATAGCCAATCAATTTGGTGTTAGACATCATAATCCTGAGCAAAAAACGGATTTTGATAAAGAAATTTGGTTAGAATGGATATTTCATTCATTTCTTAATTCTATAAATACAATTGTCAAAATCAAGAATTCTCAAATATAATATAAATGCGATGGCGGGCCATATATTAGAGTTAACGATATCACGGTGGGAGGTTTAAATTAAATGTCTGAGGATATAGACATATTTGAGCTTGCTAAATTTGCTATTAAAATTGCAGAAAAAAATTATTCAAATTATAAATGTGCTGAAGTTTTTATTGGAAAAAATGAATATCTGAATATCGAAGTAGAGGAAAATTCGGTAAAATATAGCGAAATTGGGAGAAATCATGGAATTTCAATCAGAGTATATCGAAAAAATGGGTCCATTGGGTTCGCATTTACAAACATATTAAAAAAAAATGTTGTAGAAAAAATTGTTAAAAATGCCATCAAAATGATGCGTGTTGGAACTCCGGATCCAGATTTTAAAAATTTGCCTGAAAAATTAAACCCTTACCCAGTGGTTGAAGGGTTGTACGACAGAAGCATAAAGAACTTATCAATCGAAGATGCAATAGAATATGTTAAAGATTTGATTAAAACTTGTACCAAAGATGACCAAGCAATATCGCAATCTGGGGATTTTACAGCTAATAGTAATCTTTCTTATGTTTTCAACTCGAACGGCGTTGAAGTAAGTGGAGAGGAAACTTATTTCAATATATCGTCAAACATGATAGTGAAAGATACGATTAATGGAGAAGTTTCAAATGGATACGAATCTCAAATGAGAAGAAAGCTATTTGATATTGATGGGACAAAAACTGCAGAGGAAGCGCTAAAAAATGCTAAGAGAAATCTACATAGAAAAAAGATCAAAACAAAAAAAATGCAAGTGATCCTTTCTCCTAAGGGGACAATAAATTTAATATTAAATCCAATCGCATCTGCGATTAATGCAGAAACGTACCAATATAAACGAAGTTTTTTAGTTGGTAAAAGAGGCAAAAATATCGGTTCAGATTTGATAAATATAGATGATAACGCCTTAATTAATGGTAGAGTTGGTTCTAATTTTTTTGATGGCGAAGGTTTTCCTTGTAGAAATAAAAAAATTATCGAACATGGGCAATTTCTGCAATCAGGATTGTTGCACAACAGTTATACCGCCGGAAAGGAGGGAGTCGAAAGCACTGGAAATGCTTCGAGAAGATCATTTAGCTCCATTCCTTCAATAGGAATATCGAATTTAATTTTTCAACCTGGAACAGCTCATAAAGATGAATTAATACAAAATGTAAAAGAAGGTATTTTGTTAAACTCAACCGCAGATTCTCCAAATATTGCAACTGGTGATTTTTCAGGTTTGATTTCACAAGGCAATTTGATACAAAACGGTGAAATTAAACATGGTTTAAATGAAACTATGTTCGGTATAAACCTATTAGATTTATTTGAAAATATCACTTCTATATCAAAGGAATATAAAATTTACGGGCCTTACTCCGCACCCTATGTAAAAATTGATAATGTTCAAATAATAGGAGCCCAGAGTTAGGAAGTAATATTTAATCTTATATATACCACATCATAAAAGCTTCTTACACCTATAGAAGGGATTTCCCAAAGTTCTGCGATTATTGATTGGTTATTCCCTGACTGCGAAAAAGAAACATTAAATGCACTTGAAATCCATTCTGCTTTATGTGGTAAAGTAATTGTCGACGAATTTACAAATGAGGTTGCGTTTAAAGAAGGTGATGGCCCTAGTACAGTTTCGTTATCTCCCTTCAAAATTTCTATATGGAATGAAAAATCCCGATTTAAATAATTTCCAACAGAAATATAAAAAGTAATATTTGCGTCAACTGCAGCTTCTGTAGGGTAATTTTCTGCTTTTTTTTCAGAATTCAAAATACCAAGATACCAATAACCCGGTCTCGGAGTTAAAAAAGCGTAAATTATGAACCCAGATATAATGATTATACCAATAATTAAGAGAATTTTTAGGATTTTATCAAATTCTTTATAATTTTTTTTTACACTATTAAGATTTTTTGTATTATCCATTTTTGACATTATCTTTGAACCAAGCTATAGTTTTCGATAACCCCTCTTTTAAAGGAGTCGTGGGTTGCCAATTTAAGATTCTGTTTGCTTTTTTTAAATCAGCACATCTTCTTGTTGGATCGTCAATAGGTAGAGGTTTAAAAGTAATTCTTGATTCTGAATCGGATAAGTCTTTGATAATTTTAGCCAATTCTAAGATAGTATATTCTTTATTATTTCCTAAATTAATAACCTCTCCAATCGCTTCGTCTTTATGAACAATTTTTAAAAGACCCTCAATTTCATCAACTACATAAATAAATGATCTTGTTTGTGACCCATCGCCAAAAATAGTTATCTCTTCGTTTTTTAACGCTTGATGGATAAAGTTAGGGATAACTCTACCAAATTCCGGACCGAATCGAATCCTGGGACCAGAAGTATTAAAAATTCGAACAATTTTTGTTTTAATTCCATGTTGGAGTTCGTAAGCTTTAACGAAAGCTTCTCCTGCTCTCTTAGATTCATCGTAGCAACTTCTGGGACCTACAGGGTTAACATGTCCAAAATATTCTTCAGATGTTGGGATAACATCATCGGGAGGGTTTCCATAAACCTCAGAGGTGCTCGTATAAAAGAATATAGCATTGTGAGCTTTTGCAATTCCCAGAGCATTCATCGTCCCTAAAGTATTACTTTTTAATATGGGTATTGGAAATTTGCTAAACTCAAACGGAGAGGCTCTACTTGCCATATGCATTACGATGTCGATTCTTTTAATATCGCCGATACATATTCCATCTGGATGATGTGTGAACCCAAAAAATACTGGTTTAGAAATATCGTGATTTAAAAAGCGAAAGTTATCCTTATCCATTAAATGTGAGATATTTTCAAATCTTCCTGAAGAAAGATTATCTAAACAAATGCAATACGCTCCCTGTTTTACTAGTACATCACAAACCCATGAACCTAGGAAGCCAGCTCCTCCTGTAACTAAAATTATTTTACCATGAAAAGAAATTCCCTCATCTTTTAAACGCTTAATGATTTCGTTGAGGTCATCGTTTAAATCGTATTTCAAGTTAAATTACCTATATTTTTTAGAATATTATTTTTGATAAGCGTTTTATTTTTTAAAAAGATATAGATTCTTTAATCCTTATGTTCGAATATAAGCAATTAACAGAATTAACGTGTTTTCTGACCACAATATTGACAATACTTAAGCTCTAAAGGATAAAACTTGTCGCAACTAGTGCATTTTTTTAAAGAATTCTTGATAATCTCTCTTCCAAGTGTCTCAAAAACATTTTCGACATTTTCTCCCGTCTTTGACGACACACCATGGATATCTCCTTGAAATTTGTATTTGTCAAATAACACTTTAGCGTCATCATGGTGTACTTCTCTCTGGTTTTCTAAGTCAATTTTTGCCTCAATTAATAGCTTAGTTTTGGGATAATTTGGAACAGAACTAATAGTTTTTACCCAGTCATGAAGATCTTCTAGAGAATCTTTATTTGTTATATCATAAAGCATTAAGGCGCCAGAAGCTCCCGATACATATGAGGGAAGTAGAAGTCGAAATTTTTTCTCTCCAGCGAAATCCCAAATATTTAGGAGAATCTCAGTATCATCAACAACTACCTTCTTTGTTTCAAAATCTACTCCAATCGTTGATAAAGTTGATTTATCAAATTTGCCTGTTGCATATCGCCTTATGAGAGATGTTTTTCCGACATTTTTAGCACCCGCAACGATTACTTTAAATTTGATTATAATAAATCACATCAAGTTTTTTTAATGACATTCTAATTATATTACTACTAAAATAAAATATTAATCTTTAATCATAAAAATTTTGTTATTAATATTAACTAAATGTTTTTAGGTTAATTTTGTCATTTTTTACAGAAGGAAAATCCTCTTAGTTGTAGATTAAATATTATAAATATTTTAATGGAAAAAAAAATTCTGTAAAATCATGAAAAATGTTTCAGATAAGAAGTTTTTTGGAACTTTGTCACAGAAAGAACTACTGAAATTATACGCAAAGCATGTGAATTCACCAAAAGTTCGCTTTTTTAAAGGAGCAGGTATTGGAGTTATCCCTGGTAAGAGGCGGGGAGTTAAGATTAATATGTTGGAAGGATCTAAACCCACCGATCCACCAATGGAACTTTACAATTGCCACACATGCGGAGGTGTTTATAATTTAGGTCATGGTAACCGAAAAATTGTGCAAACCCTTAAGGATGCTTTAGATAGCGGATTAGATATAGGTGATCACTTACAGTTATCAGAATGGAGAGCTATATTAGGAGAAAAATTAGCAGAGCTTATGCCACCAGGAATTACTAAGACTACGTTTGGAGTTAGTGGCGGTGAAGCAGTTGATACTGCTATTAAATTTTCAAGAGCGTATACGAAACGGAAAAAATGTATCTCAGCAATTGGAGGGTATCATGGTCATACCGGTTTTGCCTTAGCAACTGGAGATACTGACTTTAAAGAAAATTTCCTTTGGAATCTTCCTGATTTTAAGCAAATTCCTTTTGGTGATGGTGATGCCTTGAAAAAAACCATATCGGACGATGTTGCGTGCGTTATTCTGGAAACAATTCCAGCAACGGGGGGAGTGTTAATCGCTCAAGAGGGATATTTTTCAGAAGTTCGAGAATTATGCAATGATCATGGAGCTATGATGATAATTGATGAAGTTCAAGTAGGCCTTGGACGTACTGGTCATTTTTGGGCTATATACGGGGGACTTTATGAAAAAGAAAAAGTTATCCCTGATTTTATGGTTTTAGGAAAAGGTATGAGTGGGGGAATTTATCCAATTTCTACTTGCAGTTATAAACCATTTATTGAGAAAGCAGTTTTTAAAGACGACCCATTCATTCATATTTCTACAACAGGTGGTTCCGATTTAGGTTGTGTGGTTGCTTGTGAGATGTTAGATATACAATCTGACCCTGAGTTTTTAAACCATGTAAAAGAAATGGGAAAATTATTTCGTAGTGGTCTAGAAGAAATTGCTGATGATAATTCTGAACTAATAAAAGAAGTAAGAGGGAGAGGCCTAATGTGGGGTATGGAGTTTACTGACGAATCATTCGGGCAATTAGCTATGCTTTCTATAATAAAAGAAGGCGTTCTACAAAATTATTGCGGAAACAAAAAGGATACGCTCATAATGATGCCACCATTAATCGTAAAAGAGGAAGAAATAGAAGAGATCATAAAAAAAATAGGTGAAGGTGTTAAAAAGATTAAACACTTAGCTTAAATATTAACTACAACACATTTTAGGAGCCATTTTGGTATTTAAATCTACTTAGCTTATAAATCTCTTGAGCAATCTTCTTTCCTACATTTTCAACTTTCATTAAATCCCCAATATCTGCGTTAAAAATCTCTTGGAGCGATTTTAATTCTCTAAGCAAGTTTTTAGCTCTAAGAGCGTTTATACCGGGAATACCGGCAACGATGTATTCTAATAAACTCGTTATTTCTATTGGTTTTTTGTCAAACCTTAACTTTACTTCCATTTTAGAGTCTGATTGTTCTTTTTTAGCAAGCTGATAAATAAACATCGCAGAGTCAGATGGATCGTTTGTTTTATATATAGTAATTCCTAAATTCAAAATTATTGATGTAATTGCACCATAGAGCGCGTTTTGGTTAATATTTGAGTTTATAAAAGGGTCTCCTTCTAATAATAATATGGGTCTAACAAAATTGTTTTTTAACTCAATTAGTTCGTTAAATAATCTCCCATCCTTGATGGAATCGTTAAAATCTTGTGCTGATTTTCTTTCAATCCCAACTCTTTCTGAGAGTATATAGTCTGCAACCGGTAATTGCTTTAGTTCTAAACTGACTCCCATAAGGGATAATGCTCTAACAACAGCAGAGGCTGTCTCTCTATTATCACAGATTATTGTGTAATCCTGAGCGCCCTCAATCTTCTGGATAGCCGATATATCTGATGTATTTTTAAAATTACTAGAATTCTTGCTGTCTCCGTCTTCTTTTATAAAATTTAAAAGGTTTGATTGCCCTGCTTTTAAACTTGAATCGTTATCTTTCATGTTTTTTAAGCTTTGATTCATAACCCGTTCCTTAGCCTTTTCAGCCCAAAAATATCCTTCATCACGAGTACCTTCAGCCATTAATAAGAAAACCTTTCCATCCTTTTTTCTCCCAGTCCTTCCACGACGTTGAATAGAACGTACAGCACTTGGTACTATGTCATAAAATATTACTAAATCACATTCCGCTATATCTAAACCTTCTTCTCCAACACTTGTAGCAACTAATGTGTTATAAATTCCTTCTTTGAAGTCTTCAAGTAGTTGTATTTGTTTTTTTTGAGTTAGACCTTTATCTAGAGATTTACTAGCCTGTCCTACGAATTTATGAGCCCTTATAACCTCGTCTCTTTCAATAAATTTGACTATATTGTTGACTGAGTCTCTAAAATGACAAAATACTAATATTCTCGAGTCTTCATTTTCAGTGATCTGATTGTGTAAAATTCCCGCAAGTCTTTCTAGTTTGGGATGAATAATACCTTTTTGTTTGATAGTTTCAATTAACCTAAGAGCGCGCTTTATGTCAGAATCTCCAAAAAGTTCTTTTAGTGATTTATTTGCTGTGTTTTGTTTTATCTTTTTAATGTTTTTTCTCATGTAATCATCTAATGCGCTTACTCCTTGAGTCTCAATAAGCTCATCCATATGTGATAATCTTATCGCATTTGCTATAGATTTTTTCGCACTAAATAATCGAAACTTCTCCTCATCTGTTCTTGCAGATGAAATTCTTCCATTAATTACTTTATCTAACGCAAGTAAATCTTTTCTAGTAACCTTAGTGATATCTGACGAATTTAGTAATTCTTGTTGTTTTAACCATTTATAAATTGTTCTTAATTTCTCTGTTATTATTATTTTGATGTCCATAAATTCACTTGGAAGCTTAACCTTTATCCATTCTTTATCGACCTTATAAATGTAAGGTTTCACATCTGAATCTTGTTCTGTTCTAATTTCAACACGGTCAATGAATAAATTCTTTTTTATTTCGTTAATCTTCTCTTCCGTAGATCCTGGACTTGCGGTAAGCCCTAAAATTTGATAATTCTTAGCGTTTTCAACATACTTCTTAGCAATAAAACAATACGCGTAATCTCCTACACTCCGATGGCATTCATCAAAAATAATTAATGATACATTCTCTAACGAGTATTGATTGGATATAATATCATTTTGAAGTACCTGTGGTGTCATAAAAGCAATCTCCAAATCCTTCCATATCTCTCTCCTTTTTTCTGGAGATGTGGTTCCAGTAATTACTTTTAAGTTATCCTCAGGAATAACCGTTAAATCTAAAAAAGATTTATAATGTTGATTTACAAGTGGCTTGGTTGGAGCTAAGAAGATAATTTTAGAATTAGATGTTTCTGATAATCTGTGTATAGCTAACATCAAAGCAATTATTGTTTTTCCTAATCCCGTTGGAATGACAACTAAGCAGTTTGTATTAAGGCAATTTATAAAAATATTTTCTTGGTATGCTCTCCTGAGAACAAAGTTTTCCTTTAAAAGCGGGTGGGATATAAAGTCTTCTTTATTTGATACTCAAATCACCAGTAAATATCATAACGAAACTCTTTCAAATAGATATAGCTTAGAAATTTATTAAAGTTACAGAGTCTATAGAATCTCTTAAATTATATTAATACCTTTTTAATAATTAATCTATAATATTTATACACAATAGGCTGCGCGAGTGGTTTAGACGTATAACGACACTTTCTAATGCTTTATTTTGGAAAGCGTTAAACGCTCACACCGTGTAAATTTTCGCTAATTCATGGCGTCAATCTCGACGGTCGGGGGTTCAAAAGTCTGAAAAATTCTTTTAAACTGAAAAATTCCCCCCTTGCGCACTCTTACTAACCACGTAACAACGATCGTTCTAATTGATATCGGAAGAAAACCAAAAAAGTTTTATTTTAAACTACATTTTAAAAGACAGTTACTAATTCTTAGGTTTATGCTATGTCTTCTTTTTTAGAATCTCGTGAATTGAGGAAGTTATATAAAGAAGTTCGAAAAAAAATTAAGGTTGGTTCAATATTTCTTACAAGATATGAAAAAGCCCGAATTACTGGTGCTAGGGCTTTACAAATCTCGTTCGGGGCTCCTATCCTAATAAACAAGCCCAAAAATGTCATAGATCCAATTAAAATCGCACTATTAGAATTAAAATCAAAAATCTTACCTTTAACTATAAGGCGTCAATATCCAAGCGGAGAATACCAAGATATTTTCATTAATAAGTTGATTCTTAAGAAAGATTAAGGGTTACGTTCTATTGAAGCCTATATTTTCCCCTCTCTGTTAAAATGTACACATTTTTCCCTCCAACCAGTTCAACTTCTAAATAACCTTTGGACACTAAAGTATCTAAAATTTTTTCCAAATCTGCTTTATTAAATGGTTCAATACCTAAAGGAAGTCTACTCTGATTAGCAATAATCGCGATTCGCGTTAAGAACATTCTTTTACTAGTAAATGATTCAAGCACTGTAAGTTCATCATTTGTAAGGCGCTCAAACTGATCGTGTTCTATATATCGATCCTTAAGGGCGTTTGCTAAGTTTTGTGCCGCAGGACTTATTTCTTGTTTCTTTACTTCAACATGTTTTAATTGAACGAGGTCTTTTGCAACTGGAGTTTTCTTAGACTGAGCCATTTGTTCTATGTAACCTCGAATTTTTTCTTTATCATCTGAGTCTTTTTTCTTCTTATCGCTTTCGTTTTCATTTTCCATAATAATACGATAAGGAATTTAATTATAAAAATTTATATTTAATTGATGAAAGAAGTTGTCAAGCTAAAGAATGGAGAAAAAATTCTCATCAGACATGTCATTGAATCTGATATTGATGGCATTTGGAATAATTTTAATGAAGTTGTTGATGAAAAAATCTATCTTCCGGTGTTATTTCCTGTTAGATCAAAATTCGAAAAACAATCATGGTTTCATAATATTCAAAAAGAAAGAGAACTATGTATCGTAGCAATTCATCCAACAATGGTAAGTCCGTACAATATTTTAGGCCAATGTGAAATCTCGAACCTCGAATGGGATGCTGCTACTCATGTTGGTAGCTTAGGCATAATTGTTCAGAGAAACTTCCGAGATTTAGGCATAGGCTTTAATTTACTCGATAAAGCTATTCGCGAATCAAAAAGATTAAATAAGGAAAAAATAATTCTAAGCAGTTTTTTAGATAATGAGAGAGCTCTCTTTCTTTACAAAAAAATTGGCTTTAAAACGACTGGAATAAGGAAAAAGCAATTTTACATGGATTCGGTTTACTATGATGAAGTTTTGATGGAACTTTGGATAGATGATTATCTAAATAAAAATCCTTAATGATTAAAATCGATCAGAAAATTCGTGGTTTTCCATTATTTCCTTTAATTAAGATATTCTGTATACACAAATGGTTTTTTGAAGTCTCAAAAGTAAATATTTTGTTTACACAAATTAATGTAAAAAAATAAAAAAGAAATCAATATGGGCATTTATTTAGTCCGATCTTATAGATAAAAAATTAATTTGTCGAAAGAAACACTCTAAGATATCTCATTTTTTTTGTAATAAAAAAAATTTATATATACGAAATTTATTATTATGATAATTTGAATTTGTTATAATTTATC
>Ga0255055_10002214_pt1 | contig 13862 bp, 13 predicted proteins | sample JV7_2_27_MG_FD_188633 | JGI IMG/M metagenome (GOLD analysis project Ga0255055, IMG submission 188633) | Seawater microbial communities from Jervis Inlet, British Columbia, Canada - JV7_2_27 | ecosystem: Environmental > Aquatic > Marine > Inlet | place: Canada: British Columbia | collected...
TTGGGTCTACTTTTAATCAGTCTAGCAAGCTTAAATGTCCATGTGTTTTCACTGACCATACTGAATGCATTACTTGTTTTTTTAGTTATCGATTGCCGCCTGGGGTTTAAAACGATCCTCCGGGAAATCCGCTATTTTCTATTTTTGATGCTGATCATTCTCCTGGCACACGCAATATCGGCAAAAGGTACGATTGTATACCGGTTTAATTTTTTATCTGTCTCAATACACGGCCTTTATGACGGCGCACTTATCTGTTGGCGATTGTTTTTAGTTGTGCTGGTAGGTCTGCTGTTTGTTTCAACCACAAGACCTTCACAGATCAAGGTTGCCGTGGAGTGGTTTTTAAAGCCCGTGCCATTTATTTCCGGCAGGCGCGTGGCAACGATGCTCAGTTTGGTGATGCGATTTATTCCTGTGATTCTAAATCAGGCCAAGGAAACCGCAGAGGCCCAAAAAGCACGCTGTGTGGAAAATAGAAAAAATCCGATATATCGTTTCAAAAAAATTGGATTCCCATTGTTACGCCGTACTTTTGAAACTGCCGAGGAACTGGCGGTTGCCATGGAAGCCCGATGTTATTCTGAAAACCGCACCGAACCCGAATTCGCAGCCCGCTTACGCGATTGGATGGTACTGCTGGTTAGTGTTTGTTTGTTTTTATTGGGTAGAATTTATTAGCTGACGTAACAGCAAGATAGGTAAATTGGTGAGAATCCTAATTGTCGGTTTATACCGGACCTTATCTGGCATAGCGAATACAATCATTTTTGCATTTTTTATTGACAAGCTATGCATTTATGGTTACATGTCTTCACTTTTGGAGAAAAGGGCCGTTAACTCAGTTAGGTAGAGTATCTGCCTTTTAAGCAGAGAGTCGCTGGTTCGATTCCAGCACGGCCCACCAACAACTGTTAGGCATAGCGCATTCGCCAAACGCAGAGGGCATATCCTTACCGCGGATATGACGCTTTGCGATCGGCTCTATGCGCTTATCGAACATCTTCTGTGTCCCCATCGTCTAGCCTGGTCCAGGACACCGGCCTTTCACGCCGGCAACAGCGGTTCAAATCCGCTTGGGGACGCCATTGAAATTAATTGGCCGTCAGGAATACTACCTGACGGTTTTTTTGTTGCCGGCGTGAAAGGCCGGTGTCCTGGACATCCCGCATAGCATGCGGGACAACAGCGGCTTGTGCGCCTCTGGCGCGTTCAAATCCGCTTGGGGACGCCAATTTTTTGTTGTAAAAGGGATATCAGTTGAATACGGGTATTCCTTTTCATTTTAGAGATATTCGGAGCTTTCGTGAGGGTCCGTAGACCGTTGCATAAAAAATTGTGTTGCGCTACAATTGACGCCGTGATCTTGTTGGGGTGCAATCCGCCTTTCCAATACGGATTGACCTTTCAACTGATGAGAAGCGGGAAATTGTTTGATCCATGAATGAAAAAAAATCTTCAGAATCGACTAACATCCTAATAATGGGGCTGGGGGGCGTTGGCTATTACCTGGCCAAACGCCTGGCGCACGAAGGTTATGCAATCACGGCCATTGAATCGGATAGTGAATTGATTCGCCAAGCCGATGGGATTCTGGATGCCCGTCTGATTCAGGGCAATGCCATGAGCATCGACTGCTGGCGGGAAGCCGATAGCGAAAAGATGGATTGCCTTATCGCGGTCACCAACAATGATGCCGTGAATATGATGGCCTGCTTGATTGCCGACCGCTTGGGCATTCCCCGCAAAATAGCCCGGGTGCGCTCCATGGAGTTCGGAGGGAAAGATTCCATCCTGAACACCAGTGATCTTAAAATCGATCTGATCATTCACCCGGAGGAGCTGGCTGCCCAGGAAATTTTCAGGCTGATTAAACTCAGGGCCGGAAACGACATCATCGATGTCGCCGATGGGCATATACAGGTCATGGCCACCCGCATTCATGAGAAATCGCCTCTGGCATACAGGAAATTGACAGATATCGCTAAAGAGTACCGTCAATTTCCGTTCCGGGCGGTTGCAATTGCGCGGGGTATTTCCACCCTGATCCCCGGCGGTGAGGATGAGCTGATGCCGCAGGATCATGCTTTTTTTATGGCCAGCAACGAAAATCTTCCTCACCTGATGGGTATGACCGGTGTCGAGCAACAGAAGCGCCACCGAGTGATGATTCTGGGCGGCGGCCTGGTGGGACGACGCCTGGCTGATCTGCTTGGAAAAACGGTCGTGGTCAGACTGATTGAGAAATATGAACGCTGTGCCCAGGAACTTTCCTCGGAGCTGTTGCATACCGAAGTGTTGCTGGGTGACGGATCGGATTCAGATGTGCTGATTTCAGCGGGACTATTGGAAATGGACACTTTTATTACCACCACCGGTGAAAACGAAACCAATATTATGAGCTGCGTCCTGGCAAAACACCTGATGAATACACATAACGGCCGCTCGCCCGGCAAGCAGAGAAAATGTATAGCGATGGTTAACAAGGAAGATTATCTGGTGCTGGCCGCCACCATGGGATCGGATATCGCTCTGAATAAAAAAATACTGGCCGGCAACGAGATCCTAAAATTCATTCGCAGGGGCGAGCTGCTTTCCGTGGCGCATCTGCATGGCATTGATGCCGAAGTGGTTGAAATCGTTGCCGCTCCAAACTCGCCGATTACCCGCAAACCCCTTTCCAAAATGGATCCCGCCTACTACGGAAAGATTATGATCGGGGCTATCCATCGAAACGGCGCGTGGCAAGTGGCGGTCGGGGACACCCACATACAAAGTAATGAGCGGGTGATCGTGATCTGCCTGTCACAGCATTTGAAGGACGTCCAGAACATATTCCTCGCCTAATTTCCCTTCATAAACGGCGTCTTTGGCTCCCAGGCGTCGTTATCGGTCGACATAAATCCTCGACATACTCAAAAGTATGCCTGCGGTTTATAGTGATTGTCAAAAAAACGTTCCGTTATTCAAACGTTTTTTTCTACAACCACTTATACCATCCGGAACATTATTATGGAATGCGGTATAAATCTACCTCTATCCTTGCCTGTAACCAAAGGGATTAGTTTTTTCCGGAATATTACACAAAAAGCTACATCAAAAATAGTAGATTATGTTCAATGGCAAGGCGTCGATTCGGTTTAAAAGCGGAGCGTACACGTTAGTACGTGAGCATTGTAAACCGAATCGCAACGCAGCCATTGAACGTTAGATGCATTTTTGATGTAGCTTTTAGCGTTTCCAGAAGGACGGATAAAATATAACCAGTGCCGAAAACATCTCCAGTCGTCCTACCAGCATGTTCCAGGACAAAAACCATTTGCCTGCATCCGAAATATGGGCGTAATTTTCGGACGGGCCCACTGCACCGAATCCCGGACCGATGTTCATCAGCGTGGCGATCACCGAACTCATGGCAGTGACATAGTCCATTTGATCCGCCAGCACCATGAAACACCCTCCGCCTAGCACCAGAAAAATGTTGACGATAAAATAACAAACGGCCAGATCGATGATTTGAGGGTCGACCGGACGCTGATTCAAACGGACCGATACCACCGCCATCGGTTTAAAGAAAATGCGCTTTATGGCCGCGACCCCGTATTTGCATATCAGGACATAATGAACGACTTTAATTCCACTGGTGGTCGATCCGGCGCAGGCGCCGATAAAACATACCGCATAGAGGAACATCTGCGTTGCCTGGGGCCATTTCTCATAGTCGGCCGTGGTAAATCCGGTGGTTGTCAAGAGAGAGGTTACCTGGAAGGTGGCGTACCGGATCGCATCGATCAGGCTGCTGTAGGTATTTTCCTGCCACAGGATCCATGACACTACGCCGCAAAAAAAGAGCATGAACCCCACATACCAGCGGAATTCGGTATTGATTTTGATGATATGCCAGTTGCCCTGCAGCATGTGGTAAAAGAGCATGAACGTCATGCCGCCCAGGAACATGAAGAGTATGATCACCCAGTCATAGAAGGCATTGTTGTAATGCCCGATGCTGGCGTTCCACGGCGAATAGCCGGATGTTGACACCGTTCCGAACGAATGACACAACGAATCGAAAAGCGACATGCCGCCCAGGCACAACAACAGGGTTTCCAACAGGTTCAGGCCCATATAGATGCCCCAGAGCCAGATCATCGTATCCCGGTTGCGGGGTATGAATTTTTCCTTGGTAATGACTTGGCCGGGGCTCGACTCGGCCCGGAAAATACGCAAGCCTCCCATCCCATGGGGCAGGAAGATAACGGTCAATGTTAAAAACCCCATTCCGCCGAGAAGATGAGTTTGGCTGCGCCAGAACAACAACCCGTGCGGTACCACTTCGATATCCGTCAGTATGGTCGCACCGCTGGTGGTATAGCCGGACATCATTTCAAAAAAGGCGTCGCTGAAAGCGGGTATCGATCCGTGGATCATAAATGGCAGGCCGGAAATGGCAGAAATCAGAATCCATCCAAAAACGGCGATAAAAAAACCGTCCTTTATGTTTAGATCTTGATGCCTATGAAAAAACCGCCACAACGACAATCCCAAACCAAAGGTGATGATCCCGGTGATGGCAATCGCATATAGGTCGTCTTCGCCGTAATACAGCGAGCAAATCAATGGAAAGACCATCGAACTGCCGGTAACGATCAATAACTTTCCCAGGACATTTGTGATAGCAGTGTAATTCATAGTATCCAAATCAAATAGGAGGGCAATTTCATTTTTACTTTTTATTGAAACAATACCCTCAAACCCACCCCCAAATCAACCCGGTTTTTGACCGGCGCCCTCAAATTTGTCTTAAATAGTAAATAGCGGGCAGGCTCACGTTTATGCGGTTTGACGCATTAAAAGGGGCGATGATATGAATATCTGTATGACCTTGCCCCATGCGTTTTCCTAACTTCCCAGGAAAACGGATCATTGAAAAGGAAAGCAGTAAGGTTAGATGAAACCGGTGGCATACATAATGCGAGCAAAAAAAATAACATCGCACACTGCTTTATGGGTTCTCCAATAACCATCATTGAAAGACCACATAAATTGTATCATATCACATACCGATTAAAAGCAGACGCTTTTCGTTCAAATCTATTCCTCTCAGGTTCTACCGTGTTTTGAATTACAAGCGGCTTTGGCTTGACGGCGCAGGCACTTTTCTTTATCATCCTCACCTCTGGAATTCATATATTTCCAAAATACCATTATTAAGGAGGGAATATGTCTGACAATGTTGTGCTTTATGAACGAGATGGACGGATTGGCCGTATCACGCTGAATCGGCCGGAGGTGATGAACGCCATAAACAACGAGATGCCGGAAGCCCTAAAAGATGCGGTCGAGCAGGCTAACGCAGACCAGGATGTCCATGTGATCGTGCTGGCGGGGGCCGGGCGTGCTTTTTGTGCCGGGTATGACCTGACCCTATATTCAGAAGCCAGCGGTGATAATGAAGTAATTCAGAAAATGCCCTGGGATCCGATGAAGGACTATGCCTTTATGATGAAGAATACCGAATGCTTTATGAGTTTGTGGCGATCCTATAAACCGGTAATTTGTAAAGTGCACGGCTATGCGGTCGACGGCGGCAGTGATATTGCGCTTTGCTCGGATCTAATCGTAATGGCCCATGACGCCCTGATCGGATATATGCCGGTCCGGGTATGGGGCTGCCCGACCACGGCCATGTGGATTTACCGTGTGGGACCCGAGAACGCCAAGCGCATGCTGTTCACGGGCGATAAAATAAATGGAAAGCAGGCCCAACAAATGGGCCTGGTCCATAAATCGGTGCCGGCCGGCGAGTTGGACGAGGAGATTGAAGCACTGGCCGAGCGTATCGCCGGGGTGCCCCAAAACCAGCTGATGATGCAAAAACTTATGATCAACCAGGCCCTGGAAAATATGGGTCTGCGCAACACCCAGATGATTGCCACCGTGTTTGACGGTATCACCCGGCATTCACCGGAAGGCGTGACGTTTAAACGAAGAGCCGAAGATGTGGGTTGGAAGCAGGCAGTAAAGGAACGTGATAACGGTACCTTCGACTGGACCAGCGGAAAGCCGCTTGATTAATAAGCAATAAAGTTACACACCTGAAAATCCAAAAGAAAGTTATTGTTTGTAAACCTCAACAGAAGACGTGTTTTTGAATGAAGGATAGCAGGGCGGGCCTAAATGGTTTAAGCGGTCTCTGACGTTTTCGAGCACTGGGGGCAAAGGCCCTCAAATTCAAGGCGATGTCCGATGATGGTGTAGACGGTCGCGCCGTAAAGCTCATCTTCAACTTGATTTAAGGGTGCGATCGGTGCGTCATCCACACGACCGCAGTTCATACAACGGATATGGTAATGTTTGTTGGGCTTGCGATCAAATCGTTTCAGATCACCCCCCAGTTCCAGTTTTTGAATTTCACCCAGCTCGGATAGAATTTCAAGATTGCGATAAACTGTTCCTAGACTTATGCGGGGCAGCCGTTTTCGTACCGTTTCATAAACTTCGTCTGCGCTGGGATGGGTGGCTACCTTTCGCAGTTCTTCAAGGATTATCTGTCGTTGGCGCGTCATCCGGTATAACTGGTTTTTCTGCACCGAATATAACCTCATTCCAAAAATTTTAAACCGATTTCACTAACTTCGCCTTTAAATCACGTGTCCCAATGCTTATCTTTTTATTACTCTTAGTAATCATTACTGATAACATTGATAAAAAGGTCTGTCAAGAATTGTTCGCTTGCCTTGCCGGATAGTGACGCCCGGCTTTGTTTAACATTTTTTCCGAATAATTTGTCTAATTTATATTCTTGAACTTATTTTTGAAACAACGGTTGACATTCTAGATGAATTTATGATAGAATATCAGCAACTTATAAGTGGTTGGATTTATGCGGTAAATACACCCAGAACCGTGCGGTATACGCCAATTCCAGCCTCTTTTTTTTTGCTAACCTGAAGTTGAATAACTTCAACGATCAGTGGCATATTATACGTTTCCTGTTAAAGACAGACCCGCCGTTTAATGCCAGCGCCAGCAGTTGGCGATATTAAACCTGTCACAAACAGCCGATGTGTAAATTGATACTTCCATTCAGTGCTGATTGGTAAAAGATGGCCGATTATTGGAGTTTTTTCCGTTTCGCTGCAGATATTGATAATGAATAACAACCATCGCATTCAATTTGAAAAGCCAAAAATATCGGAATTGATTCAGCATTTCACGGTGGTTGACCTGCATTTTCACTCCCGATACTCCGACGGCTCAAATACCGTGCGGCAAATTGTGCGTCGCGCACGGGAATTGGGTGTCGGCATCGCCATAACCGATCACAACGAAATAGGCGGGGCGGTTGAACTTGACGGCTATTCGGATATACTCACTATTCCCGGTATAGAGATCACATCCAAAGAAGGCACCCATATTTTGATCTATTTCTATGATATCGGTGATCTGCAGGCGTTTTATGAAAACGATGTCAGACCTTATATGGGAAATGGTGTCATGAGTTCCACTGCTTTGAAAATGGAAGATGTCATACAGCGGGCCAGGGGTTACGAGACAATCATAATTTTTCCGCATCCGGATTGTGCTATTTACACCGGCATTTGCAATTTCTATTTTTCTCCGGAACGGCTAAATAGACTCTTTGATATGGTTGATGGGGTTGAAGTAATCAATTCCAGTAACCTCAAAAAATGGAACTTACGCTGCGCACTGCTGGGATTCAATTTGGACAAAGCCATTACCGGAGGAAGCGACGGCCATTCCCTAAAGCACATGGGGAAAGCGGTGAGTGTCGCCGATTGTGCCCCCGACCCTAGAGCGTTCTTAGATGCTTTGAAGAAAAAACAGAACAAGGTGATTGGCAAGGAAATAGATATTTTGAGGAAGGTGACCTCAAATGGTTTCAAGTTGAGGACAAATCTAAAAAATTATCCGGATTTGGTAGAAAAAAATCTTAAATATAGCTATCAAGTAATTAATTCTAAATCAAAAACGTTCAGGGACAGTGTTAAGCGTAAAGTTAGTGGTGATTTTTTTAAAAGGCTCAAAATAAATAACGGCCGTTCATAATTCCTCTTCTTCATGTCCCTTTTTTAGAAATTAAAAAGGCAGGCCATCACTTGATGCGCCTGCCATAGTATTGCTTTGACGACACTGTTTTGATAAATGTAAAAAAATCTTATCTGTCAAACACCTGCACGCTGCTCCATCTTTTGTTTCTCAACCATCCGTCTCTGCGTTCAGCTTCTTGCCTGCGATCTTTGCGCCGTCTTCTTTCAGAACCTTTATATTTGATCACATTTATTTCGTAGGTTCCTCGGCGGGTATCGCTTTCAGATCGTCGATCGACTGGAGAGCGCTTCTCCCACGGTTTTTGCAAATGGAATTCCGCATCCAATGTAAATTTCTCCACCATATGTTATTATAAGAAAAACCTTAGAAACCAATGTTCCCCGCAGTCAGAGGGGATTTTGTTTATGTGCATAACACTGCTGAATTTGTCCGTCAAGCCCGAGGTCCATCTTCTTTCGGAATAGTATGTAAGCTGTTCTGCCTTTTGATGAGTCGCCAAAATAGGCAAACCAGATCAACCTTTTTTCTCAACGGCAATATACGTTTTGATCTTATCTATCTGTTTTTGGTTGATATCGATAAATTTTACACCGATTCCCTTGGTATTTCTCCACACAATCTCGCCGTCGACTTTAATGGTATCCTGTGAATCGGGGAAAGCGAAGTTAAGTGTTAGCTCCTGCCCGACTGCAATCGGTTCGGTGGTCTCGATAAAAACACCGCCGGTGCCAATATCGAGAATATGCTCTGAATGATCATTATCCTGGGTCTGGTAGTCCACCGTTAACGAGCAGGATTTGCGTGGGGATTCCCTTTCATCCAAGGTAATCGTTTTCTCCGGCTGTTGGTCCGAAGACATCTCTTTTAACTGAACGAGCAGCGCTGCCTGCTCCTCATGGGGCATATCGATGATCAATTTTAACACGGGAGATGTCAAGTTCCCTTTGAGCAAGTATTTCAATAAAGACAATTGCTGGTCCTCGGATGTCTTGTTTATCAGTTCAAACAACCGCAAAAGGACACTATATCTTCCGGTACCCATACCATCAGGCGGCATTTTTTTGCTCCTCCCATAAATAGTATCAATGCGTATAATACTAATTCTTTTACCCTGCAAATGTCAAGAATTCTTTTTAACATTAGGGGGTTAGAGTTGAAATCAACTATCACCCCTGGATCGGGTGGCTCGATTATTCGGCTGTAGCCCAAAAGGCAAAAGCACTTCAGGGCTTTAAACGGTGCACTTACAACCGGATGCGGAGCACTCTGTTTGTAGGGTAAGAAATCAGGCGCGTCTACCATACCAAATTCTGATGATGGCTTGTGTTTGGGCAATTTTGCATGATCCATATTATTTATTGGCGTGCTCTTTGAATGTTTTCACTTGCAATGTTTCGGATCTATTTGATATTGAAGGTAACTTCAAACCTGTAATTGACCTCAGGGTGACGGTGATCGGTTTAATGCGTAAGATATTGTGAGATTTATGCGGTCATCTGAAACACCTGGACAGAGATTACTGAAATGTTTGTCAAACAAGAGATTTGCCTCTATTTGAATAGTGGCAAATGAATTGAATTTAATTATTTATTCCAAAAAAATGAGGAGGAAAGAATTATGTTAAACAGCCGTATCAGAAAATCAGGTTTTATAATGGTTTTCACAACATTCGCTGTATTTGCTTCGCTGCTGTTCATCTTTTCTTGTGGCAAACCCGAGGAAATGGCAGCGCTTGAAAACAAAGCCGCTCAGTTAGAGTCAAAAGTTGCCGAACTCGAGAAAAAAAATGCTGATTTGGAAAAGAAAACTATGGCAGCTACCAAAACCCTGGATGCAGTCAGGGCAAAGGGTTACGTTCAGGTCGGCGTTAACGGCGGTGTTTTCGGTTTTAGTATGCCGGATGAAAAAGGCGTGTGGAAGGGACTTGACGTGGAAACGGCCCAAGCCATTGCAGCCGCGGTTTTTGGTGATGCCAGCAAGGTTAAATTTAGCGCACTGACCGCCGTCCAGCGTTTACCCGCGCTGCAGTCAAAAGAAATCGATGTGCTGTGCCGAAATACGACCCAAACCCTGACACGGGAAACCATCAACGGGCTAAATTTCACCCAGGTCAATTTTTACGATGGTCAGGGGTTTTTGGTTCCGAAGAAACTGGGTATTAAAAGCGCTTTAGAACTGGGGGGTGCGACTATCTGTGTTCTGCCCGGTACGACCACAGAGCTTAATGCGGCCGATTTTTTTCGCAAAAACGATTTGCAGTGGAAACCGGTCGTCATCGAGCAGACTGCCGAGCTGAGCAAAGCGTTTTTTGCCGGCCGGTGTGATTGCCTGACCTCTGATGCCTCCCAACTGGCGGCCCATAGATCCGTGGCTATCAACCCGGATGACTATGTTCTTTTACCGGAAATCATTTCTAAAGAACCGCTGGCTCCGGTGGTGCGTCACGGGGACGATCAATGGTTTGATATCGTTAAATGGACGGTTATGGCATTGCTCCAGGCCGAGGAATATGGCATCACTTCCAAGAATGTCGATGGGATGATGGCAAGCACGGATCCCCAGATCCAGCGTTTTCTGGGCGTAACCCCCGGCTTGGGTAAAGCCCTGGGGCTGGATGATAAATGGGCCTATAATATCATAAAGCAGGTGGGCAACTACGGTGAGATCTTTGAGCGCAACGTGGGTGTGAATACACCTCTGGGACTCCAGCGGGGTCTCAATGAACTCTGGTCCAAAGGGGGTATAATGTATCCTGCCGCGTTTAGATAATGGATATAAAAGGTGCCCCTTTTGGGGCACCTCATTTTTATCCCTGTCGATAGAATCCCTTCATTCAGAGATACTCCGTCCCTGCAATGCAGCGGGCTGCAAAAGACCTTCAATCTTTACGAGATGATGGTCTTACCGACAAGTGAGGCTAATAATTTGGATAATAGCCTAACCGGCAAGGTTCCATTCTGGCTTGATCCAAAAAAGCGGTCAATAATTTACCAGCTGGGCGCGCTGTGCCTGGTGGGATTATTGGCCTATTATCTCGTATCCAATACTCTGATTAATCTTGAAAAACAATCCATCGCCACCGGCTGGGGTTTTTTGAACAAGGAATCGGCCTTTGAGATCGGTGAATCCCTGATTCCGTACTCAGCGGCCAATACTTACGGCCACGCTCTGCTGGTCGGCGCCCTGAACACCTTAAAAGTTGCGTTTATGGGCATTATCATCACGATCATTCTCGGTACCATCGTCGGCGTCGCACGCCTGTCCAGCAACTGGTTGGTTTCCCGACTGGCGGCCATTTATATCGAGGTGATGCAGGGCATCCCGATATTATTGCAGCTTTTTTTCTGGTATGCCATTTTTTACGAAACACTTCCATCACCGCGACAGGCCCTCAACCCCATGACCGGTCTTTTTCTTTGTAATCGAGGGGTGATTTTTGCGGTCCCTGAAACGCATCCGTCCCATAAATATATGTTTTTGGCTTTTTTGGCCGGTTGTCTTGGGGTTTATCTTCTGCATCGCTGGGCCAAAAACCGGCAGGCCAGGACCGGACGGGCTTTTCCCGTTTTTCGCATATCGATCGGGGTCATCATCGGGTTTCCGTTTGTGACCTGGTTGCTTTTTGGCGCGCCGGTAGCGATGAATTTTCCCGAACTTACAGGCTTTAACTTTAATGGCGGTATCACCCTCAGCCCCGAGTTCATTGCACTTTTGCTGGGGCTGGTTTTGTACACGGCGGCGTTTGTGGCAGAAGTTGTGCGAGCCGGTATCCAATCCGTCAGCAAGGGCCAAAAAGAAGCTGCCATGTCGATCGGGCTTAAATCCACCCAGGTTTTAAATTTGGTAATTTTACCCCAGGCGCTCAGAGTCATTATTCCCCCTTTGACCAGTCAAATGTTAAGTCTAACCAAAAACAGTTCCTTGGCCGTTGCCATCGGGTTCCCTGATTTTGTTTCGGTTGCCAACACTACCATCAATCAGACCGGACAATCTATTGAGGGAGTGGCCCTGATCATGCTGGTTTATCTCATATTCAGTCTGTCCACCTCGGCGTTCATGAACTGGTATAATAAAAGAGTGGCTCTGGTAGAAAGATAGTCGGACCCATGGAAGGTTTTGTCCAAGAAATATCAACCCAAGAGTTAAAGCCCCCGGTTACAAGTGTAGGTGTTATCGGATGGGTCAGAGCCAATCTATTTAATGGTGTCTTTAACTCCATTCTCACCATTGTGACGCTATCTTTCCTCTGGATTACAGTACCGCCGATTTTGTGGTGGGCATTTGTGGACAGCGTCTGGATGACAACCGGGGCTGCCTGCCGGGAAGCCTCAGGGGCCTGCTGGTCAATTATCTGGACCAACTTTCGATTTATGATATTTGGTTTCTACCCCGCTGAACTACAGTGGAGGCCTCTGGTTGCCATGTTGCTTCTGTTCGGTCTTCTTTTTTACAGCCGCAACAGGGATCATTGGACTAAATATCTGGGCTATGGCTGGCTTGGGGGGTTATTTTTAATGGGGTTGCTCATGAAAGGGGGTCTCTTTGGGTTAGACCCGGTTGAAGCCGGTCAATGGGGCGGCTTACCCTTAACGCTCCTGCTGTCGGTTTTCGGACTTACGGCAGCCTATCCGCTCGGTGTAAGCCTTGCCCTGGGACGACAGTCCAAAATGCCGATCATCAGAATCCTCAGCGTCATCTATATCGAATTGATACGCGGCGTGCCTTTAATCAGTCTGCTTTTTATGGGCTCGATCATTTTTCCACTTTTTCTGCCGGAAGGAATCAACATCCACAATATTTTGCGGGCCCAGATAGCCATTATTTTGTTTACGGCGGCTTATATCGCCGAGGTCGTCCGGGGGGGCTTGCAGGGGATGTCCCGTGGACAATATGAAGCTGCAGAATCGATCGGCTTGAACTATTTTCTGACGATGCGCCTGGTTATTTTACCCCAGGCTTTGAAAATTGTAATCCCACCCACGGTGAGCATCCTTATTTCAGCCTTCAAGGATACCTCCCTTGTAGTTATCATTTCATTATTTGACCTGCTTAAAACCACCCAGACCGTTGTTAACAATCCGGAATGGATGGGATTCAGCCGTGAAGCCTATATTTTTATTGCCATTCTTTACTTTTTAGGCTGTTTTTCCATGGCCAATTACAGCCGCAAGTTGGAGAAGGAGTTATCAAGGGAGAACTAGAACATGGACCTGATCCGGGGCTTTGAAACGACGCCTGATAGCCTGCAACAAACAATTTTTGACTGATAGACGAGAGGTTTAAAAGATGGTGGAAGTATCCAAAAACAAAGAAATCAAGTCATCCCACGAGGCGATGATCGAAATTACGGATATGCACAAATGGTTTGATGAATTCCACGTGCTCCGGGGCATTAACTTGACCGTCCGGAAAAAGGAACGGATTGTCATCTGCGGTCCTTCAGGTTCCGGGAAGTCAACCCTGATCCGCTGTATCAACCGATTGGAAGAGCATCAGCGTGGCCAAATAATGGTCGACGGGATTGAACTGACCAATAACATCAAAAATATCGAGAAAATCAGGGCCGAAGTCGGGATGGTTTTTCAGCACTTTAATCTATTTCCCCATCTGAACATTGTTGAAAACCTCACCCTGGGCCCCCTATGGGTCAGAAAGGTTCCTAAAAAGGAAGCCGAAGAAATCGCCATGCAGGTTCTGGAGAAAGTACACATTGCCGATCAAGCTCGCAAATATCCGGGACAGCTTTCAGGGGGTCAACAGCAACGGGTTGCTATTGCCCGTAGCCTCTG
>Ga0255055_10002215_pt1 | contig 13861 bp, 7 predicted proteins | sample JV7_2_27_MG_FD_188633 | JGI IMG/M metagenome (GOLD analysis project Ga0255055, IMG submission 188633) | Seawater microbial communities from Jervis Inlet, British Columbia, Canada - JV7_2_27 | ecosystem: Environmental > Aquatic > Marine > Inlet | place: Canada: British Columbia | collected...
CTAATTTTTTCTATGATTTTTGTTTTTTTAATTGGAAAATCATAGGCATGAATAAGAAATACATTTTCTTTTTCATTTTTTATTTTTTTATGCATTTCTTCAAATTTTTTTTTTATATTATCTGGAACTTTTTTCCAGTAGTTACGAATATAAGCGGTTGAACCTTTTATTTGTTTAGCCATATTATAAAAATCAGTTGGTATATGAATAATTATTTCATTTCCTTCAGTAGATAATTTGGCATTAATTTCGGGTGTATACTTAGTAGATTTAACTTGCGGTGTGTCATAAATTATTACTTTTTTATATAAATTTCTAGTTATTAATCTATTAAAGAGATTATTTGCTGTTATCGATAATCTTGAAATTATTTCAAGAAAATTTAAAAAATCCCTATCTTCCATCAACTTGAAATGGATTAGAATTTTTCTTAAATATTCTTCTTTTAAAGAGGAGTCATGAATTTTTCGACAGAATTCATCTAAAGATATGTTTAAAATCGCTTTTAATGTTGCTTCAGCAATCCTAAGAGTATCATGGTGTGATATGCTAAGATAATTTAATTGTCTTCCAACAAACATTTGTAATATTGAAGGGAGCATTCTATTATTAAATACTAATTGACAATTATTATTTTTTATAGTTTTAGAAATTGCCCCTATCTTGTATCCCTTAATTATTCTATGTATATCTATATTTCCAAAGGGGGTTCCTGTGAAATAAGCTTCTCTTAAAATGTAATCAAGTTTGTCAACATCAAGGGGACCATTTATTAAATGTCCTATATCTTCACCAGTAGCACTCTTTCCAAGAATTAAATTAATTATATTCTTAGTCTTTATTTTTTCATTTGGATGTAATCTATTCAATATTCCAAAAAGTTTTTTGAAAAAATTATTATGAGTAAAACTGAATCCATATATATTATTTAAATCTTGAAAAATATCAAAACCCTCGATAATATTTGCTGTCCTTACTTCATGGTCTTTAGGAATAATTTTATTCAAAGAGGGATAATCAGGTGAGACTTTTTTAATAAAGTCTTTAAAAATGGTCTCACCGATATGAGAAAAGGGATAATGACCAATATCATGTAGGAATGCGGCTATTATCAATTCAGGTGCAGTAAATTCACATTTTTTAAAATTTTCGCTATTATTCTTTATCATAAAATCAATGATTTCCTTAACCAACTTAAATGCTCCAAGTGAATGTTCAAATCTTGAGTGAGTTGCAGTAGGATAGACTAAATATGCTAATCCTTGATGATGAATTCCTCTTAATCTTTGCATAAAAATAGAATCTAATAATAAAAATAGATAATTCTCATCAATATTAATAATATTATGTATTGGTGTATTAACAATATCGTTTTGTTTTAAGTTTACTCTATTTTCCTTAAATTTATAAGAATCTATGTTGCTTTCAAAGGACTTTAATCCATATAACCATCTATTTTTTAAGATCTCGAACAAATAATCAAGTTGCTTTTTAACTTGTGTGATGGATACTGTCATATACGGAATTAAAAAAGGAAAATATAAAAGAATTTCAGTTTTACAACCATTCAATCTTATTATTTAAAGTAATTAATCCATTATCTCTAATCTCTAAATCACCACTTTTTTTAAGGAAACTTATAATTTCAGATATTCTTTTTTTTAATGATTGCATTGGAATAGAATCATCTAAAAATATTTGGGAAATATTATCTATTAATTTTCTTTCGTGAATTCCATTATTGCCTTCATTTTTTTGAACATAGCTTAAGATACTAAAAAAGTTTGGTTGTATAGACTCATAATGTCTTCCAAATGGTGTCCACATAAAAATCCTCTTATTTTTATTTTTTTTATTTACATATAAAATTATTCCATAACGATTCTATTTAAAAATTATGTAAAGAATTATTTAAAATAATAGAGAGTGATTAATTTTGCTTTCATAATACAAATAAGTATTAATTACAAGCTCAAATTTTAAGTGATCATTTTAAATCACCATAATACCCTTTTTATTGTGGTGTAGTAAAAGTTTTTTAGGTTCCTAAGAGTTATTTTCTTACTTCTTGATTTTGGTCAAACTAATTATCAAATTTCCCATATATTGATCCGTATAAACCTTCTTCTTCTGAAATTTACTATTATTAACATCTAAAATAATTTAGAAATAATTCTCTAATTATTAAATCTATAAAAGAATGATTATATTAACAGAAAGAGGGTAAGCACACCGAAATGGTGTATTTGGGAGTTCGAGGAATCCTTTAATTTCTTCTTTAGTAAATTTTTACTAAAGCTAAGGTTTTTATTGAACCAAATTAATGAATTCAATGATATTACTGGCTATTACCTTAATTAATTTAGTTAGAATGATAATATTAATTTTCATTTAAAAATTTTTTAATTTATTTTAACTATTTTCGGTATCTTTTATTCCCAATATTTTTTCTCTTCAATTAGTTTACTTATAATATTTTCATTACTCTCAAGGAATTTTAATTTTAATTTTACAAATCTTTTATCTAACTCATCCTCTATGTTTAATGTCTCTATAATTAAATCTAATGATTTCCAATCATATGAGAGAATATTAATTATTTTCTTATTAGTTATTATTGGTTCAGAAAATTGTTCTTTTTTGATTCCTTTTCCTTCAATAGGTTTCTCTTCTTCATCATCTTCTATATTAAAAAGTTCAAGCCTTCTGGAAATCTCTTTATATCTGTTTCTTACTGTGGCTTGATTGATTCTTAGACAGTCAGCAATCTCTTAGAAAGAGAGCCTCGAAAGGACGATTGGTATGCTACAATGGAATTTTTATTAGAAATGTCCTAATTGTAATAGTTTCTCATATTAATGAACTTTCCAAAAGGTGAATTCAGAGTCTGTTTTCAATGAAAATTGAAAAACTTTAAAAGAAGAATTATTATTGTAATTGAAATATGGCTTACAAAATAGAATTACCAATGCATCCTAAAAAAAACAGAGAGAGTTTAAACTATTACGATCAAATCTTAAATACTTTATATATAATTAGTTATAGAATCAAAAAAGGTAAAATAAAACAAATAAGTAGTGATAAATTAGAAAGTTCTTTCATATTATCCTTGGATATAAAATCACTATATATCTATTCTAAATTTCTTCTAGATTACACGATAAAATATATATCTGAAACATATTTTAGTAATATAAAAAATCATGAAGGAAAAGGTCTGAAATCTAGATCTTATGATAGCCACATGCGATATTTAAAAAATTCTAATTTTTCAAATTTTAATAGTGTTTTTAATCAATATAGGCGCTATATTGTTAATTATGACGGAAAATTTTATTTTAAAATAATCAATATAAGAGATAAGCTGATAACACATACTAAATTGATGTCACATGAATCATGGACATATAATGAATCTGAAAACAAATTTTGTATCATTCTAAGTAAAACTGAACCTTTTTTACCGATTTCAAGAGAATTACGGAATCAAATATATGATCTATCCTTTAAATTTAGTATACAACATCGTCACATTATAGGAAACTATAATTTCTTTTTTTTTGATAAACTGTTAGACAAAATTGAAAGATTAGATAGAGAATTTACTAGTGATGAGAGAGACATAATTTCAAAATGCAGAATAAAACTTGGGATCTCTCTGAATGAAGATGGCATTATAAATCTACTTCTAAATTTTTTACAAGGGTTATGTAGTATTGTAAGTTTTAAAGATCATCTATATATTCCACATTATTTAGAAGATATTGTTAAATATTAACACAAAAAAAAGTTTTTGAAGAAGAAAAGAGAACTTTAATAAAAATAAAGAAAAAATGCATCTTTTTCTTACTAGAATCAATTCCTACCCTTAATATTTTAAAGACGTACACCTTCACAGTCCAAAAGTTATAATTTTCATAAACTTTTTTATCTACTATTAAGCTTAAATATTTACTTTTATTTTATTGTTCTCTTTTTAAATCGGCTAGAATATGTGAATATTCTCTATCATTAATATGATATAACTCCTTTATTAGAGAATTTAATTTATATTCTATATTGAATTCATAATTTTGATAAAGGTTTTTAGATAGAGTTATTATTTTATCAAAAAATCCTGAAGTATTTAACACCTGTGTCAAGCCCACACACAGCCAAAAGCACGATGGACGCGATAATAACGCCAATCATCTTATTTCGAACTCGTTGACCGCCCCAGATTAAGAAAATTATCCCAATCATAAACCCAAATAAGCCCACAATCGAACCAAGTGCGATTAAATACTCGAATCCATCCAAAACACTTTCGAAATAATCGAATACTACCATAATGAATAGATGTAAAAACAGGAGTATTTAAAAGAAAAAATCTATTTTTAAACAGAAATATTAAAGAAATAAAGGAAGGCAAGTAGTAAATCCCGCTAACAATCCCGTTACAATGCCAGTTATTAAAGAAACTATTGATTTCTTTGCATCCTTTCCTTCTTTATTAATGATCTGCCACAAACTTATTGTAATCGTCAAGAGAGCCATAAACGAAACAATAGCTACTCCATAGTATATAGTCTTCTCGTAAGGATACACAACCATACTAATATCTGAAATGTTGTTTAATGCAAAAGGGTCATTTATACCTGAAAAAGAAACAAAATTAAAAATAAGCCGATCTGGTAAGGGATCTAAAACAACCAGCAAGAAGAATGTGAACCAATCGAGTAGAATTCCGAACGCAAAAAAAATATAAAGTGCCCCTAGAATCAAGCGAGGCTTCGTCATGGGATTATCCGCTAACTTTTGTTCCTTGCTGTATCTGATTCGCTCTAAAAAGTACTTCCCTCTTAAACTCAACAAAGTTAATATCCCGATAATGAGAAGTATACCAAAAAAAATGTATTTCAGAAACCCAAATATCAATTCAATAAAAGTATTAATTTCTATAAACAACTCATCGAAGTTTGGTAAAAATTGGTTAGTACTGGAGAAAATGTGGGTGGCCATCTATAATACTTTAAAAAATACCTATTTAAATTCTACAGATTACCTTCTTTTTTCATCGGAAGATTTTTTCTCGAGCTCGTATTTTCCGTAATAGTTATGTACTCGTAAATTATAGAAGAAACGGCTAGAAGCAGAAGAAAAATGTTGCTTAGAATTATGTTAAATACTGGAACATCAAAAATATCTATAAATAAGTACGGGATAGAATTTAGAATAATAATAGTGATACTTACTATTAAGAGAATTCTATTAACTATAATCCATGTTGAGACTTTGCGATTTTTTTTTCGAAAGAATAAGATGGCTATATTAAAAATACACAATCCTATTAACCAACCAAGAAAAACGAAATAGAAGAGCTCTGAATCTAAATAACTAATCATTACATTAGTACTAAAAAACAATCATAAAAACATCGATTTTTTTTCAAAAAGCATTGTTCAGATAACTTAAAAAATGTGATGTAGAAGCAGTTTTCAGGTTTTCTTCGGGCAAAATCCTTTTTTAGCTTAATGCATTGTTATAATCAAGAGATCAATAAATCATGTCATCTGTAAATATTAATGGAAACCAATATAGGACTCAAGGAGTATATTTAGATTTAAATTTTAAAAAAATAGAAGAGATTACACAAATCAAAGGCTTAGAAAAACTTAATCAATTAGAAGCTCTAAATCTTAGAAATAATCGAATAGAAGAAATTAAAGGGTTGGATAAGCTAACTAATTTAAAAAGGTTATACCTAAATGGAAATAAAATTAGCGTAATTAAGGGATTGGATTATTTGAATAAGTTAGAAATCCTACAACTTGCAAATAATCGAATCACGGAGATTAAGGGATTAGATAAATTGGTAAATTTGAAAACCCTTCATTTGAATAATAATAGGATTAAGAGAATCAAAGGCCTAGAAAACTTAAAAAATCTCGTATTTCTTGAATTGACGGAAAATCAGATTACTAAAATTGAAGGTTTAGATACTCTTTATAAATTAGATTCAATAAATCTTAATGGAAACCAGATGGAGGACCCCGATGAGGAATACTTAGTTCAAAAAACTAATAATGCTCAAGAATTTGTAGAGAAATGTAAATTTAATAAAATCGGTCAAAATATACCTTTTATAAAATTTGACAGTTCAAAGACATTTCGAGATAATATTAATTCCTTTAAAATTAGGCATGAAAATGTAGAGGATATTTCATTGTTTGTAAATATCGGTACACATAAGGAATCTAAACATTTTAAAGGTGAGCAAAACGCTGTTTTTTTCTCAAAAAGGCCAGAAGAAATTAAATTATACGAGAAGGATAAAACTAACTTTAAAGACATAATAATTCACCTTGTACAATTACATTCGTTAAAAGGAATAGAATTAAAAAAAAAGACCAAAGTCTCTCATTTCAACTTCTTTATCAGGAACTTCTGGAATGAGTATGAAATTAATAATAATAATATATTAAAATATGATCATGAATGTGAATCCCGAGTTAGGAAAAAAATAGAAGAAATGCTTAAACTTTCATCATATAATAAATCAAGCACGATACAAACCAAACCTGATATGATAATTTTCCCAGAAAATAGTATTCCGGCTAATATGATTGACGATTTACGCCATTTTTCGAAAAATAATAATCTCATGATTATAGGTGGAGTAGAGCATACTAAGGATAACGATAATATTATCAATTCTGCGGTCATTATTGACCATGGGGAAATTGGTAGACAAAGAAAACAATCTCCTGTATGGATTTGGGATAAAAATAGAAAAGAATACATAAAGGAAAATATCAAATGTGAAAAAATTCCAGAAATAAAAATTTTTAATACATCAACAGGTCGAATCGCTATATTTATTTGTAAAGATTTTCTCCGTTTGAGTGAAATTATTCCATATTGGGTTGAGAGAAATCAAGTTGATTTTGTTATTATTCCCTCTTTGACAGCGAAAGTATTGCCATTTCAAGCGAGATTATTAAGTGTATTAAATTACCCCCAATGCAAAAATACAAAATTTTTATTCACAAATGTTGGGGAATATGGAGGATCAGAATTATTCTCCGTAAGCGATAATTGGAGAATAGAAGAAAGTTTTCGGAAAAAGAATTTTGATAATCTTGGAGAGAAAATTATTATAAGAAAGGTAGAAAGAATAAAAAAAAGGTATTTAGAGCTTGTTTCAAATGAGACTGATAAATTTAGGGAATTTCCAGAAAAGTTAGATAAATTGAATATTTATAAAAAAAAAATTGAAAAAGATCATATCCCATATACATTTACAAGAAATTTATCCATTATATGGAAAGATGACAAACCTTATGTCGCTGAAACTTTCACAATTCCAGTATCAGATTTATTTGGAAAAAAGCTAGATGGTTATTGTATAAGATGCAAAACAAAAATTCCTTATAAAAGATATAGCCCTTTCTGTTATGATGACTGGCAAGAATGGAAACGTTGGAATAATTCATATTATGAGGAAAAATTTTGCCACATGTGTGGTAAACCTTATAAAGGAAATTTTAAAAAACCACTTTGTGATGAATGTTATCATAGTTAATAATAAAAGGGGAATAGGTTTTTTTTTGCGAAAAATATGTTATTTGATTTTAGTTTGTTCGCAAACCAGGTAACTTTCTTCTAAATGATCTCATCTCGTTTCCATATAGTCTATTAACCAATTATAAATTTCATTATTAGTTCTATCGATTTTATCATCTGGAACATCGAGCGCACGCAACCAAGCTTTATCTAACTCTACCCGTTCGGGTAATCGGTCGTAGGGTATAACTTGATCGGGTGGAGGGTCTTTTTGCTTTTTACTCTTAATTACGATATCCATTCCCAATTGTTGAGGAAGGAACGGAAGTTGATCATCTGGCAAGTCTGCTAACGATTGCCATTTTTCAATTAATAACTCTCGTTCATCTTTAGTAAAAGTATCGTATTTTGGAAATAACATTTCATTGAAATCTTTAATAGCTACCTTATAATAATCTTTATGAACGATTTGCTGGCACTGAAAGTAGGACATTAGAAATAATGAAGATGTTATCCAAGATGCGTATAACTTTTTATTGTTATCTTTCAAGAAGAATATTCCATGATTTACACTCGCAATATCTTCAGTATAAAACGAAAGCGATCTTCGAGCAGTAGGCTGAAGTCTTTTTAAAAAAAATATATGACCTCTTTTTTCTTTGCATTTACTATCATAAGAATGGCTAAACCATGGTTTTTCATTTACAATCGTCTGTCCCTTACGATTCTTTTTATAAGTTACTCTTTTTATAATTGGCACTCGTTTATGACCTTTTTTACGGTCTTTCTCCCATCTTGCATTTAATTCATTCTCCGCCCAGTAAATATACTTTCTGTGGAATTCATCTAATTCACGGGGTAATTGATGCGGTAAATTTAGTACGTATGAATTTGGAGAAGAAATTAAGGTATTTGCATCGCTAGACTTTCGAATGGCTGGAACAAGATAGGAAGCTGGAATACGGCATTCTCGTTGCTCATCTCCTATTGGTAAAGTAGAATGAATAAGTTTAAATTTATTAACATTAAGTTTTTCAATTTTCCATTCATAATTTGGAAGCATCAGAAAATCAGAGTAAGTTGCGTCAAATCCTCTAGTAACTTTAAGCTGAGAGGTGTTTCCGTTATATTTTTCAAGTTTAGGAGAATTATAATAACTTAATTTAATTTCTTCGGTAAAAAATTCGGTCCACTTAGCCGATTCAAATAATTTTTGGGTTTCAATCGTTTTTAGAGTGAGGAGATCAGATTGCTTCTTGTCTATAATAAGATTGTAAATGTTATCAACATCTTCTAATGAAAATTCATTTTTAATTGATATAATGAGCGTCTTAGAATCTTCTTTTAAAGCCCCTTTTCGAAAAACAACTAAATATTCCTTGAAAGTAACATCTTCAGAGAAAGCAGATTGTTTGGTAAGGATTTCGATTACATAATCGATACTATATTGTTTATCGGAGAGAAATTGCAATATTTTTGTCGTATATTCAGTCGTGAATGTACTTGAAGGTAAAACCATTGCTATCTTGCCAGATTTTTTAATTAAATGGTCTGCATGAATGAGAAAGTATCCATGTAATCCCATTTTTTTATCTATATATTTTTCTTGATCTTTTTTGCTCGGAAACCACTCGTTGAGGGCTTTTTTTAGGTTTTTTAACATGGAATCAGTCATACCAGTTTGTCTGGAAAAAGGAGGATTCATAATAACGCAATTTACAAAAGGATACGCAATACTGTAAGATTTTCCATCCATACTTACGGTTTTAACTTCTGTAGATTTAACGAAGTCAATAATCGTGCCATAACTATGTCTTGGGCTTATTTGTAAGCCGTCTGTGGAAGTAATATTAATTTTTGAAATTTCTCCATCTAAATATTGTGACGCAAGATTCATTGCTGCTAAATGTGATGCAAATAATGTTATGTCATTGCCATATATCTGCGACTCGACTATCTGTTTGTGTATTTTCTCATCCGTCCAATCTGGGTTTTTTATCTTGTAAAGATCGTAAAGCACATGATATGATTCAATAAGCAACGTCCCGCTACCGCATGCAAGGTCACACACTTTATTTGTTTCCTTTTTAATTGTTAATAAAGCTAGTAGTTTTGCCGGGGCACTACCCGTGTAATAAGCTGCTAATGGTTTACGGATCTCCGAAGGAATCATTGAATGAAAGATTTTACCAATAAAATCTGAAGTTTTAGTCTCGATCTTCAGGTTACTAATTTTTTCTATAACATCATTGATTGCCTTGATAACATTCTTTGACTTGGGAAGTAATGCAAACATATCAATACCAAATATTGGATGATAATCACCTGTATCAGAGAGCGCGCGCTCAATGTATTTAGTTGAGAACATTTTAGGATTATCTTCATTTCCCTTGATAGGTTCTAATGGAGGGAGGTGAAATTTTTTTGTTTGCTTTTGTAAAAGATTGTAGAACATTAGTTGATCTACAATTATATAAGACGCTGCTCGCTTAACATTATATTCTAAAGTAAGCACATCTAGATCTTCTTCGTCATATTTTTTCCACATCACGAGTGTTCTCGTGGCCAGATCGCTTTTATTTTCAAGGTGTAATTCTGTCATTTGAGTTTGAATTCGATCCATGCAATCGGTAAGCGTAGCAATTATCTCCGCTTCTGATACTTCTTTGTGAGTTGGCTTTACATCTTTAATTCGCTTTACATCTAATGAGATGAATTCAGCAATCTGGACATATTTTCTTGCTAGAGTTTTTGCTTGAGTTTTAAGACGTATCTCTGGATTATTTTTTTCCCGTTTATACAAATTATTGCTAAAATTAGTTGCATAAGTTACTATCAAGTTAGGAAATGCTGTAAACGCATCCTCAGCTTGTGATATTCCAGTAAAAGTACTTCCGAGTGGTTTAGTTTCTACAGCAAATTCTACGCGATCTGGATTAATCTCACGATCGCTAACGAAAGCTTCGTCTAAAATGACAATATCGAATTCTCGTTTTAATGCTTTTAAAACGGCAACTCGGGGGTCATTTTTATCAAACATGATCGTTTTTGAATTATGTGCTTTATATGGATGTGGAAGGCGTGCATTTATTTCCTTTATTAACTCGGTTCTATAATCATCTTCACTTCGTGGAATAGTTATCACATCTTTCGTTTTATGAAACTAATATGTTACTGTAATTACAATTAATCTTATCTATTTTTATATTTAAAAGAGGTTATTTTTAGAACTACTTTGAAAAATCTTATTTCATTGGTTAAACCAATTTCACATAAAAACATAGTAAATGTGCATAATCATAATTTTTAAACCATCGAGTCAATTAAATCCATTCTAATCAAAAATCTCTTAATAAGTTTTGCAGACTTGACTAAACTCTTATAATTTTCGAGTTTACATTGTTTAACTATTTTATCTTTAAATTTTTTTGATATGTTGGACATACTTATATTCAAATTTTCGCAAATATTACTAACTCTCACCTTATAGACACCAACACATAAAATTGTTAAAGAACACGCGAATCCTGCCAATAATTGTGTCGTTGTATCATAAATATGCTCCCATAACCCCAAGAGAATTCTTTCTGATTGATAATAGAAATCCATTCCTAAGTTGTATTCTTCTGTTACATTTAAAATAAGGTTTAAGGCCATAGATTGCGTGTCTATTTTGTTTTCGCCCCATAAATGGTTATAGTGAGTAAAAAAATTGTTAAATTCTTTCCGAGTAATTTTAGAATAATTGATTAATTCAATAGAACTGATTGACCTACTCTTAAAGTATTTGTAATAAACAAATATAACGCATGGAACAAGTTTTTCAGGATTCTTAAATTTGATCCCCTTTTTTATTTTAAAATAAAAATCTTTAAAATGAGTCAAAATTATTCCCTTATCTTTTTCAGGTAGTCTTAAAATAATTAAAAGTCTAATAATTTCTTCCTTCGCTATCTGAATTAAGTCTTGATCTTTAGTTTTTCTTCGATCTAATTTGATCATATTATTCATTCTACTAGTATATTGAAGTCGTATCCTTTCAAGATGGTTCCCAATTGTGGTGTTTATGATGTAGTTGCGAGTATTTTTGTTATAGGAATTAAAGATTTGTTCTTCAAACACTAAATCCTCTGATACAAATCCACATCCTTTGCAAGTGTGGTAGCCACTAGAGACAAAGATTCTGTCTGAACCGCATTCTATACAATTATTTGTATTGAGTTCATTCATAATTGCATAAGCAATATTTTGTTTATTTATAAATAAAAAAAACAAAAAGAGATAGGAGTAATTTTTACATGCATTGTTTAAATTTTATAGGATATGGGAGTATCACTTCCTATTTCTTTATCTAATTAATTAAATTTATCTAAACTCTTCCCCTAAAGTTATTTTTAACAAAAAGTAATTTATCGATAGGAATATAGGCTAATCTATTTATTTCAACTGGAAAATCATCGTTTTCAAAGTGAGTGAAACAGATCATAATCCAATCAGTATAAGATCACTGAATTTACTAAGTTCCTGAATTTTTTAGTTGCTTAAATAGATCGGAGGAGTTTCATATTTTGATGGTATCATGAATGAAGAATTAATGATAAATTCAGAAGAATTAGAAGCGATAAATTGTTATCACAAATTTAAAGATCTTGGAGAAGAATGCTTTTATAAGAAAGAATATAGTTGTGCTACAACAAATATAGAAAAAGCACTTGATGCTCTTTTATATATTGTCCCGGGCAATATAAAATTTATTTTAGAGAATTTATCGCGTCGTCTTTTGTTCTTAGGTCTTAGAAATGAGTTGCGATTACAACTTGGTATTGCTTATCGCAAAAAGGGGCAATATTACAGAGCTTTAGACATATTTGAAGGATTGATCGAATTTACGAAGGATTTTTATGAGCTAACCATTCTTGGATTTAAAGAAAATCTACTTGGTTATTATCCTATCCCTAGGGATAAGTTAGTGAGCAAGGCGTGGAATGAAATTGGTCTAATATATAAAGATTTGAAATTGTATGATAAAGCTTTAAACGCGTTCTATAAATCCACACACATGTCATTAACAAAAAATCCATCATCTTATCATAATCCCTGGTTAGAAATTGCATTTTTGCAAGAACAATTAGGGGATTTTAAATCAGCAAAGTCAGCTGAAAGAAAATTTAAGAAAACTATGAAACTAATTTTAAAAAGAGATAAAAAAAGATATAGATAAAGGGTTTAATAGTATTGAATGTTAATAGTAATAGGTCAAAAGGCATAGGTTATCAAAGGGATAATTCTGATGAAAATGGGAACAAATCAGGTAAATTTAGCGATAATAACGATTACTTGGATATTTGGAGAGTAAACCCGAGTTATAGAGACATTAATTCGAAGTATTCACAAATTAGAGGGATTTCCGTTATAATTCTAATATCGCTTTTGTTCTATTTGACTTATCAGATGTTTGATAATTTGATCCTCTCAATTGGAAGTTGCGCGTTTTTTACTATTGGTTTATTCTTCGAACAACTGTTAAAAGTGTTTCAAAACATATCCAATGTATTTCACGACATTATTCGCGTGGATCCATTCGAAGATTTTAAGATCTGCAAGTTAGTTGAGGATCCGGAATCCCTCTTAATAATTAACGAAAAGACTGCTACTAATCTAATTACTCGAATATTCGAACTTAAGATCCTCCCTGAAAATGTAAATTCTACGTACAACCAATTTTTGATAGCCCTCAACAATTCAGAGTTGGAATACACTTATCAAGTGGTACAAAAACCTATGATAAATCTAGTAATGAATAAAAAAGAAGATGATGAAAGTTCTAAAATAAAATCGTTCCAAATAGAAAATTCAGGCGAATCGTCTAAAACATCGATCTATTTTAGCGTGTCTTACCGTCTAAACGGGGTTTTAGGAGAATCAAAAATAAGGGAATTGATGGAAACAATAAGTAAATATTCTAATACTCTAAAATCTGAGTTCAGTGCAAATTTTCATCACACGAAAATTGAGCTCCTTTCAGGGATGAATCTAATCAATGCCATTAGAACTCTCACTTTCAACCGAGCGCCTGAGATATCTGCAGTTAAAGAAGAATATCTTTACAAAAGGGGTTTTTTAGCCCGTATATTATTTAAAATGATGATTATTCTTATCACGCTAGGGTATCTTTGGTTCGTTTTAATTTCGCTTAAAATACACCCATTATTTGTAGTAGTATCTGAATCCGTCCTAATTTTATTTTGGTTTCTTGTTTGGTGGCGTGATATATTGTTTGGTTTATCGAGTGGATATCTAAAACGCTCTACAACGA
>Ga0255055_10002216_pt1 | contig 13855 bp, 8 predicted proteins | sample JV7_2_27_MG_FD_188633 | JGI IMG/M metagenome (GOLD analysis project Ga0255055, IMG submission 188633) | Seawater microbial communities from Jervis Inlet, British Columbia, Canada - JV7_2_27 | ecosystem: Environmental > Aquatic > Marine > Inlet | place: Canada: British Columbia | collected...
GGCCGTCGCCACCGTGAGTGCGGCCCAGAACGGGCTTTCCCAGCCCATCTGCATGGCAATGCCGTACACCAACACCATGGATAGGCCGAGCTTGATGGCTTCTTTTGCGCGTGTGGATAGCGAGATCATAGCATCTCTTCAACATTTAACGGGCTGTTCCCCAAATGGTCGCATCCGGGGGATTAAACCTTGATTCAGCTGTTTCACAGATGGTGCCTTATCTTGTTCAGCAGTATAGTGAACAGCTGGTACCGATCAAAGGGCCTGGTGATATTTATCCTGCTTTCTTACGAAGCGAGATCTTTAAGGCCTTCTTCAACAGTTTCTTTGATGGGAATCAATGCTGTGAAACCACTGACCTCAAAAATTTCATAAACGTATTTACTTAAGCCGGCCATCGCCACTTTGCCTTCTCTGCGTCTGATTTCTTTGGCAGCACCCAGATCGATAATATGGACCGCCTGCTGCTTGTTTCCGATGAGAATATTGTTGCTGTTAAGATCCAGATGGATAACATCCTGTTGATGGATTTATGCCAGGATGCTGGTCAGATCACCAGCTATTTCTAATTTTTCACTCAGGTTGAGTGTTTTCCGCCGGATATGATCCTGCAGAATCTCCCCTTCGATGTATTCCAGGATTAACGCCGGCTGATCCTCGATCGACTGTTGACCCAGGGCCTTGCGGACACCAGCGACATCGTTGAGGGCGCGGATCATCTCGTATTCTTTTTCCAGGGATCGAAGGCTTTGCCGGGAGGGGTGGCGCTTGAGAGGTTTCTTGATAACCACCGGATGGGAATACTCCGGAAGTGTTTCAACGGAAATTACGGAGTTACCCTGATAAATAATATTTTGCTGCACAGAGGTCATTGGCGATTAAAATCTGCTTTTTATTGATCAAAGGGCGATAAGAGCAATGCGCGGGTTGATTCTCGTAAATAAAAACGTTTAAAAACGACGGCTTCGACATTTATATCCAAAATGTCTCATATAGATCAACTGATAAACGCCTAAAAATAAAATTTGTGCATCTTCTAACAAAATATTGACAAAGCATGAAGAACACGAAGTCTTCAAAAGGATCAATAGCATCGCATAAAAAGTGTGGATTAAGTATTCAAATGTTAAAATTTTTCGGTCGCTCGTTTTGTTCGATGTCGTGCCTTAATATGAAATTCCGAAAACTTATGAATTTGTGGTGCTAATCTGTATTATTGGCAGGTCAAAAATGTTTAGATTAGGTTCCGATATATATAAAGGTAGCGTTTTGAGCTTGGAGTGTCGAGGAAATGATGCGGGATTTAAACGAGAATTCGTCTTCGATTTGTGATTTAAAAAGATGGGGTAGGGCACCTTTGATATGATAGACTTGTTTGTAAATTTCTTATCAATATTTTTTCAATTTTGGTCAACACTTGGTCAACAGATTGCAGAAAATATCCCCCTATATCCCGGTGTTTCACCCTATGACCCACTTTGATGAATTTGTCATAAGCTCCTGAAATTATTGTATCCTTGTATATCCCTGATTGACCTTCTATGTCCCGGTTTAAGAACTTCGAATCCGTAGGCCGCCCGTTCGAATCGGGCCGGGCGTACCCATAATTTTAAGGACTTATAAGAACTAGCTTGTAAGTCCTTTTCTTTTTTTGACTATTTACCCCACTCTTACCCCACCAATTCAAAGACACACAAAGACATGTAAGGATATAAAATTATTGGGATTTTCTACTAGTTGACTGATATTTGAAGGTACTGCCTATTTGATTAGTAACTAGCGGACTTTTTGAGGTACTCTTGGTGGGGTAGGTACTGCCGATTTGGTTAGGTTCTAGCGGATCTGAGTGGGTTCTAGCGGGTTTTTGGGCTACTGCCGATCCTGTTGGGTACTTATTTGAGGCTACTTCTGGAGTGGAAAAAGGCAGAGCCATTTGCTGACTCTGCCTTTGTAGAGTTTACGCCTGCTGTCGACTAAAGGCAGACAAGAAATACATTCTTATTCCGGCGGGTTGTGTGCAGAGGGAACATCATACAAGTAGTGGCAGATAGATATGAAAATATTATCAGATCGCACCCGCCTAAAATCCTCAAGAAAATAAAAGATTTTTGCTCCAATTCTAATATCCGTAAATGACAAAAGCGTATCAAATCGATTTTTTAATTCAATTCGTAAATTTGCTCTAATCAACCATCATTAGTTTCTATTAACTGTAACTCTGCTTATTAGTTGCCTTTACCTTCACAATTTTAATAAATTTGGATAAAAAATCCAAAAATCCTCGAAAAGACAAGTTTACTGCAAATTCGATTATAACAGCGTTGGATGTTATTTAATTCCGTTTTCATTTCAGCCCCCCAAATAAGTATTGATTATGGTGGTCAATTTGTTCGGCTTATTGCAAATCCCGGCTTCTGGCATTATGGTATTGATAGAGCCCAAAATAACTTTTCACAATGAAGCCTCGATATAAAATGCCTCTTTGTTAGGGGTATGATAAACCCCGGAGCTTTTCATTATAGGGAGTAAAATGTATTTTTTAAAATTCTTAATTGTTTTGTTATTTATATGTCTTTTTACCTATCCGCTATATGCGACCGGAAATTTTTATATTGGTGAGGATGAAGGCGGTGTATATTTTCAAACTGACCATCATGGAGGATGGTATATTGATGAACAAGATTTCAAGACATTTAAAATTGGTGAAACCGGAAGCTACTATGTTAAAACTGATCGCAAGGGAACGTATATAAAAACTGAAAAACACGGTAAATTCTATTTGGATTTAGAGGCAAAAAAACAGTTGAAAAATGAAATCGCGGCTTTCAACAGAGAACAAGAAAAGAAATGGGAAAAACTGCGAACGGAGGAAGCCCAAAGAAAAGAACTCGAAGCTCAAAACAAAGGAAAAGAGGAAACCCGTCAGGATAATACGGAAGTGCGGGAGTTAAAAGTCACGGTTTCTCATGAGTACCGGTATCCATATGGCATATGGAGTGGCCCTTATCGGTACGGTCGCTATGGAAAAGCAATTCACCATAAAATCAGATCGCCGAAATGGATAGACAAACCCGCTATTAAAAAACACCATCACAGGAAAAGACCATCGCCTCGTCATCATCGAAATATCCCTTTTCAAATGCACTCAGATATAAAACATTAAAAGCTAATTTGACGTCCGAAAGTGATATGCTAACATACTTATATATTTTGGCCTTTCCTCCCATCCCTTATACCATCAGCCCACAAAGCTAAATTCAGGTCGTTTCTCCGAAACTCAGATTAAAGCTCCACATATATCAAATTGTTGCAATACCTCGATACAATAGCCGATTTCTTGTCGGTCATAGTTTTTCGTGCTATGATTTGAGTAACATCGGCAGAGATTAAACACAACTAACTGACTGTTTTATGCACATAAACAAATAGATTTAAAGGTGCGAAGATGCAAATATCGGAGGTCATTAACGCTTTTAAAGATTGGGCTATAATGTATTTTGCAGAAAGTGACATATTTGGGATCGTAGTAATTTCTCTATCCATTTTGATAGTAGTGGTATTAGCCTTGAGATATAAGAAACGAAGGAAAAAAATGAAGGAGCTGAAAAGGCAACGCGAGATGATGACAGCCAGGCTTAACAAATTGGTCGAGGGGAGAGATTATCAAGAAATCATGAAGAGAGAAAAACAGACCGCTTTATGAGCATAAACAGGTTAGATTAGAGGGAATATATTAAAACCTGGGCTTTAGCCTATATGTTATTCATATTATTGGCTTAAACTTGACGCTAAGTAATTTTGATGTTCAAACAAGAAAAAACTGAATTTTAAAGGAGGTGATAATATGGAGTGGTTAAATACTGTTGTATTGCTTGTCATAGCAATTGAGCTGTTCCTTATTTATTTTAGGTTGGGTAGTAGTGAGAAAAAATAAATATAGAAGGACAAATTAGGGGGTAAGTAAAATATCGATATAATCAACCCACTAATATTTTTGTTCTAAATTTTGAAAAATCTGAAAAATAAGAAGGGGAATCAATTTAAAATGGTTCCCCTTTTAATTTAATTGTAGGTATGTTGTAGGTCTAAATATAAACAGCGTGAAATTATTGCAGATTTATGGGTAAACAGCGGGTTCGACTCCCGCTACCTCCCCACTTGCTTGATTGTTATCCGTTACGTGATTAACCAAACCCCTTGGATGTGAATTAACAGCGCAATTGTAACTCAAGCACTTGCGATAACTCACATACTTTCTGTATATAGCTCTTAACCATCCAAAAAAACCTGCCATTTTTCCGGAAATGGCGAAACCTACCTGCCGTGGCAGGGCACGGTGTTGCATTTCCCGCTCAGCGGGTCTTAGGTCTTCCGCAAATTACACTCCCTTTCAGCCAGGTTGTAACCCAACTTACTAACCTTAGTTAATCCCCCCTTTTAAACATAGCTCTCTCGGTTGGCCTTAAAGTTTTCCCGTCTAATAGCTCTGCTAATTCTTTCAATAATTCTAAAGCTTTCCCATAAGTTGCCGATATTAATCTTAAAGTTTTTCAAATCACATTGCATCAAAAATGACAGTATTTATGATGATTATTTTTTTGAACAAAGGATATTAGCAAGACCAAATGATCAATAAATCCAATATCTGTAGACCGATCGGGGCGATTCTATCAGTGATTTTTTTTATTATCCCCATAACCGGATGTTATTCAAAAGAGAAACTTGTCGGTCAAGTTCCACTCTCAGACCCACGAGAGAAAGCCAGCAACATTTCAGATAAAGATGTACAAAATTTTCTATCTTCAATGAGGAAAGTCGATGGAAATATAACGGCACAGTACCGGCTGGCGCTGCATTTCCAGAAAAGAAATAGACATAAAATTGCAATAGAAGTGCTTAAAGAGGTTATTCACGCAGATCCAATTTATGTAAAAGCTTACAATGCAATGGGTGTCTCTTATGATTATCTTGGCGATTACAACCGGGCTATCAATTCTTATAAACTCGCTCTGAAAATAAACCCGAATCTGGACTATGTGTATAATAATTTAGGGTACTCCCATCTTCTCAATGGAAATCTAGATTCGGCCATAGATGTTTTTCAGAAAGCTATTACTTTAAACGACCAGAATAAACGGTATCATAATAATCTGGGTTTGGCATATACGCAGAAGGGGCAATTTGAGCTAGCTTTTGAACAGTTTAAACATGCTGGAGATGAAACCAGCGCAAATCAAAAATTAGCGCAGCTTCTTTATCAGGAAAGTAAATATGATCTGGCCCGAAAGTACCAGAACAAAGCCATTCAACTGGAAGCTTCCGGCGACAAAAAGGCACCCGTTCCAATCTTAAGCAAGGAAAAATTTTCCGATTCTTCCTTAAAGGTAGAAGAAAAATACCCAGAATCCAGACCTGCAGCAGTTATATCAGACTCTGATCAAAAATCCTCAGAAGAAGAGAAAGGACCGGTTTCTGAGTATTTGCCTTTTCCCAGAAGCCAAAAAAAATATAAAGTGTTAGCCGAAATTGAAGTTTTAAACGGCAATGGTAATGAGGGAATGGCAAGAAGGCTCGGAAATTATTTAAAGAAAAAAGGCTTTAATGTAACACGACTGAGAAATGCAAATAGTTTTAACCATATAGAATCAAAAGTTTTTTATGGCAGCGGCCAAGTTGAGGATGCTTACCGATTAATGCAGGAGATCCCCATCCATCCGAATACGAAAAATATCATCGAGTTAAAAGATCTGGATAACAAAATTAGGCTTCTGATTGGCAAAGATATGGTTCCTCATAATGATGTAATCTCCAAACCTATAAAAGGAGTATCATTGCATCCTTATTCCATTCTGTTATCCAGCTGCCGACAGTGGGATAGCGTCCAAAAAGTTCTTATCAATTATCGAAAGATCGGTTTGGCCCCTTATGTTGTTAAAGTGGAGTTAGGCAAAAACGAAGTGTGGTGGAGAATTTTTGCGGGTCATTATAAAACCCGGGAAGAGGCGCTCAGAATAAAAAATAGACGTAACCTTTCTGATTCAATCATCATGAAGACACCCTATACGAACCTTATCGGTGGTTTTTCCTCTGAAACTGAGGCAACGGAGATGTTGCTCAGTATCAAGAAATTGGGATATTCGCCTTATATCGTTAAAACTGTTGAAAATAACTTTCAACTGGTAGTAGGAGCTTTTATGACAAAAAACGGAGCAGAGAAGCAGAAACTTGAACTAGAATCTAAAGGTATACAGAATCAGATTATCGAGCGATAGTAGGATTTAATGGACATCAAAATATTGTCAAGACCTGGTTCAATGAGAATTACATGTTTCTGCATATCTGTAATAATTCAGCCCATTCAAAATTGCAGATACCTCCAGAGACTGTCGAAAAACCATAAATCGCGGATTTTAGGTATTCTAACTACCCGATTTTACTACATGCGAATTTTGCAAAAACGAAGAAATTAGACTTTTTCGACAGTCTCCCAACATATCGGGACTTTTGAATCCCTGAAAAACCTGTGATATCTATTTCATATCACAAGCGCTAATATTCGCTCTGAATTTCTTATCAATATTTTTTCATTTTTGGTCAACACTTGGTCAACAGATTGCAGAAAATATCCCCCTATTTCCCGGTGTTTCACCCTATGACCCTCTTCGATGACTTTATTGTAAGCTCCTGAAATTATTATATCCTTGTATATCCCTGATTGACCCTCTATGTCCTGGTTTAAGAACTTCGAATCCGTAGGCCGCCCGTTCGAATCGGGCCGGGCGTACCAAAAAAGACCAGCAGGGGATGTACTGGGAGACAGCCATCCCCTGTTTTTTGTGATTTGATGCCGGCAGGATTCGGACCAAGGAGCAGGTTGAGCCACCAGGCGAAATCCGCCTATATTTGGCGGATTCGAATTTATTCTGAGCTTGTCGAAAGGATCCAGCTCCCGCAAAGCGGGATTTCACATCTGATCTTAGAAATATTAAGGAGTTCAACGCGCGTACCAGAAAAATAATAAAGGATATGGTCGAATGATCATATCCTTTTTTATTTTAGGAACGTTCTAACACGACTTGTCGTTTTGCGCCATGACTCGTCCTTTTGGGGCCATGACTCGTCGTTTTCCGCCATGAGCTGGCAGGCCTATCCAGTTGACTTCAGGCGTTCGCCTTTAATTATACTGAAAAATTAAATAACGCTTTTTCCAAGAAACGCAACAAATCAACCCCTCTCTTTTCATTACATCGGTGTGAGCAGGAATCATAATTATTTGCGGAGAACAACCACTACACTTGCTGATTTGAATCCTGGTTTGATTGTAACCTTCGGCAATATTAACCGAAGCTTGTCCCAGAATCTGGATCCAACTTTTTTCTCATTTTGCGTCGCAAAGGTCGCTTGGTTAGCGTTGGTTTTTTCGCCGTTTCCATATACTGTCCACCATGCGCTTTGGGATCAAAGTCCTCGGGCCATTGAGTATGTTCATCATACTTGTTGTCTCTCAACTTGACACCGTAGGGCATGGATCCGCTCAGGTCAGTGCCGCGCAAATCGGCGCCGGTCAGATCGGCGCCGGCCAGGTCGGCGCTCCGCCAATCGGTCCCGGTCAGAATGGCCCCGGTCAGGTCGGTGCTGCGCAAATCCGCGTGGAACAGTTTGGCACGAGTCAAATCGGCTTTGGCCAAATGAGCGCCGTTCAAATTAACGTAACTTAGATCAGCTCCCTTCAGGGATGTTACAAGCAGATTGGCTTCGCTCAAGTCGGCACTGTTAAGTAAGGCGGCATCTAAGTTAGCCCGGTCAAGTATTGCCCCACGAAGATTTGTCTGGCTCAGATTGGTGCCCTGCAGGTCTACTCCTACCAGGTTGGCATTTTGCAAGTCGCTCCAGCGTAGATCTTGCCCACTCAGCATATTACCTTTCACCTGGCGATTTACAATCGCCCATATCATGCGCCACTTGGCATCGATCTGTGTATCGTCATCTATTTGCGAGCCGAGCAGGTCTGCACCGTCCAGGAAGGTGCCACGCAAGTCGGTGCCACGCAAATCGACGTCCCGCAGATTTCCCTTTCGCAGATCGGCATTGCTCAAATCTGCTTGCCTAAGCGCATTCTTATCTACCTGACCATTAACAATTTCCCACACGAGACGCCATTTGCTGTCAATTTGTGCCTCCTTGTAGGTAGATTTGTATCGGTCAGGGCCAACAAGCTTAGTTCCACGCAGGTTGACATGGCTCAGATTGGCTCCAGTCAGGTCGGCCCCAGCCAAACTTGCCCCACCCAAATCAGAGCCAGTTAGATCAGCATCTATTAGTCTCGCGGCGCTCAAGCTTGCCTTGCGTAGATCGACGTTGAGTAGAGAGCTGCGGCTTAGGTTGGCCGCGTGCAAATCTGCGCCGCGAAGGTTAACCTGTTGTAACAAACAGTCGCTTAGATCATGTTTTGCCAGATCCCAGTCGTCTCCCTCAACCTCGCTTTGAGAGTCGGCGAAATAAACCCCTAAATTGGCGATCTTCCATACTGTGCGCCACTTCTCGTCCAGGGATGTCTCATCATTAATCCTCGTGTCCAGCCAGCCATTCCAACCTAAAATGGCGCGGGTCAAGTCGACATGGCCAAAATCAGTGGGGCCAAAGTAGACATGGCGTAGGTCAGCACCATCTAATTCGGCACCGCGAAATTTCGCTCCAACAAGGTTGGCCCCACTTAAGTTAGTGCCTTTCAGATCGGCATTCGTCAGATCGGCCGAATGTAGGTTGCTCTCGCTTAGATTCTTTCCTGCAAGGGTCCGTTTATCAGCCTTCCCATTCACGATCTGCCATACCGAATACCACTTGGCATCGAGCTTTGTCGACTCGTCGAGTATTGCCCCGTGTAAGCGGGTGTGGCTTAAATCGGTTCTGCGCAGATCGCTTCCTCGCAGGTCAACACCACCCAGATTCACATGATGTAAATCGACTCCAGACAGGTCAACTTGGCTAAAATCCTTCTGACTCCTTTTACCAGTATCAAAGATCTTGAGGCCAGAATTCTTTAAGCCCATCGTTACCAACTGCCACACCATATTATCTTTTGCCGTTACCCCCTTCGCTTTGTCGAAGTTGCGCGTTTGACGAAGGTTCGCCAGACTCAAGTTGGCTTCGGCCAATTGGGCACCGGACAAATCAGTATGAGACAAATTGATCTCGCTCATATCAATACCGCGCAGGATGGCGCCAACCAGGTTCGCATTGGAAAGATCGGCGCCCTTGAGCGAACGTTGTACTGAATTTACATCGGGGATTCTTATTTTCTGACCGGGAAAAATTAGATGGGGATCTTTAATAACCTCGCGATTGGCTTCGAAGATCTTCGTATATTTGGTTCCGTTGCCGTAAAACTCCTTGGAAATGGCCTGTAAAGTATCGCCCTTCTTTATCTCATAATATTCGACATTTTGTTTTTCAACGTCCCCAGTAAAGTCATAGCCCGCCAAATATAGCCCTTTCAGATTGTTTTTCTCGTCGTTTCCTTTGCCAAAGGGTGGTTGAAAGCGCACGCATATGAAGCGCAGCGTGTGGGTTTCCAATGGCATACTGCCTTGAAGTGCCTGAATATCGACTTGATGAAACCAGTCGCGAGGCGATTCGGCTGACCTATCGGCCAGGTTGTGTACAACTGTGCCGTCGCTGGTTCGGACTGCATCGGTGGCGATAGTGAAGGTCATTTTGGTCGGCCTGCCGGCGCGCGTCGGCGTACTGCCATCACCAATGAAAACACCGTCGATGACGCGCAGCGCATCGGCTGCTGCGGTAAATTTGAACTTGACATCGACTGGCCCATCGGTAATGTCGACGACATATGTGAAAGGGTTGTTCGGTTGGGGGATGACGTGCCTGGCTGGCGTCTTGCCATCGAGTTCAAGCATATCAGCTTTAGTAATGTAAGGAGCGTGCTTCTTGACCAGCAGCACCGTACCACCTGATTTGTGCCCCGGAATGTGGCTCCACTCAATGTTCAATTCGGCAACACCTGGCTGTGTACCTTCAGGAATATCGAGTATCAGTTCCAACTCCAATTTGTTGTTTGGAACTTCCCGGAACAACAACTGTTGTGATTTCCAGATAGTTATCCTTTGCGATTGCGGCTCATAAACAAGCTCGTAAGTGGCATCAGGTTCAGTCACGACCCATTCGTTTGCCTGCTCTTCATTGGGGGACACGGTCACCTGAGAGCTGTTGATCATAGACAGGATCGATCTGGGCAGTTGGCCACGATTGAGTTGGGCTACTTCAGGCGGCACTTCATCGTTGAGAGCCGGGTCGAGGTCGCTACATATGATCTCAGATTGGTGGGTGCGATACGGCTTAGCGACCCACAACTTCCAGCCGGTACGCGGATCGTCTTGCTTCTCAATATTCCATGACAAACCATAATAGTGTCGTTTATTTAATGAAAGATCGGCGGCAGGCATCTGCCCCTGACCACTGCCTTCATCAAAAGAGATAAACAGCGCTGTCTTATGAAGTTCATTTGGCAGGGCGATGCGATTGGTGTCGAGGGTAAAGGTCTGGATAACCTTGGTGCCGATTGGTACCGTCACCTGCCGGCCGCCATCTTGCCAACTGACTAAAAACGATAGCGGCTTGTCACCGGCAACCTCTTTGGGTCGCAGGCTGAGTGTTACCGGAATCGAGTCGCCAGTTACATTATCGATTCCCGCTGGTTGTGCTATCAGCGAGTAGGCACCCGTTTCGCCTTTGGAGGTCGAGACATTCGTCAATTGTATGGATACACTTTCCTGCGGCATGAGTGGCTGTTCGGCCAACGGTATCAAGTAGAGTGAACCCTGATAAGGTTGGACCTTCCACCTATTATCGGCCGAATCGATGTCGCCGGTATCGACCTGAACCGGTGTGAAATCGATGGTCAGAGCAGATTTCGTCGTCAGGCATATTTCGTGATCACTTTCGTTGCCGATTTGAACAGTGACGGCATTCGACTCACCGATTGTGAGATAGGCGGGCGATCCCTCTGATGTAGCGGCTTGATTCTTGATTGAAACAGTAATATCAGACATATCTTCTCCTTCGGTTAAGCCTTTTTATCATTGTCATATGGTCGCATTCGCAGCCACCCTTCGCGAATTTGCTGCCTAACAGTATCGAGATGTGCCCGGTCGTCTGAGGGCGCTAGGGCTGCGTCCCAACCGTGCTTCGGATCGTACCAAGCCCAGGTGTGGGTCGTTTCCGCCGGAAGAGGCAGCGTCAGCGGGGTGTCAACGCTGAGTAGTGGATTAACCAAAAATGTCAATGCCATTCGCTGTAGCACATGGTTGTAAAACTCGGGCGGGATTGCCAGGCTTTGCACCGGCAAGAAGCCGGTCGTGGCGTGAATTTTAGCGCGCGGATCGAGCAGCAGAGGCACCGTCACCCCATTGGCATCGGGGATTCTTATTTTCTGACCGGGAAAAATTAGATCGGGATCTTTGATAACCTCACGGTTGGCTTCGAAGATCTTCGTATATTTGGCTCCGTTGTTGTAAAACTCCTTGGAAATGGCCCGTAAAGTATCGCCCTTCTTTATCTCATAATATTCGAGTTTCGCATGGCGCGTGCTGAGACTGAGCCACAGATCGTCCGCATCATCCCGATCGTGATTGCCCTCCGCGTCAACCTCCAGTTGGTGGGCGGTAAACTTTTTATCGTCACGGCTGAAGGTACAGACCAACCCATCACGTTCCGTTACGATATCGCCGAGCCGTAGCGGCAGTTCGATGGCGGTGAAATTGTGCCAGGTGCGCAGGCTGTCCGCTGGCGCATTTTCGCGTTTTGGCTGCTCGTTGATCATTTTTGTGAGCGTCTCGTAGCTTTGATCGACAGCGGGCAAGCCCTTGAGTTCGGCCGTCAAATGCACCTGCGCCAGCGCGAGCGGTCGCCCCATCAGTACCGGCAACGCGTTGTGTTCGCGGTAGGTCGGTGGTTCGATTGTGAGCAGAACCTGCTCGATTGCTTGCAGGTAGTTGGAGAAGGCCGTTTCATCGAGCGTCAGCAGATAGGCCACCATCCGTTGCAGGATCGGATTGTCAATTTGTGACGGCGTTGACGGTGACGTGCAGCCGGGGGCTGCTTCCCAGCGATTGGCCACCGGAACGTTTCCGCGCAGTGAGCCAAGCGGTTGCCCCGCGTTGTCATAAATCATCAGGCTGTGGTCGAGGTGGTTGGGCAGCACCCAACCGCAAATCGGTGTGGTGTCGGGATGGGCGTTCATAAAGCGGGTGGGATTTTCGGCCGAAACCCAGCGCATCATCAACCGACTCGGCTGAACGACCCTCGGCACCAGCGTAAAATCAGCCTTGTCCTTCTGAGCGGCCGGCGGTCGCATTGTCGACGCTGCAATCGCCTTCGGCAGGGTATCCCCCTCAAACGCCTTGTATTGACCAAACGCATCGACCAGCCACAGCCGTCTGATCTTGGCAAATCCGCTGCGAATCGGTGTGTAGCGTGCGTGCGGCAGAGGCGCGGCATTGTTCATGCGCCCGACTGCGGCCTGTACCTTCTTCCAAAGAGGCGGGTCAAACGCGGGGAGGCCGGGTGGCGCAATTTGCTGGGGATTATAGGGATTCTCAATGCGGAATTGGTTTTGCTGGGCGCGCATGAGCAAGCTGTCGTTAAAGCCTCTGATCACCTGCGACATGATCGGCAGATGTTCGAGCTCTTGCTTGAGCGTCTCGTCGAGCCCGTCAGGTAGCAGGCGCTGGAGCTGGCTGGCCAAGGTTTTGGTCGCGTGCGGCGTGAGCAAGACAATGCCCTGATAGGGATGACTCGCGTCGACAGCGGCAACAGCCTTGTCCTTGTAGGTCAAATCGAGCGAGTGGGGCAGGAGGGTCGCGTTTCCCTTGACGAAGTCGCGTGCGTCTGCGCTCCTGCCGAGTATGGCTGGGCCGATTTCCCAGTGCAGCATGAGCGGGTGCCACGGATTGCGCCCAGAGTGGGCGGCATTGCCCCAGCGGTTGAGCGCAATCGCTGTCGGTACTCTGCCCGCTGCGATGTCAGTCGATTTGAGTCTGCCGGCGGGACCTGCAAAAAAGCGGTTGATCAGGACGACTTCGGTCAGTAGGGCGTCGAATAAGGCTGCATCGAGGTCGACGCCGAGTTTGGGTCGTTGGAGGGATTCGGCCGCAATCTGGCCACCATCTCCAAGCGCCCCAATCACCTCAAATCCAACCCGACACGCCAGCGTGCCGTCCTCTCCAAAAAGCGTGTCCGATCCATAGCGCAGCGACGGGTCAACGTCGGTGCCAGCTAGTAAAAGCGTCGGGTCGTTTGGCTGCCAAAACCGCGGCGCGGCCACGCGGCGCAGCGTGTAGTCCGGGCCGATCTCAGTCTGAAGCGCCGTCGCGTCGTGGACGGCCGACTCTGCCAAATGCGCCAATTCCGCAAAGGCCGCTTCCAACTTGGTCACGCTACTGGTGACTAAATTGTGATACGCCTTAGTGAGGCTCTCTTTCTGCAAGTCTGGGTGGCTGGAAGACAAACCGGGGTAAGCGATCAGCATGCTGTGATGCCAGTCAGCAAAAAGCTGCCAACGCCGCTCAAGCGTTTCAAACTGTAGGCTGTCGTAATGGCGCTGTAACTCGTTCAACGCGCTCAGCTCGTCGGCAATCTCGGGGGCTAACGGGACAGGGGTAAATGCGCCGGCATGCGCCCGTTGGTCAAAATGTTGCGCGGGCGTTTGCGGGCCGTCATGCGCTGCCAATGTTTTGGCGATAATCCATTCACTGCCGCCCGGGTGGGCTCGAAAGGCTTGCTCGTGGAGCGCGTGCTCGAGCTGCTCAAAATCGCCGTCGGCCAAATGGATTTCGCTCAG
>Ga0255055_10002217_pt1 | contig 13855 bp, 14 predicted proteins | sample JV7_2_27_MG_FD_188633 | JGI IMG/M metagenome (GOLD analysis project Ga0255055, IMG submission 188633) | Seawater microbial communities from Jervis Inlet, British Columbia, Canada - JV7_2_27 | ecosystem: Environmental > Aquatic > Marine > Inlet | place: Canada: British Columbia | collected...
AAAAAAAAAGGTCAATAATCAAAAAAAGGGAATATTTGTGCGGGTGACATCACCACAGAAAACGGATGTGAAATAATTCCTTGAGATCTAAAGAACATGTGCAATTAAAAAAAGAAAAGTTTACTAAACAATTTAATCAACCAAACTTTTATTTTGATTCAAAACATATTAGTAATTTAGGAATTATAATTGATTAAGAATAAATCAAGAATGAAAAGTAACAGAATGACAAAAATACTCCATGAATTAATAAAAAACTCTAGCAGAAGTGATCATGAAATAGCCAAAGTCATAGGAGTATCACAACCTACAGTCACAAGACTCAGAAATCAACTTGAAAAAGAAGGCACTGTAAGAGAATACACAATAATACCAGACCTAACTAAGATGGGTTATTCAATTATGGCCATCTTTTGCATCAAATATAAGGCTCATAAAAAAGAACAAGTAAAAAAAATGAGTAAAGCTGCAGTTATTGATCAAGGTTCTGTTTTGTTTGCTAGTAGAGCGCAAGGAATGGGTAAAAACGCAATTTCAATTTCTTTGTTTAAAAATTACAAGGAATATGCTGACTACATTAATGATCTTGGCAGTAAATGGGACGATGTTGTTGAAGATTGGAGTTCTATGTTAGTTGATCTGAAAGGACAAATTCTAAAACCTTTTTCACTAAAATATTTAGTAGAATAACCAGTAACATAATATGCATGAAAAAATCGTAAAATTAAGTATTTGGAGAATTCGTATTTGGTGTAAAAGGCCACTATTGATGGATTGTTAATTGTTTTTTCGAAGCCAAATGAAAAAACCTGAAATTGAGGTAATTATTGTTGCAGTTAAAAGTGTGATCAACACATTATTTTTTGCCAGATAATAATTAATTTCTGGAGTAAAAGGTTGAGAAGTGGTAGTGAAGGTCCAAGTCACTGGATTATCAAAAATTGTTATCGACATGTTATAGGAGGTTGCTGGTTTTAGTGGATGTGCAGGATAATATCTTGTTTCGTAGGTTATTGGACCAGTAGCATAACTGGTTATATGATCAAATTTTTCATCAGGGATTATGATCAAATCGTTTAACGATGCAGAAGCGATAGTATCAACAGTTATCGCGGTTTCAAGGGGAATGTTTGTAGAGTTAGGGGCTGGACCTAAAGTGATAGACATTTGATTAACCATAATTGTAGTTTGAGAGGGTATTGAATAAGCAGATTGGGTAAAACTAATCAAGAGGAATATAGTAGAAAAAGAAATCGCAAAAATTACAATGAAAATAGAGAATAATCGTTTATTCTTAGAATATTGCATCAGTTAATATCCATAGTTTTTTGATAATATATTTATTTGTGATTCCAAAAGGTAAGTTTTTCTTTTTTTACTCTTGGATTTAAATGATAATAAGCAAAATAACAATGGCGCGGGGTGAGGGATTTGAACCCTCGCGGCCCAAAGGACCACAGACTTAGCAGGCCTGCCCCCTGCCAGGCTAGGGTAACCCCGCAAAGAGAACCTACTTGTTTTTTCCACAAACAAGTTCTTTTCCCAGCCAATTAACTGTTTAGAGTAAACTCTCTACTATTTGTATTTTCTGTATAACCCAAAATGATCCAATTGAAGTGACTTTTAATGGTTTTTTGATTTGATCGTTTTGGTTTATCACAAGAATTTATGAAAAAACAAAATTTTCCCATAAAATAACGTCTTCTAATATTTCATTCAATTTTTTTTCTTTATTAGCGTATATCTCATCCAATACAAATAATATTAAATTATTAACTGATTTTTTATTTTTATTGAACAAGTTTTTTATATTTTTAAACAGATATAATGTTATTGAGGAGGAGATTTGAATAATTAATGAAGATATTATTGAAATTGGTTGTGTTCTTCATTTCTTTTCAAAGATTAATGTTGCAGTAGTTAAACTTTCAACATCACTATCAGTTGGAGATTGTATTCTTGTAAAGGGTCCTGAAACTGACTTTGAACAAATTGTAGAGTCAATGCAAATCGATTATAAAAAATTGAAAAAAGCTGAAAAAGGACAAAGCATTGGATTAAAAATGACCAATCATACTAGAGAAAGAGATGTAATATACAAAAAACTATAACATAATATTGGTTTTTTTTGTTTAATTTTAATTGATTTAAAATTTATTTTTATTCATCGAGTAGTTTAAATTTCAGAAAGGTTTTATTTTTCTAAAACTATTAAGAGAAATAATCAAATGAAAAAATTAGTTTATGCTTATTGCAAATGGAGTAAATCTTAATCTTGCCTTCTTCAAAAATGAATTTGCTAATCTTCATTATTGCGATTTCTATCACATTTCTTTTTTTCGCAGATATACTAGGAATTTACATTCCTTACGCCTCACGATATATAGCTATTATTATCGCGATTGGGCTTTACGCTTTATTTGACAAAATTAGAGGGAGAATAAAACCCACAACACTATAAGAGTTTTTATCGCAGTTATTTTATAGTTGGTAAATAGTAAAATATTTTTTAAAAAAATGGTATAGAATTCCATCCTATTTTATTAGAGCTTAACTCTATCCTACCAAGTATCTCTCTTTGAAAGCAAATCGTTCTTCTTATTAGCTTTAATTATTCCAATTATATCTTTATCTTTGTTTGAAATAATAACTATGCCTTGACCTTCGACTTTCTTGACTAATTGAATTTTTCTTAATCTTGATTTTTTAATTTGTTTCTCAAAATCAACCATTGTTTCTTTTACTATACCTATTTGTTTTGTTCTGAGAGACGAAACTTCTTTCATTTCAACTTTTACAAGGTGTAAACCCGAGGTTATTCCGTTTGGATCAAGTGTTACTTTCAAAGAAAACTCATCAGTTGAACCAAAGCTGTGCATAATATCAAATAAAATAGATTTGACTCTTTTGTTATCAAACCATAAATCTGACTTTATTTTAGAAAAAAACCTTTTATTAGGCAATAATTTGAAATCAACTTCAAGAGTTGACTCATTTACATGATTTTCCAGATAAATTTTTGTGAGAATAATTTGTCTTTTATGCGAAGTCATATTTTCGATAGAGGAGATTTTAGTTAATTTATGATTTTTATCTGTTTGTTCCAAAGGATGGTCATGAAAATTGTCTATTGACAATTGTTTAGATGGTTTGCGATCTAACTTATTCTTCTCCGTCCGCTTAATTTTTCAGTTTCAAGATTCTAAGAACTATTTTTGGTCATGTATATAATGAAATAAACCGAAGTTACTTCACGTTCAACTAAATAAATATTAGCAGAACTCCTTTTGTAACCTTCCATTTATTTTAAAGCTAAATCATCTAACATTTGATTTGAATATCGGGCGATGTAACACTATTTCTATGGACCTAAAAAGTTGGTATCCAAATAGAGTACCCGCAAAATAAGTAGGCCACAAAATCACTGGCCAGTTACCTGTAGGATACCCCCATAAACCAGTGGATATAGCAAATAATTCCATTAGAACACAGGTAGTCAGTCCGCCTACTCCAACGAAAACTTGTTCAACAAGTTCTTTTTTTCCAAAATTTTTGTGACGTAACAACATCATTACAACCCAAGAAGATATGAAACCAAAGAAAACTATATACCAACTCGAATTAAAATTAAATACAAGTTCCATGTTGGTCAATTTAAAGTATTAAGTTATAAAAATATTGCTCAGATTATTCTCTTTTTTTTGAAGTATTTTTTTTAAATGGTATAGAAAAAAGAATTAAAAAAAATCTATTTAAACCTACTATAAAACATAAATAAGTCAATATGGAAACTAATCGAAGTTGGGTTGATAGGAGCGAATATTTATAATAAATAGCAAAAACAAATCTCCAAATTCCAAGGAATTTTGCTATGCGACACCAAATCATATTAACTCTATCTTTGAAATCGAAAAAAAATGTTTTCCAGGTATAATTGGATATTCAAAAAATCAGCTAACGTATCTAATATCCCAACCAAATAATATATGTCTAGTAGAAATTAAAGGAAAAGTTGTTAGAGGATTTCTGATAATAAATTATAAAAAAAATAGTTTGCTCGGAAGAGTAATAACAATTGATGTTGATCCTGCTTTTCAAAATCAAGGAATTGGACTAGAATTGTTGAAAAGTGGTGAAGCTCATATGAAACAACATGGCATGCACTGGTCTCAACTAGAAGTATCTGAAAATAATAAATCAGCTATAACACTTTATCAGAAAGCAGGATACGTATTCAAAGAAAAAATTGAAGATTACTACGAATCTAACCAACAGACGTCCAATGATGCTATAAGAATGATTAAGACTTTTTGAAAAATAATGCAGATATTATTTTTCCCGATTCCTCGAAAATAAATAAAAAACTTCTAAAAATCAGGACTACCTACTTTAGCAGATCGAATATTAATTATGTTGAATCATTTTTTTTAATCTTATCAGGCAAAGTATCCCAAGTTTTTTCAAATAACTCTGGAGACATGAAATCCAAAGTTGATATTTTCTGTCTGAAGGCATCTCTTGCACAGGGATCTTTTAAATGCGCATGATACACGGCTATTATCAAAGACATTGTCATTGCATTAGAGATTGGTTTTCTTGCAATAGAAGTTAATTCTTTAGTTATAGAAATTAAATCTTGATAGATGAGTTCTGGAAGTTTAATTGTTTGTACCATTGGAATACCCTTCCTAAGTATGGATTATACAACACAGCTATTTGATCTTTAAGCTGAAAACTAATTTAAGAATTGAAAAACCTACTAAAATAAAACTTAAGATAGCCCCCCCCCAAAAAAAAATATTCGATAGAAAACTTCTAAAGTCTTGTGTCCAGTAGTAGAGTCGATTTATTTGAGAAAAATAAATGATCAAATTCTAAGTGTCAAAATTGGTTTTACCAATATTTTTTTAATCAAACTTTTAGATGGTTATCTTCTAGTCGATACAAGTTATAATCACAAATATGATCAATTTTTAAGACAACTCAAATCAGAAAAAATTGATCTAAAAGAAATTTCTTATGTAATTCTAACTCACCATCATAATGATCATGCTGGGTTTGCAAAAAGACTTCTGTTAGACTCTCAAGCAAGATTGATTATTCACAACAATGCAATACCATTTCTTAAAAAAGGAATCCACGATAATAGAGGAACCCATTGGAATAGGTGGCTTCAACAGATGCTTAAACCATTCTCAAAAAAATTAACGCACAAGTATCCTGGAGTAGAAGTACGAAAAGAAGACGTTATTCTTCAAGGTGATTGTTTGAAAAATTTTTTTGGTTTAGGTTTTGATGGAAAAATAATATATACACCAGGACATTCGTCAGATTCAATATCAATAATTTTTCCAGATGGAAATGCGATTGTTGGTGATGTTGCAATGAATTTTTTTAATCTTGGAGAAACAAAATATAAGCCATTTTTTATCCACAATATAAATGAAATTTTTGAAAGTTGGAAAAAACTCATCAGATTAGGAGCACAAACTATCCACCCAGCTCACGGAAAATCTTTCAATGTAGAAAAATTATCTAAGAATTTATGAAAAATAAGAAAAAAGATGATATAAACTATATCAAGACATCTATTTCAGAAATTACATGGGCTATCACTTTTTCAAAAAAAATTAATAAGAAAATGACTTGTTTAATCTTTTTTTGATTTATTATCAAATACATTAACTAAGCCAGTACCTGTCTTAATTAGTGCAGGTAACCCCACCAGATCAGTAGTAATAAATAAAATTCTAACAAGTAAAGCAAAAGCTAAAGCATTGGGTTCAAGTGCACCTATGCTAGTTAAAAGAAAAACATATGCAGCCTCTTGGAGACCCAGTCCAGCAAAAGTCACAGGAACATACATAAAAACTGCAGTCAAAGGACCCATAAAAAGTAAATCAATAAAAGACGGTTGACTCATATCAACTGAATTTGATAAAAGAAAAATACCAACTGTAAAAATAAAGATTGAAGATATAATTAACAATGAAGTTTTCTTTATAGATTTTTTTAACAAACTTTGATCTTTATTAAAAATTTCCAATACTGGCTCTAATTTTCTAAATAGTTTTCCTATATATGGAATATTTGAAAACTTCTTAATTAAACTGGGCATATAATTTGTCCAAACTAATACAGTGAGTCCAACACCTCCTATTAGAAGTAAAATAATCCCAAACAGTAAGGCATTAGCTAAAGAAGGATCCATAATATCTGGAGGTATTCTATTTAGAAAATAAATTAAAGAGACTGCTGAAAAAATGGCTTTTATAAAAAAATTTACAGCTCCCATTGCCATCACACTCATTAAGCCTTTTTCCATAGAGACCTGTTTTAATTCATGGAGAAGAACAGAAGTGGCAAAATAACCTGATTTTGCAGGAGTTATATCACTTAATAATTGGCCTCCGTAACTAGCAGAAACTGAAGAAGAAGGTGGAATGTTTACGCCAACCGATTTCAAAGTTGTGTGTAATGCAAGACCTACAGTTAATGAAGAAAAAACAAAAAAAAGAATAGAAGAAACAAACAAAGGCACATCAATTAAAGCAAAAACTTCAAGAGTGTCCCCAAAATTTACACCTTGAAATAATAGAAACAAGACTACGATGCTGATGGTTACTTGCAAAAGTAAAATAAGGATACGTTTATTTGACAGTTCAAATACCACCAGTAAATCGAATTAGTCCAATTACAATAAAGGGAGGATATTTATCTTTTAAGAGTCGGAAAAAAGAATCTTGTGCAAATTAACTTCAAAAGCTGCAGCAGGATTCTCAAGATTCCAAGTTTCAAGTATCATGGGATTAATCTCTCCTAAAACTCCAACTTCTTTTTTTTCAACAATGACTTTACCAACTCTACCGTCAATAAAACTAGGATGAGAAGTCTGTTCAAGTGTCCAATTAACACCCAAGTTCATAAAAAAAGAAGATAGAACTGATTTGATTTCTGTAAAGCTGGCAGTAGGATGAGTTGTAATTCCGGCTAACCAATACTCATCTCGAGTTAAAGTTTCAGAATGTTTATCTAATAAAGTCACATTGCCAAGTTCAAAGATTTTTTGGGGAAATTCTACTGATTGATTATTACTTAGAAATTCTATTAAACTTGGGAGTAACCAATTTCTTAAACAAGCCATAGTTACTATTTTTGGATTAACAAGTTCTACAACTTTTTGTCTCTCAAGATTCATTTTGTCAAAAAGGTTTTCTAGACTAGTTAGAGTATAATTCAAAGTTTCCTGATAACCTAAACCAACCATTAATTCACGTGAAGCATCTTTTAAGCGCTGATCGGGCAACATTGAACCAGTTGTAGGAAGATCCCTCCAGATAGGTTCAATGTTATTGTAACCATATGCCACTGCAACATCCTCAATTAAATCAATTTGATGCATCACATCAACTCGATAGCAAGGGATAATCACATCTACTGAGTCTTTGTTAATTTTTTTAATTCCCAATCCAGCTATTAGGAGCAAATCTGCTATTTTTTCTGCTGAAAGATCAAGACCAAGTATCTTTTTTGAATACTCAACATCCAATCTAATAATTCTGCTCTTAAAAACTGGAGTAATAATGTTCTTATAATTATAGAACTTATCTTCAGGATAATTCACAGAAGCTGAATAAGCTTTGCCACCTCTATCAATTAAGGCTAAAGTGACAAGGTTGAGAGTATTAATTGTTGTTTGATACATAGTACCCGTAACTTCAATGAGTAAATTTTTTGTTTTTTCAGTTAGTTTACCTAGATCATTTGAATTAATTATTGGTGGAAAAGATAACACCTTTTTTTTCGAATCCAATAGAAGAGGATAAACGTCATTTTTCTTTACTATATGTCCATACTCCAAGCCTTTTGGGTGTTTTTCTAAAATCTCAGATAAAGTCATATTTTCTTCAAACCCAAGCGGAACAAAACTATACTCTGTGGGATCAACTGCAACATAATTTAATGGAGCAGAAATTTGATCAAAATCGTAAAGTCCGATTGATGTTTTTTGTCTACTTCGACCATAAGTTTGATCTAGCTTGTCTTGGAGGTGCATAAAACCCCGAATAATGTTATCAGTTAAATCAACTTCTTTAATAACTGAACACCCAATGTAGGGCCTTATGTTTTTAAGATCTGGAGCAACATTAATTTCAATTATGGCATTATTAACAAAATAATCTCTTGCGCCTTTCTCAATTTTTAAATAGCTTCTTAAGCCTCGGGCTAATCCTTCAACACTCCATAAGTCTGGTCGATTAGTATCTTTTATTTCAACACTAACAATGTTATCTTGTTTGTTGAAATTTTTCACTTCACTTTTGACATATGATAATAGTTCATCTAAACGTTCTATATCGTCATTTAATTCAATTCCAAGTAAAGTTTCCAATTCAGAATAATTCACTTCAATAGTTGGCATTTAAATAACCTCTTTTTTCCTTAACCAATCAAGTTTCTGACTAAAAATATCACGAATATCAGTAATTCCTGAACGCATCATAAACAATCTGTCTATACCTAAACCCCAAGCAATAACTGGAACTTTAACATCTAAAGGACCAGTCACTTCGGGTCTAAATATACCAGAACCACCAAACTCAATCCACCCATATCCTTTTTTATATGCACTCAACTCAACACTCGGTTCAGTAAACGGAAAATAATCAGGTTTAAACCGTATCTTGTCAGCCCCAGCTACTTCAATAGCAAATCTTGCTAAAACACCAAGTAGATCTCTTAACGTAAGTTTTTCGTCAACAACGATCCCCTCAACTTGATTAAATTCACTTAGATGTGTCTTATCAACCACTTCTGGTCTATAGCATCTTGCAATTGAAAAAAACTTGGAGGGAACATCAAAGTGTTTTTTTTGAAGAGTTCTAGCACTTAAACAAGTACCATGTCCACGAAGTATCAAACGTTTTGCTTCAATTCTAGAATATTTGTAATCCCAACCAATTGATCCAGTTTTCCACCCATTTTCATGGGTTGCTTCCACATTTTCAAGAGTTTGAGCATAATTGGTTAAATCACCAAATTTAGGGTCTTTAACTTGATATATACCAAAAATTTCACGGGCGGGATGATCTTGAGGAGTGTAGAGAGCATCGAAGTTAAAAAAAGAAAGCTCAACAGTAGAACCAGTCATCTCTTTAAAGCCCAAAGTTACTAGCTTACTTCGCACTTCTTCAAGAAAGCGCATATAGGGATGTTTTTTTCCAGACCAAATCTTTCCAACTGGTGCTTTAATATTATATTTTTGAAGTTTAATTTTTCTCCATTTTCCAGTTATTATCAAATTTGGAGTAAGTTGAGTAACTTTGTCCAAAACTACTTTGGCTTCTTTAACAGCTTTAATTCCTAAATCAGTAATTTCGAATATTCGATATGTTTTCTCTTCAGTAATTAATAATTTTCTTTTTCTCAACATATCAACAGCAGTTTGAAGATCTTTGTTTATTAAGTCAAGAAATACTTGTTTTTTCTCTTGCAAATAGCAAAGTAGTTTTTCATCTTTTTCCTCTGGTATAGGTTTTTTAGGTTCTGATAAATGTAATAATTGATTCTTTGAATCAAAAAAGCACCATTTTTTTCTAATAATCCAACCTAACGCTATTTTTTCAAATTTTTTAGATAAATCTGAATTTGCGTAAGCTTTATCTAATTTTGCTTTGCCGCCTAAACCAATTATTGAGTTTAGAAGGTTTCTTTCTGGTAAACCCTTTTCCGCGTGCAGATTGCCTTCAGAATTTAAAGTAACTACTGTGCGCGGTTCTGCGAAAATATTAACATATTTTTTTTCCTTTAGAGTTAACCCTGCCCGCATAACAGCTGAATCTGACAGTGCAGATTCTTGGATTAGTTTCAAAATTGAAACTTTTCCGCCTAATTTTCCTAATAAAGAGAGTAATGTAAGTTCTTGAGACCTAAAATCCACCATGATCCTGTTCCTTCATATTCTCGATAGAGTTTTGCTATTTTAGTTCTAATCCCGCTAATAAAAGCATGTTGATAGCCAAATATCTTTAATGATCAATGAATAAAAAAATTAACCAAAAACCACAATTTTTTAATATTTATCAAAGGTTCATAAGTTAATTAATAATAAAATACTTAGTACTTATTAAAATTCAAACCTGAGTTTAAGAAACGCTTAACTTCTAATAGGTACTAAAATACTAAGGTAAGAGAAGAGAAAATTGCCTGCACTTGAAAAAATCCACAAAACGGAAAAAAAGGATTCAGAAAAAGCAGAAACACCTCTTTTACAAGAGGAGAATAAAAATCCTAAATCGTATCTGAGAGCGATGCCCCTTCGTAGCTTATCGGATCTTGAATCAATAAAAGACGAAGTTAAGAAAGGTAATATCTTAATTTTGCGAATTACGCCACTAGCCAGTAAAAATATAGAAGAAGTAAAACAAGCAGTAAATGACCTTTACGAATTTACTGAATCAAGAAAAGGAGATATTGCTAGGTTAGGCGAGGAGAGAATTGTGATTTGTCCTGAAAAAATAAGAATTTGGAGAGATAAAACTCCAATTTCAAAATAAAGTCGATTACTAAAGTTTAAAAGTTTCCAAATTTTGTGGAACAATAGTGTGTATATCAGCTTTCCTATCAAGAAAACTTGCAATATTTCTGATTTTGCTTTTTTCTCCATGAACAACGAAAATTTTTTCAGGTTTAGGCATCAAATGAGTTAAATAGTTAACAAGTTGACGACGATCAGAATGACCTGAAAAGCCACCAATGGATTCTACTTGGAGATTAACTGGAACAACTGTCATTTTTCCAGAATTATCCATCATTGTAACTTCATGTATTCCTTTTTGAACTCTACGACCCATAGTACCTTCAATCTGATAGCTAACAAAAATAATAGTGTTCTTTTCATCATGAGACCAATTTCTAAAGTATTCTATAGCAGGACCACCTTCGAGCATACCAGATGTAGCTAAAACAACACAAGGATCTCCATCAAATATTGTCTGACGAACGCTTGGATGTTTTACAATTGTAAAGTAATCAGATTCAAAAGGATTAACCTCATCGTGAAGAATGCTGTGACGAACTTCTCTGCTTAAATATTCAGGATAAGCAGTATGAATAGCAGTTGCTTCTGAGATCATACCTTCAATAAAAACTGGAGCTTCCTTCATTAAACCCCGCTTCATATAACCATCGATAATAAGCATAATTTCCTGAGCTCTTCCGACTGCAGGAACAGGAATTAACACGTTTCCTCCTCGCTGTAAAGTTTCATTGATAATATGAGTCAAACCTTCTTCACAATCAGTTCGAGAAGGCATATAATCATCTTGACCTCCATATGTGCTTTCAGTAATTACCGTTTCAATTCTTGGAAAATCTCTTGCCGCTTTTTCTAAAAGCATAGTTGTTCCAAACTTATAGTCACTAGTATAGACGATATTATGCATACCTTCTCCGATGTGTAAGTGAACCATAGAAGCGCCCAATATATGACCAGAATTATGTAAAGTTAAGCGAATATCTGGTGCAATATCAGTAACAACGCCAAATCTTAATGGTATAGTGTGTAAAACACATTCACGAACATCTCTTTGATCGTATCTTGGTGTATTACCTTGTTTACTAGCTACATCTAAATAATCTAATTGAAGCATAGTCATAAGATTCGAAGTAGGTGCCGAACAATAAACAGGTCCATCATAACCATACTTAAAAAGAAAAGGAGTCAACCCACAATGATCTAAATGGGCATGACTTATTATAACCGCATCTAACTGATCAATTCTAAATTCTGGACAATCAAACCTAGGAAAAGCTTCAAATTGTTTTTGAGAGCCAGGATTAATACCACAGTCAATTAAAACACTACTTTCCCTCGTGTTTACCAAAAAAGCAGATCGGCCTACTTCTTGAGCACCACCCAATACTGTTAACCTAATATCTCCCACAGGATAAGCTTGAGGACGAAAAATCCTTTCACCTACTGTACGAAGTATGCGATCACGTTCTTTACTCTCTGAATGAAGATAGTGTCGCATATGAGTAACTATTTTTGATTTAAGTGGTGGACTTCTAAGAATTCTAGGACGCCATTTTGATTGTTTAATGATTTCTTGCAAAACAGTGCCATTTCTTCCAATAACCAAACCAGGTTTTTTGGTTTCAATAATTATTTCACCCAAACTAGGGTCAAAATTTATGTCCGTAATTTCAGCTTCAGCAGGAATTAGTTCCCTAGAAATTTTTTCTGCCTCTTGTTCTTTAACTCTAACTGAAGGATCAGAACGAATCACAATTCTTTTACGAATTACACTAACAATTTCAGATACAATATTACTTTGATCTATCAGAACCTCAGGATTTTTTGTGTAAACAGCAAGCATTGGACCTTCGTATTCTATTCTAGTGACTTTTGCTTCTTTAGGAACTTTTTCGAGGATGTAACAACTTATTTCTACTTTATCTTTCTCAGAAGCTCGTGGCACAATATTTTACTTCCTCAGCTCACCAAAAGCTTGCTTTTTTCTTCATTAGACAATTCACGATAGCCAGTTGTATTTATCACAGTAATATTGTAATTATCACCACTTGCAACGTCTCGTTTCATTGCAGATTTGACGGCTTTGACAACAATAGGTAACATGTCTTGTATCAACATACCTTCTTTGTATTGATCTTCCAAAACACCATAGGCTAAAGGAGATCCTGAACCTGTTGCTACTGATTTTTCTTCAATTAAACTTCCATAGGGATCAAGATTAAAAATGTGAGGTCCAGTATCATCTACACCACCTACTAGAACTTGAGTTGATAAAGGCATATATCTTGCTGAGAAGAGAAGATTTGCTACAATCCTTGCAGCAGAACTAACTGGCAGTGGTCTATTCATATTAATTTTATAAAGGTGCGCATTTGCAGTTAAAATGTCAACGACTTTCTGTGCGTCTGCAACTGTACCTGCTATAGTCATCCCTAAATGATCATCTATTTTATAGACTTTCTTTCCACATTTATGAGCAACATAATAACCCATTGTTACACGAGTATCAGAAGCAAGTATGACACCGTCTTTACAAATAACACCAAGTGTAGTTGTTCCTTTTAAGACTAAATTATTTACAATATTATTCTGAGACATAATGATTTTCTCCTTAAAATTTTGGAGGCTTCGCAAATTCCGTATTAGGAAACAGCACCAGTTAAACTTTCTGAGATATTAATTAACATTACGGTCCTACTTTTTTGTATATTACCATAAGGCAAAATAAGAAAAAAACCATGATTCAAAAAGGTTTTAAAGGCTATTCAATGATCTAATGACTACACAACAAAAATAGTGGTTAATTTGTCTATACCTTATCACTACATGCAACTGCCAAGAGAGGTAATAGTTGGAAGGGATACACTAAAACGAATTCCTGAAGTATTAAATAGGCTCAAAATTACTGGAAACGCTCTAATAATAGCAGGAAAAACAAGCTACGAAATAGCAGGTGAAAAAGTACGGGATCTAATATCACAAACCGGCATGTCAGTGGACACATTTCTTGTAAAAAAAGTAACAACAAAAGAAGTGTTAATGGTCGAAAAACAAATTGAAAACTGGAAACCTAGTGTTGTGTTAGCAGTAGGTGGCGGAACTAAAATTGATGCTGCAAAACTAGGTTCATCTTGTCAAGGCATCCCTTTTATCAGCATACCAACAACCTTATCACATGATGGAATTGCCAGTCCTTTAGCATCAGTTAAAGGATCAGGTAAACCTTATTCAATAATGGCTCAAGCTCCTCTCGCGATTATTGCAGATATTGATATTATTGCACAATCCCCATGGCATTCAGTGATAAGCGGTTGCGGA
>Ga0255055_10002218_pt1 | contig 13850 bp, 11 predicted proteins | sample JV7_2_27_MG_FD_188633 | JGI IMG/M metagenome (GOLD analysis project Ga0255055, IMG submission 188633) | Seawater microbial communities from Jervis Inlet, British Columbia, Canada - JV7_2_27 | ecosystem: Environmental > Aquatic > Marine > Inlet | place: Canada: British Columbia | collected...
GTAGAAGTCATGGCTTCCCAGGTTGGAGTGGATCGACGAGGCCGTGATCGTCAGCTCCGGATTGTCCCCCGAATACCGGTACACGTAGACCCCGTACTCGCTGTTGTCCGTAAACGTGCTCCCCGATACGTCCAGCACCAGCGGCCCGACATATCCCTGTACGTACAGTCCTCCCTGGTTCAGACGTGACGTTACGTTCGTCAACATCGCCGACATCCCGACTCCACCGCCGCCGGAGATCGTGAAACCGTACCGGGTGTTTCCCGTCAGCGTCAGGTTGTCCACTGTCACGCTCATCGGACCGTAGATCTGCACGCCGTCGCGAGCGTTACCGGTCATCGCCGAGTCGGTGATGATCAATGTCCCCGACGAATTCGGCGCGAACACACCGTCGTACCCGCTGTTGCTCACCGTCACGGCGTTCAACGTCACCTGCGACGTCCCGTATGCCTCGATGCCGTTGTCCGAGCTCTGACTGACGGTCGTTGCCGTCAGCGTCAGATCGGAACTTTCGGTGGCCAACACCCCGTCTATCCCGTACGAGATCGTCGCGTAGTCGATCGTGCCGATCCCACTCGACCGGAAGCTCAGTCCCTTCCAGTCCCCGGCGGCTGGGACCGTTGCATCCGAGGTAAAGGTCGCCTCGTTGCCCGAGTTTCCGTTTACGTCAAACGTGCCGGAGACATCAAGGCCCGTGCCGGCCTGGAACCGCACCTCCACCCCTGCATCGATCGTAAGTGTGCAACCTCCGGCCACGGTGACATCACAAGTCGCGACGTACGGACTATCGCCGATCGTCCACGTCTCGTCGCACACCGCTCCACATTTATCCGTGGCCCACACTGATTGGAAGAACACCCAGCAGACCGCCAGTGTCAGTGCAACCGGCAAGATGCGGCGAATCTTATCCCTCTCGTCACGGACCTGCGGCAAATGTATACGGTCTTGCACTCGCTCCTCAGTCGGTTTCATTTTCGGAGCCCCCCCGGGTCAAAGATCCTCGAGATCAATCTCGGGCTGGAGGTAACACATCGTCGGCAGCAGCCTACTGCCGCTCGTTGAGCCCCATCGGGACACGACCTGCATCACGGAGGCGCCCCTCCGCCAAGTGAGCCGTTTGCCGAGAATCAACTACGGTCAACGGCCTGACCGCGAACCGGATTCTGGATATGGCGCGACTAAAACGCGCTGAAGACCTTGTGTCAACGGCGATAGTGGACCGATCAGGATTGAGAATGAGACAGAAACGGTCACTTGGTGGATGAGGCTCAGGATCCGGGCTCTCCAAGGATCACGGAGAATCGCGGAAGAGCCCGTCCAGCTTCCCAGTCCTAGCGCAAACCAAGACCGAAAAGGCTCAACCGCAAGCGTCCTTGTTCCCGAAGTGCTCGGGACGATTGGTCCAGCCGCGCACACCTTCGGAGGTCTCGATAAGGATCCACCACTGGGGATCCCCGCGCAGCTCCGGAGCCTCGATGTACTCGGCCCAGCAGTCTCGGCCCGGTCGTAGACAGAATTCGTCGGCCCAGAGCTCTTCCTCGGCGATCTCTCCGTTTCGCCAGTAGCTGTAGAAATCCTCGCCGAGATAGTCGAGCACGAAGATGATTTCTCCGCGGCTCAACGGGGGGCGATCGTGGATCACCGCGACCGGCACCGGCCGGAGGTGGACTTCACCCGTGACGCCCTTCACCTTACTTCCTTCGCTAACCGTGCCGATGATTGCCGAACCGAAGGGCGTGTCGTAGAGCGGTGTGGCCTCCAGCACGCTCCACTCCCGGTAGGAGCAGCATTCGAACGGACAGGCGCCCTCGGCGACATATCGCTCCGGAGGACGAGCCGCGGGATCCAAGGCCTCGAGCTTGCGCCGGTGCGCCTCTTTACGCTCGGCCGCTGCGGTTCGAAGCCCCTGCAGTTCGGCGCCCAGTGCCGATTGCAGAAACTCGGGCGTCTCGATCAGCTGCGCCAGGTCCGGATGATCCCGGAAGGTCTCGGGTTTGATCTCGGCTCCCCTGCGGTGCAGCTCATGCAGGACCTCGACGGCCCTATCAGGTTGATCGGCACCGATGTATGCCTCGGCCAAGCCAAACCAACGAAAGTGGTTCGAACACATGGCGCGTACGCTCTGTTTGTGTAGATCGATCAGCCGTTCCCAGTCACCGGCCGCCAACGCCTGGCCGAGCTTCGAGTAGAGGTCCGGAGGAGTCGAGCCGCTGCCTTCCGCGCACGGTCCCCCGAGATCGAAAGTGTTTGCGACGGCAGTCGGCGCGATGACGAGGCTCTCCACCATCCGTTCATAGACCGCCCGGTGCTGTTCGATGTCGGGATCGTTGGGGTTCTGGCCCGCAAAGCGAATCTCGTAGACCTTCGCTTCGTGGAGCAAGGCCACCACGATTCCCGTGTGATCGAAACCGAAGACGCTGAAGAGCTTTGCCGGTCGACCTCCCAGATTGGTCTCTTCGACACCGCTTACCAGGCTTTCGTCGTGGACGTCCGTGAACGTCCTGTCTGCCCAGTCCTCGAGACTCAGACCGTCGGAGTGCTCGTGAACCACAACGAGAAACTCCCCTGGCCAGGTCTTTCCTTCGGGCTCTTGAAAGGTCGCCTTGTGCAGCTGGCCGGGATAGAGAGCCTCCGCTTCCCGCTGGGGTGCCTCGATGACCTTCCACCCGGCGGGGTATTGAAGCTCGTACCCGATTTCCTCGCAGTGGTACGTGCGCCACTCGCGCGGCTGACCCGCCGCCAGGAACAAGACACCCGCGACTCCCAAAAGCAAAGCAGCGAGAAACCGAATGTGTTTCATTTCCGTCGCCCCGAGTTGCCCTCACCGACTAATCGTGTCTAGCGCACGGAAAGTCAAGGCCGGTCTCGGAGGTCGGAATCACCACAAATCGATCCGCTCTGCGAAGATGTGAAACACGACGGGCCGTCTCGCCTCGCCCGGGGTAACGGGGGCGAGGGAGACGGCCCATGCCTTGGGGTGAAGCTCAGCGTTGGCGAAAATTGACCATGCGGTAGGGCGGACTGGGCCAGGCCGACAAGATATCGGAGGTGCAGTACTGGGTCAGCGCGTTGCCGCCGCCCGCGTAGTTGAAATAGGCACTGTCGAAGCCGTTCTCGCCGCCCGTGCAATCGTCCTCGTTGCCGTAGATACCGTCCGGGCCGGCAATGTCTGCGACCATGATGGCGCCGCTGATCGTGCCGTTTCCCGATCCCTTGCGTACGAACTCACCGGCGCCGAATGCGTAGATCATGCCTTTCCACGGGGCTTTTCCGTTGTATCGAAGCTGACCCGTGACCACGAGCGTCCCCGATCCGCCTCGCGGCCCGACTTCGTAGTCGCCGTCGACGAAGATCACGTTCGAGTAGCGGGTCGCCGGAAGGACGCACACGCTCGAGAAATCGCACACCGGCTCGTTGCAGCACTCCACGTCCGCAACCGAGCGCAATGCCTCCACGAACTCGTGCATCGCCTCACAGTCGGTCCACATCGACCCGAGGCCCTCGTAATCGTTGGCCAGCAGTAGCGGATTATCCGGGTCGGTAAGATCGACGAACGTATCTTCGCGCTCCCAATCCGCGGACTCGTACTCGGGCCCCTCATCTGTACGTTCGTCGTACTTGATGCCCGTTTCTGCAGCAAGCTCTGCTTCCTCGCTTACCGTACCGACCACTGGAACAGAGAGATTCGGTATGCCGTTGATTCCGGAGCAGTCGTCGCCGGTGAAAGTGTGGACGTCGCTCGAGCCTCCGTAGAACCTCGGCGGTGGCCCGAGCAGGGTCACGGTCGCCGGCGGAAGTTCCGGCACCACCTCCCAGCGCTCGACGATCGCCTGGACGACCTCCTCCGATCCGTTGGGACCGGTTCCTATGGAGGTAATCATCACCAGATCGTTCTTGTCCTCGGTCGTCGTTATGCCCTCTTCGGGGTCGTTGGTGACGAATGCCGCGTGCCAACCCCGGCCGAAGCGCGTGAGACCTTGCAACGGAACGTCGTCACCGGTTCCCCTGATGCCCGTGATGCCTCCCATCTCGTCGTAGACGAACCGTAGCTCGGCCGGATCGAGATCGAACGTATGGTTGTCCCCAGCGGCCTTTTTGAGATCGTTGGTGAAATTCTTGTTCCCGTTAATCAGGTACAAGGCGGTTCGACCGGCTTCTTGGCCGGCTTCCGCGATGTAGAATGCTTCCTTCACCCGCACACTGCTCTGGCTCATCAGCACTTCTGTTCGCGCCAGAAACATCAGCGAGACGCCGGTCACGCTGAGAAGCATCAGCACGAACAGCGAGATGATCATTGCCGAGCCGCGCTCGGAAACAGGACGACCCATCTCGGAATAAAAACTTGACATGTTACTCACCCCTGTCGCGAAAAAACGTTTCTGGCCATGAAAGTACGGGCGAGTGCAAGGAGAGCCATGGCGATAGCTGTAATCGACGATCCGTCACGACCGACAACTCCTGATCCTCACAGAGATTTCAGGAAGCGGACATAACGTCCGGATACTCGGCGAACGAGGCCGGTCGAGCGAGGACGATTACGACATTGTCGATTGTCTCGCGAGCGCCGCCTGCGTATCAGTGAAGTAGACAGCTCACGTGGTGATCCGTGGGGCCAGTGTCGTCCGGAACTTTATCGACACTGCTCGGTCGATCAGTACTTGCCCGCCACCTTCATGATCCACTTGTGGATGGAGTGGTAGGTCAAGCCCTGGTTCACGTACATGACCGCGCAAGTCCCGCTGCGAGCGTTGATCCCCTTCTCCTTCGCCAACGCGAGGGATTCGGGTGTCTCCCTCTGCATGTGAATCCAGACGTCCTTGACGCCGGCTTCGGCCGTCTTTGCGACCCAGTCTTTCGTCTCTTCCTTTGGCACCTCGAGGACGACGGCGTCTACCCGCTCGGGGAGAGCTTCTAGACTCGGGTAGGCCTTGTCGCCCTCGATCTCGGCCGCAGAAGGGTCTACGGGGAAGACGACCTTTCCGAGCTTCTTGAGGCCGCGGTAGGTTAGACGAGGGAAGTTCTTCTTCGCGGCATCGCCGACGACGGCGAAGGAGCGCTTTTCCCAGAAAGTCTCGTAATCGGAAGCCATGGTCACGACTCCTTTTGGACGCTCCCAGGCTAACACGGCGTCAACAAGACGTGCGGAACCAAAAAAAAGGGCGCCCACAGGGGCGCCCTCGTTCACACTCACGTGAATCGCTTAGAATCCGCGGTAACCACCACCGCCACCACGGCCGCCGCCGCCACTGGTGCGCTCGCGCGCCTCGTTGACGTTCAGCTGCCGGCCGTCGAGTTCACTACCGTTCAACTCGCGGATGGCCCTGTCGGCATCTTCGCTGTTGCCCAACTCGACGAACCCGAAGCCACGGGGGCGTCCGGTGTCGCGGTCGGTGATCAGCTTGACCTCCTCGACCTCGAGATTCTTCTGCTCGAAGAGCGACCGAATGGTCGACTCGTCCGCGCTGAAGGGTAGATTGCCGACAAAAAGTCTCGTTCCCATCTCTCAGACTCCTCGCTCCCTCCCTGGGGAGCACAAACTCAAGCTCCCGGCCCATGACTCCAACAACGGGTCAGGATCGGTGCCGAAGCACAACACACTTCGGCATGGCTACGGCACGGCAAAAAACGTTTCTGTACGATTGATTGCGACCGGGAACCTGCGCGCAACATACAGGCTGCCCTGGATCCTGTCAAATCACGCGAAAACCACTCCTCGTCGGAGACCCGATCTAGGGCTGCTTCCCCCTGATCTCCTGAGTCGCGAAAGTCGGCGGCGAGGAGCGAAAATCGAGGGTTTCACCGTCGTAGAGAAAGAACAATCCGGGCTCGTATTCTTCGCATTTCCCGTCTCTGTAGTAGAGATAGCCGTTCTTGGTCGTGATGGTGACGGTGGAGTCCGGCTCGTCCTCCCAGATCACATCAAATTCGCCCACGTACTTCTGCCATTCGGGTTTGGCGGGCCCCGGCGGATCGAGAGGCGAATCGTTGAAATCGAGATAATGGTAGTTGCCGTTGCTGTACGTCCTGCTGATCATCATCATCGATCCACGGCGGTTTCCGTATGAGGAGAGAAAGCGGACTTCCCTGGTGCTGCCGTACATACCCACCAACTGCCCGCCATCATCGAAGAATGTCACCGGGACAAACGAATCTTCACTCATTCGGAGTCCGAGAACGCCGTCTTCGAATCCAACCACGACTCCGGGGGAGTCCCCGTAGCGGCCCAGGATCGATTCCAAGCGAGGATCCACGATGTCAACCGGTCGCATTCTGTCCAGTTCCGGATCGGCAACTGGATTAGGGCCGTACCGTTCGAAGATTGGACCGTTCATGATGGCCCGCCCCTCCATGCCGGTCAGGCCGTGATATTCCCGATTTGTTAGTAACACGGCACCGATTCCGAGCTCCGGATAGAAGATCATGTGACTGCCAAAACCGCGACCTCCGCCTTCGTGGTACAAGCAGAACGTGTCGCTGACGACTTCGCGAATGAGCCCCAGGCTGTAGCCCGTTCTCTGTCCGCGATGAGGAAACTGGATCGAGTGATACTGCTGCATGAGATCCTCGCGCAGCAGCCTGCGCCCGTCGACGACCCCACCATTGAGATGAAACTGGACGTACCTGGACATGTCCCGAATGCTCGAGTAGAGACCGGCGGCCGGAATTTCCGGCAGGGGAACCGCGACCACGTTCCCTTTGGTGTCATGTCCTATCGCACGGTCCTCGTTTCGCGCGACGCTCTCCAGGTCAAACGAGCTGTTAGTCATTCCAATGGGCTCGAGGACTTTCTCACGGACGTACTCTGCAAACGGTCTACCGGAACGCAACTGGATCAGGTAGCCGGCCAGATCGGCGCCTCGGTTCGCGTAATGGCGCCGGTAGCCTACGGGGAAACGCAGCCAGGTATCGGAGATCGTCTCGATGTATCGTTCAAAATAGTCGGGCTGATCCAGATCGATCCCCACAGGCGGATCATGGGTAAACCCGGCCCAGTGCGACAGCATGTGACGGAGAGTGATCAGCTCTTCGGGGTGCTCGTCGAACCTGCTGTGAACGGTGAACTCCGGGAGGTACTCCGAGATCGGTGTATCCAGATACACCAGACCGTCCTGCACCGCCATGAGAACGGCGAGGACCGTCACGCTCTTGGAGATGGATCGAATGTTGAATATCGTATCCGGTGTGATCGGCGAGGAGCCGGCGCCATCCGTAACTCCGTACACTTCTTCCCAGATGATCTTGTCGTTGTCCACGACGACCGCCGCCGCCCCTGGAACGCTCCTCTCCTTCAGTTGCTCGGGCAGCCACCCCGACAGGTCTGCGGCGATCGCTTCTGCGAGCTCGTCCACAGTCGTTGTGGTGCATGCAACCCCCCACAGAATCAAGAGCGACAGTGATACCCACAGTCCACCAAGAAGACGGTTCGTCTTCATTTGTCCCCTCCTCAAGGGCCAGTCACTCTTCCCGCCTTGTTTCAATACGGGGTCGATTTCGGTAAGTTCAGTGTAAGATCCGACCGAAGCGGGCCGGATTCCGGCGCACGAACGAAGGGGGACTCAGATGAAATACCGAACCATGGCCGCAGTGTTCTGCGGGATCTGCTTTGTTATGGCCGGGATCGCCGTGGCGCAGGTCCACGATCCACGCGCGCTCGAGGCCGATCCGAAGCTAGCGGAGGAGCCGATCGCGCCGGTTCTGGACGGTCTCGGCGACGAGCACATCACGATCACGACCAGCGACCCGAAATCCCAGCAGTTCTTCGACCAGGGACTACGACTGACGTACGGATTCAACCACTCCGAGGCACTGAGAGCGTTCAAGGAGGCCGCGCGGCTCGATCCCGGCAACGCCATGGCGTACTGGGGCTGGGCCCTGGTGCTCGGTCCCAATCTCAACTTGCCGATGCAGGACGAGGTCAAAGAGCAGGCCTATCTGGCGATCCAGTCGGCGCTCTCTCTGAAAAGCAAGGTGACGGAAAAGGAGCGAGCCTACATCGACGCTCTTGCCACCCGCTACTCCGACGACGAGGAAGTGGACCGCGAGGAACTGGACGCCGCGTACGCCGATGCGATGAAGGCGCTGCACGAGGCCTACCCGGACGACGACAACGCTGCGACACTTTACGCGGCATCGCTGATGAACCTGAGCCCTTGGGCCTACTGGAACAAGGACGGCTCGCCGCGAGAGAACACGCTGGTGGTCCTCGCAACGCTGGAGTCGGCGATCGAGCGCGATCCCGAGCACACCGGCGCGATCCACTATTACATCCACGCTGTGGAGGCCACGCACCCGCAACAGGCGGAGCCGGCGGCCGATGTCCTCGGCACGCTGGCGCCGAACGCCGGTCACCTGGTGCACATGCCGGCCCACATCTACATGCGCGTCGGCCGCTACGAGGACTCGTACGACGCGAACGTCAAGGCGGTGCAGGCAGACGAGGGTTACATCACGAGTTGCAGCGCCCAGGGTGTTTACCCACTGGGCTATTACCCGCACAACATCCACTTCATGGTCTGGTCGTCGATGTTCGAGGGGCGCAGCGCCGAGGCGCTGGAGCTGTCGCGCAAGGTGGCGAGCAAGATCCCCGACCACATCGACGAGAAGAACTGGCGCAAGTACGAACTGTTCCGCAGTCAGCCGTTCTACGCGATGGTCCGCTTCGGCATGTGGGACGATGTGCTGGCCGAGCCGAAGCCGATCGAAAAGGCGCGGTACATGACCGGGATCTGGCACTACTCGCGGGCGTTGGCCTACCTGCACACGGGCAACGTGGGCGGGGCCAAGCGCGAGTGGAAGGCTCTGGAGGGGATACGGAAGGTCAGCGAGGATACTGGGGCGCGCCGGGGTGCCTACTCGACGCTGCTGACGATCGCGTCGGAGATCATCCAGGGCGAGATGGACGCAAAGAAAGGTCGCTATTCCGAGGGTCTATCGCACCTTGAGCGCGCGGTTCGCCTGGAAGGCACCCTGAACTATGCCGAGCCGCCTGCCTGGTACTTCCCCGTGCGACACGTGCTGGGTGCGATGTTGATCGAAGCCGACCTCCCCGAGGAGGCCGAGGTGATCTACTGGAGCGACCTGCGCGATAACCCCGAGAACGGCTACGCACTCTTCGGTCTGGAGCAGAGCCTGCGTGCCCAGGGCAAGGACGAAGAGGCGGAGACGATCGCGGAGCGCTTCCAGCACGCCTGGGCGCGGGCCGACGTCGAGCTGACGACTTCACGGTATTGAAGCTCGGGCGTGCCGATTTATCTCCAGTACTACTTTTGGCTCATCGCGGTCTCGCTGTTCTGCTTCCTCCTCGAACGGGTCGTTCCGTGGCGACGAGAGCAGAAGGTCTTGCGCCGCGGCATAGTGCAGGACCTGTTCTGGTTGGTCTTCAACGGGCACTATCTCGGAATGATTTTTGCCCTGATCACGGGGTACACGGTCCTGTGGTTCAACGGCTTTCTGGGCAAGCTCGGCCTGCCGGTTCCGGAATCTCTCGCGCTCCTCGCGGGTGCTCCACTCTGGCTGGAATTCATCGTCTTCGTGGTGCTGAAGGATTTCGTGGAGTGGAACATCCATCGTCTGTTGCACAACGTTTCCTGGCTGTGGGAGTTCCACAAGCTTCATCACAGCATCGAGGAGCTGGACTGGATCGGCAACTTTCGGTTTCACTGGGGCGAGATCGTCGTGTACAAGACTCTTGCCTACTTGCCCCTGGTGGTTCTGGGCATCGACGGCAGGGTGATGCTCGTCATCGCGGTGCTCTGGACGCTGATGCTCGACCTCAATCACGCCAACGTACCCCTCAGCTGGGGGCCGCTGCGCTACATCCTCAACTCACCGAAGATGCACGTCTGGCACCACGACGTCGAGGTTCACGGCAAGGGCGGTCAGAACTTTGGTCAAGTGCTGAGCGTGTGGGACTGGGTTTTCGGTACGGTCTACTGGCCAGAGGATGCGGAGCGACCGGCCACGCTCGGCTTCAAGGGGATGGAAGCCTATCCGGACGGTCTGCCGGGGCGGTTCGTCTACCCATTCTGGCGATCGAAAGCCAAATAGGGGTCGGGTGGATAGCTCAGCACGCTGTACCCCACCAGCGAAGCTGAACAAAGCAGCCACCGCTGGGATAGCTACCCGGCCGGGACGATCTTTGCCGGGGCAGGACTTCCACCTGCTGGAAACGCGAACCTTTGCACGGCACACGTGGTCTACTCCACACCAGATACAAAATCGTAATTTTCGCGCCGTAACGGGCGACCTATATTGTCTCTTGCATTGGTGCGTGTAGGGAATCGTTTGCCATGAATCAGCGAGGGATGTCACTCCCCGAGCTGCTGGTCGCTCTGGCGCTCGGGGCCATCATGCTCTTCGTGAGCACTCTGGTGTCCGTGCCTTGGCTCGCACGCGAGGCGATGCGCGGGGCGCTCCACGATGCCAGCGTGCTGCTGCAGACCGCGCGCATGGAGGCGGTCGGCAGGAATAACGCGTGTTCCTTTCGGATCGATTTGAGCACGCGGACAATGCTCGTCGTGGACATGAACGACACGTCGACGACGACGGACGACGTGGTCCTCCGGAGCCGTCGGCTGCCGGCGCCGGTGGCCGTGGCCCATCCCGACTCCGGCTCGCCCGTTACGTTCGAGTTCGTCGGCGGCTCGGTGTACCGGGTGGTGTTCCATCCCGACGGCTACGTGACGAGCGGGACGGGCGAACTGGTACTTTTCGGTGGAGAACGATACGGCAAGGTCCTCGTTTACTCGGCAGGCGGTGTTCGACATCAACGATGGGATGGCGCGTCGTGGACCACGGACTCGTAACCCGCGGCGGCGACCAGCGTGGTACCTCCTTGGTGGAAGTGCTGGCCGCCCTGTTCTTGATCTCCATCGCTCTGCTCGGCGCCTCGCCGATGTTCGTTCTGGCGACGAAGCAGGACGCGGCCGGGGCCGACATGGGCCGGATCGGCGCTCGTGCGACCGCACGGATGGAATTGTTGCGGACGACCCCATTTCACGATCTGGATCCGGGCGGCAGTCTCGTCTCGGACGCCAGCGGCTACTTCGATGCATCGGATCCCGATGTCGCGGTGAGGTGGGAGATCATCGACGGCGGTGGGCCGACCGGCACCAAGACGATCGCTGTCCGGGCGGTTGCCGCGAGGCAGGTGATCGGCGAGCCGAATTCGATCGAACTGCGAACGCTGAGGGTCAGATGAGTCTCGGAAGTGGGCAGCGCGGCTTCAGCCTCGTCGAGATGCTCGTCGGAATGACCATCCTGCTGTTCGTCATGGCTGCCGCGATGGGGCTTATCTTGCACAACTCGCGCCTCAACAGGTCTCAGCAGATGGCCGTGGCCGCGCAGTCCGACGCCCGGACCTGCATGTCGATGATCGTCCAGAAGCTGCGGACCGCGGGATGGGATCCGACCAGCGCGGGGATCCAGGTGGTTCGCCTCGACAGTACGCCCGGCGACGGTATCGACGAGATCGAGGTGTTCGCCGATCTCGACAACGACGGCGCGACGACCGGATCGGACGAGCAGGTGCTGATTCGATTCATCGAGGACCGCATCGAGTGGCGTCGCAGTGCCGGCGGCTCCTTCGAGATCATGGCCGTGGGCATTTCCAATGATGCCGACGGCGACGGAACACCCGAACAGATGTTCACCCCTGACTCGACGGCCGACCCCACGCGTATCGTCGTTCAGTTGACCGCGGAATCCCCGTTTCCAGATCCGACAACGGGCTCACCGATTCGTTACACGCTCGCCAGCGACCTGGCCTTGAGGAAGAAGTTGTGACCGAACGTGGCTCGGCCATGTTACTAGCGATCTTCATGATCGCCTTGTTGACCAGCATGGGCATCTCGCTACTGTTCCTCAGCCAGAACGAGATCTCGCTCGGCGCGACGGACCTGCGTTCCAAGCAGGCCTACTTCCTCGCCGAGGCAGGCGTCGAGGTGGCCCGCTTGACGCTGTTCAACACGAATGGCAACGGGCTGTTCGATGACGATCTGACGACCCACGCGGGGGCCGACACGGTGATCGATTTCGATCCGGACGCCGTCAAGCCCGTCTACGACGGCCAGGGCCAGGTCACGGGATTCACAGGTTTCAACGACGACGTCCCGTTGATCGGTACGACGCAACTGGGTGAGGGTTGGTATGCCGCGTTCCTGACCAACGACCCGGGCGAAGGCGCGGGCGCTGGCAGCGCCAACGACACGAACGACCGAGTCATGATCACGGGCGTCGGCGCCGCCCGCGACGGATCGTTCGAGATCGTCCAGGCCATCGTCGAGCCGGCACCGCCGTTTCCCGGCGATATTCCCGCCACGATCATGATGTTTGGCCCCAGCCCGCTCTTTGCCGACGTCGACAACGTGGCCAAGGTATTCCAGGGGGATGACTGCGGAGGCACGGGCATCCCGGGATTCGCGGTTCCCGTATTGGGATTGATGGACACAGCGACCGAAAGCGTGGTCGAGAGCAGTCTCAGTTTGAACACGACGTACACTCACGCGGGGCAGACCGGTGAGACCAGCGTCAGCGACCTGACGGACGCGAGTGACCCCGGAATCGTGGTGTCTTCGCTCGGTCTCATCGCGCCCGGCTGGGACGACTGCCATGCCTTGCGACAAATGACCGAAGAGGTCCGCGGGGTGGCCGACGTCGTCTGTCTCGAGGGAGTGCCGTGCTCCTTGCCTCCCTCGGCGCCGGATCGTGTCGTGTTCTCCGACGGCGATTTCACCCTGGACTCCTCGCTTTCGGGCTCAGGGGCGCTGTGGGTCACCGGAACCTTGACGATGAACGGGGCGACAGACTGGAACGGCTTGATCGTCGTCGTCGGTGAGGGGGCATTCCTACGTACGGGCGCAGGTACCGGTCAGATCTCGGGCGCAACGATCGTGGCGGATATCGCGGGCGCCGACGACCAGTATGGAACGTCCGACGACTGCGAAGGGGGCACCGACGGCTTCGACTCTGCAGTCCACGACGAGTCGGCCGGCGGAACTGGTCTGACCACGTACTGCAACGCCGATGTCCTCGCCGCAACCCCTCTGACCAAGTACGCCATTGTGGATTTCAGGCAAAGATGAGCCCAGAGACTCCAAGCGACAGCAAACGCTTCGTCTACGATAGCCGTGATCTGGACTCCGACGAACTCGATCCCCCCAGTGAGCGCAAGATCCTGGCCGAACGGACTCCCGATGGCGTTCGCCGCAGCTCCTACGACAAGGCGTTCGAACCCGCCGTGGCTGAGGGCTTCCTGACCGTTCAGGCCGCATGGGCCCGGGGCAGCCGCGAGGCGTACGCCGTCGGACTCCAATGTCGTTACCAGCTCTCCAACGCCCTCGCGCTCAAGGTCGCGGACAACCGCGTTTCACTGATCGATGCACTGGAGATTCTCGACCGTCAAGCCGCTGGAGCGCTGTCCGAGTTGACGGATACGCGCAGACGCTTTCGTTGGCAGTTGCTCCCGTTCGCCGTCGTCATTGCCGGCATCCTGCTCCTTTGGGGACGATACGGCGAACAGTTGTGGGAAGATCAAAGCCGGATTGCGCTGGACATGGAGCAACTCTCGTTCGCTGCGGTCTCCCAACCACCCGCGGCGCCCGTGCGGCAGGAACAGGACGGAGCCCCTGCTGCCGGGTTGAAGGTCTGGCGCGATGAGTTCGGGCAAGTGACGCAGGTCTCCGCCAGCAGACCGATCGCGGTTCTCGAGGAAATCTGTAGACTGGCCTCATCATCCGGGTCATGCGAGTGGATGGAGGTGCGTCACACCGAGCCCCGCTACCCCGGTCGTCGGATCGGGAGGTTCACCGCAGCCCACGGCGATGGTGAGGTCTGGGTCGTACGCATTCGCC
>Ga0255055_10002219_pt1 | contig 13845 bp, 13 predicted proteins | sample JV7_2_27_MG_FD_188633 | JGI IMG/M metagenome (GOLD analysis project Ga0255055, IMG submission 188633) | Seawater microbial communities from Jervis Inlet, British Columbia, Canada - JV7_2_27 | ecosystem: Environmental > Aquatic > Marine > Inlet | place: Canada: British Columbia | collected...
CAGGGGGCATAAAACGAAAACCATCCACTACTTTTGAAGAATCAGTCATATCAATAACCTCCATTTTAAGCTTTCTAAGAATCATTTATTCTGTCTTTTACCCGTATCGCAAATTCAATCAAATTACAAATAAAGTCCAGGGAATGTAAGAAGTCCCGCTTTTGACTGCCGGCCGGACGTGCGACACGTTGCTTTCTGATTTTCTGTGATTAATTTATAATTAAGCAATTGCAGGAAAAAATTGATTATCATCCGATGGAGGAACTCAAAAGTGAACGCAAAAACCAGTTTGCTAAATGACAGAACAGCCGATCCCTATGTTGATCGCCGATCCGGAGATGAGAGACGCCTTGTCTATGACTCAGATTATTTTGAAAGCGGCGGCATGGAAAGAAGACAGGCAGCGGATCGCAGACAGCAAAACGAACGACGTGACAGCTGCGTTCGAGTCAGCAAATGGTCGAGCGTCTGTCCGGATGAAATATAAGTTAACCTTCAAACGTTGAATCTGATATTCAGGACATTCCCGTCCTGCACGATATATTTTCTGCCTTCCAGCCGACGCAAGCCCCGTTCGCTCACCTGTTTTTCGGATCCATACAGCATCAGGTCGTCATACGAGATGCATTCGGCCCGGATGAAACCGCGCGCAAGATCCGTATGGATCGTACCGGCCGCCGCTATTACATTTTGGCCTGCCTGGAGGCTCCAGGCGCGCACTTCATCGCAACCCACCGTGAAAAAGCTGATATAACCCAGCAGTTCATAAGCGGCAGTGCATAATCGATCTCTTGCGGATTCCCGGATACCCATATCCGCCATAAAGAACTCTATGTCTTCCTGATCATTTAGCTGTGATAGTTCCATCTCGAATTTACCGGCAAATTCGATAACCCGGTGGCTTTTCGCGATCTCTTTCAACAGGTTCTCATTCTTTCCAAAATTGCTTTCATCTGAGTTTACGATAATCATGATCGGTTTTTGCGTAATGAACTGAAACCCGCGGATGATCTTTTGAGACTCCCCGTCTAGTTTCAAATCCCGGATCGGTCGATTGCTGCTCAAATGGTCTATGATCCTGTGCAATAATTTTTCTTCCGCTTCAAGAAGATTTGTTTTATTGCCACGCTGACAGCTCTTTTGTATTCGTTCCAATCGATTCTCAGCGATGATCAGATCCGAAATCAATAACTCTTCCTCGAGTTTCGCAAGATCCCGCAGAGGCGTAGAGTTTTCCGCCAGATCGTCCCGAAAATGGCCAACCACCAAGGCTATTGCATCCGTATTCTTAATCAAACCCAGCGACGAACTGGAGAAAAGGCCCTCCCGGGCAGCGCCCTGGGTCAATCCGGCAAAATCGATCAGCTCAATCACCGCATAGGTGGTTTTTTTCGGCTGATACATCTCTGAAAGGGTCGCCACCCGGTCGTCTGCAACTTCCAGCACGGCCCTGTTGGGCTCCGATTTGGAATTGGCGTAAGATGATACCTCGACCTGCAATTTCGCAAGGGCATTGAAGATCGTCGTTTTGCCCGAATTTGGCAGACCGATAAGTCCAATATTCATAGTGCTTTTTTCACCTCTTGGTTTATTTAATGCAAGGTTATCAACCTGTGGGCTTATTTATGGCGGATCAGCGGGCATCAGGGATCCGTCTTTAAAGACGTCGGGCTCCCGGCTGATGGCCCTTGCTGACTGCCGGGAGTAAAGATTTTTTGAAATCCCGGGATCTCACGTCCCCACAATAAATTAAGCCACCCCCAACCCTTCCCGGGGCGGCCTATGCGTCGGTTTCCTCAGGAGAAACAGTTCCGATTAAATTTTTAAAAGGGTTTTTTTAAGCATTCCCATCCATTTTGTCAATAGGTTAATGCTCAAAACGGGAACCGGCTTCCCAAAATCCCCAATCTAAAATCCAAAATCAGATAACCCTGAACCTTATACCTTACACCCTGTACCTTTCTTTGTCCTCAGTCCTCAGAGCTCAGCCCTCAGCACTTATCTTTTCACTAATACCAAATACCCGGTACCCAATGCCTAATACCCATTATCCAATATCCAATACCTGCTTTATGCGCGTATTGACATCCCTTTACCATATACTATAATTAAATATTTTACAGGGAGGCACAATTTTGGCGCTCATCGACAATATGGAACAGACACAGAGTTTTATGAAAAGTCTCGGTTTTCCCGATCTTCGCATTCATCATTCCATCAATCACTTTGATTTTACCAAGACAGACCGCAGAATCCTCATTATAGGTCCCATGGGATCCGGCAAGTCCGAGTTTTCAGCGCGCATATACCGTGACTCCGAGGTGGCCATGCGCAAGTCCGAAAAGGTTGGGCAGCTGACGACCAGCGACAGGGTTGACCGCCGCAACGTGTTTTATATCCGTTCCAAAATCGACGACAAACGATTCGCCGAGTATCCGGCCAACTCCATTGCCTACCGGGGCGGCTATGTGGTTCCCGGAAATAACATCGCCAGTATCGAGGACTCCTTTGAACTCGAAAAAGTATTCAAGCGCAATCCCACAGTCGGCACCTGGATCATTGACGAAATTGAGTTTTTCGATGAACGCATCGCCTATGTGATTGACCAGTATGCCAAGCAGCAAAGTCTTAATTTCATATTTCCAATGCTCATCCTCAACTTCCGCAAAGATCTGTTCAACCGGACCGCCAGACTCATCATGGAGGAGTCCACCGATGTGTTTCCCCTCACCGCTTACTGTGAGCACCCCGACTGCATTGCCGACTCTTATTACACCTACCGGTTTTATTCTGTGGAGGGAGCAGAGTGTCCTGCCCTTTACTTTGATCCTCTTATCATCGTAGGCGGTGACAAGCTTACAGATGATCCCAGGTTTCCAAACTATTCGACGCGCTGCGACCATCACCACTACCTGCCCGGCAAAGAGTACACCTTCATGATCCTGAAGCCGCTCGGGGAACAGGCCTACGGGGGAAATGTCAAACCCCTCCTCAAAGAGCTCAACCTGCTGAAGAATGATATCGAGCGCTCGCAGCTCTACAATCATTTCACCGAAAGATACATCAAGGCCGAAAATCCGGAACCAATTATGATGCACGCGCTTAAAGTGAGTTGTATCGCCGAAAAGGCGCTTATCTATCTTTTTTCCGAAGAGAATATTATCAGCACCGGCCAGATGCAGTCTCTCGCGCAGGAGATCAAAGCCGATATAGGCTATATCAACGAGCGGCTCGTGGAAAACCGTAAGATGCAGGTCACCGAGGTCCCGGAAGAATCATAGAAATTGATCTTCAACTGGCCTGTGGTAGATAAGAATTTAGGTCCGACCTGAAACCCGCGTAACAGGCGATCAGCCGATATAGAAAACCTTGTCTAATATTACAGCGCGCGCTGCTCAAGGAGCTGAACATGAAAATTAAAGAACACGAGTACGTAAAGCAAACTCTGGAGAGGTATACAAATTGCCGAATAGAGGATATCTGCGATCACATCGTTATTACGAATTTCAAGAAATATATCCGGCGATTTCAAGAGAAGACCAAAGCAAAATACAGCACCGGAAATTTTAGGATTGCCAACGCCAAAGATATTAATTGTACCATGATCGATTTCGGCATCGGCTCACCGCAGGCCGCTCTGATTATCAACTGCCTGGCTTATCTGGAGAATCTCAAAACGGTCATCATGCTGGGAATGTGCGGGGGCATCGACGATGTGCTCACAGAAGGGGATTTTATCGTTCCGTCAGCAGCAATTCGGGGTGAAGGCGCCAGCGATCATTATCTGCCGCCGGAGTTTCCCGCTATACCGGCTTCTTCTGTGAATCTATACTGTATCGGAGCTGTTCGCCAGACCGGACTCATCCCCCGCTGCGGCATCATGTATACCACCGATCGACGATTATGGGAGTTCGATGAAAAGTTTATCGACTATTTGCGAAATAAACGCATCCTGGCGATCGACATGGAACTGGCGACGCTATTTTCCGTGGCTTACCATTATGGAGTTCCGATCGGGTCAATTATGCTGGTCTCCGACATGCCGCTCCAACGAAGAGGCATAAAGGATAAGAAAAAACAGGACGGGGTATTTTCAAAATATATGGAGCTGCACCTGAATCTTGCCCTGGATGCTGTCAAAAATTTAGATGCAAAATGGAGTGAAGTAAAAAGGCACCTGAGCAGTGAGTGGTAAAAGAAACGGATCCAAACCGTATTATGCTAATGATATAAAGGACACCTCTCTGGTTACATTGACTAATAAAACGTGAAGAAAAAATTAAACTTTTTGTTTCTGGAACCTTTTTTTGGCGGGTCACATCGGGACTTCGCCAAAGGCCTGGTCGCCCATTCACAGCACGGCATTGACCTTGTAACCCTGCCGGCGCGCTTCTGGAAGTGGCGCATGCGGGGCGCCGCCCTTTATTTTGTTAATCAAATCCCTTCCCCCGAAAAATACGATGGTCTGATTACAACCGATTTAATGAGCCTGTCGGATTACAAGGCGCTTTCAAAAGGCGTCTGGCAACCGGCTCTGGTTTATTTCCACGAAAATCAATTTACCTATCCCCTGGCGCCGGGCGAGCACATGGATTATCAGTTCGGTTTTACAGATATTACAACGGCGCTGGCCGCCGACAGAGTTTTATTTAATTCCCGAACCCACAGCGATGCTTTTTTTTCGCAGCTCCCGGGCTTTTTGAAGATGATGCCTGAATACCGGCCCAAATGGGTTGTGGATCAAATCCGCTCAAAATCCGACGTTCTGTATCCCGGGTGTCGATTCCCGGCCCAGGAGGTATCCGGAGCCGATTCAACGCGGGAATTACCGCCTCTGATTATCTGGAATCATCGCTGGGAGTTTGATAAAAATCCGGATGAATTTTTTCTTGCTCTGGATGCGGTCCTTGAAAACAGGATAGAGTTTCGTCTCGCACTGCTGGGTGAAAACAGCCAAACAATCCCGAAAGCATTTATCGGCGCGCAGGCGCGCTATGGGGGTCGGGTCGTTCATTACGGGTATGTCGAATCACGGGCAGAATATATTAAGTGGCTTCAGCGCGGATCCATTGTCATCAGTACCGCCCAACAGGAAAACTTCGGAATTTCAGTGATTGAGGCCATTCGCTACGGATGTGTCCCCCTCCTGCCGGCCAGGCTGGTTTATCCTGAGATTATCCCGGATGCTTTCCATGCCCGGGTTCTGTATAAGGATACTGACGAACTTGTGGATAAACTCATCGAACGTATCACCAAATATTCCGGGTTTCAGTCACTGCGCCGCAAGCTTTCAGCTGCGATGGGCAAATTTGGCTGGGAGAATCTTATCGGCCGCTATGATGAAGAACTCGAAAAACTGGCGCACATGCCTTACGACCGCGATTAGCGGCTGGGATATTTCGCGTTCGGATTTCAATATGACGCTGGCCATTGCCAAAAATCGCTATCAACAGGGCTACGATGAAAATGTTTTCGCAGGTCAAAGAGGAAAAACTTTGCTGGACAGTATCAAGGCCCAGGTGGTTGCGCGTTTGATCAACGAAGGCCTCCTTGGAAAAAAACGGGTATCCTCGATAATCTGTTTACTTTTTTTCATAGAAACTATTCCCTGAATTCCACAATTACCCTCCAAAAAATGAGGGAATTTTTCTAAACCGATCCTCAAGGCCAGCCGGGTATTCATATCCTTCTGATATTTTATCGTAATTTGGAAATTCTCAAATTCCCTCCTGTGTTGAGCTTAATGGCATGGAATATGCTTTGTTTTGCAGCTTAAACCTCAATTGAATCGTCTGGATTTTTCGCAAAATGCAACTGCTGAATTTAAATGATGTCTGGCCGGAATTGATTGGCAAATCAGAGCAGAGAGTAGAAAGATGAAGATGGAATACAGGAAGTATCCAAGAGTAGAAACCTGTAACCTTATTTCCTATCTGGCGATAATGGAAAATGGTGAGATTACAGATCAAAGTATTGGGAGAGCGCTGAATATTAGTCAGGGTGGAATTCATCTTGAATCTCCCCGGCTAATTTTATCCGAACACGTATCCCTGATGTCCGTTGATTTAGACAACAATTTGATAGAAATCAAAGGAACTGTCGTTTATTCAAAAGAAAATGGTTCCGGTATGATAGGGTACGGAATTCGTTTTCAGGGCCAGCACAACGAAAACATTCAATTTGCGATTAAGTTAATAAAAGTTTTCCATCACCGTAAACATGAGGCTGCCGTAAACGAGAAATATAATGGCGCTGTCAAAATGCGCTTATCGGCAGGATAAGAGCGTGTTTGCTATCAAGGCAATATCCCATCCCCCATTCTGTGCAACAGAGTTTTAGAATTCATTAATGCCTATTAAATCTAATGCGCCTTTAACTCGTTACTGAGGTATTTCCAAATGAGTTTACCGGTATTATATTTTAACAGTACGGTGGTTTTGACTTCTGGTGGTTCCAATGGTAATTCGTCCTTTTCAAAAAAATGATGTGCCTGCCATGTCTCGCCTCTATGTTCAAACCTGGCAGGAGACCTACCTTGGTGTTGTGCCATATGGTTACTTATACGCGATGTCGGCACCCGAACTCGAGCAGGGATTTTTAAACGAGCAGCAAAGCCGGCAGGTCATCGGTTATGTTGCCGAAGATGCCGGCGGGGTGATTGGATTTATCAGTGGTGGTTACGAGAGGCAGGCTGACCCTATCTATAATGGTGAAATATATGCTCTGTATGTGCTGAAACATAGTCAGCGGCAGGGTACCGGGACAAAATTGGTTTTAGCCCTGGCAGCGCAGTTAAATCATTTTGGTATCTATTCAATGCTCGTCTGGGTCCTCGAACATAATCCTTACCGGCGATTTTATGAAAAACTAAACGGCATGTATCTGCGAAACCACCGCAGGCCTTTTGCCGGTGAGGTGATCGACGTGGCCGCATACGGCTGGCTCGACACAAGCCTCATCCACTACAGACGCTAGACCTTTTGCTTTTTAACCCGGATACTCCCCCGAGCGGCTTGCGGTCGAGGGGTGCGGTGCATCGGAACATAGGGCGATGCTGTTAATTTTACCGGATTCGATTTTGAGCAGTACCAGCGCATCGATTTTTGTTAATCCGTTGTTTTTCATAAAATCATTTCTCCTTTTTTGAGTTAATTTCCTTCAGACAGTTCTCGATAAAAATTCGAGGCCCAGCGCCGGAACACGGACTTTTCATCGGGCTCGACTTTAATAATTCTCATCAGGCTTTTTTTGGCAGCTTCGCGGTCATCAAAGCCTTCCCACAGGATCTGTGCTTTTAGAAACAGCGCTTCGGGGAAGTCGGGATCTTTAGCGAGCACCTCTTCAAGCGTCAGAAGTGCATGATCAAATCGATTACATAGCTTGTGGTATCTGACCACGTTCAAATCACCTGCCAGCCGTTCTCGTATACCAATGGTTTTTCGTCCCAGACCGTAAAGGGTGTTGACGGCCCCTTCGCCCAGCACGCCACTCAAAATCGAAGTTGCAGACCCGATCATGGCACTGACCAAAATGGCTGCCACCAGACCCACCACCGCACCTGAAGACCCGCCGGCAAGGTAACCCCAGATGAGCCCCATCACGGACAGGTAGGGCAGGGCCCAGATTGCGTTTCTGAGATTTAACGCCATATCAGCCGAATCCACATCTTTTCGAAGTTTCATATTTATTCCTTTCCGTTCGTATTTTTATTTTCAATCTGATCAGAGAATAACACACCGGTTTGTCAGATTCGGACAAACTAATTTATTTTTTTCTGTCTTTAGAAATGATTTTATAATACAAGACATCGGTATTTAATTTTTCACGTCGCTGTGTCTTGCCGGGCACATTTCGGCACAGGGAGTTCAGGTATGCATAAGGCCCACCAAGGTAAATTTCATTACAGCTATGTCATTGCCGCCAGCTGCTTCGGCATCCAGGCCGTCGGTATCGGCACCTATTTTTCTTATGGTGTTTTGTTCAATCCGTTGATCTCTGAGTTCGGCTGGTCAAGGGCCGCCATCGCCGGGGCCTCATCCATGGCTTTTTTACTGATGGGCCTGCTCGGCATGGGTATCGGCCGATTAAATGACAGGATCGGGCCGCGGAAATTGATGACGGTCACGGGCGTTTTTTCCGGCCTGGGCTATTTGCTCATGTACAGACTTGAAACCGTCTGGCAGTTATACCTGTTTTTTGGGATCGTTTTCGGCATCGGCTTGAGTTCCATCGATGTTATCGCTTTGACCACGATTGCGCGTTGGTTTGTCAGAAAAAGAGGAATGGTTACCGGTATGGTTAAGGTCGGCACCGGCGCCGGACAGATGACCATCCCTTTTCTGGCGAGTCTTCTGATCATTGCCTACGGTTGGCGATACGCCTGCGTCCTCATCGGTGTAGCGGTGCTGATAATTCTGGTTGCAATCGCACAATTGATGAGACGTGACCCGGGCATGATGGGGCTTTCACCGGATGCGAATGAGGCAGGGTCGGCGGACGAGCCGGCCATAGGCGTTGAAGGTCTTTCCCTCGGCGAGGCTATCCGTACCCGGCAGTTCTGGACAATTTGCGCTGTCGATTTGTCTGTTGTCTTTTGCCTCATACTGGTAATGGTGCACATTGTGCCATTTGCGATTGACATCGAGGTTTCTCCAACCAAAGCTGCGGGGGTTCTCGCAACAATTGGCGGCGTGAGCATGGCAGGTCGGTTTTTCAGCGGCCTTGCCATAGACCGCATCGGCAGCAGGCGGGTAATGATATTTTGCTTTTTTCTGCTGATCGCCGCGCTTTTGTGGCTGCTGCTTGCCAAAGAGCTGTGGATGATTTATCTCTTTGCCGCAGTTTACGGTATTGCCCACGGGGGATTTTTTACGACGCTTTCCCCCATTGTGGCCGAATTTTTCGGGATAAAATCGCATGGGGCCCTTTTCGGTATCACGATGTTTTGCGGAACTTTTGGCGGGGCTCTCGGCCCGTTTTTGGCCGGTTACATTTTTGACGTTACCGGCGGATATAACCTGGCGATCTGGATCTGTATATTGATGAGTGCGCTTGGATTTGTGCTGGTAGCATCGCTCAAACCGATAGAGACCGCCGGAGAGAAAGGCGTATGCTGAGCGGGCGTGTTTTATTTTGCCTGTCCGGATGGTAAAGACAGTCAGATAAGACCGGCTTGACTTGGGCTATTTGATCCTTAGGTTTACCAGTTAACAAATCAATCAAAGGAGATATAAATGGAAAAAGTTGAAAACGGCGTGTTCGTCAGTCTGAACTACAAGGGAACCTTGCCGGATGGCAAAGTGTTCGATACCAGCGAGGGGCGCAATCCCCTTGAAGTGCAGATGGGCGCAGGGCAGCTGATCGCCGGACTTGAAAAGGCGCTGATGGGCATGTCTTTGAAAGAGAAGAAGGTGTTGACGATCGAGCCGGAAGAAGCTTACGGGCATATAGACGAAAAGCTCACCCATTCTTTTCCCAAAGAGGATGTTCCATCTGAAATTAATCCCGAAGTCGGCCAGGTAGTGTCCCTGACCTCGCCGGAAGGGCAACAGGTTCCGGCCCAAATTATTGAAGTGGATGATGAAAAGGTGGTCCTGGACCTGAACCATCCCCTGGCCGGCGAAACGCTGACTTTTGACATCGAAGTCGTGGGTATCAACAGCAAGCCGACCCAGGATCACACGGGGTGCGGTAGCGGTTGTACCTGCTCTGATTAAGTTATGCGATGCCTGACTGGTACCTGTATATGGTAAGATGTCGCGACGGTAGTTTGTACACCGGCATTGCCACCGATGTTGAAAGCAGACTCGCCGATCACCGCGCAAATAAAGGGGCCAAGTACCTGCGCGGAAGGCGTCCTTTGAAGCTGGTTTTTAAAAAACAGATCGGAAAAAAAGGGCCGGCCCTGAAAATTGAGCACAAAGTCAAGAACCTGCCCAAGCACAAAAAGGAAGCGCTCGTTAAAACCGGCGCCGGCATTGAAGCCTTGTTCAGCGGCCGCAAATCCTAAAGAACCCGCCGGGGTCTTTCGCAGTTTCTAACAGGATAAAATTAAAACCCCGTTTCTTTTTTAAAAGCAGCGGGGTTTTTGGTTGCATGCCTTTTTAGCCGGGATTCGAAAAAGCATATCGCTGGTTTTATTTTATCTTGAAGCCACGCTTACTTTTGTTTCTTCTTTACCAAATACGAGGCCGTCTGGATTTCACCGCTCTTGCTTTGGGCGGTAATGCGCACGGTCCATTCCCGACCCTTTTTAAGCAACTCGTTTTCTATGCGGCAGATGTGGTTGTATTCCGCGGATTCAGCGGAGGGTCCGCACGCCTGCTTCCATTTATCCGGCTTTTTGCCTTTGCCGAGTTCCACCACATAGCTATCCAGATTTCCCCGCACGATGCCATACACATCCAGCGAGGCGATCTTCTTTTTCTCCTTATTGGCAAACACTTCGGTAAAACGAACGGTTAGTTGATCATCTCCTGCGCCGCCAAGCGCCTTGCCGGCGTTTAGCAGGCCGGCACCGTTGTATCGGTCCCATCCCGCCTGACCTAGGTACATTGCGGAATTAAGCAACCGGTCTTCAACCTGCCGGTTGGTTAAATGCGGATATTTGGCCCAAATCAAGGAAGCCGTTCCCGCAACCATGGGCGCCGAAAACGAGGTCCCGGTAAGCGTATGGTATTGGGTCCCTAAGATGGGCGTGATTTGGCCGTCTCTTTTGCCCTCTTTGGCGGTTAGCGAGTAGATGTGCTCGCCGGGAGCGGTCATGGCCACGTTGGCACCGGAGTTGGCCGAACCACGGCGTTTGCCGTCCACATCTATGGCGGCCACCGAAAAGGCGCGCCGCAGACCCGGCGGACTGTATTCGGCAACATCACCCCCTTGATTGCCGGAGGAAATCACCACCAGGCATCCCTGCGCATAAGCGTAGTTGACGGCAATCTGCTGCAGCCGTGAAATGCCTTTGCCTCCCAGGCTGATATTGATCACCCGGGCACCGTTATCCACGGCATAACGGATGGCCCGGTAAATGGCCAGGCTGTGCGGCTTGCCTGATTTGCTGCCCGCTTTAAGGGTCATAATCTGGGCACCCGGGTTGATGCCGGCAATGCCCTCGCCGTTGTTGGTTTTGGCGGCAATGATGCCGGTCACAAAGGTGCCGTGACCGTAGTAGTCGGTGATGTCGTTGTTCTCACCGGCAAAGTTCCAGCCGTGAATGTCGTCTACGTAGCCGTTGGCGTCGTCGTCGATGTCGTTGTCGGGGATTTCACCGGAGTTGGTCCACAAAAATTCCGGTCCGTCCACATGTGTCAAATCCAGGCCGGAATCGATCACGGCCACCACCACATTTTTGCGGCTGCCATCCTCGATGTTCCAGGCCGACTGGGAGTTGGAACGCGGCGTGAAGCCCACTTTGAGCAAACCCCACTGGTTGGGCGGCTTCGTGCTTTCTCCGGGTGATTCCCCGACGGTGATTCCCGTCGACCCGCCCAGATTGAAAATTGAGCCTAAGCCCTTTGCCAATCCCGAGGCTGCTTTTTTTACTTGTGATTCTTCTTTGGCAAACAGGGGGTCGTTGGGCACCACCTGATCTGTCCCCTGATACCAAAGCCAAGGGTTGTCTTCGACAAACGCAATCTGTGTTTGCAACCGATCCCCTCCGGCTTCGAACGCTTCGGAAGCAAAATAGAAACGGTCGCGAGGAATTGCCGACATGGATTCAGCCAGTTTGGGTGGCCGATCGAATTTCGGGGGACCGGCTGCGGTCATTCCTTCCCCCCACTTCGCCCTTCCCTCCGCGAGCTTCTGAATAAGCGCCGGACCGATTCCCCATTGCCAGGCGTCGTCTTCCGCAGTCTCTGCTTGGCTGCCGGCTTCCAATGTGCCAGCATCAATAAAAAACCTGTAACTGCCTTGGTTCAATCTATTGCTCAGAAAGTTATAGCCCAAACCTCCAAAATATTGTTTGGAGTTGTCTTTCCAGAGGCCTTCGCCAAAAAGCGTCTGCTGCAGCCCGATGTATTCGCGCGGGGGATTATCGCTGATGTAATTTTTAAATTCCAAATCGAGCCCGAGGGGCCGGGCGCCGGCAAAATATTGGCCGGTCCAAAAGCTGCGTAAGGTATGAGCATTGAAATAGCTTGTGGATACCGTAGCAAGGGGCTTGTCGGCATCGCCGTAAAGGGCGAGATAGGATCCGCTTAACATTCGAAACCTGGCCGCCGGGGTGTCCGTAGACTCATAGTCAGACCTATACTCCTCAAATTTTTTCGGAGAGATGACACCTGTGAGGATCGAAATGGCCGCCCCTGTCCAATTTCCTTCTCCTTCTGGCGGCGGCCCATCGGAAAACAAATATCTCCAGGGTACTCCTTCCAGATCATAACGCATTTCCATAGCACAGCCGGAGCCGATGAAGGAGTCGGAGACGGAGCCGGAGCCGGAGTCGGAGCTGGGTCCAACCGATAGATCAACCGATAGGTCAGGTGAGTAAGCGGACCGGCCTCCAGCTGAATCTCCCAGCTCTACACCTTCAATCGAGATGGTCAATGTCATCACCAGAAGCCCGGCGAGAATACTGCGCAGGCGCAGCGAGAATATTGCCTGTTTAAGGATGCGGAGGAAAATTGGAATCTTGCTTCCGCTAGTTATATGAAATAAAGTATTGTTTTTCATGGTATCCTCCTTTGGAATCCATGACAACCAAAGGTTTACAATTGATAGGGATGCAGAAACATTCACAATGGGATTAAAAACAGTTTATCCAAGGGTTGCATCCAAGAGGCGCAATCGGAATCTCTACTGATTTTGGGTGTCTGTGCCGGGTGTTGCCCGTGCCTTGGCCTTCATCCCTATGGAAATCAGCCCGAATTGATTTTGGACGACGGCGCGCTTTTGGGCGATCTGGATGATCGCTTCCAGACGCTTGGGGTCCGCCTTGGCCTCTTTTTTGGTAATGGCTCCCACCAGAACACCGGCCGGGTCGTAAACCGCAATGTAGGCTTTTTTGCCCTCACCGCCATGGGCAATAATCGGTCCGATCAAGCCCAGCTGCTCGCCGGGCCCTTCGACATCTGTGTCTCGGGGAATCATCCCCCACTGGCCCTTTTCTACGCTGACCCACGAAATCGTATCGCGGGATGCGCTATGGGCGAAGCGTTTTTCTTCCGAAAATATCGTTTGGGGCGTGAGAAGGCCCCATATTGCTAAAACTGCCGCAAGGCGGATATAATATCGTGTTTTCATTTTAACCTCCTTAGATATGGGAGAGTTGCTTACGTCTGCGGGGATTGCGTTAAGAAGAATAAGTGAGTGTAATTATTGTAAGAAACTCAATGAAGTTTTAAAAAGACCGTAAGGCTTGAATAAAGGTTATGCATCCCACAGAAGGTGTCAAGTAGAGTAAAGCCTGCCGCCTGCCCAGTTAAATGCTTGCCCAATGAAATATTTACCCGGTTGAATGTGAAACCTATTCAACCGGGGCGAAGTGAATTTCATCGGGGCGTAGCGGACTTGTCCGCCAATCTTTATGGAGGATTTAACCCGGGTTGAATGCTGCGCGGCAACACCACTGAAAAATGGATTCAACTGGAATTTATTCTGCTAAATCTATAGCCATTTAAGAGGGACGAAGTGAATATCTTCGAGGGGGAGCCTATTCGACCGGGGTGGAGTTTATTTCATCGGAGATTTGAAGAAAACAACGCAGCGAGCCTTAGATTTTCTATCACACAGAGCCCTCAAAGCTCACAGAGAGAATAACTTAAATATTTTTAGCAAAAACCTTCTGAGTCCTTTATTTTTTATTTAACTAATCTGTGTAATCTGCGTAATCTGTGGATGATCCTG
>Ga0255055_10002221_pt1 | contig 13834 bp, 10 predicted proteins | sample JV7_2_27_MG_FD_188633 | JGI IMG/M metagenome (GOLD analysis project Ga0255055, IMG submission 188633) | Seawater microbial communities from Jervis Inlet, British Columbia, Canada - JV7_2_27 | ecosystem: Environmental > Aquatic > Marine > Inlet | place: Canada: British Columbia | collected...
ATCATGTTTATGAAATATAGCTGCCCATTGCATAGGAGCCCCATGCAGTTTTTGACATGCCAAACAATGACATATTTTTGCATCTACAGGATCCGAGCATACTTCGTATTGTACCGCATTGCAGTAACAACTTGCCCGGTATTTGGCTTTAAAATTAACATCTGAAATCGACGCATAATTTGATCCAAATTCTTTTTTCATTGAATCACCACCTAGTTTCTAATTTTATTGAAACATTTATACATTGAGAGATGTCCAAATATCAAATTAAACGAGAATATTTCAGACAATATCTGGATACTCGAAACAAAATGTGCAATCAACCAGGAATTCAAATTTCGGTAAATTCAAGCATCATCCGTGAACTGTAGACCGCAGAGGAGTCTGACTGCATATTACATCAGGAAAGGCAATCAATTTTGGCTTGCCTAAAAGTGTGGGTTTCGTGCCTGAATCGAATTTTTAGCAGTGTACGAAAAATTTGAGATTAGCGGAAGGAAGGTGAATTTTTACAGAAGATTAGATGATAGCCGACATATACAATTTTATAAATTTGTGGGTTGCGCATACCTAATATACAATCGTCGATAAAAATTTAGTTGATGGGTTCTATACTACATCTTGGGGGTTATTAATTCAGGAAATTATTCTCTCGGTTGAAGGTAATCTGAACCTAAACTTAACGCCTGTGATATTTATGTGGTGCTCCTTTTATTTACATTCCGTCTCCTTGATGGTGCCAATGCAATTCGTTAAGACGCACTCCAAGCTAAAACCGTCGCTGAATAAAATGATACATGCGTGCACCGGTCTCATAAAAAAGGCCTCTCAGCCCCCTTGTTAGAATTCTTTTGGGTTTGGAAACAGGCAACGGAATACTGTCCGTGGAACCGCCCTGAACCAATTCGGCCAAGAGTTTGCCGAAAACTGTTCCGGGACCAATCCCCCGGCCATTATAGCTTGACACTGAAACCAAATCCTCATCCAGCATATGGAATCGGGGAATATGATCAACTGTCATGGCAATACGGCCGTACCAGGCGTGCTCCAGTTGAATCGGTCCGACCTGAGGGAAGACTTTCTTAATGGTTCGCTGGGCCCAATTTTTGTGAAGCGAATATCCCATGTTTTCCACCTGTCCAACACTGCCCACGATAAGGCGCCCTGCCTGATCGAGGCGGAAAGAAGATAGGATTAGATTCGTATCCCAAGCACCTTGACCACCCGGTAGGATGGTCTCTCGAACTTTCTCCGGCAATGGTGGCGTAGCGAACTGAAAGAAGTTAAAAGGAATTAATTCATTTTGGCGGTCCTTAAAAGCAGATTCCGGGTAGCCATGAACAGCCAGGATCACGGCCTTGGCCAGCACATGAGCGGTGGGGGTGGTCAGGCGCCAATGATTGGATTCGCGCTTTAAGTCAGTAACTGGGGATTCCCTGTGGAGACGGGCACCGGCACGCTGTGCGGCCTCGGCCAACCCGTAGGCATAGGCCAGGGGCTGGATGGTTCCCGCCCTCTGATCAAGCAGGGCGCCGTAAAAGGCCTCGCTGCCGATTTTAGGAGCGGCCTCCTTACGGCTGTAAAGCGTTACCGGAGCACCGCGGCGTTTCCACTGGGCTTCGCGTTGTTGTAACGCGCGATATCCTCTAGGCGAATGGGCGCAGTGAAGTGTTCCTTTGTGCTTGGCTTCACATTGGATGTCGTGTTTTTCGATGAGTCCGAAGACAAGATCCGGCGAAGCGCCCAGCACGTCGAGCAAACGCTCGCCGTATTCCTGTCCTAAAATACTGATCACGTCGTCCGGCATGAGCCACAGACCCGCATTCACCAGCCCCACATTTCGGCCGGCTCCGCCAAAACCGATTTCTTTTGCTTCCAACAACACCACGTCGGTGCCCGCCTCAGCAAGGTGCAGCCCCGCAGACAACCCTGTGTATCCGCCGCCGATTATTGCTACATCCGCTTTAACCTCACCTTCAAGCGTTGTTAATGAAGGCGGTTGCGGAGCAGTGACCTGCCACAAACCATGACTTAATGATTTATCCTTCATAAGGCATCTTCCTTTATTTGCTCATAAAAAAAACAGAATTTTTGATTCATCTATGTTTCGGAAAATTGCCGATCTAAAGGTTTCGCCGCTGATCCGTCGACTTCGTCTTGATGAGCATAAATCAAATGAACCCCTTAAAAGGCATGCGCACAAGGCTGGAGTGAATGTAATTAATCATGGTGATAAAGTCGAAAACTGGTAGTTTAACAGTCCTTTGCACAGCCTCGGCATAGGGGGGTAGGTCGCTGCACTCCAGCAAAACCGCTCCGATATCCGGATTATCCATCGCTAATTCGCGAACCACCTTTACCACCTCTTCTTCGATTTTACAGGAATCCAACGTTCCTTTCTCTTCTAAAATGGCTTCTCTGAATTCTGATTGATTTTCCATCCCCGCAATAGCGATTGGGAGCCCTTCCGGCATGCCAACGGCCTCAAAGTGCTTTTGTGTTAAACAGGAGGCATTTGCTGTAATGATACCGATTTTTTTACCTGTTATTTGATAGATGAAAGGAATCTGCAGAAGGCTTGAGAGAAAAACCGGAATATCCACCGATGCGGCCACCTCCTGCTGAAAGAGCGCCATAAAACCGCACGCACCAGTGATTGCCTTCACTCCCGAATTTTGCAAGTTTCTGGCTGCTCGGACAAAAAATGCCGCCAACTCAGGATCCTGCTGGTTCAGCAGTCGGTCAATGGATGCGCCCTGGACTTTTTCATAACGAACCGGGAAGGTAAACGTGCTCGCATTACCCACATTTCCAGGAACACATGGATAGGAGGCATCCAATATTAATATCCCTATCGACTCGCCGTACCAGGCTTGCTCGGGTTTGTTGATGCGGTAGGTCGCCATATTCCTCCTCCTTGATAACAGCCGTTTGAATCTGTCCACTTTCGTTTGAAACGCTACACCATGGTAACCTCCTTGGGGTTATCCGTTGGCTATTATTCGTTAATTGTTACATCAAAATGATGTCTGTCTTTATCAGGTTCGGCATTAAGAGGTCAAATAAAAGTGGGATTAGGTAGCGAATCTAATGATCTACTAATTTTCTTGTATAAATCTGTCATTATCGTAGAATTTTATGATTTTTTTTTGGTTTCCGGCCATGATCACAGGTGTGAAAATATAAAATATTGAATGATGGGTTCATAGCCGTTATGTTTCTATAGCCGATTTACACAATTCATCCGAAGTGTGGGTTGCGCATACCTAATATACAATCTTGAATAGAAATCTTTTTGGCGGATTCTTACACTTGAGATATAAAAACGATATCACAATAACAAATTATTACAGTAGGATACCGATATGTTGGAGGTATCTGCAATTTTGAAAATGAAATTTTATTACCGATTTATTGGATGTAATCTTTACTTGCTGAATTGGTCCGAACTTTAATAAAAGCTTCTAATCGGGCAAACCCGCCTTACGCATCATTTCAGCACCGCTATCCAACCATTTCTGATCTTTAAACATCGAGAGGTAAGGTGACCTCCGCCATCTCTCTACAGAAAAATTAGGATCAATTTTACGAAATTCTGCAGCGTTAGCCCTTGCTTCTTCCATCTTATCGAGCCTCGCATAACATAGCGCCAGTCTCCGATACGCTTTTTTGAGAGGATATTCGCCTTTAAGAGCTCGTTTGAGCAATTTATTACTTACCGCAAGCGCCTCCTCATAGCGTCCAGCCTGATCATATGAAACGGCTAAGACATTACCCAGGAACCAGGCCGGATAATAGGGCTCAAGTCGCATTGCCTTCTTAGCATAAACAATTGCTTCCTCGGGCCTTGCTCCAGCGTTCAAGGCTAAAGCCAAAAAGATATTATTTCGAGGACTGTTTGGATCAAGAGCAACGGCTTTTTCACCCTCGACGATGGCTTTTTCAAGCTGACCCCGGATGTAATAAATCATATTCATAAAACCATGGCGAAAAGATGCAGGCCAGCGTTCTGAAGTCTTTTGCACAATTTCAAGTGCTCGTTTAATCGAATCACGAGGGGATTCACTAAACCCAGTCATCACATCTGAAACGTGAGTAAATGCCAACAGCATCCAGGCTAACGTGTAATCAGGGTCCAGCTTTAAAGCCTGCTCAAAATGCTCTCTTGCCTTCTGCCTATCCTCTCTTGTCATACGATCAGAATAGCTATGCCCTTTTACAGAATAGTTCCAGGCTTCGAAGCTGTCCGTTCTGACCCAGTCGCTTTCTCCACCTATCACTAACTTCATTCGCAGGGCCTTCAGGATTTTTATTGTGAGTTCATCTTGGAGTTTGAACAAGTCTTTCAGTTCTCGATCATAGCGCTCGGCCCACAGATGGTGACCGTTTAATGCATCAATCAACTGGGCGTTAACACGCAATCGGTCTCCTGCCTTCTGTATGCTTCCCTCCAAAACATATTTTACCCCCAACTCTTCACTAACCTGCTTTACCTTTACTGGTTTTCCCTTGTAAGTGAAGACCGAGGTGCGGGCGATCACAAACATTTCGGGAATCTGGGAAAGTCCGGTAATAATATTCTCTGTGAATCCATCAGCGATGTAATCCTGTTCAGGATCACCACTCATATTGTCAAAAGGCAGTACGGCAATAGAAGGCTTTTCAGGTAATGGGAAGGCCATTTCCTCCACAGAAGCGGGCTCTATCCGCTTAGTTTGTTGGATATATAAATACCATCCTGCTAATCCTCCTATACCGATAAGCAGAACAATCACAGCTGCTAAGGTCATCCGCCGCTTTTCTTTACGCTTCTCACCGATGACTTTGCCGGCGGCTGCCGGTTCCATTAGAACCCTATAAACATGAACTGGCTCTGAAATGTTTTTAACGCTGTGTTCACCTAAATATTCATAACCAAGTTCAAGTTTATTTTTTACCTGGTCGTAGGCTGTTCTTGAAATGCAAATGCCTCCTCCTTCTGCCAAGCCTTCCAAGCGAGCAGCTATATTGACCCCGTCACCATAAATTCTGTCTTCTTCCTCAATAATATCACCCAGATTAACACCTATTCGGAATAACATCCGTCGGTTTTTTGGTAAATCGGCATTTCGTTCAATCATCTCTTTTTGAGTTTCAACAGCACACTTGACAGCGTCCACTACACTGGAAAATTCTGCCATAAAATTATCGCCAGTCATATCAACCACTCGTCCTCTGTGCTGCTGAATAAGAGTGGATATCGAATTAAGGTAAGTGTTTAAGGTTTGGATTGTCGCTTCTTCATTATCTTCCATCAGGCGACTGTAACCGACAACATCGGCACTAAGGATAGCGGTGAGTTTACGTTTAAAACCTTCTTGGGCCATAATGCCCCCCCTTTTGTTAGGGTTTTAAACAGAGGAACTCAGTATGTAGGTTATTCGAAGGAGCGCAAAAATCAGATTGGGAATCGGATTCGATTCTGGAAATGGAGAACCGCTTCAGGTCAGGTGGAATTGGAAAATCAAAAATAATTTATACTCGCTTATACCCAAATCGATGGGTTTTAGTCAAACGTAATCGAGAAAACAGGCAGGTGGTGATACATTGAGAAACTACCAACTATCACACTAAATGAAAATATTGCAGATACCAAATGGATACATGCAACTTATCGCATCTTCGGTTTTTGTGTCAAATCGGGGTCACATCAAATGCGGCTTTAAGGCAAAAAAAGGGCGAATCCATAGGCTCGGATTCACCCTCCGATATTGGGATATAAAACAGATATCACAAAGATTTTCAGACCTGATATATACCGAATTGTTGGAGTAATCAAAGATTTTAGCAGTGCAAAAAAGGTTGTGATATTTAAGGATACATGCAAGCCGAAATAATATCGCCAAACACTATATATAGTGGGATATAATCCATTAATCTATCCACCAAAATATGTTTGACCTTACATAATTTAATGATATATATGTCGATAAAACGAGCTGGACTTCCTACTCAACCTGACCGGATGCGCAAATTCATTTGTCGAATCGAGCCAGGTTCTACAACTCATATCTCTCTTCTCTGAGCTATCCACCTATTTATGTTTTGAATTTATAAATAGCCCTTTCAAGGGGGTGACATTATGAACGAAGAGCGTGACATACGCAAACTCAGTGCAGTTTTAAGCGCTGATGTGAAGGGATATAGTCGCCTTATGGGTGAGGACGAGTCTGGTACTGTACGCACCTTAAAAGAATACCGTGAAATTATAACTGAACTTATTCAAAAGTATCGAGGTCGCGTAGTGGACTCACCCGGAGATAACCTGCTTGCCGAATTTGCCAGCGTAGTGGATGCGGTAGATAGTGCCGTTGAAATCCAGAAGGAACTTAAACTGAAAAACGATGAATTACCCCAAGATCGTAGAATGGAGTTCCGGATCGGAGTCAACCTTGGAGATGTCGTCGAAGATGGGGATAGCATTTACGGAGATGGTGTCAATATTGCTGCCAGAGTTGAGAGTTTAGCCAATGGTGGGGGCATCTGCATATCTGGAGCTGCCTATGACCAAATAGGAAAAAAGCTTCCTTTTGGTTATGAGTATCTGGGTGAGCAAACATAACCGATCCCCACAATATACGCCACCCACAGAGGACGTGCTAAGACTTCTTGCTGTCGTCACCAGGCAAGAGCGGGTATTCTTGGATTGTTATCTTCACACAGGTGCACGTCGTTCTGAAATATTCAGATGGACATGGGCCGACGATATAAACTTTGAAAAGCGTCAAGTCCGTTTAGGTTCTCGAAAGACAAGGGACGGTTCCATGGAGTATGTGTGGCTACCGATGAACACGGATCTATATGAATCTTTGTGGTGGTGGTGGTGGAACAACCGCAAGTTTAAAAGCAGTCCTTATGTGTTTGTGGACGATCATCGTGGCCCACATTATGGCCAGCCCTACAAAACGCGCAACCATTTTATGGGGGGGCTGTGTAAAAGGGCAGGAATCAGACCTTTTGGCTATCACGCACTCCGTCGTTATGTTGCTTCCGTCCTTGCGGACACTCATAAAGTCAGTGCAAAACGGATTCAGCTAATATTAAGGCACAAAAATTTAAGTACAACCGAACGCTACATCCAGAACATAAATGAGGATTTGAAAGGTACGCTTGAGCTGCTTTCCACAGTACGAGTACCCCAGAACGGTACCCCAAAACAAGAAAAGGATCAGGCAGCTAACACCTAATCCTTTCCAAAACCGCGTTCGGCTTGAGCTTGGAGTGGTGATCCCAGGGGGATTCGAACCCCCGTTACCGGCGTGAGAGGCCGACGTCCTAACCACTAGACGATGGGACCATTTAATTGCGTTCGCAATTAAATATTAAAATATATATATTCTTGTCAATCGTTATTTAGAGAATAGGAGCCTTTAAAGGTTAAATTGCGCCCGCCGGCTTCTTGCCTTTTCGGAATCCGAATATTAAATACACAATGAAACCGACAAAGGGCACCGATACAATCACCCACCACAATGCTTTTTTGCCGACAGTACCAAAATCTTTTTGAGCCACATCGACGATGGCCCATACGGTGGCGATCAAAAAGGGAATACATAAAGCCAAGAATATGCCGAGCAGTTTCAAAGTCATATTACCTGAATCTTGCATGAAAATTAATGAGAAGTTGGGATTATGTTTAATGACAGAGTGTTAAGCAAGCTATAGAAGTAAAACCATATACCGTTCAGGTATAATGGATGAAAATCGTTTTATCTCATCACTTTTCACCCTTCGGGCGAGCCGGAGGCTTCCATCTGCTGCGTTATTAAGGGCTTGCAATAGTTTACTATGGCTGTGCCCTTAAATGCCTTGCATATGAAAGCCTCCGACTCGTGCAAAATCCAGGTATTAGCTTTTCAAGCGCCTGGAGATTTTTAAGATGGTGTCTACGTAATAGCTGCTGTGGTTGTAGTGATAGATAATTTTTTCGGCTTTTTTGCGGCTTTGCCCCGGACGCCATCCATGGCTTTTGAGAAAATTAGCGATACTGGCCATCGAATCGGTGTGATTGAGCATATCAACCATTCCGTCGTCGTTACCGTCTTTGCCGTAAGCCAGAATGCTGCTGGGCATAAATTGGGCAACGCCCACCGCACCGGCAAAGGAGCCCGGAATTGATGCCGGATCAAATCCTTCCCGGTTGGTATATTTTAAAAAGGCTTTAAGTTCTGCATAAGCCCACTTTGATCGAGTGGTTGCCTTCTTTTCGAATTTTTTTCTTGAAATTTTCTTTGAATCCGGGATCAAATCCCATAACTTGTTTCGAACCACCGGATCCGTCAAAGCCGCCATTGTGGAAAGCGTATTTAAGGTCGAGCGCGTTCCCACCGAGGCCCCCAGCCCGGTTTCAACCAGCAGAATCGCGGTAATGACCTTTTTATCGACACCATATGCTTTTTCAATGCGCGTCAGATTAGCCTCATTTTCCTGAATATACTGTTTGGCTTTGCGGATGGACCATTTATTTGTGAACTGTCCGTAATCCACCTGGGCTTCTTTATAGGTAAAAAGCAGTATGACGCCATCGGCTTCAAAGAATACTTGCGGCCGGCTATACAGCCGTTTTATTTTTGTCGGGTCAAAGCCGTCGGCTATCAACCGTTTTTGAACAGACGAAAGTGGCTTCTTGCTGGATTCGACAGCAGCTCTGGATTCAGCCGGAATTAAATATCCGGCAACCAGCAGGCTGGCGGCGAAGAACATCCAATTCGTTCCCCATTTATAGCATTGTCGCATCATAAATACTCCAGATAAGATCTCAAATCACAAAATTCGGATTCGTTCTGTATATATAGAACCCGCTTGATTGCATCGATATCCCGTGTTATTTAAACAAAATAATTAAACCTAACAATAACATACTTATTGATAATTTTCTATCGTGAAAAAAAGCACCAAAATTATCTACTGCTGTCAAACCTGCGGCTACCAGACTCCCAAATGGATGGGCAAGTGCCCGGACTGCGGTACCTGGGACTCCATTGTGGAGGAAAGGTCGGCCGTTCGGTCTTTTCGAGATGTCCACCGCTCGCCGGCAAATCAGCAGGCAGCCCCCGTGGCGATTGATTCGATTGAACTGGAAACGGATAACCGCCTCTTAACAGATATCGGGGAATTTGACAGGGTGCTCGGCGGCGGTCTGGTGCCCGGAACCTTGGTTTTGATCGGTGGAGATCCCGGAATCGGCAAGTCAACGCTGATGCTGCAGGCTCTATACGGGCTGGCGAATCGAGGCCACAAAGTTCTGTATGTATCCGGCGAGGAGTCCAATCAGCAGATTCGCTTGCGGAGCCAGCGGCTGGATACGGTTGCATCCGGATTGATGGTGGTTTCCGAAGTCGAAATTGATGCGATTCTGACGATGATTCAAGCTGCCCCCCCGCAGGTCCTGGTCATTGATTCGATTCAAACCATGTACAACGCTGAACTGACCTCAGCCCCCGGAAGCGTCAGCCAGGTCCGGGAATCCACGGTCCGTTTGATGCTGATGGCCAAAAAGACCGGCATACCGACGTTGCTGGTCGGTCACGTGACCAAAGACGGTGCCATTGCAGGCCCCAAACTTCTGGAGCATATGGTCGATACGGTTTTGTATTTTGAAGGCGACCGCAATCATATTTTTCGGATTCTACGCGCGGTTAAAAATAGATTTGGCTCCACTAACGAAATCGGAGTGTTTGAAATGAAAGATCAAGGCCTGGATGAGGTCGCCAATCCATCGGCTGTTTTTTTATCTGAGCGGCCGGCGAGTGCGCCGGGCTCCGCGGTTACCGCCAGCATGGAAGGCACGCGGCCGATTCTGGTCGAACTTCAGGCCCTGGCCAGCAGCACTATCTTTGGCACACCGCGGCGAACCATTTTGGGGCTGGATCCCAATCGGGTCGCCTTGCTGGCAGCGGTTATGGAAAAACAACTCGGCATGCACCTGATGGGGCATGATATTTTCATGAATGTGGCCGGCGGGGTCAAGGTGATCGAACCGGCGGTGGATATGGCCATCGTTTCGGCGATCGCATCCAGCTTTCTGGACAAACCCGTTCCGGACGGTACGGTCGTGTTGGGTGAGGTTGGTCTTACCGGCGAAGTCCGGGCGATCGGTCAGGTTGATACCCGGGTTGCCGAGGTCAAAAAAATGGGCTTTAAACGCTGTCTGGTTCCGGACGGCAATTTTAAGCGCATTCGCGATATTGAAGGGATTAAAGTTGCGGGGATAAAAACCGTGTCAGAAGCGGTAGAGATGCTTTTTTGATTTTCATTTTTTCACCACAGAGTGCACAGAGAAAAAAGTTTAAGTTATCTACTTAAAAGGCAAGCGGTTAGATTCTTTAAGGGGCAGATTTAAAGATTGTTTTTTAGATCAAACAACCCGCAACCTGGAATAATGGAGCGGTTTGGCTCAAAAAAAACAACACTGGAATGATCACTATTCGGAACGGGCCAAAAAAGAACGGTATCCGGCCCGATCGGTGTTTAAGCTAAAAGAGGCCCAAAAAAAATTTCGTTTGATAAAAAAAGGCGACCGGGTACTCGATCTGGGATGTTCACCGGGTTCCTGGCTGCTTTATGCCGCCGAGCTGACCGGCAAGCGCGGCAGGGTTTTAGGCATTGACCTGAAAACGATTCGCATAAAGATACCGCCTCAAGCGGAAACGCTCACGGCTGATATCCTGACAATTGATCGGGCCTGGATTGATAAGCAAGAACTGGGGAACCGATTTAATGTGGTTTTAAGCGATCTGGCGCCGGCCACCACCGGCAATAAAGCGCTGGATGCGACCCGGTCGTTTCAGTTATGTCAGGTCGCCCTGAGTATTGTTGAAATGGTGTTGAAGCCCGGCGGGTCGTTTATATGCAAGATTTTTCAGGGCGAAGAATTCAAAGAATTTTCGGATACCGTCAGAAGTCGATTTAAGCGTCATAAGATTTTCAAACCCCAGAGCAGCCGCAAAGAAAGCAAAGAAATCTTCCTGGTCGGCTTAGGTTTTAAAAAGAACTAATTTTAATTAATCATGAAAATATGGAGAGGTCTGAGTAGGAGGCGACTATGTCGGGTCACAGTAAATGGTCAAGCATCAAACATAAAAAAGCCGCTACAGATGCCAAACGGGGTAAAATTTTTACGAAACTGATTAAGGAAATTACAGCTGCCGCCCGCTTGGGCGGCGGTGACGTGGATATAAATCCACGGTTGAGAACCGCCATTCTGGCTGCCAAAAGCGAAAACATGCCCAAGGATAATATTGAACGGGCCATGAAAAAGGGCACCGGCGATCTTGAAGGTGTGAATTACGAAGAAAGCATTTATGAGGGTTATGGCCCCGGGGGAGCGGCCGTTCTGATCGAATCCCTTACGGACAACAAAAATCGAACGGTAGCCGAAATCCGCTATATATTCAGCAAGGCCGGTGGCAATATGGGTGAAAACGGATGTGTGGCCTGGATGTTCGATAAAAAGGGGTACATCGCGGTTGAGAATAAAGCCGTGGATGAAGAAGCATTGATGGAGGCAGTGCTGGAAGCCGGGGCCGAGGATATTCGCGAGGACAACAGCAATTTTGAAGTCATTACCACGCCCGAAGATTTTGAGGGGGTCAAAGCGGCCATCGACAACGCATCCATTCCCTATACAGTGGCTGAAGTGACCATGCTGCCGCAATCAACCACTTTTTTAAAGGGTAAAGAAGCCGAGCAGATGGTCAAACTCATGGAGGCCCTGGAAGACTGCGACGATGTCCAGAAGGTTTATACCAACGCGGATATTCCGGACGAAATCGTGAACAGTTTATAAAACGCCAGCTTTTGCTCGAGGGCTGTGTTGCAATTCAATCCAAAATAGTCGTAAGAGCAAGTGCCTAAAATGCCTAAAATGAGCTAAAGTGCCTAAAATTAAGGTGTCGCTGCGCTCCGTCCCTAATAAAACGACAGAATTCCTCCACTTTAGTCACTTTTTTGTCTCACCTATTTGTGCACCAAACTATCGTGCTGTCTGCTATTCCCAGACCTTATTCATCGATCTGCAGCACATCCACTCCCGGCGGGATTGTAAAGCTGAACAGCGAATCGTCCAGATCCGCTCCGAATGCAAAATTAATCAGATCGATGCGGGTTTCATCGCCGTAAAAGTTTAAAGTCTTGACCTGCAGCACGTTAAAGGTTTGTCTGGATACCATCAGGCTGATTTCGGAGATATCCAGGGTTTTTTCGCGCGGTATTAACTTTAAATGGTAAAACAGATCATTTTTTGCCGGCCCGCCCTGTTCCAGGGAGATATCGAATTTTTGCCGAATCAACCGGATATCGGATAAGAAACTGGCCCCTTTGCCGTCTCTGAAAAACGTGGGGGCTTTTCCGGTCATCACCTGGTTGTCTTCGGGGCGGTAGATCCAGAGTCTGTCTGCATCAGTAACGATGATTTGTCTGTCCGGTTTTTCATATTCCCACCGCATCATGCCCGGGTATTTGATGTAAACCTTTCCGGTGGCCAGATCCGTGATGTCCATCGCTTTGAGGGTGGATTTCTGGATAAAATCTGCGGAAAATTTCGAATTCGTGTACCTCTTTTCGACTCGATCCAGAATCTGATCTACGGATAAATTGACAGTCTCGGTTGCGGCGCATAAATCCTGCGGGCTGCCCATGGGGGCCAGCACCAGGATTCCGATCAGTACAAATGAATAGAAAACAAGTTTTGCGGTTGTTGACTTCATGATGACTCCCATGTTCGCTTTGATTAGCAGGTAATATTTTCGATCCGTCTTTTAATCAGATTGCCGCGTCGTCCCGCTTTGCTGAGCGGGACTCCTCGCAATGACCGGAGTCCACTTTTTCATTCGTCCTGTAATTGCGAGCGCAGCGAAGCAATCTCATATCTGGGTTATTCATTGTTTACGCTTTTAGCCAAGTTCCTTCATCAGCTTAAGGACATCTTCTTTGCCTTGCAGGGTAATGGATTGCTCACCCGCCGGCATCAAATCAAAAAACTCGGTCTTTCCAAAAACCGCCAGGCTGATTCGATCAATTATTTGAATCTTTTTACGGGCATCGACCTTATCAACATAGGTTACGCGTTTTCCTCTCAGCAACAGGGTTTCCACATTGTGTTGGGTTAGCTGGATATCTAACTTTTGGGCTTTTTGCAAACTCTGGAAATAGAGTTTCTTTCTGGCCATCAGCGCCGGGAACATATCCGGTTCATCTTTGAGCTCATCCAGAAAGCTTAATGTAAAATCGAGATGATCAAAAAACTCATCGTTGTCAATTTGCAATTTTTCAAAAAACGCCTGCAGGAATGAAATTTTATTTGGTGAGGTGACGGGTTTGGTGTTGCGCAGTCTGATTTTAGATCGGATTTGAAGTCCCGGATGAACATACCGGGCGATGGCCGACCTGAGTTTCGGATCCAGGCCCCTTGACAGATTCAGGCGTTCAATAAACTGCGCTGCATTTGAAGGAGGAACCATCATTTCAAATGGGCTTCGGCCGTCAGGAAAGCGAATTTGAGTTTGAAGGGATGTTGAACAAACGCGATTCTGAATTTCCCGTTCGTCCCGGCGTTGAAAATGCGTGTCTTCGATCATTTCCTCCAATTGCAGCTGCACGGATTCATCCGGGAAAAAGAGCAACTCCATCAGCGAATCCGTTTCACAGCTGGATTCATCCTGCAGCAGCTCTTCAAGCTCGCCGACGGAAGGATTCGAAAATGTTGAATCAATGTAGTGCTGCGTATCCGCATTAATCATTAATCCGTTCCGCAGGATGGCAATAATCTTTTGCGCCACCTGTTTGTTTTTATTTT
>Ga0255055_10002222_pt1 | contig 13829 bp, 11 predicted proteins | sample JV7_2_27_MG_FD_188633 | JGI IMG/M metagenome (GOLD analysis project Ga0255055, IMG submission 188633) | Seawater microbial communities from Jervis Inlet, British Columbia, Canada - JV7_2_27 | ecosystem: Environmental > Aquatic > Marine > Inlet | place: Canada: British Columbia | collected...
GCTCAGACCCAGAGGGCCGCCAACCAGGAACGCGGCGCCCGGTTTGCCTTGTACGGCCAGCTTCTTGAAGTAGGCCGCAAGTTCTTCGGACGACCACGGAACGCCCCTTTCATCGAGAACCACCAACTCCAGTTCGCTCGGGACCTTGGCCAGCAGCGCCTCGGACTCCTTCTTCACAATCACCCTAGGTTCCATGCTCGGCGATATACGCTGGGGCCGTACATCCACCGTCTCGAACTTGAAGTAGTGCGAGATCCGAGATTCGTAGTCCGATATCGCCGCGGAAAGGCCAGGCGTCTTGGGAGCGCCGACCGAGATCAACACGATTTTCATGACATCCTCAGCCGCACCCGAGTCTATTCCGCCGGAGCAATGAAGCTGTCCTGCAGAAAGCACTCGTTGTCTTTGTGCGGGAAATCTGTCACAAAGTGCAGTCCCCTACTCTCGCGGCGCCAGAGGGCGCAGCGAACGATGAGAGACGCCACATCCAGCATATTGAGAAGTTCGGCGGCTTCAGCCCAGCGAAGTCCATCGCCGGAGCTCGAGATCTCTGCTTGCATCGTCGACCACCTCTGCCGAAGCTCGCTCAACCGCGCGGACCCTTCGCGCATTTCGTCGAGACTCCGCACGATGCCAAGCTTGTCCCACATGAGCTGCTTGAGGCCCTGTCGTAAGCTCAGCAACTCCTCGCTCGGGAATCCTGAGAGGTCCGGGGGGGTCGAGCCCGTGCCCCCCGGCGGTACCGATACAAAAGGCAACTCCTGTACCATGCGCGAAGCCGCCCTTTCGGCGAATACCACGGCCTCGAGCAGAGAGTTGGATGCCAAGCGGTTGGCACCGTGGACGCCGGTGCAGGCGCACTCACCGGCAGCGAAGAGGCCCGGCAACGAGGTGCGGCCATCGGTATCGGTCCAGATCCCACCGCACATGTAGTGTGCCGCGGGAACCACAGGGATCAGGTCGCTGCGAACGTCGATCCCCTTCTCGTGGCAACTCTGGAGGATACTGGGGAAACGTGTCTCCAGAAGCTCGGTCGATAGGCTAGTCGCATCCAACCTGACATACGGGTCGCCGCTCTTCTTCATCTCGCTGTGAACAGCCCGAGCGACTATATCGCGCGGCGCCAGGTCACCGCGAGGATCGTACTGTCTCATAAAGGCGTCGCCGCCTTGATTCCGCAGTACCGCTCCTTCACCACGCAGCGCCTCGGAGATGAGAAAGGCGTGTTCCTCTGCCGGATAGAGCGCTGTGGGGTGAAACTGGATGAACTCCATGTTGGCGAGGATGGCCCCAACCCGGTACCCCAGCGCCGCACCATCTCCGGTGGCTATGGACGGGTTCGTCGTATGACAGTAGATAGCGGCGCTGCCCCCCGCTGCGAGCATAGTAGCCCTGGCGTTGACCTCCACCGCCGCGCCCGCCTCCACGTCGAGAACCCAGGCCCCCACACAACGACGTCGCCCCTCCGAACACTGGGAGCGCAGGGAGAGAGCCATGTGATCCTCGAGCGTGCGAATGCGCGGGTGTTCCTCGACGGCTTCATCGAGAGCGCTCTCGATGGCCGAACCGGTGTGGTCCTGACTGTGGACGATGCGCGCGTGCGAGTGTCCGCCCTCGATACCCAGAGCCAGCGATCCGCCCTTTTCTGAGAACCGCACCCCCCACTCGATGAGGTCGGCTACGGCTCGAGGGCCGTTCTCGACGAGCCCCTCTACCCGATACTGGTGACAGAGGCCGGCGCCAGCGTGGAGCGTGTCTTCGACGTGTCGGTCGAAGGAATCGTCCCGATCCACCACCACCGCGATCCCGCCCTGAGCGTAGTTGGTATTGGAGTCGAGTCGAGCCTTCTTTGTCACCAGGACCACGTCGTGATACTCGGCCACGCGGAGAGCAAAGGTGAGCCCCGCGATTCCCGAGCCAATGACAAGAACGTCAGTATCCAGGTTCGCCACTTTCCCCCCAGGGCGAGCAATCCGGCTCGTCCAAGAGATTGGCCAGCAGTGTTTCCAGTTCTTTGTCGCCCGACTCCCAAATCACCTGTTGGATCGGAACGTGGATCGCGAGGTCCGATCCGCTGAGGGGACCGAGCTTCACCGCATCCTTCAGCGTGGCGACGATCGCCTCACCCGCAGCTTCATGGGATATCTGCTGGACGTCCTCTCTAGTATAGCGATGGTGATCAGGATAGGCTCGGCACCGTCCGAGTGATAGGCCAGCCTCTCCAAGTTGCGTCCAGACCGTTTCGGGTTTCGCAACCCCGGCCACGGCCAACGGATAGCGAGTCCGGTCAAATGCTCTTGGCTCACTCAGCGAACCCCCGGCACCGTCGTAGATTGCCATGCCCGACAATGCGATACAGGCTTGGGCTTGCGGTAGCGCTGGCTCCAAACGCGACAGCCGGTCCGATACTCGCTCGGCTTCCGCGCGCGATGCCGTCTTGCGCGTGGTGACAGCAAGTGTCGCTCGTTTGAGCGCCTTCAACGTTTCGCGCCACGGACCCCGAGGAAGTAGGCGCGGGCTGTCCGAGAAATCTTCGGCAGCCACAAGTACGATGTTGGCATGGGCTCGGAGCGCCCGATGTTGAAAGGCGTCGTCCAAAACCGCAACATCGCAGCCTTCTTCGTGTGCCCGTCGCACACCGGCCACGCGATCGGGGGACACATAGATCTTCAAGGTCGGGTTCAGCAGTCTATGCACGTCACTCTCATCATCACCGTAGCCGCGCATGACGATCGAGGGTCTGCGTCCTAGGTGCTCGAGCCGACGTGCCATCCACGCGGCCATGGGGGTCTTCCCGCTTCCACCCACAGTCAAGTTTCCCACGACGAGCGTAGGGATCGGGGGACTCGCCGACTTCAGCAGTCCTCGATCGTACGCCCAGCTGCGAGCGGAGACGGCCGCACGGTACGCACCCTCCGCCGGCGTCAAAAGTCCCAGAAGGGCCCGGTAGCCGAACCCGCTGGGGCCCTCACGCTGCCAGAGCTTATAATACCATTCGCTCATTGCCGTTGACCTAGCAAAGTACCTAGCTGTCGACTTGCGTTTTCAGCCGCTGCAGCTGCGATTCGATCGCTTGTGCCTTGTACTCCAGGTCGCGGAGGGAACTGTCTTGCGGGATACGGAGCGGTTGGCCTATCGCGACGCGAACGGTAGCGAACGGCTTGGGAATCAGAAAACGATCCCAGCCCTCGACCCACCAGGCTCGGTTCGCACCAGCCATGACCGGGATCACGGGTGCCCCCGTCATCCTAGCCACCTGCAGGGCTCCGGGCTTCAGTACCTCTCGCGGCCCCTGGGGGCCGTCGGGAGTGATCGCCAGGGAACTCCCACCCTTTACTTTGCGGACGAGTTCTCGCAGCGCCGGGAAGCCGCCGCGAGTGCTTGACCCTCTTACCGCATCGTACCCGAGCTTGGTGCCCAGGCGCGTGAGGTACTCTCCATCCCGATGCTGACTCACCAGCATGACGATCCCCTGACCTCGATAGAGGTAGAGCAGCGGTAAAAGTCGACCATGCCAGGTGACGAATACGACAGGCTCGCCCGCCACCCAAGTCGACTCTTGGTGCTCGGAGCCTTCCACCACGAAACTCAGGCTCCGGTACGCTCCACGAAACAGCAGTGGAGCGAACGATCCTGCTAGCCCCAACGAGAGACGGTCTCGCATCCTCACGGCTCGACAGCTAGCAGCTCGGCCGCCAGTTGGGCGACGCGCGCCGGCGCTCCTGGCTCTCCCAACATGGTCCGAACCGAATCCAGCGACTCGACCATCGCGATTCTCTCTTTGGAATCGTGATCGAGGAGTGGTAGAAGGGCCTCGGCGATCGCCTGGCCAGACAACCGCTGAACGAATTCGGGGGCGAAGCGGTCGCCCGCCAGAAGATTGACCATGCCAATGCTATCGACCCTAACCAGGCGACGGGCCAGAAGATAGCTGAGTGGGTGAACGCGATACGCGATGACCAGAGGGGTCCCGGTTAGCGACGCCTGAACCGTGGTGGTCCCCGACTTGGTCAGGACGGCCGTGGCCGCCTGCAGCACGCGAATGGAGTCGGCTACAACGGGGTAATCTGACGCCATTTCGTAGTGACTGGCCGGGACATGAGGTGAACCAGAAACGATGATCTGCACATCGGGTCGCTGCCGTTTGACCTCTGCAGCGGCGTCCAGGAAAGGCCCCAGCAGGCGGTGCACTTCTTGGGGGCGTGATCCCGGCAGAATCCCCAGTATGGGGCGCTCTGGGTCAGCCCCAAGCGCCGCAATCGCCTCTGAGCGCGTCTCCCAGCCAGCGACGCGATCCAGGAGGGGATGGCCCACAAAAACGGCCTCAACGCCGAAATCTCGCAAAAACGGCTCCTCCTGCGGGAAGACCACGGCCACCGCATCTGCGCTCTCTGCCAGGATTCTGGCCCGCTCCTTTCTCCAGGCCCACAGCTGTGGCGCGATGTAGTAGAGGACGCGGACGCCCGTTCGGTGCGCCTGACGAGTCAACCAGAGGTTGAAGCCCGGGTAGTCGATGGGAATCACGAGATCGGGTGGCTGCTCAGCGAGAAGGCGACGGACGCGACGGCGGAGTGAGAGGAAGAAGGGCAGACGCGACGCCACTTCGACAAACCCCATGACAACCAGCCGCTCGAAATCCACCATTGGGGTCACACCCGCTTCTACCATTCTTGGACCGGCGAGACCTGTCAATTCGGCATCGGGCAGGAGTTGGCGCAGCGCCTTGGCGAGTGACGCGCCGTGCAGGTCTCCAGAAGCCTCTCCGGCCGATATGAAGATACGAGGCTTAGACACGCGAACTGAGATACCATATGGCGATGATCACAGCCGCCAATAGGATCATCAGAGTCCGTGTGCGCATGCCAGTTCGCTCACTGGACCCCTGCACCTTACGCTCACGTCGGATTCGAATCAAAGACATGTTCTCGATGCCTCTCGATGTGCTCCACGATGTCTAGGGCGATCGAAAGAGCCATCCGACCTTCCTCCGCCGATACAGGCACGGCCGCCTCACGACGCACTGCGCGGGCGAAGGCCTGTAATTCAAGGTGGAGGGGCTCTGCACCATCGCCCCGCAGGCTCACGTGTTCGACGAAATCACCCAGGTTCAACGCGTGTGTATCTGCCGCAATCTCCAACCCCTTCTTGCGGCGATAGAACTCGCCCGTCCCTTTCTGCAGATCGAGGCTGACATAGCCGCTCGGCTGGAAGAAACGGATCTTTCGCTGCCTTTGAATCGACACGCGACTGGCCGTGATGTTTGCGACGGCACCTCCATCGAATTCGAGCCGGGCATTGGCGATATCCACACGGCCGCTGAGAACCGATACACCAACCGCTCGCACATCGGAAACCGACCCGCGGACCAAGCTGAGGATCAAATCGATATCGTGAATCATGAGGTCAAGAACAACCGGCACATCGGTACCACGGATCACGAAGGGGGCGAGACGGTGCGACTCGACGAAGAGCGGGTCTTCGAGGTAAGGCTCGCAGGCGCGGACCGCTCCATTGAACCGCTCGATGTGTCCGACCTGGATGATGCGGTCATTCTCAGCGGCAATCGCTATGAGCTTGTCGGCCTCGGCCGTCGTCGTCGTGATGGGTTTCTCGATGAGCAGGTCGCACCCCCGCTCGAGAGCCACTTTGCCGACATCGAAGTGGCTGATCGTAGGGACCGCGATCGTGATGGCCTCGGTCTCGTCGAGAAGCTGCTCGAGGGTCGGGTAGGCTCGTGTCTGAAGGTCGGAGGCCACGGTTTGCGCACGCTGCTCATCGATGTCATAGATACCGGCGAGCCGTGCTTCGGGTATTTCCTGAAGCAACCGGGCATGGTGGAAGCCCAGACTTCCTACGCCTACAACTCCAGCAGCTACCGGGTGCAACGGACCACTAGACGGAGACCCCCCGTTCGCTCCCCTCGATGAAGGCGATGAGCCGCTTGACCTCTTCGCACGTCACGCCCTGCGAGCGCAACTCGGCGATTGCTTGACTCATGTTCAGATTGGAATTGAAGAGAAGTCTGTATGCGCGTTTGAGCTCGAATTGTGTTTCCTTCGAAAACCCGCGGCGATCGAGCCCCACCGAGTTTAGCCCGTACATCTTGATAGGGTTGCCGGCCGCTCGCATATAGGGGGCCACGTCTTTGGCGACGCGCGAGGCACCGCCGATGAAGGCGTAAGCTCCGATTCTGACGAACTGATGAATCGCGGTGAGGCCACCGACCGTAGCCCAATCCTCGATAACCACATGCCCACCCATCTGGACGCCGTTAGCGACGACCACGTGATCACCGATCCGCGCGTCGTGAGGGATGTGGGAGTACGCCATCAACAGGCACCCACTCCCCACCGCAGTGGAACCCGAGGCTCGCGTACCACGGTTGAGCGTCGCGAACTCTCGGATAGTCGTCCCATCGCCGACGATCAGAAGTGTTTCCTCGCCCTCGAACTTCAGATCCTGCGGGTCAGTGCCAAGCACCGCCCCCTTGGCGATGAAGCAGTCACGACCGACTCTTGTATCTTTCTCGATATACGCGTGAGGCCCGAGTACCGTACCGGACCCGATCTTCACGTTAGGGCCGATGGTCGCGTAGGGGCCAACTTGCACCCCTTCGCCCAATTCCGCCCCTGGGTCGACAATCGCGGTTGGGTGAATTTTCGCTATCGCTTCAGGCCCCTGCCCTGCCATCGTTGGCGTCATCTGTCCACCACCTGTGCCTTCAGTTCCGCTTCCGCCACTACTCTACCGTCGACTCGTCCCGTTCCCCTCATGACACACACGGCCCCGCGCCGCTTGACCATCGACAACTCGAACACCAGTTGATCCCCGGGGATGACGGGGCGTCTGAACTTCACTTTGTCCAGTGACATGAAATATACCACTTTTTCTTCCGGATTCTCAAAACTGTCCATGAAAAGCAGCCCGCCCACTTGCGCCATGGCTTCAACGATCAGCACTCCCGGCATGATCGGCATACCGGGGAAATGACCGGCGAAAAACGGTTCGTTGATCGTGACGTTCTTGATGCCGACGATCCGATCGCCCTTCTCGTACTCAATAACGCGGTCAACCAATAGGAAAGGGTAACGATGTGGGAGAATATGAACGATCTCGTCTATGTCCACGCGTCGCGCCGCCCTCTGCTGCCGGATCTTCTCGGCGATGCCCTTCACCAGCGCGATATTCCCGTGATGTCCCGGCCGCTCGGCCACGATCTGAGCTTGGATTCGCTGGCCCAACAGCGCCAGATCCCCCACCAAGTCGAGAATCTTGTGACGCACAAACTCATCCGAGAACCTCAACTCGACGCCTTCGTAGAGGCCTTCCTTGGTGAGCACAATCGTATTGTCTGTGTCGGCGCCGTGGGCCAGCCCAATGGCGCGAAGTCGCTCGGCGTCCTCATAGAAACCGAAGGTGCGAGCCGAGGCGATCTCTTCACGAAACAGGACTGGCTGAATTTCGTAGGACGCGTGTTGACGCCCGATCAGTGGATGATCGAACTCGATCGTTGATGCGAGGACGTAACGATCGTGCGGCAACACGGCGTAGCGTGACTCACCTTCCTCCACCACAAACGGAGTCGCGCAAGCCCATACTTCCGCTTCGGGCTCCTGCTGGACGATGCCGGCTTTCGTCATGAGCTCTACGAAAACACCAGCGCTGCCGTCCGCAGCCGGCGGCTCTTCATTGTTTACCTCGGCAATCAGATTGTCGATTTCCAGAGATGCGGCTGCGGCAAGCAGATGCTCGACCGTACGGACGCGAACACCACCCTCACCCTCCAATACGGTCCCGCGCTCCGTCTCGACGACCTGGTCTACCCGGGCCGAGATCTCGGGCGCAGCGTCGATGTCCGTCCTGCGGAACACGATTCCCTGGCCGGGTGCGGCCGGTCGCAGCACGAGGCTCGCCTCGGATCCAGTGTGGAGGCCCTTGCCGCTGAGTTCCGCGATGCCTGCCAATGTCTGTTGCTTGAGTGTCAACACTCCTCCTAGCCGCTGTTCAGGCGCGCCCGGCGTCGCGTCAATCTTCCTCTCGATCCAATTGCTCCTCGATGCGCCGAACGCGCCGCATGAGCTCTGGCAGCTTCAAGAATGCAGCATTCGCCCGCATGACCTGCGTGCGGGGACGAGCCGGATATCCAAACCACGTTTCGCCGGCCGGGATGTCGTGACTGACGCCGGCCTGTGCCGCGACGCGGGCGCCATCACCGATATGGAGGTGGCCGATGATTCCGACCTGACCCGCGAGGGCTACCCCGTCACCCACGGTGGTACTACCTGCGATTCCGACCTGAGCCACGATCACACAGTTGCGCCCGATGCGAACGTTGTGCGCGATGTGCACCAGATTGTCGATCTTCGTTCCGGCGCCGATGCGTGTTTCACCAACGGACCCTCGATCGATGCAGACATTGGAGCCGATCTCGACGTCGTCCTCTATCACACAGCACCCGACTTGGGGAACCTTTTGGTGTTGCCCTTCATGGAACACGTAGCCGAAGCCGTCGACCCCGATACTGGTCCCGCTGTGGATGATACAGCGAGCTCCCACAACGGTGTTGGGATAGAGCGTTACGTGATCTTTGAGGTCGGTGTTCTCACCCACCACGCAACGCTCGCCAACGACCGAGTGCGCACCCAGGCTCACTCCATCTGCCACTTCAGCTCCGGTGCCCACGACAGCGTACGGGCCAATGCTCACGTCCTCCCCCAGTTCGATCTCTGGCCCCAACACGGCAGTGGGGTGGATCTCCCTCTCCCCAGCCCTCTCGGGATACAACAGCGCCAGAGCCTGTGCCAGGGCAAGGTGTGGATCATCGACCCACAAGACAGCGACGTCCTGCGGGGTATCCCCGAGGTCGCCAATCTTGCGCCCCACAATGATGGCGCTCGCGCGAGTTGCGAGCACGTATGGGAGGTACTTGCGGTTGGCCAGGAAGCTGACCTCTCCCGACTTCGCCGTCTCCAGCGGTGCAGCTCCGCTCACCAAGCCGTCCGGGCCTCCCACCAGTTCGGCCCCGATATGTTGTGCCAGCTGCCCCACTGTTAGGCTCGACATCGTAACTCCCTACTCATCAGATGTGTACCGGTTATGCACACCATAGAAATCGCGCCCACGGTGCCCGTCAAGGCCGTAGGCGCGCCGGACCGGTGCCCACCGTCCTGGCTGGGCTAGTTTCCTGAGCCACCCCCGCTGCTCTCTTCTAGCTGCAATCGCTCTAGCACGATACTCGTGATGTCCAGTGCCGTATCCGCTGCGATCAAAGCGCCGGCCGCGGCATCGAAGATCATCGTGTAGTTCTGCTCTTCACGGATCGCCGCCAACGCCAGGGTAATCCTCCCATAGATCGGCTGGACAAGCTCGGCCTGTCTCCGCTGCGCGACCTGTTGAAGATCGCTCAGACGTTGGTCGTACTCGAGACGTCTTTGCAGGATCTCCTGCTGGCGTTCCTGGCGCTTCTCTGGCGACAGCATGACTTGCTGTTGCTCGTACGTCGAGATCATGTCTTGTAGCGAATCCGCCAGCGCTTGCACTTCACTTTGCCAGCGCGCCATTTCTCGATCGAACGTGGCCTGTGCCTCTTCGGCGCCCGGCGTCTGCGAGATGATCTCGTTGGAATTGATGTAAGCAAGCTTCAGTTCGCCAGCCTGCGGCTGCTGCACGCCCGCATAGCCGACCAAGGCGAGAACGGTCGCCACGACTACGGCACTAACTGAATATCGCACCCCTATCCGCTCCTATCTGTGGCTTTTCTGCCTTTTTCACCGCATGAGGTTGGCGGTCGCCGCCAACGGAATCGTCTAGAATATCTGTCCAAATCTGAAGTGGAGTCTCCATCCTGGATCTGGCCGGCCCAATATATCTCGGGCATCGAGCGCATAAGCGTAGTCGAGACCCAGCGGGCCCACCGGAGTCACGATCGTCACGCCCATCCCGACACCACGGTAAAGATCGGTCGGGTCGAAACCTGCCGCATTCAGCCAAACGTTGCCCGAGTCGTAGAACGCGTTGACGTAGAAGGTACCGCCCAGATTCAGTCCCAATGACGTGTACAGTCCGAAGTAAGATTCGCCGACGCGGTCGAGCTGGCTGAACCCGGGTGCCTCCCTCGGCACGTGGCCCTGCGGAGTGATCGTCAGCTCCTCGTAGCCACGCAGCGGAGGCCCGTACTGAACGCCGCCCATAAAGAAGCGCTCGAGGTAGAACGGGTTCTCGCCCACGATCGTCCCGCCCTGCAGACTAACGCCTAAGGCCAAGTCAATGGGTGTCTGTGTGGGATCGGACCGCAGTCGGGCGACGGGCGTAAACCAGGAACTTTCGAAATTAATCTTACGGTAGCTTCCGTCTCCCCCAAAGGGCCCGCCCGTGTACCCCAGCGACACCATGTTACGGCTGCCGCTGGTCGGGAAGAGTGGGTGATTGCGTGTGTCCCGCGCGATTCGGAGCTCGACGGTGCTGCGCGTACCGATATTCAGAAGCTGCCGCTGCGCGAGGTCCAGCTCCGACTCATCCGAATCGTACTCGTCCCTGAAGAGAGAATAGCCGATCGAAATGCGCGTGAAGCGGGCACCGAAGAACGGCATGCCGAAGATGATGCTCCCACCCGTCTGTCGTCGCCGTCCCAGACCGACGAAGTTGTAGCGGTCACGCGAGCTACGTAGGCTGATGCCGAGCGAATTGCGGCTACCGAAGATCGACGGGTCCGTATATCCGATCTCGATGTCATTGGTCCTACTCCCGAAGACCCAGCGGAAGCGGCCGGACTTTGCCTGACCAAAGAGATTCGGTTGCTCGTACCCGATAAACCCTGCCATACCAGCCGAAGGCGAGAGCGAAGCGCCGAAATTAACGTTTCCGGTCTGCTTCTCACTGACCTTGAAGGTGACGTTGATGTTCCCCGTTTCAGGGTCCGGCCCGATATCCAGCGCATCCTGGGGTGGCAAAGGCTCGAAGAAGCCCAGTCCCTGGACCGTTTGGTAGCTGGCGATCAGCCTCTCATCGCCATACACATCGCCCGGGATCAGAGTCAGGCGATCGCGGATCACACGCTCGTGTGTCGTCGTGTTACCGGCGATGTTCACGAGGTTGACATAGGCCTGCTCGTTCTCGGTGATGTTCCATCCCAGTCCGACCCGCGGCTGCCCGTCTTCTCCGTCCGGCAGGCGTTCGACAACCGCCTGGACCTCGGAGTAGAGGAATCCCGAGTTGCGGTAGAGCTGCCGGACCTGATCGGTGGCGGCCTGCCAGGCGTGGGTATCGAATACCGGGTCGCGCCCTTCTTCCACACCGCCGCCCCCACCGATCAACGGCAGTCGTGAGAGTAACGAGCGGCTGTCCGGATTGAACCGCGCTTCCAGGAATGGCGTCGGGAAATGCTCATTGCCTTCGATTTGGAAATCGGCGATCCGATACTGGCGACCCTCTTCGACGTGGACGACGAGGACCGTCTTCCCCGTCTCCGGGTCAACAACCATCGAGTCGCCCAAAACTTGGAAATCGACGTACCCTTGCGATCCGTAGTACTCGATCAGGTCGATCTGGAGGTCTTGTTCGTATTCCTCTTCCCGGAACTCACCACCGTCCCACCACCAAAAGCCCTCGGGCTGAACACTCATAGCACTGATGAGCTGATAGTCGGTCAACGCTTCGTTTCCCTCGAAGTCGATGCCGGCCACGACCAATCGGCGGCCCTCATCCACACGGAAGATGAAGCGATACTCTCCCGGTCTGTCTGTGGGGATGAACGCCGTGTCGATTTGGGCTCGCACATACCCCTTCTTGGACAATTCCCTGCGAATGTGGAATTCGGTCTCGTAGACGCGCGAAGGATCGAGAGGTTCGTTGGAAGTCAGCCCGACGGTGTCGCGGATGGAGCCGCTGCCGGTGTGCTCCAACCCTTCAAACCGATAACCGACGATGAAGGGCCGCTCGACTACATCGACGACCAGGGTGACGCCGCCCGTTGCGTTGTCAACAGCGAAAATCTGTACGTCGTCGTACTGCCCTGTGGAGAATAGACGATGGATGCCCCGCTGGACGTTCGTGATAGCGATGATGTCGCCCGGCCGCACACCCAAGTCGGACAAGACAACCGGTGTGGCTTGCCGGACGTTACCGACAACCTGAATGGAATCGACACGAACGGTGCGGTCGCTGGCCTGGGTTTGGCCGGTCAACGGTGAGGCCCTCGCGCCGAACGTTGCGAGGGCCGTTACAAGCAGCAGGCGGGTAGCAAGCCTCACGTCGTGAACGAGGAAGACGAAAGAACTCTGAACTCCAGGCGCTCACCGTCATCGGCGACATCGACTTCGATCAGATCGCCCGGAGCCAACTCGGCCATGAGGATCTTCTCAGAGAGCGGATCCTCGACATGGCGCTGAATCGCACGCTTGAGAGGTCGGGCGCCGTATGTCTCGTCATAACCATGCTCGACAAGGAACTCGACCGCCGAGTCGGTCAACTGCAGCTTGAGCGCTTCTTCCTCCAACCGAGCGCGTACCTCGCGCATCAGTACGTCCACTATCTCACGAATGTGATCGCGGGTGAGCGGGTGGAAGACGATGGCTTCATCCAGACGATTAAGGAACTCGGGATTGAACACCTTCTCGATCTCGTCTTTCACACGTTCGGCCATATCCTGGTAGGACGCCTCTTTGTCCTGGCCGTGGAAGCCGACACCACCGCCCTTGACGATATCCCGGGCCCCAACGTTCGATGTCATGATGAGAATCGTATTCTTGAAGTCGATGACGCGCCCGTAGTTGTCCGTGATACGACCGTCATCGAGTATCTGCAGCAGAATGTTGAAGACATCCGGGTGCGCCTTCTCGATCTCATCGAAGAGAACCACACTGTACGGCTTATGCCGGACCGCTTTGGTCAAAGCCCCGCTGTCCTCGTAGCCCACGTAGCCCGGGGGTGCGCCGATCAGCCGGCTCACGGAAAATTTCTCCATGTACTCGGACATGTCGACGCGAATCAGCGCGGTCTCGTCCGCGAAGAGGAATCGCGCCAGGGCCCGCGCCAACTCGGTCTTTCCGACACCGGTGGGTCCGCTGAAGATAAACGAGCCGATCGGTCGGTTCGGGTCCTTCAAGCCGGCGCGGCTGCGTCGGATTGCCCGGCTGATACCTCCAATGGCTTCGTCTTGACCGATGACGTGGAGGTGTAGCTCCTCTTCCATGCGCAGCAAGCGGTCGGTCTCGCCCTCTTGAAGCCGTGTGACGGGAATACCCGTCCAGCGCGAGACGATGAAAGCCACATCGTCTTCCGTGATATTCGGGCGGAACGTCCGGCGCTCTTCTTCCCATTCCTCACGGCGACGTCTGATTTCAGACTGGAGTTCACGCTCCTTGTCACGCAATTCCGCTGCCTTCTCGAAGTCTTGCTCGCGGATCGCGCCGTCCTTCGACTCGCCGATCCGCTTGAGATTCTCCTGAAGGTCAGCTACATCCGGCGGTGGCACTTGGGTTGCGAGGTGAATGCGGGCGCATGCCTCATCGATTACGTCGATCGCCTTGTCAGGCAAGTACCGATCAGTGATGTAGCGCTCCGATAACTTCGCCGCCATGACCAGCGTGTCCTCTGGCAGCGCGACTTTGTGATGGTCCTCGTACCGCTTCTTGAGGCCGTTCAGAATATCGATGGTCTCGTCGATCGTCGGCGCGTCCACCATCACGGTCTGGAATCGACGCTCTAGCGCGCCGTCTTTTTCGATGTACTTGCGGTACTCGTTGAGCGTCGAAGCTCCGATGCACTGCAGTTCACCCCGCGCCAATGACGGCTTCAGCATGTTCGATGCGTCGATGGCACCTTCGGCGGCC
>Ga0255055_10002223_pt1 | contig 13821 bp, 14 predicted proteins | sample JV7_2_27_MG_FD_188633 | JGI IMG/M metagenome (GOLD analysis project Ga0255055, IMG submission 188633) | Seawater microbial communities from Jervis Inlet, British Columbia, Canada - JV7_2_27 | ecosystem: Environmental > Aquatic > Marine > Inlet | place: Canada: British Columbia | collected...
CGGGGATCTTTGTTCGAATCCTTAAAATCGATGTTCTTGCAGTGATGTAGAGCGTTTGCCTATCTTCATCGCCCCAGGCACAGTTCGAGGGACGCTCAGGAGTTACGATCACACCAAGCAAATTGCTATCAGGCTCAAACACCCATAAACCTGTTGCACCCGCAACGTAGATATTTCCTTCGACATCTACTTTCATCCCGTCAGGTGATCCCGGCTGGGGATGATCCATATCCGCAAAGAGGCGCGAATTGGAGAGATCTCCATCTGGCAACACATCGAAAACACGAACATGTCGCTTCCCGGAATCATCTATGTAGAGGGTGGATTCATCAGGGGAGAAGGCCAGGCCATTCGGCCGATAAAAATCATCCGCGAGTAATTCAAGATCACCATCCAACGTAATCCGATACACACCGTTCACAGGCTGTTCGCGGTCCGCTTCCTCGATTCCATAAGGTGGATCGGTGAAATAGATCTGCCCACTTGAATGAGTTACGATGTCATTTGGGCTGTTTAATCGTCCTCCCTGATACTCCGAGGCGATGGCTATCACACGGCCATCGGAGCCGGTCTGCGAAACCCTTCGAGTTCCATGTTCACACGCGATGAGCCTACCTTCCATATCCTGGGAAAGACCATTGGCATTGCCACTCCCATCCCGCCAAATTTCAGTCCCACCGTCCTCTGTCCATTTGTAAATTTTGTCAGCAGGGATGTCTGAAAACAGCAACCCGAGATCATCCATCCATAGTGGCCCTTCGGTAAATTCAAAACCCGTGTCGAGCAGCTCGGGGTCTCCTGATTCGACGAGAGACTTCAGCTTCATACGCACCTTCCTGACCCATTCTGATAGATATACTTGGTGGTTGAATTCAAATTCTCGTGATGAAAACGAACGTATGACACATAGACGCTGTTACTTGTCAGGTTTCGCTATTTTCAATACGAATCATTTGCGAGCGTTTCACGGGAGCTCCTGGGGGAATAACAAGGCTGAGGATCTTGCTTAGATTAAGGTTGCCCTTGTGAGAATATCGCCTAGTTCGGCTTTTTCAGCATCAGACAAAGGGAGGAGTGGCAATCGAGCGGTCCCTCCATAGAAACCAATCATATCCAATGCAGCTTTCAAACCCGGAACTCCGAAACGCGCCGTAACTGCCGCGTTTGGTTCAATGAGCCGAATCTGGAGCGCCTTCGCAGTCTCCAAGTCCCCCTCCCGAAAGGCTGTTATTAACGAAACCAGCTCTTTCCCCGCAATATTTGCTAGCGCCGACACAGCCCCGACGGCCCCGACAGAAAGTGCACCCAGCAGGAAACCGGCAGACCCGGCGAGGACTTGAAAATCTTCGCGGGTGTTCCCCACCATAGCCCCGATCTTGGTGACATTACCTGAACTGTCCTTAATCCCACATATGTTTTCATGTTCTGCGAGGATTGTTACCGCTTCGAGCGGTAGATCAAGCCCTGTGTTTCGGGGAACGTTATAAAGCAGAATGGGAATGGAAGAGGCCCCCGCGATTTGCTCGTAATAACCCACCAGAGCTGGGATAGTCATATTGGATTTATAGTAGCTAGGAGTGAGAACAAGAGCCGCGTCCGCACCTACATCGGCGAGGCGAGCCGTGAGTGAAATCGCGGCTGCCGTGGCATGCATACCAGATCCTGCAATCACAAGTCGTGAATTTGGGGTCATCTCACGGACACGACGGACAACTTCCACCCTCTCTTCAACGGAAAGCGAGACAAACTCACCGTTGGATCCCCCGACGACATATCCACTCAGAGGTTGATCGTTCCAGAGCTCAACATTTGATTCAAGCTCAGAAAAGAGGATCGTTCCAGAATCATCAAATGGCGTGGTGATTGGAGGGAATATGCCCGTCAGTTGAATCACATCGTATCCTTATAAGAAGATCGAATTCAATCTTCAGTCATTAAAAGAATTTACCGCTTTCTCTATCGATCCACGAATGCGGTCATCAGGGACAGCACTTACATCCGAATATCTTTCTCCGTCAATCCAGATCTCCAAACCCCCATCTTCTCCTGTGCCAAAATCAAGCGAGACACCAGAGAGGTCAGGATACTGCGCCAGGTCCATCTTTACCATTTCCTCTATTTGTTCACTGATCATGGAAGCCTGCCGCTCTCCCGTCTCCAGAGTCGCATCCGTTATTCCAGCCATGCGAGCATGGATTTCAGCTTCATCCTGCTGTGCATCAGATCGTTTTCGTGATCCTCTCCGCCAGATGATGAGCGCTAAGAGTATAAAAACCACGAAAATGCCCCCGACGATAAGAACTATCTGTGTATCCATCACGCTATACCTCCTGAAATGGTGGTTTCATTCATCAGTTTGTAACAAGACAGCCCGTGCCGGGGATCCTTCGATCCCCACCAACTTGATTGGAAGACAAACAAGGAAATACTTTCCGGGGATTATATTGTGTAAATCCAATCCCTCCACAATGATGACCTCATGCTTTAATAAATGGACGTGAGTCGCTACGGGGCTCTCGAATGGGGCGACGGAGAGATAGTCCACTCCTACCAACTCGATGCCCCGGTCAACGATCCATGCCGCGCCACCTGGAGCGATGGCTACAAAATCTTGTTGAAAATCGTGCTCGGGTGAAGCCCAAACTGCTGAATTTCTGGTCTTGAATAATACACGTTTGGCATCAGAAGGAATGGAGGCACGATCGAGAATTTCCTCGTCGATAATGTCTACATTGGGAATCTCAACAACGTGCACATCACCGACGAGCGTACTTAGCGACAGCTCATCCACAGCCGCTCCATCGTTGATGAAATGTAAGGGCGCGTCGACGTGTGTACCGATATGGACCCCGCAGGAAATAGAACTGACATTGGCATCCGCACCATCTGAGATCGATGCCAACTGTTCTAGTATGAGCGGAGGATCGCCCGGCCATATGGGCATCCCGGGTTGCAGGGGGATAGAGATGTCGAAGATACGCATCATACTCTCCAATGGATGAATTATAGATTCGAAGGAAGTCTTTGACGAATGATGTTGCCACCAAATTATGGACCAATCTATAATCATCCCGAGGTGAGAAATGTCATCGATGAAAGAACTTGACGCCGAAGTAAGAAGAAACGCCGATCGCCATATTAATGAACTGATCACACTTTGTGCACAGCCCAGCATCGCTGCTCAAAATATCGGTATGAGAGAATGCGCGGAGCTTGTCGCAAACATGCTGCGGACCCGTGGCTTCGATATCAAATTTCTCCCCACACGCGGCTATCCCGTTGTTTTCGGGGAGCTAAGTGGTCGCTCCGATCGCACGTTAATCTTTTACAATCATTATGACGTTCAACCCCCTGAACCTCTGGAACTATGGGATTCCGCCCCATTTGAGCCCTCCATCCGAGATGGGAAGGTTTTCGCTCGTGGCGTGAGCGATGATAAGGGCCACATCCTTTGCAGATTGGCTGCCATCGATGCGTTCCTCGCCGCGGAGGACGATCTCCCCTGCAACGTGAAGTTCATCATCGAGGGAGAGGAGGAAATTGGGAGTCCCAATCTTCCAGAGTACATCAAGGACAATGCAGATGAATTAGCCGGCGATGCTTGTATCTGGGAGTTTGGCGGTGTCGATCATGAAGGGGCACCGGTGCAAGTGGCTGGACTTCGAGGGATTTGCTACGTCGAACTGAGTGTCGAAACCGCCACCCAGGATGCACACTCGGGGTTAGGAGGCTCGATCTTCCCGAACGCCGCCTGGCGGCTGATCTGGGCACTCAATTCGCTCAAAGATGCGGATGAACTCATCCGCATTCCGGGCTTTTACGATCGCGTCGTCCCTCCGACAGACCTTGACCTCCAACTTCTTGCAAAGCTCCCTGATTCAGCAGAAGAATACCGCCTCCGCTATGGTCTTCGATCATTTATAAAAGGATTGGATGGAGGCTTAGACCTCGAGCGAGAGACAATCTTCAGCCCCACATGCACGATCTGTGGTCTCACCTCCGGATACCAGGGTGAGGGCACAAAGACTATTCTTCCCTCGAAGGCGCGCGCGAAAGTGGACTTTCGCCTGGTCCCCGATCAGGATCCGGATGAGGTCTTACTGCTGCTTTCCAACCATCTCGACGATAAAGGCTTTCGAGATGTCGAGATCAATTACCTCGCCGGGGAACACCCTGCTCGGACGGATCCCAATGATCCCTTCCTGATGCTTGTAGTTGAAACGGCCCGCGATGTGTACGGCGAACCGCAGCGCATCATTCCGATGTCTGGAGGATCGGGACCAAATCATCCTTTCATCCATGAATTAAAAGTTCCGGTCGCCACTGCCGGTGTCGGTTATCCCGGATCCAACGTCCATGCGCCGAACGAGAATATGGACATCGAAAATTTCATTGCAGGTGTGCGGCACACGATCCGGATCATGGATGGTTTCAGCCGCGGGCCATAATGTGGCGCTGAGGGACCTCAAATCAAAGTGCAACCAACTTGTGCATATGCTTCATATCGTGCCTTGAAGGAACCCATCCAGCGCGCTATAATCGTTTTTGTTCGGGGCGTAGCGCAGCCCGGTAGCGCACTTGCATGGGGTGCAAGGGGTCGGCGGTTCAAATCCGCCCGCCCCGACAGATTAGATTGACCGGTGAAAATCAACTTCGGTCGATCTTTTTTTTAATATTCTCAAGTGGATTATTGGTCTGACATGAGCCATCTCGGTTGTGGGACCATCATTAATTGGTTATCGCTCGACGGGTGCCTGCACCAAACTGATAGGAGCACCGACGAAAATTGTTGAATAACCCCCCTTCCCCTTCAGGGTTATTATCGATAGACTCAGACCCATGCAATGTAAAAAGTCTATCCTAATCCTGATGCAGTAAAGTGAAGTGATTTTTATCCAATGAAGTGGAGTAAATTATGGCCTTGTTCCTAGACTCAGGAGATTTAGACGATGCCCGGGAAGCCGCATCATTTGGTTTCATCCATGGTGTGACGACAAACCCCACGCTTCTTGCCCGAGCAGGACACAATGATCCCAGACCCGTGCTCGAGGAGTTGAGCAGACTCTTTCAAGGACCAGTATTTCACCAACTCATCGGTCATACCACCGAAGAACTGCTCGAGGAAGCCCCTGAATACCTCGCCATTGCGCCAAATATCGGTCTAAAAATCATGTGTACAATAGAAGGCTTGCGCGCCTCCTCCAGGCTTTCCGATCAAGCCAATATTTTGATCACTAGCGTCTTCCTTCCGAGTCAGGCTCTTATCGCCGCAGAGACCGGGGCAAATTACGTCGTACCCTATGTCAATCGCATTACCCGTCTTACAGGCTCCGGTCCACAAGTCGTTGCTGAGATGTCCGCCGTGTTAGCAGGAACCACCTGTGAAATCTTGTCCGCAAGCATTAAGTCTCCCAACGAGGCTGTTGAAACTGTAATTGCGGGAGCGCAGCATCTAAGCATGCCGCTCGATGTCATCAAAGCCATGGTCGAGAGCGATCTGACACAACAGGCACTGGAAGCGTTCGACGCCTCCCGGAATGCGTGAGCGTTTACGGTTGTAGACTGCGCTAAATATCCCTCATAAGTATGGTGGAAATCATCAACATCACAAACCAACGATGGAGCATGAACCGCGACTTGAAAATAATCACCGCGAAGTCAGAGTATTAATCATTAATCCACTAAACATTGCAGCAGCGAAGGAAGGAAATTTTAGATCGCGCTAATTGCAGATATGTAAGTTAGAAGGTACCATGTTCAATTCAGATACTCATCAGGAGGAACAAAATGGTAGCCAAAACTTCGACTCAGAAAAACACACCATTGATCATCGCTTTTGTCGTTGCCGTCGTCTTACCATGCGTGTGCTGCCTTTGTCTAATGCTGATTGGGGGAGCCCTCTTCAACTTCGTGCCTATGGACTCATTTCTTGGTCCTTATGGACCAATCTATTAACACAGCCCACAAACCATCTAAGCCTTCAACTGAAATAATCTAAAGATCTCTCATAGAAAATTTCGCGTAATTCGGTTCCCGTGGTGGAAGACGATGTGACCGCAGCACATCGTTTAAAGACACCAGAGTACTGTGATCATCCCGTCTACTTCTTGAACAGCCTCGTCGGACGCATGAATCTGACGAGCATAGCGATCATGAAACCTGCAGCTGTGATCGCCGCCATATAGATCTTTGTAATATCGTAGATGGGTTCAACTCGAACACCCTCGGGTGAAACGATGACCACAGCTACAGGACGGGAAAGCGTCTTTCCACCCCCTCCTCCTCCACCGCCACCGCCTTCGGCATCTTCGTTGCCCTCTTACTCAAACCCCTGACCGTATCCAGAGCCATAACCGAAACCTGAGAACACCAATACTTCGGAAGTCGGAATGATCGTCGTATCCCCACTCTTAATCGGTCTCCCGTACACAATGCCTGGTCCAGCAGTTTTTAGTAACTCCTCATGACTCTCCTGAACGGCCTTTATCGCGCCAAGTGGATTCGGTGCTTGGATATCCTTCGCTGATCTTGCAGTACTTTTTGTCATGTCGAAAACCTCCATTTAATGGTAGATCCAATGCCATCGGTAGATAAAAAATGTGTGTACACAGAACAGGATTCTGTCATTTCCTTAATGGGCGAAGGATTGAGAGGAATGCAACCAATGCAATTCCATACAGAAAAACCTGGATCCACCGTGTAGGATCGCGAATGGGAATGACGGTCGCAGCATCATTCTGATCCTGCACCTCAATGTCCGTCGGGCGGTACCAACCCAACGCTGCAGGAACCACATCGGAACGCAGTACGCTGGCGTGGGAGATCGGCGTCAAACGGTATGGACCGGACCTAATCTCCTGGCCGGCAATTCTTTTATTCTCCAGCCACAGTCTCCTCATTGGGACCATCCTCGTCTGAAGGCTCTGATTTAGATAAACCTTCCGTTGCCTTCTCGATTTCAGTATTAACGGAGCGCAAAATTGAGACAAGGTCCTGTTCAAACTTTTCGCGCAGTTCCCCCGTTCGGATTCGGTCTGCAACACCGTTGATTTCGTCACGCATCTGTTTCCCGGTTTCGCTCTCCCGGATATCCGTCCCTGCTTGAGAAATGGCCTCTCCAACCTCAGAAATCCCGGCTTCAATTTGAGAGCTTATGCGTTTTCTGTCCTCACTCTCCCAGACGCCCGTAAAGGCATCTTTGATATTCTTGCCAAGCGCATCAAATTCATCACGTAGGGATTCTTCCAGCTTTTCTTCGTCTGACACACGTCACCTCCTCCGAACAATATCAATTCAACATCTGACCTTGTTGATAGTGCACCCTCTTGCAGTATACTCCAACATTCAGCTTACAAATCCAGCTTCTTTCGGGCTTGCTTCTGACCACCCAACCTTAAGGTGTCAGCACAGACCTGATTGGAGCATCTGAAGATTTGCTCCTTCATGAAATTTCGTCGTTCCTGTCTGGTAGGACCGGATTATGTTGCCCGGCGTATTGTTATGAGTAGATTTCAATCCATTGGTACAATTCTCAATGTTTCTTATCTCGAATAATGAGGATAATTCCTAACATCCGAAATCATTCAGTCGTGGTTCCTAGAACATGGTATGGAGAATAGACTCGTTCAGATAGCGATCACATCAATCTGGAGAGCAGGAGTTGGATTACAATCAACGCGCTCGAGAAATAATTTTGTTGATTAATTGACATGGCGAAATACAACGGTCATCCCAAATGCAAATTGGTCCTCCTCCCCTCCGGTCGTCAAGGGATGGTGGAAGCCGGCGAGTCGGTTCTAGATGCCGCGCGCACGCTAGGCGTGGAAATTGAATCGATATGTGGTGGCAGACAAACATGCGGAAAATGTCTGATCGAAGTTGAAAGCGGCACTTTTGACAAACATGGCGTGACATCACAAATGTCAAACTTAAGTGAGCCTGAAGAAATTGAACGCACCTACGCTGACGAACACAAAATCAATTTAAAAACACAGCGACTTTCATGTGCTACCCGAATCATAGATGATGTCGTCATCCATGTGCCCATCGAAAGCCAAGCCAGGAAGCAGATCATTCGAAAAGAAGCCAGTGATCTAGCGCTGGAGGTCAATCCTGCCGTAAAGCTGCATTATGTCGAAGTCCCACAGGGCATCCTGGGTGGCCCAAGCGACTGGGATCGGCTCAGAGATGCTTTGAAGGATCAGTGGAATCTCGATGATCTTAACATTGATCTCAAAGCGCTCCAGACTCTACACTCAAAATTAATCGAAGGAAACTGGGCTGTGACAGTGACCGTTTGGCAGGATCGTGAAATTATGCGTATCGAGCCCGGTTATGTCGAAAGTCTGTACGGGCTTGCGATTGACATCGGTTCGACGACAGTTGCCTGCTATTTGTGTGACTTGCGAACCGGAGAAGTGCGCTCCACAACCGCGATGATGAATCCTCAGATCCGGTTCGGAGAGGATCTAATGAGCAGGGTTTCATACGCGATGAACGAGCCTCAGGGAGTCCTGCGGATGAACCAGGCCATAGTCAAAGCGATCAGCGAACTCAGCGGTCAGGCAGCGGAAGAAGCAGGCATCAAACCACACGAGATTACGGATATCGTCCTGGTAGGAAATACCGTCATGCACCATCTTTTTCTTGGTATCGACCCTACCCCACTTGGTGGAGCGCCATTCACATTGAGCATTCAGGACGCTCTAGATGTAAACGCCAGAGACCTCAACATTAAAAACACACATCCAGGTGCAAAAGCCCACATATTGCCTTGTATCGCGGGACATGTAGGCGCGGATAACGTGGGCGTGCTGCTTGCCGAGCAACCCAGCTTTGATGACCAAATATCCCTCATCGTGGATATTGGCACCAATGCCGAAATCCTGCTCGGTCGAGAGGGGGAAATATATTCTGCATCGAGCCCTACGGGTCCAGCGTTCGAAGGAGCCCAAATCTCTCATGGACAACGGGCTGCACCGGGTGCAATCGAACGGGTGAGAATCGACAAACAACTCGGATCTGTACGCTACCGTGTGGTCGGGGATGAGAGATGGAGTGACGAACTTACAGAAGGAGAGTCGCTGCAACCCACGGGCATCTGCGGTTCTGGGATTATCGAGGTCGTCGCGGAATTATTCCTGGCAGGTCTCATAGATAACGGTGGGCTATTTCAAGAAGATGCATCTCATCGCTCCCCCGCTGTAAGGTACAATGGGCGGACTGCCGAAATCGTCATTGCCCAATCAGAGGAATCAGGTTCGCAACAAGAGATCATCGTTACTCAGAACGACATCCGTGCGATCCAGCTCGCCAAAGGTGCACTATATGCAGGGGTTCGTTTATTGATGAATCACATGGAAGTGGATCATGTCGATCGGATCAAGCTTGCAGGTGCATTCGGGAGTTATATCGATCCAAAGTATGCCATGGTCATCGGATTGATTCCCGACTGTAATCTTGATCAGGTTCAGTCCATTGGGAACGCAGCCGGAGACGGCGCAAGAATCGCTCTGCTGAATCGAGAGCAAAGGGATATAGCTGCTCGAGCTTCTCGAGAAGTTAATTATGTGGAAACAGCGATGGAACCCACATTCCAGGAATATTTTGTCGATGCCATGGTTCTGCCACATGCCAGGGATAAATTCGAGCACATTGAAGATCTTCTATCAAATATTAAATCGAGCGATCTTCGCCCGTCACAACGAAGGCGAGAGCATATCGATCGCGCTTAACCACGCTCATCACAGGAAGTAACCATGACTGAAGAGACTCCCAACTACGAAAAATTGAACACTGATGAATTGTATGAGGTCATGCAGGATGATCTCTATGATGGTCTTGTTGAGAAAGTCGAGGGTGAGGTCAACGAGTGTTTGCGCAGAGGCATTGAACCCGTAAAGATCATGCATGAAGGACTTGTTGCTGGAATGAAAATCGTTGGGGAGGACTTTAAAGACGGCATATTATTCGTGCCAGAAGTTCTCATGGCTGCGAAATCGATGAAAGCAGGCATGGCAATTCTCAAGCCCCTGTTGATCGAGGAAGGAATCCCACAGGTCGGCACGGCCGTCATCGGCACCGTCAAAGGGGATATTCACGATATCGGAAAAAATCTCGTAGCGATGATGTGGGAAGGGGCTGGCATCAACGTTATCGACCTCGGTATCAATACCGACGCCGATGATTTCATCCAGGCTCTTGAGGAGAATAACGCCGACATCCTCGGCATGTCTGCAATGCTCACGACGACAATGCCCTATATGAAAGTCGTTATTGAGACATTGAAGGAACGAAACCTCCGCGATAAATACACTGTTCTCGTGGGAGGTGCACCTCTCAATAATGCCTTCGCTGAAGAAATCCAGGCTGATGCTTATTGTAAAGATGCTGCTGTGGCTGTTGAGACGGCGGAATCGTTTCTTGCAGTGAAGAAGTGATGTGGAAATCAAATAAGTATTGAGGAGAATTCGTGAGAACAACACTCGGTGATTTATTACAAAAGAATGGACCAGTTCTAGCTGATGGCGCCATGGGTACCATGCTTTTTACGCTGGGGTTGCAACATGGCGATGCTCCCGAATCATGGAACCTGGCTGAGTCAGATATGATCAAGCAAGTCCACCGGGGTTATATCGAGGCAGGCTCTCAAATCATCCTCACCAACACTTTTGGGGGGAATGGTCTACGACTGGCGCTTCACAACCTCTCCGACCAAGTCGTGCCTTTGAATAAGGCGGCTGCCATGAACGCTGTCGAAGTCGCCGAGAATGTGAAAGGTCCTGTGGTCGTTGCCGGTTCGATGGGGCCCACCGGAGGGTTGCTGGAACCACTGGGGGAACTCACCATGGACGAGATGATCTCGACTTTTTCGGAGCAAGCCGCAGCGCTTGTTGAAGGAGGGGTCGATGTAATCTGGATCGAGACCATGTCGGATCTGGGTGAGGTTCGGGCCGCAGTTGAAGGTGCGCGTGCTGCCTCTGCTCAAGTTCCGGTCGTGGCAACCATGACGTTCGACACCGCCGGACACACCATGATGGGGGTATCACCGGAGAAAGCCGTCGAAGCGTTGGAGCAGCTCGAGCTTGCTGCATTCGGGGCAAACTGCGGCAATGGCGTAGAGGAAATCGAGGAAGTCATCCGCAAAATGTACGCCGTCAATCCTGATGCCACCTTGATAGCCAAGGCAAATGCTGGAATTCCGCATCTCGAGAACGGGGTCGCCGTATATGGCGCTTCGCCGGAGATGATGGCTGCGTATGCGGAGCGCGCGATCGCTGCGGGCGCAAAAATCGTCGGTGGTTGCTGTGGCAGCACGACGGATCATATCCGTGCCATGGCAAAGACACTCTCAGGAAAAGATTGACTCAATGTCGGATCTCCTCATTGCATGTGGCGCGCTCGCCCGAGAAGTCATCACCATCCGAAACAAGTATGGCTGGGATGCGGAGGTGCTTGCAGTTCCTGCGATCCTACACAATCGACCTGAACAAATACCCGCGGCTGTGCAGAAGCGGATTCAGGAATCCCGACAAGACCATGCCCGAGTGATCGTGGTGTATGGCGAATGTGGTACCCGGGGTGCACTCGATCGCCTCATCCATGATGAGGATGCAATCCGAGTCTCAGGGCCGCATTGCTACGAGCAGTACGCGGGAGATTCCTTTGATAAGTTGATGTCAGAAGAACCAGGGACCTTTTTCTTAACCGACTTCCTGGCGAATGCGTTTGAGTATTACGTCGTGAAAGGGCTCGGTTTGGATGAGCACCCAGAGCTGATGGAAAATTATTTCGGGGAATATACACGAGTGGTCTACCTTCAACAAAGAGCCGATCCAAACCTTGTTAAATCTGCGGAAAAAGCAGCCAATTTTCTTAACCTGCCTCTTACAATCCACCCTACCAGTTTCGGCGCCCTCGAGGATCGATTGGTTCAAATTATCGAAGGATCTGTAACACATAATCCCTTAATTGATCTTGAATTACAGGAGCTCCCTTCCTATGGAAACAATCTTTAGTACGCAAAATCAGACTGTACGAATCGGACCTGCTCATCCATTTGTTGTCATCGGGGAGCGGATCAATCCAACAGGTCGTAAATCCCTTGCTGCAGAAATGGCGGCTGGAAATTTCGATCGTGTCGAATCAGATGCCGTCGCACAAGTAGAGGCTGGAGCCCACATGCTGGATGTAAATGCCGGCATCCCTATGGCGGACGAACCCGCCATACTCGCCGAGGCTGTCCGAAGGGTCCAGAACGTCACCGACGTCCCGCTAGCCATTGATTCATCGATAGTTGCTGCTTTAGAGTCGGGTCTAGAAGCTTACGCGGGAAAAGCGCTTGTCAATTCTGTCACAGGGGAGGAGGATCGCCTCGAATCAGTTCTACCGCTGATCAAGAAATTCGAGGCTGGTGTAATTGCTATCTGCAACGATGAGAGCGGGATTTCCCACGATCCCAACGTCCGTTTTGATATCGCGAAAAAGATTGTAGAACGTGCGGAGGATCACGGCATCAAGCGCGAGGACATCCTCATCGATCCGCTCGCGATGCCCATTGGTGCGGTGGTCACGGCAGGAACCAGCGTATTCGAGATCGTGCGCCGATGTCGTGAAGAGTTAGGTGTGAATACGATATGTGGAGCGAGCAATATCTCCTTCGGGCTTCCCGATCGTCCCGCATTGAATGCAACATTTATCGCCATGGCCATCGCCAATGGTATGCCCTGCGCGATCACAAATCCGCTCGAGGCAGAAATCAAGAAGTCCATCCTCGCCGCCGATGTGTTCATGGCGCACGACGAGAACTGTGGGAACTGGCTCAGCGCCCATCGCAAATCCAGTGGACGAGAAAGCCGTAGAGCCAGGCGTAGAGAGAAAAAGTCAGAGTAAACGCAAATTTCGAGAAAAATTAGTGTCTTGATAAAGAAAAAATGCGAGGCCGTTTCGAACGGCCTCGCATTTGTGAAACACGGTTTGTACCGTTCAGTTTTCAACACAATCTTTCAAAGCAGCCAGAAGCAAGGTGACATTTTCCCTCCTCGACGAGTAGCCCATCAGACCAATCCGCCACACCTTGCCTTTCAACTCCCCCAATCCGCCTGCAATTTCGATGTTGTAATCCTCAAGCAATTGTTTTCGAACCTTCAATTCATCCAGGCCATCTGGAATACGCACGGTAGTTAACATAGGGAGACGATAACGATCATCGACATGCATCGAGTAGCCCATTCCCTCGAGCCCAGTCCATAAAAGTTCTGCATTTTCCCGATGGCGCTTCCATCGTTTTTCTAGCCCTTCTTCGGCTACAATGCGCAACCCCTCATAGAGTGCATAGTTGGAGGAGATAGGTGCCGTATGATGATAGGTACGTTCCACTCCCCAATACTTCTGGATCATAGAAAGATCGAGGTACCAATTCGCCACCGGTGTTGTTCTCGCCAGCAGGCGTTCCTCCGCTCGGAGGCTGAGCGTGATGGGGCTCACGCCTGGCGGACAACTAAGGCATTTCTGAGATCCGCTGTAGCAAACATCGATACCCAGTTCATCAACCTTCACTGAAATTCCACCCAAAGACGTAACCGCGTCGGTGATCAACACGCCGCCCTGTGCATGGACGACATCCGCGATCCCCGCCAAGGGCTGTCGAGCACCCGTGGAAGTCTCAGCATGCACAATGGCGACAACCTTCGCGGGATTGACTTGAAGTGCTTGCTCGATCTCAGCGACGTCGAACACCTCACCCCAGGGTTTCTCAATCGTACTGACCTCGCCCCCATACCTCCCTACCATGTCAACCAGTCGGAGACCAAAGTAGCCATT
>Ga0255055_10002224_pt1 | contig 13820 bp, 8 predicted proteins | sample JV7_2_27_MG_FD_188633 | JGI IMG/M metagenome (GOLD analysis project Ga0255055, IMG submission 188633) | Seawater microbial communities from Jervis Inlet, British Columbia, Canada - JV7_2_27 | ecosystem: Environmental > Aquatic > Marine > Inlet | place: Canada: British Columbia | collected...
CGTGGATGGCGCTGAAGTAGATCCTCGAACCGTCAGGTGAGAACTGGAGGTTGAGGAACTGTGGCGTGTCTAGCCCGGCTGTCGAGGGATCGTAGCGCGAAAGGACTTCTCCATCCCTGGACACTCGCGCGAACTCATCCCCCGCGTCGCACACCAGGCTCGCACCGTCGGGAGCCCAATCGGCCATCCCGCATCCAAAGTCGGTCAGTTGAACCGGGTCGCTCCAAGACATGCCAACGCTGTCCCGCGATACGATCCAAATGTTGAGAGGCCCCACGCCCTGGGGTCCCTCCGAATTGAAGGCGATGGCGAGTCCATCCGGCGACCAGTCCGGCCAGGAGTCAGTGCCGGGGTTGTCCGTGAGCTGCTCCGCAGTGCCGCGGTCCGCCGACACGACTAGTATCTCGCTCATGCTTCCGACTCTCCAGGAATAGAGTACGATCTCAGCGCCATCCGGGGACCAGTCAGGAGCGTACGCATCACCGGTGATATCGGCGACCAACTGCTGGCGTCCACCTTCCAGCGGCTGCTTGTAGATGTCAAATCCTCCCCGAATGTCGCTGTCGAAAGCGATCCACACACCGTCTGGGGACAAGGCGTGCTGCTCGATGACCTGGTTGCCCGTGGTAACGGGGACAGCGTCACTGATCGAGACCGAACCGTACCGTGGAATGGGAACCGACCAGATGTTCTGCTTCACCGTGAACTTGGAGTAGGCGAGTCTCCTGCCATCCGCAGAAATCGAGATGGAGTGGGGATCCGAAGCGCCAGGCACGCTTCGTGGGGAGCCTCGTGGTCCGTCAGGCTCCACCTCGACCACATAGACACCTCTGGGGCCATCCCGGTCGGACACGAACAGCAGATGACGACTATCGGGAAGCCACTGGGGGCTCACGTTCATGTGCTCTGCGTCCGTCACCCGAACTGGTTCTCCGCCGTTGGCATCCAGGATCCAGATGGACGCATCCATCACGTTCGCGCTGAATCTCCACCAGGGGTTGCCGTTCACGTAGGCGATCAGTCGCCCGTCGGGTGACCAGGCAAGCGAGTGCGGGGCGAACGGATCCACCACTTGCACGCCCAGCAACTCGGGCTCGCCACCCTCTGCCGAATAGGCGAAAATGCTGTCCCGAAGCGCGAACGCCGCGCGGGTCCCATCCCAGGACCATGCGTAGCGGCCTAACGGCGGAACAGCGACAGTCCGGGCTGAGCCACCAAGTCTTCCCACCTCCTTCCAGTCACAAGTCGAGTTTCTGTATGGGATTCCAGACGCACAGGCCACGAAGCGGAGGGACGCGCCGTCGGGCGTCCACGCCGGGTACCAATGGCTTCCGCTCACCTCCTCGCTGGGGCGCGATTCACCGCCGCTGCCAACGTCGATGGTGCTCCGCACGACGATGCGCGGGTTCCCAATGGGACCAACGACGTACGCCACCTCGCTCCCGTCCGGCGAGATCGCAGGCTGGAACTCGAGGCCGGGGTCGCTCGTCGCATGGACGATGTTCGAGACCGTGATGCTGATCGGCGTGGATGCCGTCATCCGAGAGAGCACCACCGCGATCACGATGAGCACTGCGGCTACTGCCGTGCCGACACCCCATGCCCTAGGCGATCCCCACCGCCGGGGTGTCCGCCGCTCTCTGGTCGGCACCACTTCCACTTGTGCTGCTTCCCCCGCCGCCTCCACGAACGCACCTGCGGTGTCGTAGCGATCCGCCGGCACCTTGGAGAGGGCCTTCTCGATGGCGCGTTCGAGCTCCTCCGGCACCGTCGGTCTTACGGTGCGCAGACTCGGCACCGGATCCACTAGCTGCCGCGCTATGATCGCAGGCGCCGTGGGGCCGGTGAACGGAGGGTCACCTGCCAGCATCTCGTACATCACGCAGGCGAGCGAGTAAACATCGCTGCGACCATCCAGCTCTTGAGTGCCGCTGGCCTGCTCCGGGCTCATGTATGCCGGTGTCCCCAGCGACAGGCCCGTCTCCGTGAGCCGCTCGCCACCTGCTACTCTCAGGGCCCGGGCGATCCCGAAGTCTGCCACCACCGCCTCGCCCTCCTGCAGCAGGATGTTCTCGGGCTTGATGTCGCGGTGCACGACACCCTGGCGGTGGGCGTAGTCCAGTGCTGCTGCCACCTGGCGCGTGGTCTCGATCGTCTCCTCAATGGAGAGCTGGGTCTGACGCTCCAGCCGTTGGCGCAGGGACTCCCCGGCCACGTAGGGCATCACGTAGTAGAGGAGTCCCTCTACTTCCCCTGAGTCGTGCAGCGGCAGGATGTGGAGGTGATTGAGGCCCGCAGCGATGTGGATCTCGCGCAGGAAACGCTCGCCACCCAGTACGGCACCGAGCTCAGGCCGCAGCAGCTTAAGCGCCACCTGGCGGCCGTGCTTGAGATCCTCAGCGAGATAGACGGTGGCCATGCCACCGCTACCGATCTCCTGTTCTATGCGGTAGCGGTCGGCGAGGGCAGACTTGAGGCGTTCGAGGAGGTCCTCCACCGACTGACCTTCCATACGGACAGCGCTACAGTACGACCCGATGCGACGCGTAGCCAGTATGGAGAGGGGAGGGGTTTACTCGCGATTCGATGTCGAGCAGCGAGCTTCTGATCCAGAGAGACGTTGTTTCGAAGCTTCAAGAAGATGTTTCCGAGCTTGAAACCGACGAATCGAAGCTTCGGAACACCCTTTCGAAGCTTCGGAATGCCAAATCCAAGCTTCGGAACGCCCTTTCGAAGCTCCGAACGACGAATCCAAGCTTCGGAACGGCAATTTGAAGCTTCGAAACACCTACTTGAAGCTCCGAAACACCCATTTGAAGCTTCGAAACACCTATTTGCAATCCATACCGATGACGGCATCACCTATCTTTCTTACATGCCCTCCCAGCGCATCGAAGTAGAGCGCATCGACGACTTCCGCTGGCGCGTGAAGCGCACCGGCGCGATGCGCACAACCGGCCTCATCTTCGCCAACGCCGAGTTGATGCGCGACATCGAGGGCGACCAGTGCGTGCAGCAGGTCGTGAACGTGGCGCACCTGCCGGGCATCGTGGGTCCCTCGATCGCCATGCCCGACATACACTGGGGCTACGGCTTCCCGATCGGCGGCGTTGCCGCGTTCGACGAGAAGGAGGGCGTCGTCTCCCCGGGGGGCGTGGGATACGACATCAACTGCGGCGTGCGGCTGCTCAGGAGCCCACTCAAGCTCGAGGACGTGCGGCCCCACATCGCCCGACTGTTGGATACCCTGTACGAGTCGATTCCTTCGGGCGTGGGCTCCTCCCGCTCCGACGTGAAGCTCTCTCCCAAACAGCTCGACCGCGTGCTGGAGCGTGGCGCCCGCTGGACCGTGGACGAGGGCTACGGCACGGAGCGCGACCTCGAGTGCATCGAGGCCAATGGGACACTCCCGGGAGACCCGGGTGCGGTGAGCGAGCGGGCCAAGAAGCGGGGCGGCCCTCAGCTCGGCACGGTGGGGAGCGGCAATCACTTCGTCGAAGTCGGCTACGTAGCCGAGACCTATGACGAGCGCGTCGCGAACCGGCTCGGACTCTCACCTGGGACGGTGACGTTCTTCATACACTCTGGCTCGCGCGGGCTCGGCTATCAGGTGTGTGACGACTCTCTCGACACCATGGTCAAGGCTGCAGCAAAGTACGGAATCCACCTGCCCGACAAACAGCTCTGCTGCGCGCCGCTTACGAGCCCTGAGGCCAGGCGCTACCTCGGTGCGATGAACGCCGCCGCCAACTATGCGTTCGCCAACCGCCAGCTCATGGCGCACTACGTGCGGAAGGCGCTCGCCAAGATCTTCTCCGACGATGTAGCGGCCGAGACCGACCTCGTGTACGACGTAGCGCACAACATCGCCAAGTTCGAGAACCATGAAGTGGAGGGAAGGCAGCGCCGCCTGTGCGTGCACCGCAAGGGCGCCACGCGTGCATTTCCCCCGGGTCACCCGGAGCTGGCCGACCGGTTCCGCGACATCGGACAGCCGGTGCTGATCCCCGGGGACATGGGACGCTACTCGTTCGTGCTGGTCGGAACCGACGGGGCGTTCAGCGAGACGTTCGGCTCGACCTGTCACGGCGCCGGGCGCCGCATGAGCCGGCATCAGGCGAAGAAGGTCGCCCGGTCGCGCAACATCCCACAGGAGCTCGAAGCCCAAGGCATCCTGATCCGCGCCGCCAGCCGCCGCACCGTGGACGAGGAGATCCCCGAGGCCTACAAAGACGTGCAGCAAGTCGTGGACGTGGTCCACGGCGCCGGAATCGGCCGCAAGGTCGTCAAGCTCAAGCCGATCGGAGTGGTGAAGGGGTAGGGTGACTATCTCCCAGCCGTGCCCTCCGGCAGGAAGTTCTCCATCACCCACAGTTCAGCGCCGCTTTTGCCGGACGAGAAGGTGATTCTGCGACCGTCGGGATGAATGTCCAGGCCTATCACCGGACCGCTCACAGCGAGGCCAATGGGATGTGGCTCCCCCTCTGAGAGATCGAGATAGAATACCTCCGTGATCCCTTCCACGCGCCGCTTGAACAGCAAGGCCTGTCCTCCCGGCATCCAGTTGATCCCGGTGGCCTCCCTGATCGGAAGCTCCCTGGCTTCTCCTCCGTTGACCGGAAGCAGCACCAACCGAGTCGAATCCCCCGGGGGGAAGTATCCGAAAGCGAGCGTTCGGCCGTCGGGGGAGAGCTGCATGCCCCTGATCTGGCCCCACGCGCCGTACGGCGTCTCGAACAGCTCCGTGGTGTCTCCGGTCTGCAGCTCCTCCCGTACGATCGTGAACCTGGCCTGGCCCTCCTGGTTCTCCTGTGCCCGCCAGTAGAACCAGAACCGCTCGTCGGGACTCAACTGGAGGTATCCTCGGACTGTCCCGGAGCGCAGCAGGACCTCCTTGCTCCCCGTCTGGACGTCCAGCCGATACAGGACGATGCGGTTTTCCTCGCTGTTGGGGTTCGATGCCCACGCCAAGACGGACCGACCGTCCGCCGTCCAGCCGATGTGCCCCACCCAACGCGCCGTGCCGAGGTCGAACTCCCTCAGCTCCCCCGTTTCCAGAGAATGGACCACGATCTTCTCAACGGCACGAGAGGGGCCGCGCTCTACGCGGTACACCAGGTGGCGACCGTCCGGTGACCACCCGGGCAGGGAGCGGTTGCCCAGCGAATGGGCCGTGATCGCCCTGGGTGAGCCGATGACCGACCTCGATTCGGGATCGAAGGTGGCGACGTACACATCGCGCTTCCCCGTATGGACGAGGTAGAAGTATCTCCCGTCCTGCGTGAACCCCACACCGGTGGCGCTCCACATATCGGGCTTGACGAGCCATGGGGTACCGCTCGGCTCGCCGTCGGCCACCGGGAGCAGCCAGGCCCCCGGCGTGCCGGAGCGGTCGCTGCGGAACAGAACGTGCGTTCCGTCGGGGGCCCAGCCGAGCATCCGATCGTCCGCCGGATGCGTCACCAGGGTGTGCTCCTCACCCGTCGCCACATCCACAACGAAAATGTCACTGTCCTCTGGATCGTCCCGCTGGCAGTCGTAGGCGACATAGCGCCCGTCCGGCGAGAATCGCGGATCCCCACACGAGGAGGTCTCGTCAAAGGCCTTGAGCAGCCGGGCGCTGCCGTCCGCTGCCGAGATCAACAGGATCTCCGCGCGACCCGTGACAGTCCGGGACGCGAGGATCCACCGCCCGTCCGGGGACCATTCCGCCGGCTCGATCCACCGGGTGGCCCGATCGCGGTAGATGAGCCGTGGCGTGGTGCCCTCGACGTCAACGACGCCCAGCTTGTAGTAGGCGGGCTCGGCCCAGTCGTACCACGCGTACGCCACCCACTTGCCGTCCCGTGAGAACGCGGCGTGCTCGGCTTGGCCCGGCTCGTGCGGCGCGCTGTTGTGCGTCAGGTGGCGCACCTCCCCGGTCTGCATGTCCCGGAGCGCCAGGTCGCCGGTTTCCCAGTCGGTCAGGCTCGCATACCGCCCGTCGGGTGAGAGGGAGTAGAGATCGGCGTCGGCCCAGACCCTGCGGGTGACAGTCCTCGCCGTGTCTTGGTCGAGCGAGGCGGGTGGCAACGCGTACTCGGCAGCGGCTGCGAGTGCTGCTACAGGGCTCGCGGATGCTGTAGCAAGAGCCACCTCATCGCCCGATCGCAGCGATCCTTCACTGCAGCTCCCGAGAGCAACGAGTACGAGTACGACGGCGAGAACGTCGGTCATCCTTCCCATAGCAGGCTCCTATCTAGCTGGCAGGCTCCTATTCAGCACTCCTCGGTCACCGAGGCATAGCAATTCTCGTACCCGTTGGCGCTGTGGCGTCTCATCTGCTGATGTGAGACGACGTTGCGAAGGAAACTCGAGGTGGGTAGAGCCGCGTGGCGTAACGATCCGTTCCGGACGCTCCCCGAAACGTTACGCCTGATCTGCTGCCGGTTTCGCGGTCGATCGAAGGGTGATACGGGCCGTGGTCCCACCACCGGGGCGGCTCTCGATCTCCAGCTCGCCGCCGTGCGCACGGGCGATCCGGCGCGCTATGGGCAACCCGAGCCCGGTGCCTTCCGGCGACGTCGAATAGAACGGCTCGAAGATCCGGTCCATCTGCTCCGGAGCGATCCCCTTTCCACGATCCCAGATCGAGACATGCACCGTTCCGTCCGCCCGTTCGAGTTCCACACCCGCACGCATGCCGGCGCCCGAGGCCTCCGCGGCATTCAGTAGGATGTTCAAGAACAGTTGCTCCAGCGCGCCGGCATCTCCCTTCGCCCATACAGGGTCGGTCGGAAGCACCAGTGGCTCAAGCACAGCTCCACTCGCATTGAAGCGGGGCTCGGCCGCATGGTAGGCCGCTTCCAACGGCTGGCGTAGATCCAGCGGCGTCAGCGACGGCTGGCCGCTGCGGGCAAGGCGGAGCCCACCGGTGACCGAGGCGTCGAGCCTTGCCACCTCATGAAGGGCGTGGTCCACCAGCGCGCTCGAACGCTCCCCGTCACCGAGGTGCTCACGCGCCCGCTGGAGATCGAGGCGAATTGCAGTGAGGGGATTCCGCACCTCGTGGGCGAGCGACGCAGCAAACTCCCCCACTGCGGCGAGCGACTCGCGGCGCGAGAGCTCGCGCAGTGTCTGGCGCAGACTCACGGTCATGGTGTTGAAGGCCCGAGCCACTCGGCGGATCTCGTCGGGTCCGTCCTCGGCAACCGCAAGCTCCAGCTCTCCCTGCGCCACCGCTCCCGCACCGTCGGCCAGGCGCTCAAGCGGCCTCGTGATCCGTCGCGTTGCCAGTGTCGCAACCACGACGGCGCTCAACGCCACGGCCAATAGGGCAATGGCGCCTCGCCGGGCGGCGGTCTCGAACGGCTGGCCCAGCGCGCCCAGCGGCGCGGACAGCGTGATGCGGAGCGGGGGCTCGTACAGGGTGTGCCTGACGGCGAGCCAGGTCTCCCCCGCCCAGGTGAACTGGTCACGGGCCAACAACTCCGGGTCTATGGTGAGAGGGAGCAGGGGCGTGGTTCCGGTGGCATCGAATAGGGCGAGCACCGAGCCGCCCAAACCAGGGAGCACGAGGTCAGTGGGGAGCAGGCTGCCCGTTCGAAGCCGCACCTCCATCGTTCCCACCCGGCTGCCCGCTCCACGGCCGTACACGACTATGCGTAGCGGCAGGACGGATGAGGCAAAGCCGGTTGCTGAACCCAGCGCCGGGCGGTCAGCGGCGGGTAGAGTACCCTGCATCTCGCCGTCGAGATCGTACAACGTCACCCGCTCGACCGCTTCCGCCACCGCAGCCCAGGCCTGCTCCAGCTCCCCGAGGCGCTCGCCGTTCGCGGCCGAGAGAACCTGGCGGCGCTCGGCTAGCGCAGCCTGGACGGCGCTGGTCTCGGCCAGTCTGAGCAGCTCGGAACGGCGGCTCACCCAGTTGCGGCCGATGGTCTGGACGATCTCGTCCAGCGTCTGGCTCAGTCGGGTGCGCAGCAGCTCCTCGCCGGAGCGCAGTGTCGTGCGCGTGAGCCACCAGCCCACCAGGCCTAGGGGGACAACCGCACCCAACAGCAGAATGAGAAGGAAACGCGTCCGCAGGAGCATGCAGATGCCTACCGTTGCTGACCTTTCTCGAGCATCCGGTACAGCTTGGGCTTGGATACTCCGAGGATCTCCGCCGCTCTCGTCTTGTTGCCGCCGGTGGCCACGAGCACGCGTTGCACGTGGCCACGTGCCAGTTCATCCAGCGTCGGAAGCCCACCGGTCGAGCCCTGCCCCTCGCTCCGCAGGCCGAGATGCTCCGGCCGGATTACGTTGCCGGTGGCAAGGACCACCGCACGGGTCAGGCAGTTCTCCAGCTCGCGCACGTTGCCGGGCCAGTCATGCTGCAGCAGGGCGTTCGCCGCTTCGTCGCTGAGAGCCGGCTCGGGGCGGTGAAGCTCCTCGCTCACCTTGCGAACGAAGTGGCGTGCCAGGAGGGAGAGATCGGCCAGCCGCTCGCGCAGAGGCGGCAGACCGATCTCCACGACCCGCAGGCGATAGTATAGATCCTCCCGGAAGGTGCCTGCGGAGATCATCTCCTCCAAGTTGCGGTGCGTGGCCGCGATGACCCGGGCCTCGGTCCGCTCCGCACGCTCCGCCCCAACGGGGTAGAACTCCCCGTCCTCTAGCACCCGCAGCAACTTGCCCTGGAATTCCGCCGTGGTATCCCCGATCTCGTCCAGGAAGACCGTGCCGCGGGCGGCGAGGGCGAATCGACCGCGATGATCGGCGACCGCCCCGGTGAAGGCACCCTTTACGTGGCCGAACAGCTCCGACTCCAGCAAGCTCTCGGGCAGGGCGGAGCAGTTAACCGGGATGAACGGCTCGCCGCTGTCCGCCGAGTTGTAGTGAATGGCGCGGGCGACCATCTCCTTCCCGGTCCCAGTGTCGCCGCGGATGAGCACCGTCACCCGACTCGCCGCGAGCTGCCCCACCAGCTTGTACACCTCGATCATGCGCGGATCGTGACCCACCAGTGCGTCCAGGCTGTACGCTAGCGCTTCCTCTTCGGCGCTGCGCTGCGCCTGCTCCCGGGCGCTGCGGTCCGCAAGCACTCGATCGAGCACCGAGCGCAGCTCCTTGAGCTCGAGGGGCTTCACCAGGAAGTCAAATGCGCCCTCTCTCATTGCCCGCACGACCGTCGGCATGTCGTCGTACGCGGTCATCAGGATCACGTCGACGGAGTCGGTCTCTGCCTGCACCCGCTTGAGCAATTCGATCCCGTCGAGTCCCGGCATCCGGATGTCCGAAAGGATGAGTTCAGGGAGATCGTCCTGAATCCGGATGAGGGCTTCTTCGGCACTCGCTGCCGTGCGCACGTAGTGGCCCTCTTCGGACAGTGTCTCGGAGAGTGATCGTCGAACGGCGGGGTCGTCCTCAACGAGCAGAAGACGGAGGGGCATGATCCCTCCCTGTCGGGGTAGTCGGGGGCGCTCCGCGGCCTTCCGCTTGCCCGCAGCGCACGCTCTCAGCTTCACCCCAGTCGCGCCTGCAAAGATAGGACCGTATCACCCCCAACGGAGGGGGGTGTCACAAACCAGCGCTCAAGCCGATCGGAGTGGTGAAGGGGTAGCCGCTACCTCTCGATCGCAAACGCCACCGGCACCTGCACCAACGCGCGCACCCGCCGCCCGCGCACACGGCCAGGCCGGAACAGGGATCCCAGCACGAGCCGGGTCGCCTCCTCCTCGAATGGCGCGCGGTCACCTGCCACGACCCTGAGCGATTCGGGCTCAGGGTGCCCCGTGGTGTCGATCACGACCTCTATCACCACGCGCCCCTCGATCCCTGCGACGCGCAGCCGATCCGGGTAGCGCAGCGGCGGTGTCGAAACCAGACGTGGCGGGTCGTCCACCACATCCTGGTGGTAAACCTGAGTCGGGCCCGTGCCCGATCGCTCACCGAGCCCGCCCCAGGAGAACTCGCGAGACTGCGCACTCCACACCTGCGGATGACTCTGGAGGTTGGCTGCCTCCCCCACTGGTGGAATCCCTTGAGGAACCTCCACCGGCGGGATGATGATATCGGGTCGCTTCAGCGCCGGTATGGAAGCCGGCGATGTCTTCGCCGGCGGCACGGGGCGCGCAGGATCGGGAAACTCGATGGGGATCGTACCGAAGATCCTCGGGGGCGCCGCGGGAGCCGTTTGCATCGTCACCGCAATGACCCCGTACGCCAGCCCAACGTGCACGAGCACGGACATCATCGTGCCTGGTACGGCACGCCGCACCCGGCCCCTGTCGCGATTCGACTCTACTAGTTCGGTGAACATGCGGGACCTCCCCAGCTGTCGTCTCAGCCTATAGTGGGGGAGTCCCGGTTCGCGCGCTTTTCAGTACCCTGTGTCGAAGGTGACAGAACGGTTTCAGCCGGGTGAGAAACGAGGTGCTACTGGGGTTTCGGGGCGGACGATAGACGTCACTCCGGGCGCCGCGAAGTCCTCCGTGGCATGGAATACCTCGTTGTGGGGGTGGATGCCAAAACGACACCGTTTGCAAGCCTCACCTGAGTGTTTGTAGGCCTCCCGCGCCCTTGGGTGAGCCTCCAAACGACGAGATACTGCTTGCTAACGGCGTGATACGGTGTGCGAACGGCGCGATACGGCTTGCACACGATCAGGTACGGCCTGCAAACGCCATGGGGAGGCTTGCAAACGACCGAGGGAGGCCTGCAAACAGCCTACGGAGGCCTGCAAACAATCGACGGAAACGGGTCCTCTCACGGGGGCTGCCCGACGTCGGTCGCACGAAGACTGTGACCTGGACCACGTTCCGTTATCGGGTGATACCAGTCACTTCGTGTCGGATTTCTCAACACAACCTTAGTGTTGATGATTCGACCGACCGTGTACCAATCGCTGCGTCGCGAAGACCTCACGTGTCTCGTGGCGGCCATCCACCGGGGCAACGCCGCGGCCGCGCGCCGTGCGGCACGGGCCCTGGAGTCGGGCTCCGTGCACGAGGTGCTCGATGCACCGGAAGCGCTGGAGGCCGTGCGCGGTTACGGCGGAGCGCCGCCGCCTCTACCGCTGACGCTCCTATGGTACATCCCGGTGCGGGCGACGTTGCGCGCACGCGGCGAGCACGACATCGCGCTGGCCGACTTCACCGCAAGCATCCCCCTGGCCTTCCTGCACACCACGGCGACCGAGGTTACCCATGGGGGCGAGCGGGGCATCGCGGCCTGGTGGCGGGCGGTGGCCGGGTTACCTGCGGGCAGCAGAGTCCGTGCCGAGCGAGCGTCCCGCTGCGGTGCGCTGGCTCTGTGGTGGAGCGGCTGCTTTCCGCAGCACGTGGAGCGCCGCGGCGGCAGGGGCATGATCCGGGCATACCTCAACTTCGGAGCGACGATGCTCTGGGAGTCGGCCCGCCTGGTGGAGGCGGACGGCTCCACACTGGCGGCGCTCTACCGACGGGCCGCTGAGCAGGTGGAGCTGCTGCGGGAAGCCCTGCAGTTCACGGCGGCTGCCTATCTCGGACCCGACGCGCATACCACCGAAGGGCGCCTCAGCCGCTACCTCGAGCACCTGGGTGAGACCTTCGATCCCATGGCCAACTAGAACCAGCCTGCCGATCAGTCACCACGGCGCATCCGGTACTTCACTACGTGCGGCTGGCCGTCTTCTGCGTCGTAACCTGCCAGAATGTAGTCCTGGCCGATCTCGTAAACGTGGACTTCGACTGGGAGTTGCACATCGGCGACTATGGAACCGCTCACGTCTGTCGCGCGCAAGTATGTCAGCGAATCACCCGGAAGCGAGAGTACAGCCCACACCAAGCCCTCTGAATCGAGCAGCACGTCCGAGTAAGGCGGCAAGTACTCAGGCATGGGTATGTCGATCAGCATATCGAAGAATTGCGCGCGGCCTTGGGAGCTAGTTGTCTGCGTCGCCACCTCCGATATGATCCCCGTCCGGTAATGGTGCTCCGTCATAGGACGTATCGGGCCACCGAGAAACAACGTGCTCGAATGCTGCCCGTCGTAACCGTAGACATCAATCGCCGAAGAATCCATGGTGGCGAGCAAGAACGTGCTATCAGTCACCAGCATCCTGGTGCGTTTCCCGAGCGGGCGATTCTCAAAGATCGGGAACTCGCCCAAAGTGTCGAGCACATTGCCCGAGGCGTCTAGTAAGAACGTCGCTGTCTTGTAAAACGGTGAGTCGCCGTCAAGATGGATACGTGCGTGCAAAGGAAAGGCCATCGCAACGAACTTGCCCGTTGGCGAACAGGCAATGGACGCCCATATCCACTCTGCCGTTGCCGGTAACCGATTCATTCGTGCGACAGCGCCGGTCCCGTCCATCACAGTTAGGCGCGTATTTCTTGAATCGTACACATAGAGGGAATCGCCGCCGCACCGTCCAAGCCAATCAACGTCGCTGAATTCGGAGGGGCCTTCACCTTTTCGACCAACAGTGCGAATCAACTCACCGCTTGAATCGAAGAACTTCAAATCGAGCGCCATCATGTCAGCGATGACGATCCTACCGTCCGAGAGTATCGTTGCGGTTCTAGCTTGCTCGAACAAGAGATCGCCAGCTTCATTCTCACCGCGAATGTCTAACTCTGGAGTGGCATCAGTCACCCATATCGCTGGCGCTGTTACAGTCGCGTCCTCCATGAGCGGACATGGGACCGGGGTCGGCGTTGGCAAGAAGATTCGAACCGCCGTTGTTCCAACGGCTATCACAACCAGGACCATGGCAGCGATGGTAGCCAATCGCTTATTTCGATTCACCGGTATTGGGCCTCTGAGAGAGACAGGCTAGGGGAGAGAGCCGTCTAATCCCTTGGATTAGTTTACCTCCTTCCGGCTTCCGGTGACCTTTTAGGTGTTGGCGCACTTCGGCTTGCCCGGCCACGGCCAGCACACCGGGCAATCACCAGTGCCGCACTGATCGTGATCTGCGCAGACATCAGCGCAGGCATTGGCCTTCTTCGCCGAAGCTGTTTCCGCGAACCAGAAGACGTTCGCAACGGAAACGACCGCAGCGACTGCGGCGATCATGAGCTTCTTCTTCACGTTCAATGGCATACCCTCCGCTGTGTAACTGTTGAATGGTTCATGACGGCTCTCTCCCCGGTTGGTAATCGCGAGCTGCGATGAGGGGGTGGCCCTCCCCGTCCTTCAAGTGACGTCGTTCCGTTGCCCTGGCATCCCCCCCCCGCACAAGAACGACCCAGGGCTGCAAAGAAATGGTACGAGAAGCCTAGCGCTCCAACGTCAACGAAACTGCAACAAGTTGTACGACAACGAGATAACGCTAACGACGAGCACTTCTCGCCCGGACGAGGGAGTCCGGTTGGCCTCACTGCAGGAGGTCTGGCCGTCACTGGCGGGCATCAACTAGGGGGATAAAAAAAGGGCGACCCGCACACCCGAAGGTGGCGGGCCGCCCAACGTACTGGTTACCCGGAGCCAGGGGATTTACTCCCTCTGTTCTTCTTCCCGTCGCCACCACATGGCCTGATCCGACCGCGGTAGGGCTACAGGAGCTCCGGCTTCCATCCCCAAGCGGCCTGGCCGGGCCGCAAGGTTCACCAGTACCAGCGCTGTGAGTCAGTCAGGTCGCGGACCGACTTCTCACACTGCACACCGAGACGCCACATCGGCGTGGACGAGGCACGCGACTGGCCCCGCCTACCCCAGTGGAGTGATCTCACCCGGATCGCTGAACGCCCGAAGCCCTTGAGTTTCGTCGGCGCTCTCCCCGGAATTCCCAGCTGGAGCATGTCTCACAAGGCGTGGTCGAAACAGCCAGGTCTCGACCCTTCCCCTGCATGACTGAAGCCAATTTACATGGTCGA
>Ga0255055_10002225_pt1 | contig 13819 bp, 27 predicted proteins | sample JV7_2_27_MG_FD_188633 | JGI IMG/M metagenome (GOLD analysis project Ga0255055, IMG submission 188633) | Seawater microbial communities from Jervis Inlet, British Columbia, Canada - JV7_2_27 | ecosystem: Environmental > Aquatic > Marine > Inlet | place: Canada: British Columbia | collected...
CGATGTGGTACTCCAGCATCGTGTAGATCGTGTCGTCGTAATGCTGCTGAGGACTGCGATCGTCGGCCACGTCCTCCAGGTCGTACCTGGAGAAGCTGGTGTTCTTGTCTACCAGGATCTGCGGTGTCGGCAGTAGCCTGGCATCTTCAATGAAGGATCCCGCCTCCTGGGCCCGATAAACATCGTTCTCCGGCATCTCGTACTTGTGACAGTACCGAGGAGCATTCGCCAGGGTCCGCGCATGATACGGGACGATGAAATCCTCAGCGGTCACAAACCGAGAGGTCGTCATGCCGGTGATGGGATCGATGTAGACCTTCTTGAACGCAGATCCTGAAAGGGGGAGATAAAACAGCATCTGGTCAGTGGACCAGTAGTATTCCTCATCTGCTTCCGTGAGCTGATAGTTCATGTAGTCAGCGAGTCGTTCTCCCTGTTCCACTTTTTCGTCGGTCGCCTCGCCCATGATGTACGGCTTCACCGGGCCCTGGGGCGGGAAAAATTCCTCGATCGCTCGCGCCTGGAACTGCGTCGTCGCTTCAGCGATGAGTGGATGCTGCACTGTGGCCGCACCCTTGAACGGTACGTCTGATGCTGGCTCGTCGGTCAGGCCCATCAGCCTGAGCCCATCGGTCAGTCGATCGAAGTGTTCTTCGCGGACCTGCTCATCGATCTCGTAGTATTCGATCAGCTCGTCCGCGATTGCGATTCGTTCCTGGGGAGACAACTCCTCAGCCAGGTTGTCGTTCCATCCTTCTGGCGAGGCTTCATCGTGATCGATGTCAGCGTACTCAGCGATCTCACCCTTCGGGATAACCGAGATCGTGCCATCGTCGTTGTGCCGGATGATGTTCTTCTCGGTGACTTGCTCAGTCTCCGTGAAGGTTGGCATCGGCTTCATGGTCGATAAAAGATCTGCTCTAACTGCCATGGTCTATTCCTAAATTGTAAATTCTTCTAGTGCTTCAGGGTCGGCACCACCAGCATCACCGTTGTAAGCAGCGTAGAACCTGTCATTCGCATCCAGCATGTGGAAGCCACTTGATCCAATGCGCCCGGTCAAAGTCAACATCACGCCGCTGTAAAAAGCAGTCCTTATATCGAAAGGCAAGCCCAGGTTGTACTGGAAAACTTCGCTGTCTGTTCCAGCATTGATGTCAACCAGATACAGCTTTGTTCCATCGTTCGACAAAGATAGATCCTGCCCCTTGGTCGCTCCTACCTCGGACGTAAAATCAAATGAGCCGATAAAGGTCGGAGAGCTTACGTCCCACGCAGAAGCCAGGGACCACTGATACAGCTTGCCACCATTGTCTGAAGTGTAAACATTCAATCCGTCCGAACTGAAGTGCAGGCCGAACGGTATCGTTGCACCGTCACCGGCAGTGGACAGCAAAGTGCCGCCTCCCATCGTGGTGATGTCCCAGGCCACACTAAGCGGGAACTCTTGCACTCCAACATTCACCGAAAACGTGGTTACGAATATCTTCATGCCATCAGGCTTTAGAAATACACCGATTGGGGAAGTGGTAACACCCACCGATGCGATCACTGCCGATAAGGTAGTCAGGTCAAATGGCGTACCCATGGAATAGGAGTCAATGTCATTACCTGGAGAGCCATTCACGATAAACGCTCTCGTCCCGGACGCATCTACGAATACACCGTTCGGATCCACAGCACTGGCAGAAATGTCTCCGCTATACGAAGCTGCCGAGAAGTCGGTTATAGCCGGCGCGGTACTCTCACTGCCAGGCGAAAAGACCTTCAGTCTCTGTTGGTTCTGGTCCTGGTTGATGTGGATGTCACCGTTGTCCGGTCTGTAGAAAAGCCCTCGTGGATTCAAGATCGCCTGGGTAGGAGGCGCATTCACGTTCAGACCTACTGAGAAACTTCCCAGGGTCGTGATGTCGAACGCTACGCTCGCAGTGTAAGACGTAAGCTCCTTGGTGCTGTTGTTGATGAGATACAGGCGAAGTCCGTCCGTAGACCATCCCATCGTCGTCGGACTTCCCGCAGGTAGGTCCGAGAGAATATCGAAGGTGGCAGTCGCGACAGTGTTGATCGTCGAGATGTCGAAGGCAGTGCCGACAGCATGCTCTTTGATCAATCCTAAACGAGAAGTCCACATCGTCAGCCCATCTTCAGACCATCGCATGTTCAGAGTTGAGGTGCTGAGGAACTTCGATGCCGTAGCTCCTCCGGTACTCACATCGAACGCTACAGACATCACTTTCGACTGGATGACCTGGCTGCCACCGGCAGTCATCCAGATCATCTTGGTTCCATCAGGCGTGATGTAGAGACTGTTGGGGCTGCCGATACCCGTTATCGAGATTCGATTCGTCCAGTCTCCAGAAGTAATGCTCCACGGAGGATCGACATCATGCGAATCTATTCTGTCGCTGCCATCTCTGCACGTAAACACTCGTGAGCCATCTGGCTTCCACCACTGATCGTATCTGACTCCACCACCAACTGACTCAGGGCTGCTGGAATTGTAATCAGATTGGAAGTAGTTGAGCGCATCTTCCCCAACAGCAGGAACGATTGGAGTGACACCAGCAGCACCACCTTCCAGGCCAGAACCACCGAGACCGATACCAGCATCTACCAGTCCGCTTTGTCCAAGTCCGAAGTCGAGTGCTAGGCCCATCAAACTTCCTCCCAGCACCTGACGTTCTGAATCGCCTGGTCTCGTTCAGCTAATAGATCCCCATTGTCCGCTCTGTAGATAAGCCCTCTTGGAACAACCATCGAGGTCGGTACGTTCACACTTACGCCGGTCTGGAAATTAGATGGTGACGTGATGTCGTATGGCGCTGAGAGATTCCACGAGCATAGAAGGCCGGCAGCGGTAATGGAGTAGAGCTTCAGTCCATCGTCTGAAAATGCAATGTTCGCAGTCCTGACTCCGGCATCGACTGTTGAATCAAAGGTCGTGACCGGAGAAGTGACCAGCGTCGATACATTAAACGCAGTTCCCAGCGTCTGCATATCGATTAGCCCAGCATTGTGGTCAATGAAAGACGTAAGACCATCTGGACTCAAGCGGTACGTGAATGCGTTGTTGGCGATGTTCGTTGCCACTCCTGCGAGAGAACCAAGCACAGTTGAATCGAACGGAGTAGCAGATTGATTATAAGTGATGAGCCGGAACGCAGATCCAGACTGGAGTTGGAGCGTGAGTATTAACGTGCCATCCGGTGACCACTGAAAAGTCCTGGCGGCTGTACCAGCGATCTGCGTATTTACCTGGTTCGTCCAATTAGCAGCCACGAGTGACCAGGCAGGAGATACATCGAACTGTCTAAAACTGAAAGGAGAATTTCCATGCCGCCAAGTCCATACACGAGTTCCATCGGACTTCCAGAACCAATCGTATCTATCATTGCCGGTAGGTTCAGGGCTGATGGCCGACTGCTTGAGAACGTATTGGTCAGCGTCAAGGCCAGGCCGACCACTGACGCCTGGTTGCGGATCTGACAGCGTGTCGCCGCCGAGACCGAGGATCGTATCCAAGGCCAGTCCCAAGCCGCCAAGCCCTACACCACCTGCAAGCGCCATCGCAAAATTCCTTCTCAGCATAGCTGTGCCTACGCTTCGTTGGCGGCGAAGTTGGTGAGATTCTATCTGGTCCCTATCGTGCTGTCACTTCTTCCTATTCGCTCGACGTGATTGCTTCGCCACCTTGCCTCGACGACGACGCTGAGCTTTGTTCTTCTCCAACCAGGCAGCATTGATCGAGCCTCCTGCCCTGGTTTGATTTCGTGACTTGTTACTACCCTGCTTAGCCACTGCGCTTGCTTTTTATCCAGGCGATACCAGCCTTGCAAGATCTAATGATCGCTGCTCCGACAGTGCCCAGCCCTGGGTAGAAATGAACAAGCACCAGGGCAAAGACAAAGCCCACAATGAAAATAAGAATCTCCATGATGTCTCCTTCTTGGGCGGCGATCGAATGTTACCTCATGCGCCGTAAAACTTCCTGGGCTGCGAGAACAATTTCATCTCGTCATCCTTCTCGTCGTCGTCGAGCTGCATCAGGCCCATGCGACGAATGTAACCAAGCAGCATCACCACGCAGTCCACCAGGTCATCATTCTCACCGACCGGGAAGGTCGCGCATTGATTGATCACCTCGTAGGCCCAGTTCCGCGGGATGTACCAGAGCCGACCTTCCTTCAGCACCTGGGAGACCATGTGCGCTCTGAACGTCTTGTCTTTCGTCCCTGGATTCACTCCCCACACTGAGACGCCAGCTCGACGCAGCTCCTGGATCAGCGAGTGACCGCTTGCCTTCTTCTCGATCAGCGTTCGGTCAGGGCTCCACTGAACCTGGTGCGCCACTGCTTCTGTCTTGAGATCCGGGAACTCGACTCGATCGTTGAATCTTTCCAGGAGCAGCGCATGAACTTCCATGTCGATGTCCCTGCCGGTCGGTGAATACTCGAACAGGCCAGCCGTGATCCTGGCAGAGCAGTCGTTCTCCTCCTCCTCCTCGAATGCCGTGTCGTAGAACGAGATGATCTCGGTGAAGTCTGGGTACGGCATCGGCTTGCCGGCCTGGGGATGATCCTGGGGATAGCACCACTGCTGCCACCACTTCTTCTTGAGGATCAGGCCACCACCAGATGTCGGATCCTGGTTGAACTGGGCTGAGTAATCCCTGGGAGACATGGCCTTGGTCTCGGCCTTGCGCTCATCGTCACCGAACCGCTCTGGATTCAGCAGCGCACCCTTCTCGCTCCTGGGATCCTCGAACAGTGGGCCCTTGTCAGTCTGGTGCCCCTTACCTTTGTTGAAGAACGTGATGCAGTGCCGGCCTGGGTCGTACTCCATCGGCAGCATCAGCACCTCCCACCGCTCATCCTCAGTCATCAGAATGTGGCCAAACAGGTCAGCATCGTGCGATCGCTGTCCGATCAGGATCTTCTGGCCTGTGGTTGGATCATTGAGCCTGGATCGCAGTGAGTTGTCCCAGGTTGAAAGCGTGTTGTATCGGATCGTGTCGGAGTACACGTCTTTCATGTTGTGAGGGTCATCGATGCAGATCTTGTCGCCGCCTTCGCCGGTCGCCTTACCCAGGATCGAGCCGGAGATGCGATGACCACCGTGATTGTTGACGTAGCGATTCTTCCTGTTGTCCGAGGGATCCAGGTAGAACGAATCTGAATACCGTTCACGGAACCAGGCTGACTCGATCAGCCGGCGAGACTTCACGGCATCACGTATCGCCAGCTCCTGGGCATAGGACGCGAACAGGAACTGCACCTTCGGATCCAGCAGCCACTCCCATACTGGCCACAGCACACTGGCAGTCAGGCTCTTGGTCTGCCTCGGTGGAATGTTGATGATCAGGTTGCGGATGTCACCGAACGTGACATAGGCGAGGTGATCGCAGATAGCGTCCAGGTGCCAATTACTTTTGAATGGCTTTGGCTCCACAACCGGCCAGGCAGCCGCAACGAACTCTCTCAGGTCTCTCCGATAGAACTCGGCTTGGGCTTGCGTAAGCTGCTGCTTGACTGATTCCTGAACTGATAGAGGATCTGCGACCACCTCAAAGATCTCCGGCACTGAGTCCCTTGTACTCTCTCAACAACGCTCCCCAGGGCCAGCGCACCTGGAGTACCAGGCCGATCTCATCATTGTCGAGCTTGGTGAGCAGCCCTGATGTCTTGAGTTCCTGGCCATTACGACAGTGGCTGGTGAAGTTCACCATGTTGTATTTGTTCCTGGGCCATTCCTTGAACACGACACCCAGGCAGATGACTGGATCCGCCTTGCTGTCCTGGCGAAGGAACACCCAGGTATGCGGACGCATATGCGGCTGCATGTAATTCGCATGACTTATTCCAATGCCATCGAGAATTCGCCTTATGCAGAGCTTGGTCCTGGCATCACCAACGATTTTCCTGGCATCGCTCATCACATCTCCGGCTTATTGCGATGCCTCGCTGGCCTGGTTCCCATGAGTGGATGACCAGGCTTGGCTCCATGGGGATTCCCTGGCTTGTGCTTCGACTTGCCGGCCTTGCTCATCGCGATTGCGATGGCCTGCTTCTGCGGTTTGCCTGAGTGGACCAGCTCGCTAATGTTCGAGCTGACGGTCTCGTCACTGCTACCCTTTTTGAGTGGCATGATTTAATCCTCCAGGCGGCGAAGGAAGTTTACGCTTCGATGGTGCCTACGTCATCCGGCGTAATGGTCTGCTCCTCGGCTTCAGGTTCAGGCGGATAAGCTGCTTCGATGGCCTTGTCGTAGTGATCCTCGCTACACGCATCGATAACCTTTTCTTCTCCAACATCGAACAACCAGCCTTCCGGACCAGTCCAGCCTTCCGGTGTTGACCTGCCGACTTCCTTCTTCACGCAGCCAGGTGCATCGCAGTAGTAAATAACGCTCATCAGTCTGTCTCCTCGTACTTCACCATGGCCTGAGCGTAATGCTCAAAGTCATTCGGTAAGTTCTTATCGTTCGGGCCCAGCTCTCGGTGGATGTTGCGCTCATAAGCAAGGCAGATACTACCAAACGGTTGCCAGCCCCAGGCCATATGCTCATGCACTGCTTCAACGATCACAGCGGAAGTGATGCCAGTGATCACAGTGTATTCGATAATCTTCATCCGCTCCAGATCTTCTAAGTGCTTTCTAAGTCAATACCGCTCGTTCTTCCCTTCCAGGTCACCCAGATCCAGTACACACTCATGCACTTGGGGCACGTATCGTGCGTCCGATACATACCTGGCCGATCGTGCCATTGCAGGTCACAGCGACAGCATTTCATGAGCCCTGGTCTCACGAGCCATCAGTCACAGAACCACATCTCCTTCTCTCAGCGGCTGCGACCACTCCCATCCTTGCGTAGTAGTGACGACTCGATCCCAGCCGTTCATCTTCATGTTCTGGCAGAGGATGTATGGACCATGGGCGCGCACCTCCTCCAACGTCTGCACCTTGCAGTTGACGTAGAACATGCCGCTCTTGTCGATCTCTTTGGGCTCGAAGTCCAGGAATCCACGCTTCATCGTCGTGAAGCGGAAGCCATACGGAGTTGCGCCGTGACGCTCCTCGATCTCCATCATCATTTCGAGTGCGATGCCATAGTCCCAGGCAGAGATCTCCTTCTTTGTCTGCTCCGCTACCATCGTTCCTGGGCTGTAGAACGTGACGAAATGCTTCTTCATTTCTTATTCTCGTTCGATGTACATCTGGCAATGTGGGCAGTCGAAGCCTGGCTGATACGAGTCTGCGAAATCCAGGATCCCTGTCTTGCAGGTGGGGCAAAACGCCACTGGCAAGATTCCTATGTGGCCCTCAGTGCCGCCTTCCTTATCGAGATCGAATGGGCCTCCACAAATACTGCACTCTCGAAGGGCTGCGATCTCATCCTGTGATGATCTTTCCGATTCCGTATGTACGGTACGTGTATCCGTCTTCTGTCTCGTTCTCGTCATCGAATGCCTCCCCCAGCACCTTGGATGTTATCGCCTCCTTAGCTCACAGTGACGCTCGCGTTCTCGACCGGACCTGGTGGTGACTCGTCAGCGACGTTGAATGGCAGCTCAACAGGTGTGCCTGGATCGTTTTCCATGTCGATCGATACCAATTTGCACAGGTAATCACCAGGCGAGAGATCGGGAATTGGATGCTGAAGCGTAGCAGGTGGCACCAGTGGTTCCAGCACTGAGTAAGGTCCACCAGCCACAGCCAATGAAACCTCAGTGCCCTTAACGTCCGCTGGATCCATCGGCAGTCCGCTCTGTCGTTTTGTCGGATGTTCCCACCTCGCTAGTGCATCACCCATCTCGCTCTCCTAATCGTTGACATCTATGGTCGCATTCTCTACTGGGCCTGGTGGATCGTTCTTGCAGAACCATCCAAACTTTCGACACAACCAGGCAAGAAATCTTTTCCACCAGTTCATGAACAGTCGGCAACAACCACAGGTGGCCGAACATTTCCGAACCAGGTGACAGCATCATTCGGCACCGCAAAGCGTCCGTTGACTGTTTCGTTTGGATCGCACGGAGTTCCACCAGGCACTGTGCCGACACCCAGGAACACGTACTTGTTCTCCTGCTTCACGATGTCCCAGACCAGCAGATTGGTAACCGTCAACATGGTCGGCGGCATCGGAACCAGTGGCGGAATAAATTTGCTGACCTCGTTCGAGAAGTCGCTTTCTTGTACCGGGTCGGCGCTATTGAATGCTGTGGTTACGAAGAAGTACGTTGTCCCTTCAGCAAGGCCAGGCACCGTGAATGTCGTCGTCGCAGGATTGTTGATCGTGATGCTGACATCGCCATACGGCCCACCTTGCACCAGGCCAGCATAAATCTTGAAGCCAGCCAGGTCGGTCAGTGCCGTGCCATCCGTGTTCTGCGTCGGTGCTGTCCAGGTAAGCTCTGCTTCGCCAGCCCAGACAAACATCGGGAATAAGCACAGCAGTAGTAATAATTTCTTCATTTCTATCTCCTATTTTTCAATCTCATGTCGCCGCGGCCCAGGGCCTTCGTGTTCTTCATCTGAAGCTGGCGACTTTTCCGTTTGGCCTCATTGAATGACTCGAAAACTTTCGCGTCTCCGGTTGCCAGGTCGAGGATGCGTCGTCCGTTACGCTCCCACTTCTGTTCAACCATGCCGGAATAATTCCTCCCTGGTCGTCGAGATCTCCGGCACAGAGAAGACATCAACATCCAGCTCCTGGGAGTTGCTTTTATCCGGCCACATTGGACCAGGCCCCTCGACCTGGAGTGCGGCGAATCCCTGGCTCATTGCAATAATCGAGCAAGCCTCCATGGCCTCCTGAAGATCAGGATCAACACCCCACTCCTCGACAGTCTCACGAGTAACCTGGTGCCCTTCCATCCATTCTGGCCTGGCATCAAAAGTAACGATGTTGCTTTCAAACGGACGTACCTTTACTTCCGTCTCAGTCTTCACGAGTGATTTATATGCTCGCCTCGTCAGTTCTTTCACGTCCATCAGCTTCCACGATTCAGGATCATGGAAGTCAGTTTGTTCAAACAGATGAACATCCCAGGGCCGGGCAGTGTCGAGGCCATAGAAGTATTTGTCGGTGGCTTGCTCGTATCGCCAGGTGCCACCTCGAAGGGAGTCAGGCAAGAACTTTGGTGCCATGCGCGTAGCAATCGCGACCGTAGCAACGGCGCAAGCAAGTCCCTCTATAAACGCTCTCCTGGTGAGCTTCATGGTCTTACTGCTTCGGTCGGTTCCGGTCTCTTACTGGGCGACGAGGTGTCGGTTCTGCCACTGGTGCTGGCTCAGGTGTTGGTTCTTCACCTTCAGCTCGCCTGATCGCTACATCGACATCCTGCTCGCGCTCGGCCAGGATCTCTGCCGGCGACTTGCCTGTCGTCTCACCAACTCGTTCATATGGAGCTGGCTTCGGTGCCTGGGTGCGTCGATTCGCTTGCTCCTCAGCCAGCTTCTCGGATTCTTCCCTGGCACGTTCCTCGTGTTCTCGAATACGCTCTCGGCGTTCTTCAGCAGTCGGCTTGGTCGCCAGCTTCTCTCTGCGCCTTCGTTCACGATCAGGATCTGGTGTCGGCGTACCCATTGGTGCGCCAAACTCGTTAGCTTCACGTTCCTCTTTGTTGGCTCGGCTTGCCATAGATCACCTCACGTATGCGACGGAAAGTTACGAACCTTCTGCGACTTTGGCGCTGTCTGCCCGGTATCCCTGGGCAGCTTGCTCCGCAGTTTATCCGGATCCTTCTCCGGCACCTCGAAATTCTCTTTCACTTCGTATGGGGGATTTTCAACCGCTGGCGTTTGGAAGCCCTTGCCCCTGTCGTCACTCATGGCGCTATCTCCTCAGTCACTGGCGGCGACTCATCCTCATCGGGATCGACGACAGTGTACTGGAAAGGATCAATGAAGGGTATATCAGCATCGGGCCCATTCATCTTGATGTCAGGCCAGTCTGCTTCATCACTTTCCACAACCAGGACAACTCGATTGTTGGACTGATCGTCCTGGCTTTGCAGTACCTTCACGATCCGCAGGTCCGCAGGGCAATCTGTGGTCACGAAATTATTGTTGGCCGCTGTCAGGATTGCCTCCAGCAGTCCAATTCCGAACTCTACTTTAGCCAGCTTCGTCATCAGATGGATCTCCATCCTCTAATCTTTCAACCAGGGCTGCATGAAACAACTCGTCGAGCTTTTCCAGGTCTCCATCATTTGCACCGATGAATGCCTTGCCGGCCTCAATGAATGAATTTTGCGGCAAGATACCAAGCAAGCAAACAGATGACACCTCGCCCCTCTCCACTGCTGCGATCATGTCTTTTAACTCACCAATAATGTGTTTAATCAGCTCAACAGGCATGTGACCGCGCATCTCTCTAGGCTCTGACTCGCCTTCGAGTTCGCTTTTTACGCGCCGAATATCCAGGTTAGCCACACCATTCCGGTCAGGCAAAATAATTCTGTTGTCCTGTTCCTTCTTGTCGTTCACGAATTTCATCCTCTACTTCGCTGAGCAAATCCTTCCATCGCTCGCGCACTTTTCTTTTCTGATCGTCACCGAAATTCTCAGGCATCACAGGAGACGATGTTCTCTCCATCAGAAATTCCAGGTAATCGTCAGGCAGCTCCGCAACTTCCTTGCCCTGGTGTTTGCCGAACCAGAGATTCATCGACCAGAACGACGCCTCTGCATCTCCGCACTGCCATCAGCCTCTGCTTTACGATCGGCAGTATTCTTTTCGTCCCTGGCTACGACCTTTGTTTCGATTACTTCCTGGTCGTAACCGATGTGATCAGCGATCTGAGACAACACTGTCTTCTCCAGGGTAGGCTTGATCTCCATCGCTTTGTCGATCTGCGCCACTCGTTCTGCTCGTTCGTCTGCGTTCTTCGCGTCCAGTTTGTACCGCATCCCGAACACGAGATTCAGCGTCAGCTCCACGTCACCGCAATCAATTTTTAATGGCATCTCGATTCTCCAACTGCGCTAATGCACGACACTTCTTTTCGTGCGCTGCCCAGTATTCGTTTTTTATATGCTGCTCGCAACCAGGGCACATCTCACAGTTCTTGCACGACCCCTGCTTTGCCGTTGGCTTGTCAATGTAGCACGTACAGACATCGGGATAATTCTCCTCAACCTTCTTCCTTCGCCAGTCCAGCCATCGCTGATGCTGGCTTAGTGGCGACGAAGGCCGACGCCTAGCCATCCGCTTGCCCTGTCAATGTGAAATCGAATCAATGATTCAGCTAAACCTCGAACGATCGCCAGCACCCAATGACCAGTCATCACCAGCAGGACAACCTGGGCGAGGATATTGATGTCTGCGCCGGCTTTGATCCAGTGGCTCTTGTGCTGGAGCTGAATCAGAAACTCATCATCCATCCGAACGGAGTTGAGTGAAATTGCAAAGAGACCCCAGGTGATCCAGATAACCAGATCCTCCTGGGTCTCAGTGCCGGCCAGCGTGTTCGACGTATAGATCAACCAGGTGTACCAGGTTGAAAATGCAATCGCTAACCATTGTGACATCCTGTTCATGCGTTCTCCTATTTGGTGCAGTTCTCCTCCATCTTCTCAGTCAGATCTTCACACCGTTGTCGTGATTGTCGATACTGATCCAGCTCGTTCTCTCGCAATAGATTCACTTCAGCAAGATCCTTCTGGAGCCTGACAACCATCTGAGCCTGGTTCACACCATCTGTCATTTTGGCCTGGCAGTCTCCGATCGCTGATTCCTTGCTCTCGCCTTTTGCTTTGAATGTCTTGTAGAGATTCTTGCTCTGGCATTTCCAGAACCATCCGAGATCTCGTTCGCCGGCAGCAAAAGCGTCGTCGGCAGCTTGCTCGAAATCACATGCAGCCGATCGCCAAGGAAAGCCAATACCTCCTCCACCATCCTGGCTGCTGAAGGCGAGCCCGAATATCCGAAGACACTTCTCAGTGTTGTTGTTCGGAATCATGATGACATCAGGAGCCTGGGCCTCGTAGTTAGAGTTGAACTCTATTTCCTGCTGGTTTCCTTCGTTGATTGCCTGGCCACCGGCAGCGGCATTCTCGACGCTAACCGATGTCTCCTGGCCCTGAGATTGACTCATCTCCTGGCCCTGGGATTGCTCCAGGTTTGGATCACGATCCTTGCTACTGCCACTGGCAAAAGCCGCGGCTGACAGCAGGAGAATGGAAATTACGGTCACGATCTTCATGATGGGTGCCCTCCCTGGATGCCCATAAGAAAGGCAGATCCAAAGTAGTACAGCATCCCAATGACCAGAATGATAATCAGAATTGTCTTGGCTGATTTCATGACTATACCCTCATCGATAGACTACGGTAAAAAGGCAGGAACCTCAACCGACTGGCCGCGACTCCCCTTCGATTGCTCTGGCCTTCGCAGCTTTCTGTTGTATGCCTTCCAGAGTCTTGATGACAAGCTCCAATTCGTCTTGTGGCATGGCGCTGAAATCCAGGGATCTTGCCTGGCTCTGACGCATATTCAGATCCAGCATCAGCTTTTCGGAGAACATGCCCAGGTGCTTCCCCAGGTTTACCAGCGCACTCGCCTTATCATGCAACACATATTTGTAATTGAGATCCGGGCCCTCATCGGTCTCGATTGGCTCGACTTCCCAGGATGCCACAGCCAGGGCTTGTGGATCCGTAAGCTCAGTTAGCGGCTTGCCAACCAGGTGAGGAATGCCTTTCACCTTCACCAGTCGAATGTAATCCTTGACGTTCTGAAGACCGATCGCTGACATCTCGTGCAGGATCCTGGTCGTCGTCGCATCGTAGTGGGCCGCGGCTACCTCGTTCTTCTTCTCCTGGAGAAATGCCATGAAAGGACGCAGCTTAGCGGCCAGCTTATGGGACTCCACTTTGGCAGTGCTTTTGGAATAGCCGGCAGCAAGCATCGCTGGATGCGGCTTCATCGCGAGCTGGACCACGTTCATGGCAAAGTCCAGTTGCTGTTTAGTTCGTGGCCAGCCTTTCGTATTGCGCGGAATTACTTCGATAGCTTCTGATGGGACGCTCACGCACATGCTCCATTGTCTCCCGGCAGCCGCAATCGGCCCACCGAGGATGTGTCGGGTGGCGCTTATGATACCTGCATGGTCGGTACACTTTCACCTGTCTCATTCCGATCGCAATCGGACCTCGCATTCTTTCCCACAAGGGATCACTTGCATGGTCGCGATGCCCTCCACCTTCATATGAAAAAGTTCCTCAAGGAGTTTCCTGGCTACGTCCAGCCTGGTCAGGCCGAAGTCGCGCTTTCCGAACTCCTCAGTTGCCACTCTGAATGACATCCTGTCTGCAATCATAATGCCTCTGATTACTTTAATGAACCTGGTCCTTGCAATGCTGTGGTCAGGTGTGTATTGTCGGACGCTGGGTACAGTTAGTCAAGGAGTTAGACATGGAAATTCTCTGCTACATCGCTGTGATTTACGTCACGCTCGACCTCGCCGCTTCCGCGTATGTTATCTATAAGCGCGGCGGCTTCAACGCCACTATCGCTGACATACGCCAGAACCTTGGCCTCGTAAGGGATACAGAGGAAGACGAAGATGTTTACGATCGATGGTGAGGGAAAGGAATACTCGGATCTGCAACTGGCACTGGCCGAAGCTCGACGCCTGAGCATTGCTTATCGACGCAGTATTACGATCCTGAAAGACGGTAAATTCCACCGACTTTTGCGCTACTAAATCGCACCATCTCTGTCCAGGGGCCTTCGGGCCCCTTTTTTTATGGTCACCATGCCCTTGCAATACTGCGGTCATTCTGTTCTAATCGTCTCCAGGGTACAGTTATGGAGT